>Ga0187784_10000227_pt1 | contig 38977 bp, 34 predicted proteins | sample 1015_SJ02_MP15_2_FD_132964 | JGI IMG/M metagenome (GOLD analysis project Ga0187784, IMG submission 132964) | Tropical peat soil microbial communities from peatlands in Department of Meta, Colombia - 1015_SJ02_MP15_20_MG | ecosystem: Environmental > Terrestrial > Soil > Wetlands > Peat | place... | reverse complement strand
GCAGCTTGTGCAGGAGAAGAAGATCGAGGGCATCGGCGACGTTCGTGACGAGTCCGACCGCGACGGGATGCGCATTGTGGTGGAGTTGAAGCGGGGCGAGCAGCAGCCGGAAGTCATCCTGAACAACCTCTACAAGCATACCCAGCTACAGGAAAACTTCGGCATGATCATGCTGGCCATCGTCAATGGCCAGCCGCGTACCTTATCGCTCATCGAAGCCCTCCAGCTATTCATCGACCACCGCGTCAATGTGGTGCGGCGGCGCACCGCTTATGAGCTGCGCAAGGCCCAGGAGCGCGCCCACGTTCTGGAAGGGTTCCTCAAGGCGCTTCGGCAGCTCGATGCCATCATCAAGCTGATTCGCGCCTCCAAGACCCCGCCCGAAGCTCGCCAAGGTCTAATGGCCGAGTTTGAATTCACCGAGCGGCAGGCCCAGGCTATTCTCGAGTTACAGTTGCAGCGCCTGACCGCCCTCGAGCGCGAGAAAATCCAGCAGGAATATGATGACCTTCAGAAGAAGATCACGCAGTACCAGGAAATACTCGCCAGCGAAAAGGTGTTGAAGAAAGTTATTGTGAACGAGTTAAGGGAAATCCAGAAGGACTACGGCGACCTGCGGCGAACGGAGATTATCGAGGAGCAGGCGGAAATCAAGCTCGAGGACCTTATCGCCGTCGAAGATGTGGTCATCACCGTCTCGCATTCGGGCTATCTCAAGCGCACTCCGGTCAGCATGTATCGCCAGCAAGGTCGTGGCGGCAAGGGCCGCTTGGGGATGAAGACGCGCGACGAGGATTTCGTCGAGCACCTCTTCATCGCCTCGACGCACAGTTACATCTTGGTTTTCACCAACACCGGCAAGATGTATTGGCTGAAGGTCTATGAGATCCCGGATGTGGGCGCGGCGGGGAAAGGCAAGAATATTGTCAACCTGGTTAACCTCGCTTCCGATGAGAAAGTCGCGGCGATGGTAGCTGTCAGGGAGTTGCCCGACGAACCGAAGGACGTGACTATCGAGGGCGAGACGTATGCGGCGGAAGGATACGTGACCCTGGTGACGCGTCTCGGCATCATCAAGAAGACGCGCTTGGCGGAATTCTCCAGCCCCAACTCGCGCGGCATTATCGCCATGAAGGTGGAGGAAGGCGACGCGCTGATCGCCGCCACGCTGACCTCGGGGCGCGATACCATTTTCCTCGCCTCGCACGAGGGCATGGCCATTCGTTTTCCCGAGAGCGACGTGCGCGACATGGGCCGCGCGGCTTACGGCGTCTACGCCATGGACCTGGAGAAAGGCGACTACATCGTCGGCATGGAGATTGTGGGCGAGAAGGAGCTGATCCTCTCCGTCACCGAGAAAGGGTACGGCAAGCGTACCCCCATTACCGAATACCGCTTCCAGTCCCGAGCCGGCAAGGGCGTCATCAACGTCAAGACGGTTGAACGCAACGGCAAAGTGGTGGGTGTGCTGAGCGTCACCGAAGAGTCGGAGGTTATGCTCATCAGCCAGCAAGGCAAGATCACCCGCCTCGACGCCAGCACCATCCGCGAATCGGGCCGTTCCGCGCAGGGAGTCAGGCTGATTAACCTCGAAGAAGGCGACCAGGTCGCGGCCGTCTGCCTGGTGAGCAGCGAAAACGGCGACAACGAAGCCCAGCAGCCGAAACTAATTCAGTAGATGTGGGTGTGGGTAGCGCGGACCCCCGGTTTTGGGGTCCGCGGCTTTTTGTTGGGCTTTGGACAAGCCGCGGACCCCAAAACCGGGGGTCCGCGCTACTTAGGTTAGCGGGCCAGTTTGCGTGTAGGGCCTTGCGGCGTTATTCTGTAATTCAGGTGACAGGGATGAGTGAAGTGGAAGCGAAAGAGGGGAGACTGCTGGAGCAACTGCGGCAAGTGTCGTCGTTGGTGGTTGCCTATTCCGGCGGGGTGGACTCTGCTTACCTCGCTTATGCGGCGCACCGGGCGCTGGGCGAGCGCATGCTGGCGGTGACGGCGCTGAGCGCCAGCTACTCCGAGCGCGACCGGCAAGAGGCGCAGGCGGTGGTGGCGCGCTTCAAGCTGCCCCACGAATTCATCACCACCGACGAACTCTCGAACCCCGCCTATCGCGCCAACAATCCCGACCGCTGCTACTTCTGCAAGGACGAACTATTCGACAAGCTCGATGAACTCGTCGCCCAGCGCGGATTTGCCGCCGTTGCTTACGGCGTTAACGTGGACGATCAGGGCGACTGGCGCCCCGGCCAGCGCGCCGCGCGCGAGCACAAAGTTCTAACTCCGCTGCTCGACGCGGGTCTCACCAAGGCTGATATCCGCGAACTTGCCTGCCGCGCCGATGTGCCGGTGTGGAATCGCCCGGCGTCGGCGTGTCTTTCCTCGCGTATTGCCTACGGTATCGAGGTGACGCCCGAACGCTTGGCGATTGTGGAAAAAGGGGAAGAGGCCCTGCGTGCACTCGGTTTCCGGCAGTTCCGGGTACGCTACCACGATGAACTTGCCCGCATCGAGATTTCCGCTGAGGAAATGCCGCGTGCGCTGGACCCGACCATGGCGCGCAAGTTGGTCGAGGTTCTGAAACCACTCGGCTTCAAGTTTGTCACCCTGGACCTGGAAGGCTACCGCACAGGTTCCATGAATCCTCTCCTCGTGAATATAGGGTAGCGCGGACCCTCGGTTTTGGGGTCCGCGGCTTTTTCTTAGGCCCGTGGACAACCCGCGGACCCCAAAACCGGGGGTCCGCGCTACCCCTCGTTTTTCCGAATGCCCGGAGGTCACGCATGGGGACCAACAGTCTCTTCACAGCATGTCTTCTCACCACCTTCTCTTTACCGGCAGGCGCGCAAGATCAGGCTCTTGCTCAGCGGCTGGGCTACCCTGGCGGTGCCAAGCTGCTGATCATCCACGCCGATGACCTGGCGGTGGCGCACGCGCAGGACATGGCCAGCTTCGAGGCCCTGAACCGAGGTGCCGTGTCGTCCGCCAGCGTCATGGTCCCATGCCCCTGGCTGACGGAAGTAGCGGACTACGCGAAGGGTCACCCCGATGCCGACCTAGGTTTGCACCTAACCTTGACGAGTGAATGGAAAACCTACAAGTGGGGACCTACCGCGCCACGCGACCAGGTCCCGTCGCTGCTCGATCCTCAGGGTTATCTCTTTTCCGATACCGGAGAAGCCGTGCGGCATATCAAGCCGGAAGAGGCGGAGCGAGAGGTCCGGGCGCAGGTGGAGACTGCTCTGAAGATGGGAATCCGTCCCACCCACCTCGATTCACACATGGCGGTGCTTTTCGCCAACCCTGCCTTGCTGGCGGTCCTCGTCAACGTCGCGCATGATTATCACCTCCCATTTTTGATATTGAAGATTCCCGGCGTGCCACCTGATATGTACGCAGCCCTCAAACCCACCGACGTGATCCTGGACCACGTGTTCATGGCCGTTCCGCCGATCAAGCCGGACGAGTGGTTGAGCTATTACACGCATATTCTGAGGACTATGCCTCCCGGGGTTTCGGAGCTCATCGTTCACCTCGCCTACGATGACGCCGAAATGCAGGCTGTCACCGTCGACCATCCGGACTACGGGAGCGCCTGGCGGCAGCGCGATTTCAACGTGGTGACGAGCGCGGAATTCCGAAAGGCTCTCGAGGAATATCACATCACGGTGGTGACCTGGCGCGAGCTGGGCAGGCTGCTTCCGAAACCGTAACGATCTGGGATGGGCTGCGAAGACCTGCGGCCTTCAAAGATTCACGTTGGACCGACCCCTCACCCGTCCCGTTCCGGCTGGTGAAAGCGCCGGCAGCGGGACACCCTCTCCCCAGGGAGAGGGCTGCTTGCTAATCTCTGCCGCCCCGTTTCCGGTGCAATCAGCGCCAACAACTTCGCAAACTCCTTGGCTGCGCGGGTGGCGCATACATTGTTCTTTATGTATGCGCCACCTTTTGCGCGCGGTGCCGACCCAACAGGCTGCGGAAAAACCCTTGACGCTGTCATCCTGAGGAGCCCGCCATTCTTATCGGCGGACGACGAAGGATCCCCGCAGTTGCTTGATTTTACAACTGCCGAGATTCTTCTCCCGCAAGGCGGGATCAGAATGACAGTGCGGCGGGGTTTTTCCGCAGCGCGTTAAAGGTCGGCGCTACTTTGCAAACTCTTTGGCTACGCAGACGGTGTTGGAGTGGATTTGGATCGTGTCGTCGAGTCGGCGAGCGTAGCCGCCCGCCAGCACGACCGCCACCGGTGTGTTCTTCGCTCTTGCCTTCTCAAAAACCAGGCGGTCGCGTTTTTCCAGGCCCGCGAGAGAGAGTTTCAGGCCCCCAAGTTGGTCCTCGCGGTAGGGATCGGCGCCGGCGACGTAGAAGATCAGGTCGGGGCTGAATTCCGCCAGCGCTGTGTCCATTCCCTGCGTAAGTTCACTCAAGTACTCTTCATCGCCGACGCCGTCGCGCAGGTTGATGTCGAGCGAGCTGGGCGGTTTTGGGTAGGGATAATTGTTCTCCTGGTGAATCGACAGAGTGAACACCGTGTGGTCGCCGCCAAAGATCGCCGCCGTGCCGTTACCCTGATGGACGTCGCAATCGACGGTCATGGCGCGCTCGATAGTCCGATCCTTTTGCAGGCGGCGAATGGCCACCGCAAAATCATTCAACACGCAAAAGCCCTCGCCATGGTCAGGATACGCATGGTGAAAACCGCCGCCCACGTTGACGGCCGCTCCATCCTCGAGCGCCAAACGCCCGGCCAGAATCGACCCGCCGGTGCAAAGCCAAACCGCCCGGATGAGTTCGGGGGAATAGGGAATCTCCAAGCGCAGCACTTCCAGGTAGGAGAGTTTGCCCGTCTGGAGCTTGCGCAAGTATTCCCGGTGGTGAACCAATGCGATGTCGTCGTCCGAGGCTGGAGGGGGCTCGACGAAATCTCCCGGCTCGGCAATATGCTCGTGAAGCACCTTTTCTTTAACCAGACGATACTTGATGGACGGGAACACGTGGTCCCCCAGGTTCAAGTCATAACGATCTGAATAGACGAGTTTCAAGACGCTGCCCCCACTGCTGCCAAGTTCCTAATCGAAGTCTGCCGGCCAGTCCGGATGGCGATAATGTTCGAAGAGCCGCGCAATTTGCTCCGCCGTGACTCGCGACAGGGAAAGCTCGGGTATCGCATCCTCCTCGCAGAACCGCGCTTCCGTCTCCGCGCTCCCGGCGGGCGCTTGGCTCAAAAGCTAGCACCGGATGAAGATTTTATAGGCGTGATATGGATAGGGCGGATGGGGGTGCTTGTTCCGATCATACAAGGCGAGCAGTTTGACAGCACGGGTCGTGTAGCCGGCTTCCTCGAGCACCTCCCGCACCACGGCTTCGCTAGGAGACTCCCCCACGTCCGCCCAGCCACCGGGCAGGCTCCACCGCCCCTCATCGGGCTCCTTGACGAAGAGCAGCGTGCCCTCGCGAAACACCACGCCTCTCACATCCACTTTGGGCGTGGCGTAGCCCTCCTCACGCGCAAAGAAATCACGAACTGTGGCTGTGTCAATGTCCGTATATGAAGAGATAATTTCTGTTGAGATATTGCGTATTGACATATATCGCTCACGGTCAAATGCATCGCGCGTAAAAGCGAGACCGTTTTGCGCGATGGCATTCAATCGGCTGGCCCAGGCGGCCCATCTTTGATCCATTTTAAGCGCCTTTGACTGTCATTCCACCGTCACCGACTTCGCCAGGTTTCTCGGCTGGTCTACGTCGCAACCGCGAAGCACCCCGATGTGGTAAGCGAGCAGTTGGAGCGGGATGGCTTCCAGGACGGTCGAGAGCGTCCCGCTGGTATGAGGCAGAACCACCAAATGGTCCGCCATGGCGCGCACTTCGCGGTCGCCCTCGGTGACCAGGGCGATGATGGTGGCGCCGCGCGCTTTGGCCTCCTTGATGTTGGAGATGGTGCGTTCGTAGCGTTGCCGGGAAAAAGGCGAGTTCCAATTGCAGGTGGCAATCACCACCACCGGCAGCCCGTCGGAGATCAGAGCGATGGGGCCGTGTTTCATCTCGCCCGCCGGGTATGCTTCGGCGTGAATGTAGGAAACCTTCTTCATCTTGAGCGCGCCCTCCAAAGCCACCGGGAAGTGCACGCCGCGGCCGAGGAAGAGAAAATCCGAAGACCGGTAGAAGCGTTGAGCCAGTTCGGCGATCTCGTCGTCCCGCTGGAGGACGGACTCCAGTTGTTTCGGCAACTCCGCCAGGGCCTTCAACCAGGACTTGCTCTCTTCATAGGAGAGGAAGCCGCGCACCTGGGCCAGGTAGAGGGCGAAGAGATAAAGGGCTGCCAACTGGGCGGTAAAGGTTTTGGTGGAGCCCACGCCAATCTCGGGGCCCGCGTGGGTGTAAATCGTGCCATGCGCTTCGCGTGAGACCATGCTTCCCAGCAGGTTGCAGATGGCGAGCGTCTTCGAGCCCTTGGCCTGCGCCTCGCGTTGCGCCGCGATGGTGTCCGCCGTCTCGCCGGACTGAGTGATGAGCACGGTCAGGGTTTGCGAGTCGACCAGAGGGTCGCGATAACGAAACTCCGAGGCGTAGTCTACTTCCACGGGGATGCGCGCCACCCGCTCGATCATGATCTTGCCTGCCAGGCCTGCGTGGCGTGAGGTCCCGGCCGCCACGATTTTGATGTCGCGGAAGGAGCGGAATTCTTCTTCGCGGATTTCCATCTCGTCCAGAAACACCTGGCCGGTTTCCAGCGAGAAGCGGCCCAGGGCGGTGTCGCGAACGGCGCGCGGCTGCTCGTAGATTTCCTTGATGGTGAAGTGCTTGAAGCCGCCTTTTTCGGCCAGGATGGGATCCCAGGTGATGTGCTGAACGCGGCGCGAGACGGGGTGGCCGTCAAAGCCGCTCAGCTTCACGCCGTTGGGTGTCAACACGGCCAGGTCGTGATCGGCGAGAAAGAAAAGATCGCGGGTGTGATAGAGAATGGCGGGAACGTCACTGGCCACCAGGTATTCGTCTTTGCCCAGGCCGATGACCACCGGCGGCCCTTGGCGCACGGCGATAATCTTGTTGGGGTCGCGGGTGGAAATAATGGCCAGGGCAAAGACGCCCCGGAGCTGGCGCACGGCGGCGCGCACCGCTTCTTCGAGATTATTCGAGTTGGCGGCCCCTGGCAACTCGGCGTTGCCCTCCAGGTGTTTCTCCACCAGGTGAGCGATGACCTCCGTATCAACCTCCGTGGCGAACTTGTGCCCTTCGTCTACCAGCCCCTTCTTGAGCTCCAGGTAATTTTCGATGATTCCATTGTGAACCACCACCACCGTCCCCTTGCAATCGCGGTGCGGGTGGGCATTCTCTTCCGTGGGGGCGCCGTGGGTGGCCCAGCGAGTGTGCCCCACGCCGTAAGTCCCGTCCACCGGATTCAGGCGGACCACCTCTTCGAGGCTGTGCAGTTTGCCCGTGGCGCGGCGCACTTCCAGGTTGTGGCCCTGAATCACGGCAATACCCGCCGAGTCGTAGCCGCGGTATTGCAGCCGCTGCAATCCTTCCAACAAAACGGGCACGACGCGTTTGTTTCCGATATAGCCAATAATTCCTGACATGAAATCCTTTCAGGTTCTATACGAGGCGTTAATGGTGATGTAGTCGTGTGTCAGGTCGCAGGTCCAGATATGGGCAGAGGCGGTGCCCTGGTGGAGGTCGAGCCGGAGGGTCATTTCCTTCCCGTCCAGCTCCTTACGCGCGGCGGCTTCGTCGAAGCCGGTATCCACCCCGTCCCGGCAGAGCAGCAAGTCGTTGACGCGGATATCCACTTTGTTGGGGTCGAAGAGTGCGCCGGAATAACCCGCCGCGCAAATGATGCGGCCCCAGTTGGGATCGCTTCCCGCGAGGGCGGTTTTAACCAGGGGTGAGTTGGCGATGGCGCGCGCCACACGCTCCGCGTCGGAAGGTTTTCTGGCCCCTTGCACCTCGACGTTGACCAGTTTCTTGGCCCCTTCTCCGTCCTTGGCGATCATTTTGGCCAAGCTCTGGCAGAGTTGCGTAAGTCCCTCCAGGAACCATGCCCAGCTTGTGTTGCCGGGGCGCACGCTGACGCCCGAAACGCCGCTCGCCAAGGCCACCACGGTGTCATTCGTCGATGTGTCTCCATCCACGGTGACAAGATTGAAAGAGACATCCACGGCCGCCCGCAGCAAGCTCTGGAGTGTGCGGGGAGCGAAAAGCGCATCCGTGGTCACAAAGGAAAGCAGGGTGGCCAGGCGTGGATTGATCATCCCCGAGCCCTTGGCGACTCCCGCCAGGTACACGGGTTTTCCCCCTACCTCCGAGCGGAGGACGCACGACTTGGAGAAGGTGTCGGTGGTCATGATGGCGCGCGCGACCGCGGAGGCGCCTTCGACGGAAAGGCTCGCCACGAGGGTGGGAAGTTGACTCGTGACCAGGTCGAGCTCGAGCGGCACCCCGATGACCCCCGTGGAGGCCGGCAGGACCTGGGCGGGCTGGAGATACATCAGCTTGGCCGCTGCGCGCGCGCTCTCTCGCGCCGCCTGCATGCCTTTGCGTCCCGTGCAGGCGTTGGCATTGCCGGAGTTCACCAGCACCGCGCGGCACCGCCCGTGGGTTTCCGCAAGGTTTTGCCGTGATAGGAGTACCGGCGCCGCCGCCACACGGTTGGTGGTAAACACGCCGGCTGCCGTGCCGGCGGGCGCGTCGCAGAGGATCAAGGCCAAATCAAGCTCGCCCCGCGCCTTCTTGATTCCCGCCGCTATAGCGGCCCCACGGAAGCCGCAAGCGGAAGCAAGGCTACCCTCCACGATTTCCCACTTTGGCATGCTTGGTCTCCGGAATTGCCGATTGTCGATTGTCGATTGAAAACCCACGGTCTCGAATCGCGGTGCCAATCGGCCATCGTCCATCTTCGCCGGTTGTGCCGCCTTGCGCTCCTGACGGCCAGCTTGCTACTTAACCTTTACCGCCGGCGAGAGCTCGACAACGCCGGGTGGAGCGGCGGGCGGTGGCTCAGCCCCGGCGGCCTTAATGCTGCGCAGCGTCTCGTCGCACGCCTGCATGTAAAGAACCTCATCTTCCGCTCCAGGGGAGCAATCCGCCTCAATGATCCTTTCTCGGCACATGATTCTTGCCGTCAAGTGCATGTAGCGGCCTTTGAGCTCGCGAATCAGCATGGCGTCTCGATTGTTAATCTTCGAATGCTCGAGATGATAAAGCGGAAGGTCTTCGGCCACGCCCTTGGCCTCCCATTTCGCCAGAGCCTCTTGAGAAAACTCCCATGTCTCGTCGGGGTTGGGTTGTGAGGTGATGGTGAGCGAAGGGCCGATGCTCCAAAACACGGAGCGACTGATCTTCACCCCGCCCGGGAAAGCCTCGACATTCCCGTAGAGTCCGTTCGCGATTTGAATATCAATTCCAAGGGCATCATTGTGGTAGGGGCGCTGCTGGAGGGTCGCCACGCTCACCCGCTGCTGGTGCCCTGGATACCACTTCACCAGGAAGTATTCGCCCCCCGCCAAGCCACTGCCGATGATCAGGATTGAAACTGCGAGGATCAATTGAACTGGTATACGCTTCTTCATGCCAGCCATCTTAACACGTAGTAGAAGCGATTTTACATCACCACGCTTGACGTACCGAGACCCCGACACTCACCCAAACGCGGGTAGTGGATTCCCGCTTTCGCGGGAATGACGGTATTCGGGGCGCCCATGCCTGGCATCGTCATTCCCGCGCAAGCGGGAATCCACCAGTATTCTGGGCGCCCATGCCTGGCATCGTCATTCCCGCGCAAGCGGGAATCCACCGGTGTTCAGGGCACTCATGCCTGGCATCGTCATTCCCGCGTAAGCGGGAATCCACCGGTGTTCAGGGCACTCATGCCCGGCATCGTCATTCCCGCGCAAGCGGGAATCCACCGGTGTTCAGGGCACTCAAGCCCGGCATCGTCATTCCCGCGCAAGCGGGAATCCACCGGTGTTCAGGGCACTCATGCCTGGCATCGTCATTCCCGCGTAAGCGGGAATCCACCGGTGTTCAGGGCACTCATGCCTGGCATCGTCATTCCCGCTCATGCGGGAATCCACCGGTGTTCAGGGCACTCATGCCCGGCATCGTCATTCCCGCGCAAGCGGGAATCCACCGGTGTTCAGGGCACTCATGCCTGGCATCGTCATTCCCGCGCAAGCGGGAATCCACCGGCGGATCTCAGCCTACCGAACCACAATAAGCGGACGCGTCTTTTCGACGACTTCGCCGACAGCTTGCGCGGAGGTGTTGAGGGCCTGCAAGGCCTCGAGGAGTCCAGCAGCGTCTTGAGCGGCGACGGAAAACAGCAGCCCTCCCGAGGTCTGGGGGTCGAAGAGCAGGTTTCGGACCTCCTGCGGAACGCGGCTGGCAAACTCGACGCAGTCGCCGACGAAGTCCATATTCCTTTTAAGGCCGCCCGGCAGAAACCCGCGGCGCGAATACTCCTCGGCCTCCGCCAGGAATTCAACCTTAGTCGAGTCAATCGCCAGGCTCACCTTGCTTCCCACGGCCATCTCGCGGGCGTGGCCCAGCAAGCCGAAGCCGGTGATATCGGTGGCCGAGTGAACGTCAAATTGCCGGGCCACTTCGCTGGCGGCGCGATTGAGCGCGCACATGGATTCGCTTGCCGCCATCACCGCCGCTTGGCTAGCCTCTCCTATCTTCAACGCCGTGCTGATGATTCCGGTGCCCAGGCGCTTGGTCAAGAGCAGTTGGTCGCCGGGCCGCGCCGCGCAATTGGTGAGAATGCGTTGCGGGTGAACGAGGCCGGTCACGGCATAACCGAATTTGATCTCCTCATCGCCGATTGAATGACCGCCAATCACCGCGCAGCCAGCCTCCTGCATTTTGGCGTGCCCGCCTTGCAGGATTTCCTCCAGCATTTCGAGGCCCTCTTCTTTGTTGGGAAATCCCACGATGGAGAGCGCGGAGATCGGCCGGCCACCCATGGCGTAGACGTCGCTGAGCGCATTGGCCGCCGCGATTTGGCCGAAGGTGTAGGGATCGTCCACAACGGGAGTGAAGAAATCCACCGTCTGAACCAGCGCCAGGTCCGGGGCGAGTTGATACACTCCCGCGTCGTCATTGGTGTCGAAGCCCACCAGGACGTTGGCGTCGGATTGTTTCGGCAACTTGGCCAGCACTCGGTCCAAAATACTTGGACTCAGTTTGGCCGCTCAACCCGCCGCTTTCACCATCGTGGTCAAACGAACTGGAGGCACGGCAAAAACCCCTTTCGACGCGGCGGATTGAGCAGTGGGAATCCCCCAATGCAGTTCCGCCACGCCCAACAATGTAACCACCTCCGCAGTATAGCAGAGCGGGTAGTGGGTAGCGCAGAGTCTCGCTTTCCAGAGACTCTGCGGCTTTTCCATCAATTCGGCAAGGTACATCCCCGAGGTAGGAAGGGCCGCACTTGAAAAGTCTTCCTAGCCTCGAACCATCCAATTTTTCTCTTCCTAGGTGGTGCATTGAAGGCCCAAAATAGCCCCGTCCAAGGTCGATGAAAACCAGGGGTGGCGCAGACATGCCGTAGTTTGGCATGTCTGTCGTCATGGGCCTCCGGCCGGCGAAAGTTCATGAAAAACGGTTATGATGACCAACTCTCTCGCCAATTTGAGCTATCCCCTTTATTTTCAGCACGTGGTTTTTCGACCCTGCGCCCCTTTCGCGAGGGCGCATACATCCTGCCAAAGAGCGGCGGGACGTATGCGCCACCCTGGTTTTTCCACCCTGCGGCTTTTCTGATCGTACTAGCCCGACACCGATGAGCCGGTCCCCACGCGCGAGGCCAAAAGCCGCAGCGCAGACCCGCTTCTTAGGTCTGCGGCTCTTTTGCCGGTATAGGAACGGCCGCCACAACTTCGACCCATGGGCAACTTCACCAGCGCGGTGCCGAGGAGCGAGTTCAGCCGGGCGAGGCCAAAAGCCGCAGACCTAAAAAACAGGTCTGCGCTACCTGCCCTCCCTAGCCTCGAACCCGGTGGTTTTTGTCTTCCTAAATAGTGCGCAGAAGCCCAAATATAGCCCCTCAAAGGCCGAAAAGGGGCGTTTTTTGCCTAAAATGCGCACTTTTTTCACTCTAAAACCAGTTCGTTTTTGCAAAACGAACTAAGTTAAGTCGTTTATTTGCAATAAATCATTGAGTTCGTTCCCTCTATTTTAACATCTTTTTGGCATTCCGGGCCCCTTGATCCGTCGTTGTGGCCTAGTTTTCTTGTCATTTAATCCTTGCGGCTTGGCATTCCTGACCATTCCAGCCGAGCAGCTTACCACAATCCTAGCCTCGTGTCAAGAGACACAGTGTCGTAGCCTGAAACAGGCACTTGGATCGGCTGCCCAGCCAATGCCGGGCGGTTCCCGTAGCGCAGACCTGCTCTTTAGGTCTGCGGCTTTTGTAGGCGTTTGGACGCGACCGCCGCAGGCTCGCCATGGGCAGCTTCACCGGCCCGGCTCCGATGAGCCGGTCGGAACGCGGCGGGGCCAAAGGCCGCGGACTGACAAAGAGCCGCTCCCCACGCGGCGCCACTGCCAGTGCTCGGCTTGCTTGACCCGGCCGGCCCTCGCAGGCTGGGGCGAACCTATTCCACGTTCTCGCCGCTCACAAGCCAAAGTGTGCGCTGCCCGCCCGATCTTTTGATAGAATTGGGTGCATGCCAGCTCCAAGGGTAAGAGACAGACCGGTGCTGGCCGTGGGCGAGCCTCCGCGCCACGAAGACTGTTGGGCGAAGACGACCAAAGACGGTAAGCCCGGCATCACCGTCCGTGATCACTGCCTCAACGTCGGCTGCGTCGCCGAAGCCCTCCTGGCCTTGCTGCCCCATCCTGCCCAGACAAGGAGGAAGCCGTGAACTACAACTTGCTCGAAGAGGAGTGGATTCCCGTTCTCTGGAAAGACGGACATAGCGATCGCGTGGGTATTCGTAAGGCGCTGGCGCAAGCAGGCAGAATTCGCCAAATTGCGGCCAGCAACCCCATGGACCGCGTGGCGATCCTCCGCTTCCTGCTCGCGTTGCTTTATTGGTGCACGGGAAATCCGCCGGATAATAAGGATTCGATCTCTTCGTTTCGCTCGGATTGGTTCAAGAAGCTCGATGACCACAAAGAATGTTTCAACCTTCTGGGGGACGGGAAGCGCTTCTATCAATGCAAGACCGAATCAGGCAAAGAGAAAAAACTCCCCGCTAATTACCTGATTCAGGAAGTACCCACCGGCACCAACTCGTGGCATTTCCGGCATTCAACCGACATGGAGGACGGATTGTGTCGGGCCTGCTGCGCGATGGGTTTGTTGCGCCTGCCGTTGTTTGCGACGTCTGCCGGGCGCGGTAAGCCGCCGGGCGTGAACCAAAAACCACCGGTTTATGTCATCCCAGTTGGCGTCTCGCTTTCCGAGACGCTACGCCTGTCCTGGCGGAAGGTATCGGACCCAGACCTTGGAACGCCCACATGGGAAAGGGCAGATCAAAGGCTTCCGGAATGTGGCAGTGTTCCGCTGCTTATGGGGTTAACCTGGCTGCCCCGACGCGTGTGGCTCGACAATCCCGAAGAGCCTCAAGCCAATTGCGTCTCATGCGGGCGCAAAGAAGCTTTGATACGCCAATGTGTGTTTGCGGGCATAGGAAGCACAAAGGTGACCGGAGGCGACGAGGGCCGTGTCTGGAACGACCCACACACCTTGGATGACGGCGAGGACGTTCTGAAACCCAGCAACGCCCTCGGTGCGGCCGACGCGGCGGCGGGCCAATGGGCAAACATAGCGGAGGGAATTCTCGCTGGGAAAGAGGCCATTCCCGAAAGACACCTGTGGGCGGTCAGCTTTGCCACAGTGCAGAACGACAAATACCTCGAGGCGGTCGAATACGAGATCCCCCTGGTGACCGCGCCGGGGGCCGGGAAGGTTGAGGGGAGTCTCCAACAGGTCGATAGGTGGCGGAGTGAAGGTTGGAAGCTTGCCAGCAAAGCTAAGCCGAGGGAAAGCTCCCAAAAGCGAAAACACCTCGAAATTCCTCCCGTTATCGCCGCCATTCGCCCCCAAGCGGAAGCAGAGGTTTCCGAGAAAATGGCCGAATTGATCGCGGCAGGCGGAGATGCATGGGAGCAGGCAGCCCGCGCATATAGCCCGCTGATGGCCGCCGTCGCCAAATCGCTTTCACCGGGCTACACGACCGCTGCCCTCCGCCGGCGACGAGAGATCGCCAACGCAAGGCCGGACATGCGTCCGAGGCCGGGAGCCGATGAAAAGGCCGGCCGGAAAAAGGGAGGTGACAGGTGACTCCAACAGAGCAATACGTTGAGGTCCTAAGACATCTCAAGTCCGGTGAACTCGCGCTGCTTCGCAGGCATGCCGGGCAAGGCCTCGACCAATCGGTTGACGGCTTTGATCTCTTCGCCGGACTCTGGTGGCCCTTGCGAGCAAAGAACCAGCGCGCGCCCCGTCGTGCCGTGGCGTGGCTGATCGCTAAACTTTACGCATTCCGGCCGGTCGAGCACTCACCCGGCCAGACGCTCGCCCGGCAGCTTGGGCGATGCGGCAACAACGCTGTAGCGGCGGTCTCTGACCGCCGTCGTCGATCAGAGATCGACGCTACAATCCGGCCAGTCGCCCAAAGGTTTGACGGGCTGCTCACGCTGCCGCTCGCCAAAATCGAGCCCGCCCTGCGCTGGGCGCTGGACCTCATAGCTTCCAAAAACCTCAAAGTCGACTGGGTGAGGCTGACAAACGACCTTTCCATTTGGGAACGCGAGACCACCCGGCTCAACTGGGCCGAGGAATTTTTGAAATCTTCAAAGGAGGACCGTCATGTTAATTGAGATTCACGCCATTCAAAACCACAGCCCGGCCAACCTGAACCGGGACGATTTGGGCGCCCCCAAGACCTGTTATTTTGGCGGGGTCTTGCGCTCGCGCATTTCCAGCCAGTGCCTCAAGCGGAGCATCCGCATGAGCGATGAGTTCAAGTTGTTATGTGGTGGAGTTCGTACGCGGCGCCTACCGAAGTTACTTTCAGAGAACTTTCAGGGTAAGGAAAAGGACGATTTTTTCGACTTGGCCCAACAAGTCGTCCAGAGATGCGGAGTGCTGGCGGGCGACGACGGACAAGAAAAGGATGTCATCGTCTTTCTATCAAAAAGCGCGTTGCCGCGCATGGCGCAATACCTTCGCGATCTGAGTGGCAAGTCTGGCGAGGAGCAAATCAGAGGGGTCGCCCGCAAATTTGCGCAACTGATCGCACGAGAGCGTCACATGCCAGACATGGCGTTGTCGGGACGCATGTTAGAGCCCTCGAAGACCGCGAAGGAGGTGTGGAAAGGCTTGGACCCCCAAATAGAGGCTGCTCTCCAAGTGGGACACGCCATCTCGACCCACGAGGCGCGTCCGGAAGTGGACTATTTCGTTGCCGCAGACGATGTGAAGGGCGAAGACGTCGGCGGCGCCCACATCGGAGAGGCCATGTACGCCTCGGCTTGTTACTACAAGTACTTCTCCGTCCATTGGGAAACTTTGGTCACGAATCTCGCCGGGTTCTCGGGCAATAAAGAGCACCTGGCCGCTCACACGCTCGGTGCCTTTGTCCGCGGGGCGGCGTTGACCAACCCCACCGGCAAGCAGAACAGTTTCGCGGCGCACAATCCACCGGATGGCGTGCTGGTGGAGATCAGGAACACTCCCATCAGCTACGCCAACGCCTTTGCCCGGCCGGTGGCAGCCCAGGGCGAGCGCGACATCATCTCCCAGAGCATCGCGCAACTCGCCCAGTACGTCCACGACATCGACAATGGATACGGAAAGCCGGTGAAGCGCCTTTGGTTCTCTCCCAATCTTCGTTTTCCCTTAGTTGCACGCGAGAAGGTTAAGGAGGAGCAAAAGGAAACAATCCGTGAGATCGAACTGACTGCGGACAACCTTAAGTCGCTCGATGAGCTTGTACGGTCCGTAGTCGAAGAAATCGGCTATGACTGGGAGGAGGTTCAGAAGGTGGTTGTGAACGCGGAGGTGGCCTGATGAGCGCAAACACCCTGTTCCTCCGCCTCGAAGGTCCCCTTCAATCATGGGGCGATCAGCAATCGAAATTTGTTGTCCGCCGGACGGCGGAGGCGCCAACCAAATCGGGCGTGTTGGGGCTGCTCTGCGCAGCCTTGGGCGTCAGCCGCGCTGAGGCCCCTGAAAAATGGCTTCCCAGACTCGCCACGCAGCGCATGGGCGTCCGCATCGATTCACCCGGGGTCCGCTGGTGGGACTATCACACCGTCGGCGCGGGAATGCAGATGCGCACAGCCGACGGCGGAAGCAAGCCCGGCGCCATGCTCACCCGGCGCGAATACCTCTGCGACGCGTCCTTCCTGGTCGCCCTTCAGGGTGACCCTGGTTTGATCGCCGAACTCGACGCCGCTGTCAGAGCTCCCACATGGACGCTCTACCTCGGCAGAAAGTGCTGCCCGCCCTCCCGCCCTCTGCTGGAGCATCCAACAGCCGAACACTCGGGTTTGCTATCCGCCCTCAGGTCGGTTACTTGGCGGAAACGTCTGGAGGCAGAGCCAGCGCCGCAAAAACTGGAGTGTCTACTGGACTGGGAGCCGAGCGAAGAACAGCCCGAGGCTCCCGACGACGCGCTCATCTGGTACGACGTCCCGCTCACCTTCGACCCGCCCGCGCACCAACCTCGATTCGTAATTCGCAAGCAATTGCAAGTTGGACCCGAAGGTGACGTACAACTTGCGGCTCAACCGGCACAGATCGAAGCGCCGGCCCCTCCTCGTCCAAGAGCGGATTACACCAACACAGAATATAGAAACCGGCGGAAAGAGAGGCTCGAACGCGATGCCGGACTCTGCGTCTTCTGCAAGGCTCCAGCAACCACCGTGCAGCACATCACATATCGGCGCGCTGGGGGAGACGAGGCGCAGGATGACTTGCGCTCTCTTTGCCGCTATTGCCATGATGCTATCACCATGATCGAGTACGGCCTGGGCATGGGCCTGGACCGCATCAATCCCGAGGAGCCGCGCTGGTGGGATAGGATCGAACAGAAGCGAGAGGAGATCATCAAATTCCGCTCGCTCGAGACGCGCCGCCGTCGCCTTGCGGCGGAGGAGGTGGAGTAGCCATGTACCTCTCCTGCCTCCTGATCGACACCGGCGACAACCCCGACCGGCCCCGACCGGGACGAACGTGGCTGCGAAACCTCTATCACGTCCACCAACGCCTTTGCATGGCGTTTCCCTGCGCGTCGCAAAAATCCGATGATCCTGACTTCCTCACACCTTTCACGCTAGGGCACTTCGCCAGAAACCACGTCCACGTAAAACGTGAAGCGGACCACGGGTTTTTATATCGCGTAGACCCGCAGCCACGCGGCGGGGTCGTGATTCTCGTACAATCTGGCTCTGCCGTTAAGCCTGACTGGAACTACGCGTTCCATAACGCCCGCTACCTCCTTACGGCCGAACCCGAGGTTAAGGAGTTCGATCCCTCTTTCACCAAAGAGCAGCGTCTTCGCTTCCGCTTGGCCGCTAATCCTACACGGCGGCTCTCCAAGCATTCGTTGGAGCGGGATGGAAAGCCCGCCGAAGCGAAGTGGATAGGGAAACGTGTTCCCGTGCCGCATGACCGGCTTCTGGACTGGCTTGCTGAATGGCGGCTCCGCCAGGATGGGCGCGACGAGCCGTCGGGATTCCGTATCCACAGGGATCGCACGACGGTCCAGTCGGGCTATATCTATTTCAAGAAACTTAAGGAGGGGCAGGAAAGCCATACCGAAGACCGCACGGGAAAGGAACGGCACGGCGGGGGGCCCCGCTTGTTCTCGGTCCGGTACGAAGGGATTCTCGAAGTAACGGAGCCCGACAAATTCCGTAACACCCTTCTGCGCGGCATCGGGCCGGGGAAGGCCTTCGGCTTCGGCCTGCTCTCCGTGGCGCCTTGCCGCACCTCACCCTCGACCGAGGCGCTGTAGCGGCGGTCTCCGACCGCCGTCACGTCGATCGGAGATCGACGCTACAAGGCTGGCTGATGGCAGATCAATGGGACCGCCGGTCGGAGACCGGCGCTACAAATGAAATTCAAACCACGCTTACGGCGACTGGATTGGCTCTACACCGACAACCCTATCTACTACCTTACGCTCTGTACGCAGGATCGAAAATGCTCGTTGGCAAACACCGCAATCCACCAGGAATTCACGAGATTCTCCGAACGGGCAACCGATTTTCTAGTTTGGGTGGGGTTCTTCATGATCATGCCCGACCACATCCATCTTTTCGTCGGCTTTTGTCGCGAGTCCCCACCTTTGTGGAAATGGGTCAAAGCCCTGCGGGGCGACCTGTCCAAAGTCCTTCGCCAGGATGAAGGTGAAGGCACGCACTGGGAAAAGGATTTCTTCGATCACGTCATGAGATCGGAAGAATCCTATCGGGAGAAATACGAGTATGTCCGACAGAATCCGGTCCGTGCCGGTTTAGTCAAACGTCCGGAAGATTGGCCGTACCAAGGCGAGATTCATCGCTTGGTTTTGTAGCGGCGGTCTCCGACCGCCGTCGTCGATCGGAGGTCGACGCTACAAGGCACGTCGATCGGAGATCGACGCGACAGCGCGTGCTGGCTGGAAGCCGGCGTTACGGGGGCGGCGCCGTCTGTGGAGGCAATATGAGAATCCAAGATCTCCACGTTCTACCGAAATTCAGCGACGGATGGAGTTACCTGTACGTGGAGCACTGCCGCGTCGACCAGGAGGACCGGGCCATTGCAGTTCACGATCAAGCCGGGAAGGTGCCTGTCCCCTGCGCCAACCTGGCTTTGCTCATGTTGGGTCCGGGCGTCTCGATTACTCACGCCGCCATCTCGGTGCTGGCGGACCATGGGTGCCTGGTGGCGTGGTGCGGGGAGGAGGGAGTCCGCTTCTACGCCGTGGGCATGGGGGAGACGCGCAATGCTGGCAATCTCCTGCATCAGGCGCGCGTGTGGGCCCACCAGGGTTTCCATATGGAGGTCGTGCGCCGCCTCTACCAGTTGCGTTTTTCCGAGAAGTTCGAGCCCGCCCTGACTCTCCAGCAAATTCGGGGCATGGAGGGCGTGCGAGTTCGCGATGCCTACGCCAAGGCCGCCCAGGAAGCCGGGATCACGTGGTCGGGCCGCAGCTATAAACGGGACGAGTGGAGCAAGGCGGACCCTGCCAACCGAGCCTTGTCGACCGCTAACTCCTGCCTGTATGGAATCTGCCATGCGGCCATCGTATCGGCTGGTTTCTCGCCCGCCCTCGGCTTTATCCATACCGGCAAGATGCTGTCCTTCGTGTACGACCTCGCCGACCTTTACAAGACCGAGGTTACAGTTCCGGTGGCGTTTCGGGCCGCCGCCGAGGGGGTAGGCCAACTGGAGCGGCGCGTCCGTATCACCTGCCGCGATCAGTTTGTGTCCACAAGGCTTCTGGAGAGAATCATCCCGGACGTCCAAGCCGCCCTGATGCTGTCAAAAGCGTCGCCGGCCGACAGCTTCGACGTGGATGCCGCCGCCCCCGGCTTCCTCTGGGACGATTTGGAAGGAGTAGTCGAGGGGGGACGTATGCTCGCCCCCGAGATCGACGAGACGGAGCCCGACGATGGTAGTCCTGATTCTTGAGCGCGTCCCGCCAGGGCTGCGCGGCGAACTCACACGGTGGTTTCTGGAACCTCAGGCCGGTGTATTCGTGGGACGCGTTTCCGCCCTGGTCCGCGAGCGCTTGTGGGAAAAGGCGTGTGCCAAGGCCCAAGGGGGCGGTTGCCTGATGCTCCACTCGAGCGATAACGAACAGGGCTTTCAAGTCCGAACCTGGGGTCGAACGGCACGGCAGATCGAAGACTTCGAGGGCCTTTTCCTCGTTCGTATGCCGTGGAATCAATGACTTCTCTAGTGTTGTCCCCACGCGCGTGGGGGTGAACCGGTTCCGGGAAGTGAAGGGTTGGAGTCCGGGCCGTTGTCCCCACGCGCGTGGGGGTGAACCGGGCGCGAACATCACGACGCAGCAGTTGCGTCAGTTGTCCCCACGCGCGTGGGGGTGAACCGCTTACGATGGTTGCCTGGCTTCCCACGAGGGGGTTGTCCCCACGCGCGTGGGGGTGAACCGTACATGCCGGTCCCCGGACTGCCAGATCCCGAGTTGTCCCCACGCGCGTGGGGGTGAACCGATAGAGCGGGCGCCCGAATTTGTCCAGCGTCTGTTGTCCCCACGCGCGTGGGGGTGAACCGGCTCGGTTCATCGAATGCCAAACCTCGATAAGGTTGTCCCCACGCGCGTGGGGGTGAACCGCATTTAGATTGGCCGTATTCGACACTAATGCGGTTGTCCCCACGCGCGTGGGGGTGAACCGGTGGTTCCGTCCCAAGTCTTGATCTCGTAACTGTTGTCCCCACGCGCGTGGGGGTGAACCGCAAGGCGCGCTCGACATGCAGAGCATGATGGGGTTGTCCCCACGCGCGTGGGGGTGAACCGTAAAGGTCGGAAAACGAGGAGAAGGATACCCCGTTGTCCCCACGCGCGTGGGGGTGAACCGTTGTAGGCAAAGGAGGAACATGGTAACTGCTAGTTGTCCCCACGCGCGTGGGGGTGAACCGCGTGTCAAGGGGGTACTCGACTAGATGTAGTGGTTGTCCCCACGCGCGTGGGGGTGAACCGTTGGCCCAAGCGGTTTGCACGCCGCCGGTGGCGTTGTCCCCACGCGCGTGGGGGTGAACCGGTGACAGGCTGTGTGCTGAAGGTGACAGGCTGGTTGTCCCCACGCGCGTGGGGGTGAACCGCGATTCCCGCAAGACGCTAGGGTGGATGTTGAGTTGTCCCCACGCGCGTGGGGGTGAACCGAACCCTGCGGCGATGGTCATGACCAACCTGTAATTGTCCCCACGCGCGTGGGGGTGAACCGCCGGCGGAGATGAGGGCATCCCTCAGTTTGACGTTGTCCCCACGCGCGTGGGGGTGAACCGAGGTTTCGCGCTACGCCGATTGGCCCGTAAACGTTGTCCCCACGCGCGTGGGGGTGAACCGATACTACCAGACGGAGGCTGTGTTTATCTTTCCGTTGTCCCCACGCGCGTGGGGGTGAACCGATGGCCCAAATTTCGCGCAGAATCAACGCAGGGTTGTCCCCACGCGCGTGGGGGGGGTCCGGGGAAGTGGCAGACACCCAGGGGCTCGATTACGTTCTCCCCACGCGCGTGGGGACGGTCCGTCTCTGCGTCTCAGCGTCTCAGCGGTTCAGGTGTTCTCCCCACGCGCGTGGGGATGGTCCGCGAATCGTAGCGGCGGTAGCCTTCACTCGCACTTTCTGGACTTCCGAAACACCAGCCAGTAACAATGCTGCCTGCGGCTGTGGTGAGCCACCTTCCACTTAGGGTCAACGATGGGGCCTTTACGAACTTTGATCCAGTTTCAAGTAGTGTCCTGAGTCAGAAGTCCCTTGACAAAGTCTTCCTCATGCCGGGGGGCTTTTCGCAGCCCCGCCAGGGGCGAAATACTGTAGCCCAGGGCGAAAGCCCTGGGAAAAATGGCCCCCACCCCCTTCTATTCCCCCTCCCCCGCTGGGCGGGGGGAGGGGGCCGCACTCAGGACCCACGGTTGTCGCCGTGGGCTAAACTATGCCGCCCGCTCCGCGGGCTGACTTCTTTAACGAATCTCGGACTCAGGAGACTAGCTGGTGTTAAGCGGACCGCACGGCCAGGGGGAGGCTTTAACTGGTGTGAAGCTTTAGCCGAGCCACAGGGCTTGCGAAGAGAAGTAACCCCTCACCCGTCCCGCGACGGCTGGAAAAAGCGCCGTCGCGGGACACCCTCTCCCCAAGGGAGAGGGCTGCTCGCTCACTTGGCAGCGCTGTTCTTTCACCTCCGACCCTCGGTGTCCAGCCGAAGATACGGGACATGCTCAGCCCAAGGGGGAGAGGGCCGGGAAACCGCCCAAGCGCCTTGTCCGTAGGTTTCATCCAGCCGCTGCGAGAGTAATGATCTCGTTCCCCTTTGGGGGAACTTCGAGGCTTTGGCGCGGCCCTGCGCCTGGATGCGCCGCCATTTACTTTCGCGGCGAGGTTCTGTAGCATTTGGGCTACGCGGTCAGGCCAATCGGCGAAGCTCTGGAGTGCGGCCCGCCAGTCGGCGGGCTGCCGCTTTCAGCAGGCGAGCTTGCTCGATCCCGCGCTGTAGCGCTGAGCCCGCATGCTGGGGTCAGCAGGGTGGCAAAGCAAGAGAATGGCGACCCCGCGAGGCGGGGTCGGCGCTACAAACAGGCCGCGGAAAAACCCTTGAGGGTGTCATCCTGAGGAGCCGCAGACGACGAAGGATCCCTGTAGTTGCTTCACTTAACAACTGCCGAGATTCTTCGCTTCGCTCAGAATGACAGCCTCCAGGCGTTTTTCCGCAGCCTGTATAAAGCCGCGGCCCGCCGCGGCGGGCCGCACTCCATAGCGCCGCGCAAGGAGGAACAATCGTGCTTGCACACCCTGGCAAGAGACTCCAAGCCGCTGCCTTCATTGTTTTCGTGCTCGTGGGCGTCACTGCCGCGCGCGGCTCGTTCACGCTCGAGCAGGTGATGAGCTCGCCCTTCCCCACCGAGCTCGTGGCTGCACCCTCGGGCAGCAGGGTGGCCTGGGTGTTCAATGCGCGCGGCCTGCGCAACATCTGGGTGGCTGAGCCAAGTGGTGGCGGAGGCTATGTGTCACGGCAGCTCACCCGGTACACGCAAGACGACGGTCAGGAGATCGCCGAACTCGCGTGGACTCCTGACGGCCGGGCGATTGTCTACGTACGCGGGGGCGACTTCGAGACGGGCGGCTCCTACCCCAACCCGGCCAGCGCCCCCGAGGGGGTCGAACAGGACGTTTGGGTTGTCTCCATCGAGGGTGGGGCGGCGCGCAAGCTGGCGGAGGGGCATTCGCCGGCGGTTTCTCCCAAGGGCGATAGTGTGGCCTACGTTTTCAAGGACCAGGTGTGGCTGGTCAAGCTGGCGGAAGGGGCCAAGCCGGAACAACTGATCCACGACAAGGGCAAAGACAGCTCGCTGCGGTGGTCGCCCGACGGTTCGCAGCTCGCCTTCGTCAGCCGGCGTGGCGATCACAGCTTCGTGGGGGTGTACAGTGTGGCGGGCAAGAGCATCCAGTATCTCGATCCGAGCGCCGACCAGGATTTCGAGCCGGTCTGGTCAACGGACAGCCGCCAAGTCGCCTTCGTGCGTCTTCCTGCTTCGCGCGATGGGCTTATGTTCGGGCCGAAACGCACCGGGCCGCCGTGGTCGATCCGCGTGGCCGACGCTGCCACTGGCCAAGGTCACGAGGTTTGGCGCGCCGAGGCGGGGCGGGGCAGCGTCTTCCGCGAGATTGTGGCTGAGCACCAAGTCTTTTGGGGGGCTGGCGACAACTTGGTTTTCCCCTGGGAGCGCGACGGCTGGACGCATCTTTATTCGGTTCCGGTTGCGGGTGGCGCGGCAAAGCTTCTCACGCCCGGCGATTTCGAAGTGGAATTCGTTTCCCTCAGTCGCGATCGTCGCCAGTTGATTCTCGCCTCGAACGAGGACGACATTGACCGGCGGCACCTTTGGTCCGAGCCAGTCACGGACGATCACCCCACGGCGCTGACCCGGGGCGAAGGCATCGAATGGTCACCCGTGATTTTGAGCGACGGCGGCGCGGTTGCCCTTTTCCATTCTGACGCCCAGCGTCCCGCGCGGCCGGCGATTGTGGCGAGCGGGAGCGGAATTCGCGACCTCGCTCCTGAAACCCTTCCCGGCGACTTTCCTGCTGCTGATCTCGTCACCCCGCAGCAGGTGATTCTCCCCGCTGCGGACGGCCTGCGCGTCCACGCGCAGCTTTTTCTGCCTAAGGATGAGGCCTCCGGGCAGCGGCACCCGGCGGTAGTGTTCATGCACGGCGGCTCGCGCCGGCAGATGCTGCTTGGCTGGCATTATATGGGCTACTATCACAATGCCTATGCCCTGAATCAGTATCTCGCCAGCCGGGGCTACGTGGTGCTATCGCTCAACTACCGTAGCGGCATTGGCTACGGGCAGGAGTTTCGCGAGGCGCTCAACTACGGCGCCAGCGGGGCGAGCGAGTTTAACGATGTGGAGGGCGCCGGGCTCTATCTGCGCCAGCGGGCCGATGTGGACTCGAGCCACATCGGCCTGTGGGGCGGGTCTTACGGCGGGTATTTGACGGCCCTCGGCTTGGCCCGAGCCTCCGAGCTATTCGCCTGCGGCGTGGACTTCCACGGCGTGCACGACTGGAACCGGGAAATCCAGAATTGGACGCCCTCCTACGATCCTGCCGCGCGTGCTGACGCGGCGCGGCTGGCGTGGGAGTCTTCGCCGCTGGCCTCCGTCAAGACGTGGCGCTCGCCCGTGTTGCTGGTCCAGGGGGATGATGACCGCAACGTTCCCTTCACCGAGATGGTCCGCCTGGTGGAGGCGCTGCGGAAACAGGGAGTGGAATTCCAACAACTCGTCTTTCCGGACGAGATTCACGATTTCTTGCGCCATCGCACCTGGCTGGCGGCCTATCATGCCGCCTCGGATTTCTTTGACCTGCACCTCAGATAAGCAGACTCCAGGCGGTTTCACGCGAAGGCGCAGAGTACGCAAAGAGCGCAAAGGGAAAAAGGCCGTCGCGCTGGCCTTCTTTGCGCCCTTTGCGCCTCTGCGTGAAACCTTGTCGTACACCCGCTGGCAAAATCAGACTGTACCACTACCGACGGCGCGCGTTAAAACCTGACGGCCCTTGGGGGGGGCGAACCGTTCGACCCCTGCGGGGTCGGGAGGACTGATGGTGGCGCGGCCCGTGGGCGGCGGGCACAAAAACCGTGCCCTTGCCCACGGCTACTCAATTTGAACCCCTCCGGGGTTCGGACGGGGACCGGCTGAACCCCTTGGGGTTCCGAGAGCCACCGGAATGCACAGTGGCAGGTTACTGAAGAAGCCGAGCGTGGCAATGTAGCGGCGAAATTATCCGTCGGCCGAAGGGGCATTTCCCGAATGGTTTCCGCTTGGGTGCAGGATGTCAGGGTAACTGAAATCGTGGCCGTTGACGGCGAAGGACTTCCAGCGCTCGATGTCACAATTGATGAAAACCTGTCTCGCGATTCCTCAAAAGAATCCAACATCTGTGTCACAGTTCTTGAAATAATCCTACGCAAACACATTGGTCCAGCTTCCGGATGGCCAACCATCAGGAGGCACTCGCGCGGTCGGAATCTCAGTGAGGCCACCGCAACACGTTGCAACCCGACGGACAGTTGCATTCGTTGCCGGCCGGATGTATGCTGCGGAGCGGGGTTGGAGTCCAAAATAGAAATTCCGGCTTGTTAGTATGCGGCGAGCGGGGAGGCGGAAATGCCCAAGTTTGTCATCGAACGGGAAATACCGGGGGCAGGGAATCTCACCGACGCGCAACTACAGGAAATCTCCCGCAAATCCGTGAACGTTCTGAAAGGGATGGGGCCGGAGATCCAGTGGTTGCACAGCTACGTCACCGGTGACAAGGTTTATTGCGTTTATCTCGCGCCGGACGAGGCGACCCTGCGAGAGCACGCCAAGAGGGGTGGATTCCCCGCGAATCGCATTTCCGCAGTGCGCCGGCTCATCGACCCGAGTACGGCGGAGTAGCGCCGGTTTCGGCCTGTCGGAACATGGGACAGGAAGGGTTTGGTTTCAGCGCCTCATCAATGGCTTTTTCAAGCGGCATCCCCCATCCCTCCAACCAAGCGGCCGAACCCGCTGTATTGGTCAGAGCTTGCCGCGCGGGCTGGAGGCTGCTTTCCAATTCAAGCTGCTCGGCGAGTTTGAGGGGCGCGCCAAGGGATTGACGGAGGGCGGCCGCTGTCCCCGCCAGCGACAGGGACCGGTCCCACAGCGATTGAGCCGCCGCCAGGCACGCGAAACCTTCCAGGAGACGGGCCACGCCGCGTTTATATCCCAGTTGCTGAAAAATCTTCAAACTTTCACGGTAATTCGAGTGGGCTGCCTGGTAGTCCCTCTGGCCTCGCGCCAGGTTTCCCAGATCAGCCAGTGAGCTAGCGATACCCCATTGGTCTCCAAGCTCCCGAAATGTATCCAGGCCCTGTTCGTAGAGAGATCGCGCGGCTAAGGTGTCGCCTTGTTCGCGCGCGGCATCCCCTTGATGGTTGAGCGACCAAGCGGCTCCCGTCCCATCGCCCAGTTTGCGGAAGATGGCGAGACATTCCTCATAAAGGGCGCGCGCCTGCCCATAGTCGCCCTGCAACTTGACGACATTGGCCAGATTACTGAGCGAACGAGAGACATCCAGGGGGTTGCCCAGCTCTCTCCACAGGGAGAGACTTTCTTCGAAGAGAGAGCGTGAGGCAGCGATGTCTCCAGAGTCGCGCGCGGTGACCGCCAGGGCGTTGAGTGAGACCGCGATGCCGTGTTGATCCTGCAAGCGCCGGGAGATCGCCAGGCTCTCGTCAAGAAGCGCTTTGGCGGAGGCATAGTCGCCCTGCCCCCCTGCCAGAACCGCAGCCGCGAAAGCTACTCGCGCCCGAGCCTTGGTTGGAGGCGCTGCCCCGGCCAAATTCAATATCTTCTGCAATCGATCCCGGCCTTCCGAAAGGTATTCCCTCGTCTCCCAAAACCGAAAAAGGGCAGCGCCGAGTCGCAGGCCCCACTCCGCGTTGCCGGAATCCGTCAGATACTCGAGGGCCACGCGAAGATTGTCGTGCTCGATCTCAAGACGATCCAGCCACTCGCGCCGGTCCGCGTCGCTGACCTCTGAAGCCCCCTCCTCCGCTAACACGAGGAAATAGGCGGAGTGGGCGCGCTGGGTAAGGCCATCCTCCCCACTCGCCGCCAGCTTTTCCTCTCCATACTCGCGGATCGTTTCCAACATCACGAAGCGGGATTCGTCCCCCGGTGCTTCGACCTGCCGCAGAAGGCTCTTGTCCACAAGCGAGGCCATTCCCTCGAGCAGGTCCAACCCGAGATCGCTTTTGGTGTCGCAAACTGCCTCCGCGGATTCCAGCGTGCATCCACCCACAAAAACCGAAAGCCTTCTAAAGAGCTTCTGCTCAGCCGCGTTGAGGAGGTCATAACTCCAGTCGACGGCGCCCCGAAGCGTTTGCTGTCGCGCCGGGAGGTCCCGCGCGCCGCCGGTCAGCAGTTGGAGGCGGCGCGCCAGACGCGTTTCGATGGCGGATGGCGAAAGGAACTTAAGGCGGGCAGCCGCCAATTCAATGGCGAGCGGCAGGCCATCCAGCCGTACGCAAATCTCCGCCACTGCCGCGGCGTTTTCCGGTGTGATCACGAAATCCGGTTTGACAGCCCTGGCGCGCTGCATGAGCAGTGCCACGGCCGGATAGTGTGCGAGCGCTTCGAGAGGAGGCAAAGCTTGTGGATCCGGCAAAGCCAGCGGCGGCACCGGAAACTCATGTTCACCATAAACGTGCAGCGCCGCCCGGCTGGTCGCGAGAACCTTAAGTCCAGGGACGGCAGCCAAGAGATCCGAAACCAAGGGCGCCGCGGTAATCAAATGTTCGAAGTTGTCGAGCAGGAGGAGGAATGATCCGCTGGATGAGTTTCTCAGGTGTTCTTTGAGGGTTTCGACAAGAGGCTGACCTGCGGTTTCGCGGACCCCCAACGTCAGAGCAATTACGGAAGGGATCAACCCAGCACCGCTTACTGCTCCAAGAGGCACCAGATATACGCCACCTGGAAAGCTTTCACTGCACTCTTCCGCCACTTGGAGCGCGAGGCGCGTTTTACCAATCCCGGCGGGGCCGGTCACCGTGACAAGGCGCACATCCTTCCGCAGCAGAAGCCCTTTGGCAGCGGCCACTTCTCTTTCTCTTCCGATAAACGCGGTGCGCTGAACCGGCAGATTACTCGCGTGACTCTCTACGCGCTCAGGAAAGGGTTGCAACAGGCGGTCGCGGATGGCCGCCAGATCCCGGGCGAGGTCGCGCGTGGAGCTGTAGCGGTCTTCGGGCTCCTTGGCCAGGCACCGCTCGACCGCCCAACAAAGGGGGGCAGGAACCTCTGAGTTCAAAGTACCGATGGGCTCCGGCGCTTCGCGCAGGATTGCCGCCAAGGTCTCAGCGTTCGTGGGCTTATGATAGGCGCGCTTGCCCGTGAGCATCTCGTAAAGGACAGCACCAAAGGAAAACTGGTCTGATCGAAAGTCCAGCATGCGCCCGCAAGCCTGCTCGGGGGACATGTATCCAACCGTCCCCAGAATCAACCCAGGCTGACTTTGGGGGGCACCCAATGTGGGTATTTCTTGAAGGGGCGGCATCGGTAGGCAACATGGACTTCGCAGGGCTGGCACATGGGTGGCCGTCGCAGTCAACTTCGCCAAGCCAAAATCCAGAATCTTAACCAACCCATCTTGAGTGATCATCAAGTTGCCAGGCTTTAGGTCTCTATGAATAATGCCGGTTTCATGAGCCTTCGCCAAGCCTTCAGCAACTTGTGCCGCTATCTGAATGGCCATCCGGATTGGGATCGGGCCGGAGGCAAGGACGTCGCGCAAGGTCCTCCCTTCCACCAATTCCATCGCGATATAATGTGTGGAGCCAACCTGGCTTAGCTCATAAATCGTTACAATGTTGGGGTGATTGAGGGCCGACGCGGAACGCGCCTCCAGCTCCAAGCGGCCGAGTAGTTCCCTATCTGCGGAGAGCTTTCCCGGCAGGACTTTGATGGCAACATCGCGCCTTAGACGGACGTCGGTGGCACGATAAACCTCTCCCATTCCGCCTGATCCAATCAGGGAGAGAATCTCGTATGGCCCGAACCGTGCCTTGGGCGTGAGCGTCGTGGAGTCAGCTCCAGACAGCGCCGCGGGAAGTGGTGCTGTAGGCGGTTCTTCCTTCGACATTTCCTGAGACATGCGCTCGCCCCTGGGGATTTACGAAATCCCCCTCGCGTTTCCAACCCGCCCTGTTATCCTATCCTTTGGGTAAAAGCCCTGCGCTCTTCAGCTTCAGTATAGTATACCATGTTTCGAGCACCAGTGATTTGAAGGAGTTTCCCGTGGACCTCCGATCGCTTCAAAAGCCCTTGAAGGAACGATATCGCAATGACCCCGACTCCTCGCGGGTCACAATGCGTGTGAAAGGCGGACAGAGCGGGTCGCCCGCAGCATGCTCCGTGGATATTGGACGCGCTATCTATCAAGCCGAAGCCCACACGGGGGTCGGTGGCGCCGGCACCGCTCCGTGCTCCGGAGACCTTCTCCTTGGGGCCCTGGCGGCCTGCGCGGAAATCACTTGCCAAATGGTTGCCGCAGCCATGGGCATCCAGACTGAACGCATTGAAGTGAACGTCGAGGGAGATTTGGACTTGCGCGGCACGCTGGGGATCTCCAGGGAAGTCCCCGTCGGTTTCGAAAGTATCCGCGTGCGTTTTGATGTCTCCGCGCCCAAGGCTACACCCGAACAAGTGCGCGCCTTGCGCGAGAAGACGGAACAGTATTGTGTGGTTATGCAGACCCTGTTGCACCCGCCGAAGGTCGTCAGTCAGTGGCCTGAAGCAGGATAACTTATGGAGCGACCGGCTGACCCAGGCGCAGCGGCGGTAGGGCGGGCCACCCTCTCCCCCAAGGGGGTCTGTGTGATAACCAGGCTGGCGGGCCCGAGGACGCCGCAGGCGCTTTGGAGTGCGGCGGCTCGCCGCCGCTTTCATGCAGCGAGCTTGCTCGCGGCCTGCCCGCTTGGCTACTGCCTGCGTGCACAGGGCCAGCAAGCTCCCCGCACTCCAAAGCGGGCTCCGCCCGCGAGATTCAGAGTTGTCACACAGGTCGACGATGGTGACTGCGGAGAGTGCACTTTCGGTTTCTCCCTGCGAGGCCTGCACACGTAAGCTTTTATTATATTCCTCAGAGTCGAAGGGGAGATGTGACGGCGCACGTTAAATCCTCACGGTTCTAGCGGGGCGAACCGTTCGACCCCTGCGGGGTCGGGAGGATTGGTGGTTGCGCGGCCCGTGGGCGGCGGGCACAATAACCGTGCCCTTGCCCACGGCTACTCAATTTGAACCCCTCCGGGGTTCAGACCGCGACGACAGGGTAGCAGGCTGCTGAACATGTAAAGTTGGTTGGCGCGACTTTGCATCACAAAGTACTTGACAAAGCAGCAAGCGCCCTGTATAAACACCCTATGGCATGTGCGGGTCCAGCTCGCTCACGACGGTCCAGGCCGGTGCCCGTGCCCAGCCACGCCATGGACGATCTGCGCTTCATCCGCGAGACCATGGAAAGCGCAGCGTCGTTCACTGCTGTCCCCGGATGGGGCGGAGTGGTGATCGGGATCACGGCTTTAGCCGCTGCGGTGGTTGCTTCACTCCGCCCGCAAGTGGAGTGGTGGGTTGGGGTGTGGGGGCTCGAAGCCCTGTGCGCTTTTGCGGTGGGCGGGTCCGCGATTTTTTGGAAGGCGCGGAAGGCGCAGACTCCCTTGCTTTCACAGCCTGGGCGGAAATTCGTCCTGGGCCTGTCTCCCCCCATGCTGGCGGCCGCCGTGCTCAGCATCGTGATTTACCGCGCCGGCGTTTTCAACCTGCTGCCCGGAGTCTGGCTGCTGCTTTACGGGGCCGGGGTGGTGACGGCGGGGGCGTATTCCGTAAGAGTCGTCCCGATCATGGGGCTTTGCTTCATGTTCGCGGGAATTCTCGCGCTGCTCTGCCCGGCCGCCTGGGCCAACTCGATCATGGCGGCGGGTTTTGGCGGGCTTCACATCGTTTTCGGGACGATTATCGCGAGGAGGTACGGTGGCTAGACAAGTTTCGAATGCTGCGGTGCGAGTTGCCGGGGCAAGGCGGCTGGTGCGGGAAGTGCCGCGGCTGCCTGATCAGGCGCGGGTGTGCGCGCCCGAACTGGACCGCCTGATCCACGAACGCATCCGGCTCGGGATCGTGAGCGCCCTGGCGGTGAACGAATCACTCAGCTTCAACGAGCTGAAGAAACTGCTGAAGACTACCGATGGCAACCTGAGCGTACACGCGCGCAAGCTGGAGGAAGCGGAGTACATCATCTGCGAGAAATACTTCGCAGGCCGGCTGCCCAGAACCGTGTACCGGCTTACAACGACGGGCCAGCGGGCGCTCGAGCGCTATCTGGATCACATGGAAGCGCTGATCCAATCCATGCGCCCGCGGTAATCAGCGGGCCAAATTTTTTTGGGCTGGAGCTTTGCATGGTAAAGTCCTTTGGAAGGCAAGCCGTCTTAAGGGCGCAGGCGCCCGATGCTTCTCATCGCTCGGCCCGCGCCTCATCACTTGACTCGCGGCGGGGGGTCGCCCATAGGGGCGGCGCCACCGCCCACTCCATTCATGCGGCCATTATTATGGACGGAAGCGGGCGTTGGGCAGCCGCACGAGGCCTGCCGCGCAGCGCGGGACACCGCGAGGGCGTGGAGGCGGTGCGCCGCGCGGTGCAGGCTGCTCCCGGCCTGGGGATTGGGACGCTGACGCTGCACGCCTTTTCCTCTGATAACTGGCAACGCCCTTCGTGTGAAGTCCGGGAACTGATGAGCATTTTTGAAGAGTTCTTGCGCGCCTCGGCCGGCGAGTGGGTAGACGCGGGAATAAGGACCAGCGTTATCGGGCGGCGGGATCGGCTCGAGCCCGGCCTGGTGGCCGCAATCGAGGCTGCCGAAGCCGCAACGCGGGAGGGCCGGCGGTTGCACCTGCGTCTGGCGATTGATTACTCGGCTCGCGACGCCATTCTTTGTGCCGCGCGATCGCTCGGCAACGGCGAGCCAGCCACGCCGGAAGAGTTTGCCCGCTTGCTCGCCGGGGGCGAACACGGCCGAGCGCCGGCCCCCGACCTTGACTTGCTGATTCGCACCGGCGGCGAGCAGCGCTTGAGCGACTTCATGCTGTGGGAGTGCGCTTACGCAGAACTCGTCTTCACCGACCGGATGTGGCCGGACTTTGACGCTGCCGACCTCGAGGCAGCCGTGCTCGAGTTCCGTTCCCGCCATCGGCGTTTCGGGCGCGTTCCGGAGACCACGGTGATTGCCGATTGACGATTGCCGGTTGCGCGGGCAGAGAATCGAAATTCGAAAATCGAAACTCGAAACTCGGCCCCAATTGGTCGCAGCAGCGTCTTTTGCGTGTTTCGAATTTCTAAGTGACCCCTCACCCGGCCCGCGCCGGCTGGTGAAAGCCCCGGCCGCAGTCCACCCTCTCCCCTTGGTAGAGGGCAAAGACCCAATTCGACGGAGGGCCGGCTGACGATGTTGAGCGAAGGGCGGTTGGAACTTTCCGCACTTGGAACGGCGGTGGTGATGGGCATACTCGGCGATGCTTTTCTCCGCATTTTGCCTTGGGGCCTCAATCTCTTCCTATGGATGGCGGCGCTTTCCGCAGCCATCGCATTTCACGCCCGCTGGAGAGAGGAAAGCCTTTCCGGAGGCGGTCAGTGGTTGCTCGTTGTGGTGGCGGTTTTCGCGCTGGGGCTGGCTTGGCACGATTCCCCCGCATTGAAAATGCTGGGCCTTTTTGCGACCCTCACGGCGCTTTCCCTAGTCATCTGGCGGGCCCAAGGGGGGCCGGGTTCGTCTTGCCGGCCTTGCTGAGTATGCCCTGGGAGCCGCTATTGCCGGGCTCAACGCAGCCTTCGGCTTGCTGCCAGTCTTATTCGGGGAGGCCGAGTGGAAGAAGCTACTCGGTGATCGGTGGTCGCAGCGGGCGATGGCGGTGGTGCGCGGAATTCTTTTTGCTACCCCCTGCTTACTCGTATTTGGCGGGCTGTTCATGGGGGCGGACGCGGTGTTCGACCATATCGTCAGGAGAGCGTTCCACGTGAACCTCCGGCAAGTATTCACTCACTTCTTTGTGGCCGCCTTCTTCGCCTGGTGTGTGGGTGGATACCTGCGCGGCATGCTGTGGGGCAAGGAGGTATCGATCATAAGGGAGAAGAGCCTCCCGCGCGTCTCCCTGGGCATAATCGAGGTTGCCGTGGCGCTGAGCGCCCTCGACCTTCTGTTCCTTGCCTTCGTCCTCGTGCAGGTGCGTTATTTCTTTGGCGGCTCAGCCCTCATCCAGGCGACCACCGGCCTGACCTACGCGGAATATGCGCGTGCAGGCTTCTTTGAGCTGGTGGCTGTAGCGGCATTGCTGCTCCCGCTTCTCCTTCTGGTGCATTGGCTGATTGCCCAAAATGGCCCGACCGGAGAGCGAGTTTTCAGAGTTCTGGCAGGCGTCCAAATCCTTCTGCTGTTTGTCATTGTGGTATCTGCATTCCAACGCATGCGTCTTTACCAAGCTGAATATGGCCTCACGGAAGAGCGCTTGTACGCCACCGCGCTTATGGGCTGGCTTGTGGTAGTCTTCCTCTGGTTCGCCATGACCGTTTTGAGTGGGCACCGCAAGCGTTTTGCCTTCGGAGCAATGGTGGCAGGTTTCTTCCTGATTATTGTCCTGGAGGCGCTTAATCCGGACGCGCTCATTGCTCGCACCAATCTCGCGCGAGCCAAAGCAGGGCGCTCTTTTGATGCCGGCTATGCAACCCGGCTCAGCGCCGACGCCGTGCCGGAACTTGTGGCAGCCCTCCCTAATCTGAACCCACAGGAGCGCTGCGCTGTGGCAGCCGGCATCCTGAAGCGTTGGGCGTTCCCCCAGGCGTCTGACTGGCGTGCCTGGAGCTGGTCTCGCGCACGAGCCGCGCAGGCGGTGCGTGAGAATGGGGCAAGCCTGAAGGGCGTGCAATGCCCCGCACAGAACTAGGGTCTTGTCGTAGGAGTCTCTGAACAACGAGACTGCGCGCTACCCACTTCGGTAAAGAAAAGGAGGAATGCTGTCATGAAGAAGTCTTGGTTTAAGGAGTGGGGTTGGGTATATTTTCCTGTATCCTGGCAGGCTTGGGTTTGTCTCGCGCTGACTCTTGCGTTCTGCGCGCAGGTGTTCGCGGCCGTTGACCGCCACTCGCATTCGGCGAGCGACACGCTCTACGGCATTTTCCCGTTTGTAGTTCCCGCCTTTGGGATTCTGCTCTGGATTGCTTCCAAGACGTCCGGTTCCAAATGACCGCGCCGGCCGCGTTAGGTGGGTGCGCGACATGAAAGTTGAGGCCTGGCATTCTGTTCGATTTCCTCGGTCCTTCCTTGCGTAGTGGTACATCAGGATCGTAACGCCCCTGTCCCGCGACTGCGGGACTACTCACGGGGTGGCCCCTTGCGGGGCCATAATCACTCGACCTTCTACACTCCCAACTTCTATGTCGCGCACCTGGGGACGCTTTTGGCCGTTACGTGCTCCGCCTTTCCTGATATAGTGTAGAGTTCATCGCAACGAGGGGTTTTTGTGCACTCAATCGTAGTCTCCCTCTTCTTCTTGTTTTCATCCGCCTTCGCCCCAGCCGGTGCTGCCCCCTCTTCCGACGATCCCCAAGCCCGCGCCCTCGTGCAGCAAGCTACCGACCTTGTTGGGCGCGACCGCCCCGCCGAGGCTGTCGCTCTTCTCCGCCAAGCTATCGCTCTCGCACCCGATTCCGTCGCCGCTCACCGCCAGTACGTTCGCACCCGCGCGTTCTTCCAAGGCGATTTGGACACCGTGAAAGCCGAGTACGAATCCCTTGCCTCCAGGAACCCCACGAACCCCGTCTACCCCCTTGCTCTGCTACTCGGGCTCGGACTCCTCGCCGAGAACCAGATGGCCGTATATAAGACGGTTGCCTCCTTGGCGCCGGACTGGTCCTGGGGCCACTACGCGAAAGCCTGGGTCACCTTCGGCAGAACGTTCTTCCTGATGAACGAAAAGCCTGACGCCAAGGCTGAAGAGGCCATCACCGAGTTCCTCCGCGCCGCCGAGCTCGACCCATCCGTCCCCGAATTCTATGAGGACGCCATCTTCTTTCAGGAGGAGTTCGGTCGCCTCGCCGAGGCCCTGGCCATTGCGGAGCGCATGGCCGCTCGCCCTGAAACCCGCGCCGTCGCCCTGCCCATCGTCTGGCGTCTGCGCCTCGCGCAAACCAAGGGCAGCGCCGAAGCGCAAGCCGCCCTGCGTGCCGAGTTGGCCAAACTCTCCGCCGGCGCCACCAACCTCGAACTTCTCGCCGCCATTTACCGCGGGTACTCCGAGGTTCTCAACGACCAAGCCGCCGCCGATAGGCTGGAGCGGCAAATTGCCAAGCTCGACCCCTCGTGGTTCCCGGAGCGCGGCTGCGCCGAGTTTTCGTCCTTCAACAACATCAGCGGAATCTTCGTGCCGGTGCTGGCTGTCAACCGCCAGTGCGCCATCAACCACGCCATCAAACGCATCGCCCTCCGTCGCGATCCTGACTGGCGCGTGGCTGTCGCCGATTACCAGAAGCTGTTGGACCAGAATCCCAGCCCGGCTTTGCGAACCTTGCTGCACAGCTTGCTCTTCCGGCTCTCGCGCGAGAACGGCGACATCGACGCCATGGAGCGCCATGCGGACCGCCTGCTGGCCCTCGATCCAACCGACCTCACGCCGCAGGCCCTGGTCGCCCTCGCCCTGGCCGATCAAGGGGGCGACCTCTCCCGAGCCCTGGCCCTCGCCAGCCGAGTTGAGACCGCGCTAACCGAGTTTCACCCGCTCCCGCGCCCTGCCAACGTGCCGTCCAGCTACGTGCCTTCCCTGGAGCAGCAGCAGAAGAATTACCTCCGCCAGCGCGCGCTTGCGCTCGACGCCCTGAGCTGGGTGCTGTGGAAGAGCGGAAAAGGCGAAGAGGCCGCGGCTAAGCTGCGCCAGGCCGTCGATCTCGACCGCGATACCCAGCCACTCTCCCATCTCGCCACGGTCCTCGATGGCCTCGGCAAGCAAGACCAAGCCGCCGCGCTTCGCTCCGAACTCGACCAGGCCGCGGCCGAGTCCGTCGAGCGCAATCTTATCCGCAAGCCCACTCCTGATTTTGAATTCGACGGCCTCGATGGTAAGAAACACAAACTATCGGATTACCGAGGCAAAGTAGTGTTGGTGAGTTTCTGGACCACCTGGTGCGGCCCTTGCGTCGGCGAGATGCCTCTTTTCGCACGGACCTACGCCAAGTACAAGGACCGGGGCTTCGAAATCCTAGCCATCTCCTGCGACAACGCGGAAGACCGCGATAAGGTGGCCCGCTTCATGGCCCAGCACGCTCTCTCCTTTCCCGCCGGATACGATGCCGGGGCTGGCCGCCTTTACGAAGCCAACGGCTACCCTACCAACCTCGTTATCGACCGCCAGGGCGCGCTCCGTTGCCGCCAAGGAGCTTTCGACTCCGACGGCCGCGAACTCGATCTGCTGCTCGGAAAACTGCTCGCCGAATAGCCGGCGGCGCTGCCCCGGGCCCGAATCCGTCGGTTGAGAGATTCGCCATTGAGCGCCGGCCGCAGACTATCTGAAGAGCGAGAGTGTGCCCTACCCCGGATCGCAGGGTTGCCCAAACCCCTGTATGCGGGTTAATCTGTTAGTTTCCTGCATGGTTCTGTCAAAAGTTGTATGAAAGGGGCATGAAAGGCGGGCAGAACCCCTTACCCTCTCACCCCATCGCCTCTCCCCAGGGGAGAGGGGACAGGGGGAGGGGAGTCGGGGCGGGGGCTGTCAAACGAGGAGGGGTTGATGACAAACGAGCTGAAAGACAAAGTCGCCGTGGTCACCGGGGGATCGCGCGGGATCGGTTATTGCATTGCTGAGAGGCTTCTTCAGGAAGGCGCAAAAGTCTACATCTGCGCGCGCGATGCGAAGATTCTCAAGCAGGCGCTGGAGGAGCTGCGCAAGCATGGCGACGGCCGGGTTGAAGGCATGGTGGCGGACGTGGGCCGCTATGAGGAGTGCCGAAAGCTGATCCAAAGCGCCGCCCAGCGTTTTGGAGGGATCGATATCCTTGTGAATAATGCCGGAATCGGAATTATGAAGCCGGTGGACCAGCTCACGCCCGCGGAGTGGGATGCCACGATCCACACCAATCTGTCGGGCGTCTTTTACTGCTGCCGCGAGGCCATCCCCATTATGCGCAAGCGAGGGGGCGGATACATTTTCAATATTTCAAGTCTCGCCGGGGTGAATCCTTTCGCCGGGGGGAGCGCCTACAACGCCTCGAAGTTCGGGGTCAATGGATTCAGCGAGGCCATGATGCAGGACGTTCGCTACGACGGCATTCGTGTAAGTTACATCATGCCTGGAAGCGTGGATACGGACTTTGGGGGAGCGCCGGGGTCTAAGTCCCGAGCGAGTTGGAAGCTTTCCGGCGAGGATATCGCCAAGGCGGTGGTTGACCTTTACTCTTATCCGCTGTCCACGCTCGCCAGCCGCATCGAGATGCGGCCCTCGCAGCCGCCGCGCAAGAAGTAGGCCAGACAGACTTGCCATTCCGAGCGTAGCGAGGAATCTCGCCCGGCTCGTTCCTCCGCATACGCCTAGTCCCTTATCCCAGTGATTCGTGATGTAAGTCGCACCAGCCCCGGTAGGGGCGGAAGATAGTAGCCCAGGGAGATAGCCCTGGGGAAAATGGCCCCCGCCCCCTTTTGTTCCCCCTCCCCCGCCCGGCGGGGGAGGGGGCAGGGGGAAGGGGCGGCACTCGAGACCCAGGGGTCATGCTATCGCGCCGTGGGCTAAATTCTGCCGCCCCTGCCGGGGCTTCAGAGTCGCCATCGCGATACGGTGCTTCATCGCGGGAGAGCCTCACGGCGCCTAGCGGCGCAGAGGGAGATTCCTCTCCCGCAAGGCGGGATCGGAACGACGCCCACCCGGCGACGGCTCCCTTAGCCTTACCTTGCCATGCCGTCATTGCACGAGATCGCCAATCGCCAAAACGCGCAGGCCGGCGAACTTCTGAAAAGACGAAAAATCCCCGTCTCGGGTAACCAGGGGCACTCCGTGGTCGAGGCAGCTTTGGGCGATCAGGGTGTCTGCGACCTTGGGCCGGACTTGGCGGCGAAACATTCTTGCTCGGAGCTTCCCTGCACGCTCCCAGTATCCTGGACTTATTTCTAATTGCGGGATCTGGGTGACCAACTCCTCCAGGGAAGGCGCAGGGTCGGGGTCACTCAGGAGTTCTGTGACTGAGATCGGCGAGACGCAGAGTATCCGATCGCTCAGGGCCTGCCGAACCAGGTCAACGTCGCGACCAGGTTCACCACCCAGCAGAGCCACAAGAGAACTGGTGTCGGCACAGATCATTCTTCTCCTCTCATTTCCTGCCAAGTGAGGCTGAATTTGACTTTCCCCTCCAACGCGCGAAGCTGGTCATAGACATCGTGGGCTGCCAGAAGCTCCAGACCCTTGCGCACCGTGGGAGTCGCCCCCGCCTTGGTCGCCTTCTGGGCCCTTCGCAGGAGGTCTCGAGGGACCATGATAGTAAGCTTTTTCATCTGTTCTTTTGCCATGCCTTCATAATACCAGCATGCATGCCGTATTGCAATACGGCAAACCGACTCCGATTTCCATTGCCCGGCACGGCCCGCGCTAGTCGAGCGGTACTTCGGCAAGCACATCGTCCCAATGGGAGAGGGTCAATTCCCAGCGGCGTTTTTCTTTCGGCAAACAAGTCGCTAGGTTCTTGATTCTACCTGTGGCAAAATCTCCTTGGGGCAGACCTTGAGTCCCTTCGGCGCTAAGAATGCCTATCTGTCAGCGCGGGACCAGCACTACGGGCACTTGGCCTGTAGCAATCGGGGAAGGGAGTGAGAAGATGCGCACTCATTTGGGCTGTTCGGGGCAGGTGGAGTTGGGGACCCTCAGCAAGGAAACCCAGCAGAAGCTCGAGCATGTTGATGCGGCATGGTTGGAGTTTGTTCCCGAGTCGGCGTCGCTGGAGGTTCGCCATGTTCAACCTGACGACCGCCCCGCGCTTCCGGAGATTGCGGGAGAACTGATTGAGTTCCTCAGCGAAGTCACGGATGACGAACGTGCCCAGGTTCCCGGCGGCGCCCTCCATTACCAGGATGAAATCAAAGGACAGCATGTTAGGTTCAAGGTCGGCAAAGGGGGTTTCTTAACGATTGCTTGGGCGCGACCCGATTATACGCATGCGAGCTGGGAACAATACCGCAGCCAGCCTG
>Ga0187784_10000226_pt1 | contig 39007 bp, 41 predicted proteins | sample 1015_SJ02_MP15_2_FD_132964 | JGI IMG/M metagenome (GOLD analysis project Ga0187784, IMG submission 132964) | Tropical peat soil microbial communities from peatlands in Department of Meta, Colombia - 1015_SJ02_MP15_20_MG | ecosystem: Environmental > Terrestrial > Soil > Wetlands > Peat | place... | reverse complement strand
CCGTTCCAGCTAAAACTGTTCCAGCTAAATCCGTTCCAGCTAAAACTGTTCCAGCCACAGCCGTTCCAGCGGAAACTGTCTGCTCTGGTTTATGAGCTGTCCGATGCTGGCTTGGAAAATTTCTTGTTTCACTACTAAGGGGAGTAAGACTTAGTCCCGTTTGCAAAGTTGTGCTCATTTTACCTCTTCCAGATTCATGATTCCTTCTTTATGAATCTTTAGATGCCATTTCGAACCGACCTTATACGTCACTTCTTCTGTTTTAATAAAGAGGATTAATTCGCTAACTCCAATTTGTTTGCCTGTAAAGTTTTCTCTCACGGAGGCTGGAAATCGATTTAATACTTCTTGTGTGTTTTCGATATAATTCCCGAAGTTAACTTGGTTTATTAAATCGCCAGTGGCAAGTTCTGTGATAGTAGCCACATTTAAAACAGTGAGTACTTTGTCAACAATATAGTCCGGCACTTTTGTTCCCTCATTTTATAGGATACAAAGCGTTAGTTTAATCTTACCATTCTTATTATACTTGCTGCTTAGTAATCTGTAAAACGCACGGGCTAATAACTTGGTGTTATTATACCTCAATCGCCATCGATTATTTGACTCACGGAAGATCAAGCGTTCGGATTTACTTAACATCGCATAGTCCAAAGGGGCTAATTCACTCTGAAACGTTTGAAATTTCCATATAAGCGTTCACGAAGCGGCGGCGCCACTCATCCCATGCCCTAAAATCAAGAAGCGTCCGGATCTCAGCCTTCAAATGCTGATCAAGCCACCGGCGAACGGACTTTGCGTCTGGGAAAGACGCTTTCTCGAACGTGTAACTCTGAATCTCCCAGCGATCCGAACCTTTAATCTTCCCAAGTGTGATCTTGACTCCTTTGCCGAGCTCCTTCACCCGAAACTTTTCGAAAGCCGCAGGATCCTTAACTCTATATCTGTACTGATTGGCGGTTTCTTCTATACCTGGCATGTTATTCAAACCTGCCTAACTGAGCGTTCATGGTGTTTTCTCCTCGACCTGTGAGGACTGAGCAGGCAAAACGCCTTCTTGAGGCTTAGGCGGAAAACCCAGTTGAGTCCGAGCCTCCATAACGGTGATTATTCCAGCCTGCACTAGCCCGGTAATAAACCTGGCTTTGTCAGTAACTGAAGCCTCCCAAATCGGCTTCCACTTAACTTTAGGAATTTCCTGTCCTTCGCCAAACTCTTCGTCAATAAGCTGCTTAAACAGAACAGTCTCCAACAAATCGCCGATGATCTCCTGAATCATACGCAGCCGGGTAACGTACTCCTGCATAACCACGTCAGCCGTAGCCCGGTTGGCACCCTCGCTTTCTCCGAGAAAAATCTTGGGAACGCCGAGGACGGCTTCACGCTCCTTGTAGAGGTAGTTAAGCCAAAACTCAACGTTAATCTCCTTAGTCATACTCTGAATCGCTTGAGCCTCCACGTCGCCGCGGATGAACACGTCGGTGCCGGGCTTGCGGGTTTGGAAAGCCTCCTTCAACGATTGAAGTTGGGCGTCGCTGAAAGGGTTCTGGGGAGTGCCAGCTTTTACCACAAGCATCGGCTTGGTGTAAGTGTGGCAGATAGCCGCCATGTCATCCTCGAACTGGTTGATTAGCGCCTGAATCTTCAACAGCGGCCTAAGCAGGCTCGTGCCGTAACTGAATTCGTACCACCAACTCTTGGCGCCCCAACGCAGGTGTATCATGTCTTGAGCCGTGAAAACCACCGGGGGCATGGTTAACAATTGGATGTACCCGAAAACCTCGCCGTAAGCGTCACGCCGAGGACGCATGTAAACGGGATCAAGAGGCTTCAGCCAGGCAACCGCGCTTGTGTCTTCGTCCCGGCAAATCTCCAAGTAAGCATTGCCGAAAACCAGCATGTCACAAGCCGCAACCCGTAGCGTGTGCAGAATGTTCTGCTCGTCAAGCCAATCCGTTAACCACTCGCGAACGGCGTCCTTGCCGCCGTCTAAGATAAACCCGTTCGAAATGGCCAAGTTCACGGTGACGTCGATTGCCGCCTTAACGTACGGGGTAAACGTGTACAAGTCCTTGTATTTAGGCAGGTCCTCAATGGGCGTCGCGCCCCAGACCAGGTCCCATTGTGCCGTGTAGGGAGGCGTAACAAATCCGGCTCCCGTCCCCTTCAACATGTACCTGTTCACATAGTTCATGAGGTCATTGTCTTTTTCCCAACTAACCGGGATATCCTCTTTAATCTGCTGCTTACTAACCGCTGGCGGCACGTCCCGCTGAGCACTCAAGGCGGCTCTAACAGAACGCAAACCTCTGCGAACACGATCAGTAATAAGACTCAAATTAAATCACCATCAATACTACATGACGTTACTTTGGGCACTAGCCCATCACGGCGCCGCGGCCAGGCATGGGCGCCTGCACTGCACCGTAGCAGCTGAGAGCCAATGCCCAGAAAACGTCGTCATGAGTGCCTTCCGGATGGCTAAACCCCACGTGCCCCGTTTTCATTAGCATGTACCTTTCAACGTTTAACTCAACGGTAAGGTCGATGTCGCCAGACTTGCGAACGGGCACGTAGGAGATTTTCACTTCGCCCTGACGCATCCGCTCACGCAGGATGTTAGCCATGTCTTCCTTGGAATTAACCGTGAACGTTATGCCGGTGACGCCTTGAACTCCGCCCTTAACCATATCCTCAACGATACCAACTCCAACACCAGTATAATCGACGTAGACGGATCGAATCACGCGCCAGCGGTCCTGAAGGCTCTTGACGTAGCCGATCACACTGGCGTATTCGGTATGTAAAGGGAACCGGTGCACGTGAACTACTCGCAAAATGTGACCCTGCTTCTCTATCGCAACCACAACGCTGTAGTCTTGTTTTTGCCCGAGATCGACGCCGACGAAAAATTCGCTGCTGGCCGGCTGAGCCTCGAACTCGTAAGGTACGAGCTCGCTGTCAATGCAGCTGACGATGAGACTTTGAGTAAGCCAAACGTCCTCGTCCTCTGCCCATTCAGCTTCCATTTCACGGCGCCACCGTGCGGGATCATTAAGCAGTTGCCTGCGAATCTTCTCAAGAATGCCGAGCTTAAGCGGCCCATTAGGCTCTTGCGCCTTTTCCCAGGTTACATGGTGCCTTGCGAAATCGGCGAAATCGTCATGGTTGCAGATTTTCCAGAACAGGCTGTCACTGTTCCAGGGCGTGCTGGTGCAGATGAATTTTCCGTTGGTTGTCCCAAGAGTAAATAGGATGGCGTCGTAGAGGTCTTGAGCGTTCGGGATAAAATTAAACTCGTCTGCGTAGACCACGTGCAAAGTGGGGCCGCGGATTGTGTCAGGATTATTCGGGAAAGCTTCAATCACGCTGCCGTTAGGGCAGGTTATCCTAGTTCTTTGAACCATGATTTTTGGGCTGGAAGGCAATTTATTGGCGAAGTATCCGATTCGCCTAATGATTAGTTTAGTCTGGCGCAGAGAAGGGCCGACAACGCCGATGTAGACGTTCGAGTTAGCCAGGGCATAATTCAAGAGCATACCCGACACGGTGAAGCTTTTTCCAGCCTGCCTGCACCAGCGGGCGGCCACGAACTGATTCTTCTGAAAAAGCTCAATCAACTCTTTCTGGTAACTGGTCGGTTCCACGCCTAAAACTTGACGAAAGAACTCTAACGGGTCGCCCTTGAGTGTTTCAACCTTGCTGAGTCTCTGCTGTTCGACAACGTTAACGTCTTCACGCAGCTTTTCGCGCTGGGAAAACAGCTGTTTAGGGCGGAGTGTTCTGGGGCTTTTTCGCCAATTCCGCATATTTCCGCCTCAAATCAGAAAGTTCAGCCTCAAGACCGCGATAGTTAACGTAGTCCGCAAGCAGCTCCTTGTACACTTTAGCCCCAGAAATAATGACCCGCAACCGCAAAACCTCGCTTTTTCCAAGCCCGGGAGCGTCCAAAGCCTTCAATGCAGCAGCCAAAGTCTTAAGCGCCTCCTCAACACTTGGCAACTCATCAGGCAACTCAAGTTTAGAAGTAGTAGTACAACCATTTTCCAACTGTCCTACTACTTCTTCTTTAATTAATCCTAATCGGATCAGTTTCTGGCGAATAGCGTCCTCGCTGTACTTGCCGTCAAAATTGAAGGCTAAAACGCGAAGATCCTTGGTAAAATCGAAATAATTCCTTAAAAGCTTCTCATCTTCAAGAGACCAAGGCTTACCTTTAGTCACGCTGAAAACTCCCTTGGCCACGGCTGTCAGAGAGAACTTCGCCTTTCTCAACGTCAGGAATAAGGTGAACCTCGATTGGCTCGTGTAGCTGCTCCATCACTTCTAGACGCGTCATCTTAGAAACGATCTCACCGATTTTCCTGTCGTGGAAGCCGCCGTTCAGAATGATTCCGCGAACCCTGCGAACCTGCCTGTCCATTAATTTCTTCGCGTTTTTTCTGTGCATAAGATCGCCTGGAACACCACTCTTAAGGCGGCGAGATGAAACCGCAAGCGGCGCTTTAGAAAAAGCGTGTGCCCGCATGTTTCAATGGCTACATTGCAGGCTAAGAATAAAAACCATCCATCGCTGAAAAGCCGACTTGGCTTCGTGAGGCTTGAAAAGCCAAGTGTCAAAAAACGGGCATATGCACTGTAACCATCAGTGGCGAAAGAGGCGCTGTTGTTTTGCATGGTGTTTGCGGCGTGAAAGAAAGAGCGGATGAGTTTCACAGTTCGGATAGCAGTTTGCGGTGGTAGTTGAACAGGACAAGGAATGGTCTATCCTTCACCTCGACGATGCTGAGTGAAGCCGGTTCAGAGTGGAACACGTAGTATTTTTGGCCGCTGATTCTCCTCTCAACGATGCTTTCCAGCATGGCAGTTATGACGTCGCCGTGTGACACCATTATCACGTTTCCTTCAGCTTCGCTCTTGACGATTTCAATCGCTTTGAGCGTGCGCGCAGTCAATTCGCTGTTGGTTTCCGTGAATGCTTCAGGGTCGGTCAAGATGTGATGCCTGCCTTTTTTGCCGACGAATTCGGGTTTAAGCTTCGCCTCAGTCAGCTCCTCAAGGGTTTTTACCTGCAACCCGTGCGGACGCGCCAAGATTCGAGCGGTTTCGACAGCGCGGAAAACTGGACTGCTGTAAACGGCGCTAACTTTGATTTTTGAAATTGCTCTTGCGATGAAACGGACCTGCTTGACGCCCTGCCTGGTCAAGGGGTAATCGAGTGGGCCTGCATCAATATCATTCACGTTGGCTTCCGTGTCGCCATGCCTTACGATGAGAAGGTAATCCGTCATTGCTTTACCCCGCAAACATAAAACTTTAGTTCACTGTTGCTAAACAGTTCCAATTATTAAAATGTGTATGCCGGCAAATGCTCTGACCTGTTTGCGAAAAATACGCGCAAATAGGAAGAGCGTGTCCGATGTAAAGCTCCGTTGAAATCGCGTGGTTTGGTAAATTCCGCTTACGTAAGATGCTAGTGGCTTCGCTGAAGGGAGTAAAACTTAAACTTGTGTCTAAGACAACCATTAACCGCTAAAATGCAGCCAATTGGAGGAGGAGATCATGGGGGCCACAGAATCGGAACCTCGCAAGAGCAGTGACCGCCTCGGGGTTCTTCGTAACCGCAATTTTATGCTTCTCTTCTATGCTGGCGCCGCTTCTACCGGGGTTTTTCCCTTGGACAAGTCGCTCTTATCTGGCTGGTCTTCGTCACGACTGGTTCAGCGCTTAACGTCGCCTACGTCGCCATGTCAAGCACCATCGCGTCGATTTTGCTGAGCCTGGTCGGCGGCACCCTCGTTGATAGGCAGAACCGCCAGAGGCTGATGATCCTCTCCGACTTGTCAAGAGCCCTTGGCCTTGCGATACTCGCGGCTTACTTGTACTTAGCTGGGTTCAGCTTGCTGCTTGTCCTGGCCGTTTCATTCGTATTGGGCACTTTTTCCACGATTTTCAACCCAGCGCAGAGAGCTGTGATACCCACGATTCTTAAGCCTGAAGAAGTCGCCGATGCCAACGGTCTTGTTCAGGTCGCCACATCGATCTTCCAATCAGTTGCGAGCGCGGCTGGCGGTGCCATAGTGGCAGTGATAGGCGTTGTTGCTGCGTTGGGGGTCAACTCTATAACGTTCGTCGTCTCCGCGTCGCTGATCACGTCAATGACGCTGGGGAGCCTCGCGAGACCAAAAATGACAGAAAGCAGGGTTACCGCTAGTGGGGGTTTCGTCTCCGATGCCGCCGATGGAATCAGGTACATATCATCCAATAAGGGACTGCTTTACCTGACTGTTTCTGCAGGATTTCTCAACTTATTCATCGCCATGCTGTCACCATTTATTGTTGTGTACGCCGCCAATGCATTGAACGGAGGCGCGGTCGTCTATGGCTCGTTGCTTGCCGCAATGGCGATAGGGATGGGGCCAGGGGCTCTTCTTGTGGGAAGGACGAAGGCGGTCGCCCACGCCGGCGTGATCTGGGGGGCTACGGGGCTTTTGTTTGGAGTGGCAATTCTTTCGTTGACTTTCACCCGAAGCTTCATCGTCGCGCTGGCGCTATTCCTCGCTGTTGGAGTCATCAGTGGATATGCGAACGTGACTTGGCTCTCGGTAGTTCAGCTCATTGTACCCTCTGAGATGCAGGGCAGGTATTTCGGTGTCGACCAGTTAGGAAGCTTTGCCGTCATTCCAGTCGGGCAAGTCATCGGTGCCTTCATAATCCAAAGCTTGAGCATTCAAACTGACTTTCTTATTGCTGCTGTGGGAGTATGCGTGACTTCCTTTGTGTTTCTCCTTTCCAAAGAGATGCGGTCGGTTGGTTACTCTATAGAGAAATAAAGACGTTTGGCACGTGGCCTAACCTGGAAATGGGAAATGCTTGTCATCAGGCTCCGCTCTTTTTCTTAGCAATCATGGTTTCGGTAAATCCTATTTTTGCAGACCCCTTAGGAAGTTTCAGCTTGCGACAACCAAATTCTCGAAGAAGTCTCTCTGGTTAACAACACAGCCTAGTTCAGGGACTAGCCAGTGCTCTACCACCGCGCTACACTTATCTTCTCACTCGTCCCATTATCTGCTTGGAGGCTATCACGTGGAGATCATTGCCGTAACTAACGAAAATGAACGATTATTCTGGAACTACGTGAACCGTGACCGGCTAAACTATTTTTTCTTCATAGTTGATTGGACTCAACGCAGAGAACAGACGAAGATATGGTTGGCGACTGAAGGCGAGCAGGTTCTTGGTTCACTTTTGGTCTTTGCCGACTCGGTTGTTCAGCTTAGAGGCAGCCGTGAAGCAGTAAAAAAGCTACTTGAGCGCGTCGAGTTTGACAAGGTGGATTTGCAGGCTCCTCTTGACTGCGAAGATTTCATTTGTGAAAGGTTTAAGCCTCGCGTTAGGCAGGATATAGTATTGATGCGCCTGAATCGGGGAGAGGAGCACATTCAAGTTGTTGAAAATCCGGTCCGGCTCAGTGTTGATGATGCTGATGAAATTTCTTCACTTTTGAAAAGATGTAACCCTGAACGGTGGGATGAAAATGTGTCGGAGAAGTTGAGGAAGCGGTTAAGGCAAGGGTGGGAAAACACGTGCTGGCTGGGTATAACGCGTGAAAAGAAGCTGGTTTCGGTCGGTTACACTAGTTTCGAACTGGATTTTGCAGCTAACATCGGTATCGTAGCCACTGATGAAAACTACAGAGGCAAAGGTTACGCTACCTCAATCGTGTCTGCCCTTGTACAAGAAATCTTTCAGAGGTTGCCGGTTGCGTTAATCCATGTAATAGCAGACAATGCTCCAGCGGTCAGGGCTTATTCGAAAGTCGGCTTCAAATCTTACAGGACATACCTGTCAATCAGAAGCTAGCACGCTAGTTCCGCGCCTGTCCGCCTGTTTTCCCTAAGTATGCATGCCTGTTATTCATAAAGTTCCGCGTCTGCGTTTGATGGCTGGACCATTTTTAATCCAACCCAACCAAATTCCTCCGCTCGAAAGCTACTGATGTAACGTCGCAAGCTCGGGATTTAACAAGAAAGCCGGTGGCTCCGATGCAGAATCTCCCGTTAAAGGTTTCATGGGCAAGGTGATCGTGAACGTCGTGCCTTTTCCGCTTTCGCTCTTGACCGTGATTTTTCCTCCGTGCGCCTCAACTGTTCGCTTACTGATCGCTAAGCTCATGCCCATGCCTTTCGCTTTGGTGGTTACGAGAGGAGAGAAAAGTTTAGGCAAAATAGCCCCTGTAATGCCCTTCCCACTGTCAATTATTGATATTTCAAGATTCTCGCCTTTTATTTCGCTTGACATTCTTATGGTTCCTTTGTCGGGAATGGCTTCTGCTGCGTTCTTGATTATGCGAGTTAAGACGTCCACCATTAAGGTGAAATCCACGAAAACATCTGTTTCGTCCGTTGCGTCATTCTGTACACTAATGTAGTCAGGAACGGCAGCTTTCGATAAAGCATTTTCGACCAGCATCTTAACCTTGCACTTTTCGCGGTGCAAAAAGAGTTCACTTGAATAATCCACCAGACTTGTCACAATCCGGTCTGCATCCCCAACGGCGTTCTTCATAGCCGCCAAAATTTCTTTTACCCTTTCTTCGCCAGGCCCATCGATTTTCTTATTCAGGATGTAAACGCCATTTTTGATTCCTTGCAGTGGGTTGCGCAGGTCATGTCCAATTTGGCCTGCCAGTTCACCGATCGAGGCAAGTCTTTCAGCCTTGACAAGCCTCTCTTCCATCGTTTTTCGCTCGGTTATGTCGTGGAAGATGCATGTTGATCCGACAGCTTTGCCCTTTTTGCTTTTCACAGTTGAACCTGAGAGCAACACGCATTTTTTGTCTCCGGAGCTTGTAATCACTGTTAACTCCCGGTTTTTGATAATTCCCTTTGCCCTCAACTCTCCTAAAAGACCACCACAAACCTGTCCCCCCTCATTAAGACACAATTTGGATATGGGTTTACCAATCAAGTCTTTTTCAGTGTATCCGAAGAAATTTTCCAAATGCTGGTTGATGCGAAGAATTTTTAAATTATTGTCTGCCAGTAAGAGCGAATCGGGCATTACCAAAAGAATATTTTCAGCTGCTAAAGCAGCGTCAAAAGTGAATAAGTCAACTTTTAAAATAGCATAGCCGACAAAAGCGGAGAAAAACAACAAGCCGATTATACCTAAATCCGGAATCGAGATGCCTATGGCCGGAGCCAACATGTTGGTTGCTATGAAAGTAAAGCACGGGATACCGAAGCCTATGCAGACCAGTCCCCTTCCTTCTCTCTGCGTCGAATCTGCAGTTTTGAGATAGAATTTTAAGCTAAGCGCAAGAGCCAGAATCGGCAAAAGCGCTGACCAAACAGTTGAAACATTGTAAATCCAAGTTCCCGTGGCGACGTCGGCGTATCCCCAGTTTTGGAGGACTGGTGCTCCGTCTATCAAGTTTGTTGATACGTTGATTAAGAAAAAGGTCGCAGCGGGTAAGTACAGGATTAAATAGCCAAGTTTGCTTTTCAACCATTTGCTTTGGGTGAAAACTAATACGAAATTGAATGTCGCCGCAACAAAAAAAGGCCAAGTTTCCTCTATCTTATTCCAGAAGTAAGCCGTTGCAAAGTTTGGCGACAGCCACATCATCACGGTTGAAAACGTGTAAAGAAAGGCGGTCAAGGCAGAGAGGAAGAAAAGCTTGTTTAAAATTGATTTTCTGTTGAATGAGAATACTATGCTTCCTAAGCAGAGGCAAATGACAGTTGAGAGGAGTGAAAGAAAAACAAAAACATTCAACATTGCTCACCCAGTGAACTGTGGATTTTGGGCATCCGCAAAGGCTCAGCTCTTTTTGGTTGTTCATAATGTGTTGCAAAGCATTAACATTTAAGAAATGTGACCTGCAAATCAATACTGAAAATTCATCGGTAGACTTTGGATAAACTCTGGACCATTACAACTTGGAGATTTTACGACACGGTAATATGCGGTCGTTAGTTTAATCATTTATTTCGAAGGAATCGCTGGAATAACGGCGCGCCTTGTGATTAGTTTAGCTCATAGACCGAGCGACTTTATGATTTCTTTAACGGCGTCAGCAGATTTTTGGAAAGCTTCTTCCTCTTCCTTGCTCAGAGGCAGGTCAATAGTTCTCTTGACGCCATCACTGCCAACGATGGCTGGCACGCTTAGACACACATCCTCTACTCCGTGGTAATTCTCAAGATAGCACGAGACAGTTAAGACTGAATTCTCGTTGCGGACTATGCTTTCAACTATTCTAGTCAGGGTTAAACCGATTCCCCAGTTTGTCCTGCCCTTTCGCCTTATGATTTCTGTTCCTGCATCGCGGACTTCCACGAAAAGCTTGTCGAGAACGCTTTTATCATACGGCATGTTTATCGGGGGAAGATAATCTTCCAACCTAGCACCTGCGACGTTCGCAAGGCTCCAGAGGGGAACCTCATTATCACCGTGTTCACCGATAATGTAAGAATGAACGTTTCTGGAGTCAACGCCTAAGTATTCTCCAAGCAAAGACCGAAGCCTAGCCGTGTCCAAAACCGTTCCACTCCCAATCACCTTCATCTTCGAAAAACCCGACATGTTCAAAGCAACATAAGTCATGACGTCAAGCGGGCTCGTAGCGATCAACAGGATGCATTTCTTGTTGTACTCAGTAACTTTTGAAACAACCTCGCACATAACCTCAAAATTTTCCTTCGCCCAATCCACGCGAGACTGTGCGTTTTTTCTTGCGACGCCAGCAGCAATAGCGACAATGTCTGAATCCGCGCAATCAACGTAGTCACCGGCACGGACAGCCGCAGGCTCCAAAAAAGGCAACCCATGACTCAAATCCATAGCCTCGCCTTCCGCCCTATCTTTATCTACATCTATCAAAACGACCTCGGAAGCCAAACTGCGAATCAAAAGTGAATACGCGAAAGCGGTGCCTACAAAACCAGCACCTACAATTGCAATCTTAACCCTACTGTCCTTCTTGAACAATCAAACCGCCTCAAAATCACAAAAAAAGAACATGCGGAAACAATTAAACCTATCCTAGTCAGAATTCAAGGGCTCGTTGCCTAAGAATCATCAAAAAGGATGAGCCACTTTTGAAGTTGTTGCGGCAAGTTCAGGCGCTTATTGTGTTTCTGCTGTTTTCCGTGGAAGTTTCGGCTGGACTATCCTTTCCGGTTGAGATTGAGTAAGTGAGGCAAGTAAGCAAAGTAAGTGAGGATAGAAGGATGGGCAAGAAGTAGACTGTAAAATTGTTGTAGTGCCCTAGCAGTCACATCACTATTTAAACACTAACTGCATTACGGAAGTCAAGCACATAACCGCAGTTGAGTGCTCGTTACGTGTCGGCTGAAAAGGCTTTGGTTAAATTCGAATAATGTCTAGTGTCGCGATGCGTTTTTCTTTCTCCATTATTTTCCCAGAGCCTCAGCAAACCGTCAAACATGAAAAAGCGCACGTTACAAGAGGAAAAATCTGCGCAGGTTGGAGAACGTTAGAAACCTTGGGAAACAACAAGAGACGTTACTATCTGCATATTCAAGGAAGAATCAAGTACGAAGCGTGGATTATCGGGGCTTCACTTCTCTCTGCTGGAATTTTAATACTCTCGCTGGTTCCGTCTCCTTATTTCGGGAGCCTTTGGGCATTCTTGACTCCCATTTACACTAGTTGGCAAAGCATGTTACTGTCCATCGGTGACGTAATGATTTTTTTGGGTTTATTCGTTCTTTTTGTAAAAATACTCCAAGTTATCGTCAATGTTTTTGGTTGAGCCATCGATCATAAGCTCGCGCGTGGCGCCATCAAGAAAGCGTCAGAAGAATATCTTGCCTACCGACAAAGACTTTGAAGAAATTGGAGCTCGCCAGCTTATCCCGAAATTCGTCAACATTTATTTTTGAGTTGGGCCTCGTGACAAACGCGTAGCTTCAAGCTGAGATTGTCAGTCAAAGTGGGAGGGAATGAACAGGGAACCCGATTTACGAACGTGCAGTTCCTTGGGCTTCGTAGAAGAACTTTAAAGCATCTGTCTTCATGTTAATGGCTTGAGCTATTTCTCCGTAACATGCCATGTCGCATGCTTCGCAGTTGCAAGGTTCCAAATGTCTGACCATGCAGCCGTCTTGAAATCTGCCGTCGGCTGTTGCGCATGTCAAAGCCCACGGGTAACATTTCCAGCCTTTGCCTACCGCCCTCAAATAGGACACGGAATTCGCCTGTTTCCGTCGGCGGTGCACCTATCCCAGCTTGGGCTGTCGTTTCAGCGACCCCGACGTCCTACGCCTTCATAGTTTTTGTGGCAGTGAACGTTTGCTTCATAATTAAACTTCTACTGACCAAAGACAAATGACTGAGTCTCCATGTTTACTTTTCTTCCGGCTTCCTCCAATCATGCGGACGGTTCACCCCTGAGGACATCGCGTTCAAATACATCGTCGCCACTAAACGCCGGCAAACGAACGCGCGGTAGCAGTTGTCTTCTTTCAAGCATTTAGCCCATAACTTTGAAGCGGGAAATGTGGTTTCGGCGTCGCTTTTTTTGCGTTTGGGTGTAGTGTGGGTAGACGCACGAATTCTTAAATCGTAATTTTTAACATACGCCTACTCTGGATGTTGTAAATCTAAGTGCAGTGAAAAAATGAACAAAGGAAAAAAATCACGAAAACTTCTTTTCATAGCCACAGCGCTGACTATAGCAGCATTGGTCTCAGTTTTAGTAGCCTACGCCGCCGTCACACTCTTTACAGTTACAGGAGGTAACGTAACAGTCGTCGGTGTCTCGCAAGGAACAATCTATTACTCCAACACTAACAGCGGAACCCCAACTTGGACTACAACTCTTCAACCAACTGGCTCATGGTACGCAGAGCTTGTAATAAACGGCAATAGCGTCTACAAAGGAGCTGTAACCATAACTTGGCAACTGCAAACTGATGCTTCAGGCTCATGGCAATATGTCAGCGGCGCCTCTGTAGTTACAACAGGTGTATCATTAACCGGAGGGTCTCAGACCATTTATGCAGCAACCGACGGGACCTTAGCCAATGCTGTAGACTGGAGCACCAACGCCACTGGAGGAACATACCAAATTACCGCAACAGTTGCTTCAGCACAATCATAAATGTTGATGCTGAATCAACAAATTTTTTTAACGTACAAATCGAATATGCTCGGGGAAACCCTTGATTCCGTTCGAATTTGACTTGATTACCGCCATTACCATTGTCTTAATCGGCGCTATTCTGAGCGTTTACGTATTAATACTTAAGAAGAACGGTTGGATAGGTGACGCCTCAAACTACCGGTGCCCGAATCCTAAGTGCAGACAAGTTTTCCAGGCGCCCGTGAAAGTTAAAGATTTTTCAACAGGGCAAGAAGTCGGCTTTGCATGTCCAGAATGCGGGTACGATCTGAGTTCCGTAAACAGCGGAAAAGACTTGAAAGAAACCCCGCTTAAGAGCGAGCCAGAACTAAAAATTAAAGATTCAATTAGAAAGCCAATTGAAACTGGAAAATCGACGGTTAAGCGTGGCGTCAAGGAACATAAAACGCCCGCAGCTGCTCATCCGACTTTTAAATCAGAAAAGAACCCACCCAAACAATCAACGGTTCAAACGTTGAGCCAAGCATGCCCTGTCGAGAATAAAACAGCAAACCAAGCAGGTGCAAAGGAAGAGAAAAGCAGATTTACCTGTCCTGCTTGCAAAAAAGAATTCATGACTCCCCTTTTCGTGTTCGATTATGCCGCATCGAAGCCGAAGCTGAAAAGGCTCTGCCCCTACTGCGACCGGCCCATAGCGTAACAGCAAGAAAGCAGCTTTGGAAGTCTGAGCGGTCGGCGGGAAAAGCAAGATGCAACGCGTTCTGCGATTTGATCGGAAACGTTTCGATCTTTAAGTTGCGCCCCTGCTGCCCGTTGGCATGTTTTGCGTCGAATTATTTCGGTTTTAGGAATAATGCGGGAAGTGAAGCATGGTTATTATATATTAATACTTAATATATTGTCAAGGTGAAATCCTTGGTGGATTTATTCAAAATCGGTCCAGCCCCCGGAACAACTAAAATATCATCGGTACAAAGCGAACAGGACGCGCCTCAAGAGCGCAAAAAGCCCGAATCCGCAGAAAGGGCAAATGCTCTCCAGACGGGAGGGTTTCCAAATGCACCTGACATCCTGGAGCTCTCGGCGTCTTTTCAGAAGATGAGAATGGAAGAGCAAGAGCTGCTCGGAATAAAACAAGCCCTCCTGAAAACGCAGCAAGACCTTCAGCTTAAACTCGTCAAGGAGATCGACAAGAAGAAGCTGGCGATCGAGGCTTTGAGATCGGAAATTCCGACTATTCAGAATCGGTGTAGGCAACTTGGGCAAGTCCTCGGAGTCGACATTTATAAGTAGCTCATCGGCGACAAATTTTTGCCCCGAGAAAAATCGAAACGTCACATGCTTATGCACTGAACAATCCGAGCCATAGCAATGAAAAAAGAAAACGAAAACATCCACTTGTTCATAATAGAACAAGAATACGAAAGAAACAGGGCAAAACAAAACGACGCGGAAGGCTTCTCGGGAAAGGCAGAGACACCGATATTAAGCAAACAAAATAATGCATCCGTGATTCGAAAATTAAAGGATACGCATTCAAACTTTGCAGCGATCGAAGAACCCGAATCGCTTCAGGCAACGGATGAACCGGAGCAGGTTGACGGACCGCAAGCTGAAGCGTCACGAGACCCGCCTGACTTTGTGAACTTGCTGGCTTCTCTTCGAAAAATGAGGACAGAAGAGCAGCAGCTGCTTGAAGTAAAAAGAGACTTGTTAGCCACGGAACGACGCCTGCATAGCAAGCTTATTGCTGAGATTGACGAAAAGAAGGAGGCAATTGATGAGTTGAGGTCAGAAATCCTTGCTTCTGAAAACATATGCAAGCAGATTGGACAGGTGTTTGGAGTGGACATGTAACTCACTCGAATGTGACTGGAGACTGTTTAAGAATTAGCTTGAATTCATGAGGAATACTGGAGGATTCATTCTCTGTCTGATAAAAAGCAAAATTAGTGCAGACGAAAAAACAGTCGCCTTAAAGAGGAAAAAGTTGACTTTTGACGGCTTCTAAACATTTTTTCGGAGCAGCAACGCGCGTATCTGCATTAATAAATCATCGAGAAAGATTCAATTAACGTGGTTTGAGGCTTGAGATCACACGTAGCAAACTATATATGAAAGAGTTTAATGCAGTCTAAATGGCAGGAGATTTTTCCTACAAATCAATTTAAGGAGGTAAATAATGGATGGAAAAAATGCTTGTAATTGTTTTTAATGACGAACAAAAAGCCTACGAAGGAAGCGACGCTCTGACCGAACTTGATTCGGAAGGCGACATTGCCCTTTATGCCGAAGCTATCATACAGAAAAATATGCTTGGAAAAGTTAAAGTAGTGAAGGAAAGTGACGATCTTCCAGTTCGAACTGCTGGGGGTACGGCGATCGGTGCTCTAATCGGCCTTTTGGAAGGAGGAGTAGCCGGCGAGGGCGCAGGCGCAGTTGCTGGAAGTTATGCGGGAGCCATGGCGGACATGAATCATGCCGGAGTCGACGCGGAGTTTCTCGATGAAGTTTCAGCTAAACTTAAACGAGGCAAATGGGCGGTAGTAGCAGACGTCAGTGAGGATCGGGAAAGACCGGTCGACAAGCGAATGGAAGCGATTGGCGGAACAGTTGTTAGGACTGCACGCCGCGAGGTTGAACAGGAACAATACGCGAAAGAAGTTGCCGGAACAAAAGATGACATCAACAAGCAAAAAGAAGAAAAAGATAAAGCAAGCCCCAGTGAAAAGGGCAAAATCCAGAAAAAGATTGATGATTTGAAAAAGAAAATGCACGCAAAACAGGAACATGCGAAAGAAAGGTCAAAGCAAGAACAAAGCGAAGCTAAATCGAAGATTGAATCGCTTAAAAAGAAAGCCGCTAAAGCTAAGAGTGATGAGAAGGCAAAGTTTGAAGCATGGAAGGATGAGATCAAGAAGAAATCGGATAAATCCAAAGAAACAAGTGACAAACTTCAACAAGAAGGCACAGATCAACAAGGACAAGGCAAAGACGCGCAACCAACTTCGTCTGCTTCATAACTAAGATTATCCTTACCGGCGCTCGTATTTCCCATCGGGAGATCAGCAAAAATCTGGGGAAATGCGGGATATTTTTTTATTTGCTAAGCGTTCAAGGCGATTCTGATGCGTAGGGTACAGGGAGTTTATTCCAAATCCCAAGTTGCAGCTTTTGGCGACTTCTCACTCTCAGCTGTTTGACCCCGGAAAAATTGACTTTTTGAAAGTGCTCTTTATACTTTAAGGCATTGAAAAATAGTGGGTCACTGGCGTCGTGAGGGTAAGGAATCGATGTCTTCTTCCGATACTATCATTATTGAGAAAAAAAGTCGAAGGATGAAAAAGAGCTGGCTATCTATTCTTGCGATTAGTGTCTATCTCTTATGTGCTCCCTTTTCAGCTTCCAACTTTTCCAGTTTTGCCTCTGTTTTTTTATACCGCTCAGTTGCCTTTTCCAGCTGCAGCTTTTCCCATTTTTCTTTGTTCCTTTGATAACTCTCGCGAAGTTCCGTGACCCTTGAATCAATGGTTTTCTTTGCCTCGCCGCTTGAGGTGGCTGCTTTCTTTTGCAATGCTTGCACTTTGGCATCTTGCTCTTTCTTGAGTTGTTCTTGGCGCTGGTCAACTTTTGCCTGCTGTTTCTGAAGTTTTTTCTCAAGACCATCGATTTTCTTTTGGAGCTTAACTTTATCTTTTTCATTCGATTTTGAGGCTTCGGTTTTTAATTTATTAATATCTCCTTTAACTTCGTCTTGGTCTTTTTTTCTCTGCTCTGCTTCGACATCTCTTTTATTGGCACGCAAAACAGTAGTGCCTCCCAACTTTTCCATCTCTGTATCGAGCGGCGTTACCCATTCCTCGCTGATGTCGGCCACGACTGCAAACTTTCCGGGCGTTAGCTTGGCAGATGCCTCTTCTACAAAATCCGCGCTGACTTCTGCGCCATATAGGTCAGATGCTCCTCCAACAGCTGTACCAGCAGCAGCGCCGGCAATCACGCCAATCGGACCACCTAACACTCCAATCAGACTGCCGAGCGCTGTCCCGGCCAACGTCTTAATTGGAAAACCTCCTCCTGTTTGCTTTACTTCCAGTTTTCCGTCTGTCGTCTTGTCAATTACTGCGTCACCGAAAACAGTGATTTCACCATCTTGGTCTAGTTTGTCAAGTGCTTTATCCACATCATATGCTTTGGTTTCATTTTCCACTATCACGATAAGCATTTTTTCCAAAATAATCACACCTTGATTGATAGATATTGGCAGACCTATAAATATTTAGGTACGAACAAAAAAGGCGGAAAATTGAAGCAAAAAAGCCGATTCGTTCATGATTGCTTTCTCTGACTATACACATGTACTTGCCTTTCAACAGCCAGTGACACGTGTGAGGGATATTACCGCCACGGTTCCTGCGGATTCTTGATTGAATGGGAAGCTCAGGTCGTTTTCAACTAAGAACCACTTATTTTGTTCTTAAATGATTGCTTCTAATCGGAATCTGGTTTTCAGATTCGCGAGTTTTTTTGGTCAATCGCAAAGCCGCAAACTATATTAATGCAGCTTTTTTGATAATTTTAACGCAGAAATAAGTTGTTTAGCTAACTTCTGCAAAGAATAATCAACAAAAGAGGAAATTAAGTTTGAACATTCTAAAGCAGCCTGGTTGGCTGCGCGCGTTAGAGATAGTTACGGGGCTATTAGCAATAATGCTTGGGATCATAGTCATTATCTACCCAGATTGGGGCATTGCCACGCTTGTTGTCTGGCTGTCAATTGCTCTCATATTCCTCGGAATTCGATCAATCGCTCTAGTAGGCTACGATGGTGTATCCAATGGCGTCAAAGCGCTAAGCGTTATTACTGGAATAATATCTCTGATCCTTGCTTTTCTGGTAGTTATTTTCCCTGGCTACGGCGTTGCGACTTTGATATGGTTTGTGGCGTTTGGCTTGATGGTCTACGGCATCGGAAGGATAATTCTGGCCTACGAACTCAATATGACACTCGGCTGGACTAGAGGTACGATGGTTGCGGTCGGTGTGGTCGCTGTGATTCTATCGATTTTTGTGCTTATACTTCCAGGAGTCTCCTTGCTGACACTCTTAGTCATCCTATCGGTGGCGCTGATTGTAGGCGGGGCTGAAGCGCTTATCTCCGGCATAGTAGGTCGAACCTGGCTCGGAAATGTTGTCCAAGCGGCAAAAAAAGAATTTCAATGAAAAAGCAGATCAATTTCCACCCCCTCTTTTTCTTGCTTAGATTTTCCTATTTTTGGATGCCCTTAACGTGTTAGGCAATATGCCATTTTTCCTCGGAGAAAACTATGGCGGGCCCGCTGCTTTCCACTTAAGCATTAAACTATCACGAATAGAAAGCAAAGATCGAAGCAAGAAGGACGAAATCAGAAGGCACAGAATGAACGGGCGAAAACCAAATCATTACCGTCGTGAACCTGAGCCTTATCTCTTCATCTTTGACAGCGCGCCATATTGGTCAAGCTAATGCTTTTCCCGCGCCTGTAGAAGCTGAACCGTGGCGAAAAGGACAATGAATATTGCAACCGCATAGACAAGCACCGCTATCTGAACTTGTTCCGTTGCCAGTATCCTCTGGGTCGCAAACAGGACAAGACTCATACCTATGACGATTGAGGCAACTATCAGTCCGAGCAGAATCCTGTAGGATGTTCGATCGGCAATCTTTTCAAACCTTGAAAGGTCTTCGTCTGGTATTTTCAAGATGAAACTGCCCTTTGACACCTGCTTCAACGCCAAAGTAACCAACTTCGGAAACTCCTTCAGCCTGTCGAATCTATCCAACATGTTAAGCCCAATCTGGTGCACGTCCATTTCTTTTTCCATCCTTGTTTCCAAAGACTTTGCAAGTAACGGTTTTATCTCTCTATAGAGGACGAAATCTGGATAGAGGTTCGAGCATAACTCTTGAACCATGCCGAAAACTTTGAGCATCAGCATCACCGTAGTCGGAACCACAAGTCCGTATTTTCTAAGAATCCCAATTAACTCACTCAAGAATACGTCGTTCGGTTTTATGGTTTTATACTCGTTTTCGAGCATAGCAGCGTAGATGTCATCCTTAAACGCTTCCTGCTTGGAATCCTCCACCGCTAGTCCATAAGAACTGAGGCCATCAACGATCAAGTTCACGTCATTTTCAACCAGGCCCAAAAAAATCTTAAGCAGAAGGTCTCTTTTTTCAGGTCGAATCACGCCGAACAGGCCAAAATCGAGGAAAACGAGTTCTCCTTTAACTGTTACTAACAAGTTTCCCGGGTGTGGATCGCCGTGGAAAAAGCCGTCGTCAAATATCTGCTTCCAATAAGCATGTAACCCCAAAAGCGCAATCTTCTTCGGGTCAACCTTCATCTTTTTTATTTGCTCTAACTTGTCAATGCGGACTCCCTTCATGTACTCCATGACGAGTAGCCGCTGCCCAGAGTATTTCCAGTATATTTTCGGTATTCGTACGCCGTGGATGGTCTTCATGTTTTTCGCGAGAAGATCCGCATTCCTCCCGTCTCTTGTGAAGTCTAGTTCCGCCAGTAATTGGTTGGAGAATTCTTGGGCAGCCTCAGGAAAGTTAAATAACTGCAGTTCAGGAGAAGAGTTTGTTTTTCTTGCGATCATCCTGAGAATTTGAAGATCCACGTCAATCAAATCTTTGATTCCTGGGCGCTGAGCCTTCAGAACTACGACTGTTCCATCCTTCAGCTTTCCAAGATATGCTTGGCTTAAACTAGCCGATGCTAATGGTCGTTTATTGAAATAGACAAAATTCTGGTCGATGGGGCTACAATATTCTTCAATGACTGGCTCGATGGTTTCCCAAGGCACTGCTTTGACGTCGTCAGTAAGCATGTTAAGCTCTGCGCATAATTCAGGCGATAAGAGATCGGGACGTGTACTCATCATTTGACCAAACTTGATAAACGTAGGTCCAAGTTCTTGAATCGCCAGCCTCCACCGCCTGTTCACACTCATTTTTGAAGCGCCGGGTTTCTCTTTGGGCAAACCTGCATGCGTGCTTGGAAACAACTTCGTCACAGGTAAATCGTATTTTATGAGTACAGCGATTATTTGGCCGATTCGCTTGATGATAGCACTTCTAGAAACATCATTCTCACCAGACATATCAGTCCACTCTTGCCTATACTATTGCATTGCTGTTACCCTTAATAAATTCAGTTTTTATGATGGCGCAGAGGGCCCACTTGATCTTTCTCAATTGCTTTTTTAAAGTGACTAAAAAAGGGGAAACTGAAGTTGTGTTCTTAGCGCGTTTTAGCTTACGGTCGTTTTCTCAGGAGCACTGCCAGTATTGCGACGCCGATAATGACTATGACGATTATGATTGCTGCAACGCCTAACTCCACGGTTCCTGTCGAGGCTAGGCCTGATGGTGGTGAAGTTGTCGGTGCTATTGTTGGTGGCGGTGAGCTAGCGTAGAAATACGTTGTAGCAGTGGATCCGTAGTATGATTGTGTTCCTGCGAACGTTGCGGTGACAGTGTAGTTGCCCGGTATAATGGGTGTCCACGTTAAGCCGTACGTGCCTGTAGACGGGTCAGTTGTCGTGGTGCCTATCGGATAGCAGTTGTGGTTTGAGTCGGTAACGTATATCGTGATTGGAACGCCGGTCAGGTTTGTCGGCATCGGCTGCTGTTCGTAGACGGCTTCCATGAACTGTGTCATGCTTGCGTCAGATACGCATGGGAGACCGTGTGGGAAGTTCGCTGCCACTACCTGCTGTTGTGAGCCTGAAGAGATGTCCATCACTGTGCCCGTTATCGTTACTGGTGTTGCAGTTGTTACGTCGATGTCGGGTGCTGTAACAGTGGTGGCAGTTGGTCCTTTACCGTAAGCGTATATCTGATTGTCATAGGAGTTCAATACCGTCATTATGCCGTCAGCTATTGCCGGCGGGTCCGTTACGTCGAAGGCTTCTATGCTCCATATTGGCTTGCCGTTCGTAATGTTCAGACATAACTGCTGGGCGCCGTGGAAAACTGGTGGGCTATACTCGTGACCTTCAGGGATGTATAGTTTTCCGTCTGCAACGGTTCCAACGCCGAAGACCCAGAGCGGCCAATCAGCGTATGGAGTTTCCAGTCCAGTTGGACCCGTAGAATAGTGCCAATTAATTGCTCCAGTCAAGATGTTAACTGACCACACATCTCCTCCGACACCCCAAACGTAGATCGTGCCGTTCGCAACGGTCCAGTCGACTCCGTCGGAATCGTAGGGGTTAAAAGGAGTAAGCGAGGCTGTCCACACTTGTTTGCCCGTAATCAGACTGTAAGCAGCTAGCCCCATCGTGTCCTCATTGATTTCAACGTAGACTCCGTTTCCAGCAGTGTTGGGGCCAAATAATCCGTTTTGGGTGCCCCAGTCAATCCTGTCAAACGCAGGTTCTGTTCGGTTAGTAATCCAGATCTGAGCTCCTGTGAATGCGTTGTATCCTGCTTCAACTTCCCAGCCGGCCGTGTAGAATAGTCCTCCCGCTGAACTTGATGAGTCCAGAACTACCACGCCGCTGTTAATGGCAAAAGTCTCCCATGTAACGTAAGTTGCGGATTCAGGCAATTGACTGCCTGAATAGGTCATTGGCAACGGAACTGACCATTGTACTCCATACTGGAACGGAATGTCTGCGCCTTGAGGAGGCCTCCACAACCAACTGTTAAGGTTCTCTCCTGTTGCAAAACCGAATCTGTTGATAGCCAACGTCGAGTTCCACATGTTCAGCGATTCCGCAATAACTGGACTGAGAGGGTCAAAAGGTATTTCATAAGTGGTGTTGATGTAGTAGCCTATCAAGTTGCCCGCTTGATCTTCCGTGAGCATCATCCAATTAGCGTCTACGATGCTAAGTATGTATTTTCCAGTCATAGCGTCAAACAAGTCGTACTGAGTAACAGGGTAGAAGTTAGATACTAGACCCTGTAACGCGACGCCGTCAGTGGTGGTTCCCCACAGGTATGGGATGCCTCCGAATTGGTTAGGTGACACATAATCCAGTATTTGCCCGCATCTCAGAGTATCAGTTGTGTTCAGGGTCCACAGGGTTTGCCCGGTGTAGAGGTCTACAGCAGCCCACCCTGCAGGATTATCGGCGCTACCTGGAAACATCGTGTAGTAAAGTATACCGTTCATAATTACTGGCGCAAATTTAGGCTCATAATTCGCTGTTGTGTAATAATTGCTTGTTTCGGTTCCGCCAAATTCTCCCCCGAGCGCGCCTCCGAAAGCTACGGGTCTTGTCCACATTATGTGTGACGTAGCTGGCGCTGTAGTGTATGGATTATAGTTTCCGGTTGAATTGTACATTCCTGTTTCAGCAAAGTAGAAATTGCCGAGTCCAAGCCAGTTCCCGCTTATGCTGTACCAAAGGTTTGCGTTCAGCGCGTTAACTGGTGTTTGCCAATAGCTTGTTGGAAGCGGAGTGATAGGCTGGGCTGACACTGACTGCTGCTGAACAGTAATAGTTGTTGATGCGTTGCTGGGTTCATAGTAATCGCCGATGAACGCCGCAATCGCTGCGGAAAATCCGTAAGGCGGTGGAGGATTATTGCCAGCTAATGTTTGTCCAGGAAAGCTGAAGAAGAAGGTGTAGTTGCCGGTTGCAGAAGGTGTGAAGTAGGTGGAGGTTCCGCCAGTATCGTCACTCGTAAACGGACCTAACGTTTCCGTTGTTCCATCAGGCTTTGTAACTATGACTTTGAAGTTTTGCCATCGGTCACCGTACTGAGAGCTGGCTGTCGGTGGTGGTTCTTGTAGCCACATGTGAACCGTTACTTGTTGTCCGATGCCTACTGGGTTGGGTGCGACTTGAACGTAAGCTTGGGTCGGGATGTCCCAGGCAGGCCTATGCGCACTAGCGTTTGGTATCAGCATCATTGAAGCCGTCATTGAAAGCGCAAAGAATATAACAATCGAAATAGCTGCAATCTTGTTTTTCGGAATTTTCATGTTTTTTTCCTTTCCTACATTTTTATTTTTTAACGTTGAAAAAAGTGAAGAAGACGCCTCTTCTCCACCCAGCGCCTATTTGTTTGTTTCAGGATAAATAACTTGTGCAAACTTTCGGCAACTAATAAATTGAGTTCTGATTCCTAGAACAAGTCAATGAATTTTGCTAACTGCTCATTTGTTGCTGTCTTTAGGAAGGTTTCAACGCTTTTTTCATCTATTCTTAAAGCGGCTTTTCCCTTTGGTGTTAGCTCATAGAGTGCGGAGTACCCTTGCACTTTTGCAGGCCGTTTTCCTTTTTGACCAATCCAACCCTCCTGTTCCAGTGCGTGCATGCGTCTATAAACAGTCTTGGAATCGATGCTCCTGAAGCCTTTGATAGTTTTAAGTTGACGCCAAACATCGTACGCGATGAGAGGGCTCTTCCATTCAAGAGTTTTGAGTATGACGCGGTTTAGGGTAGCCTCTTTACCACTAAACACCTGAAGCCTTGTGCTTTTGCACTGTTTACGCACCAAGCTTCCCTGTTCCCCTTAAGCATAGAAGCAAAAAAGAAGACGCTGCAGGATGCTTATCACATTAGCCATGGCTAATTTTCGGGTTTTTACGGGGGCAAAACGTTTCGGGGCTCCGAAGTGCCCTCGGCAAAATTCTCCAGCAGCGCTTTATATACCCAAATTGCTATCTTCATGCAAAAAATGGGTGCTGGCCGACGCCTTAGGCTGGTTTTTTAGCAATTTCTTTCCAGTGTTTTTCGGGGCTCCGAAACATTTTTTCGGGCTCATTTTTTAAGCGGGCGGCAAAAAACGTTCAGCGCGAACCGTCTTGCGGGGCATTTTAAGCGAAAGTTTATTCTTCCAGTAACAAAAATTCAGGTGAAAAACGGAGACCTTCAGTTCTCGGACGGCTTTGTCGACGATAGGTTGAAGCGGTTGATTTCCAATTTCGCTTATCGAAAATTCGTTTAGAATCAGGTATTTCTTGAGTAAGTATAATAAGCCCAAGTTTCTTTCTCCTCATGGAAATCCGTTTAAAGAAGACATTCATGGGCAGAATGCCTGTTTAGAAGGTTAATGGGGACTAAAAATTTGGTCATTGACGTTCAAAATGAAAGACCAGAAAACGAAATCGAACTGGAGAAAGTCGGTGTTGAAGGTCTTCGGAAACTGGTGAAGATGAAGAGGCCGGAAGGAACCTACAATATCATTGTCTCCGTGAACAGTTACATCACGTTGCCTTCTCATCTACGCGGAGTTCATATGAGCCGATTCATCGAAACAGTTGAAGAAGTCCCCCCGGAAGCTTTATCGATCGAGAACTTGGCTGTTCAGATTTCAAAAACCGCGTTTAAGAAGCACGGTTACCACTGCCAAACGGAAGTTTTCGGTGAACTTCCATTCTACAGAGTGAGACCAAGCGGTAAGAAGGAAAACTCGATTGCGCAGATGTTTGCGCGCTATTCCACCAAGACAGGAAAGAAAACAGCCGGCGTCACCATCAACGGAGCCTTAGCCTGTCCATGTTCCAAAGAAATGTGCAACGGCCTCACTCATAACCAGAGAGGCTCTCTGAGCGTGGAAATCGACATGGCTGAAAACACTGATTTGCTTGACGTGCTCAAAATTTGCAGCCAAAGCTTCAGCTCTCCAACTTACTCCCTGCTTAAAAGGCCTGAAGAAAAGAAAGTGGTTGAAAACATGCATAAGAACGCCAAGTTTGTGGAAGACGTGACAAGACAGTGCGTGCAGCTGCTGAAGGAGAAGTATCCCAAAAGATACTGCGCGGTCAAATGCGTAAGCTTCGAATCCATTCATGACCATAACGTCTGTTCAGAATGGCGCGGGTTCCTCTAGCGGAGGCTTCGGCGACGTACAGGCTTAGGGTTGAAACAACGTTCGCAGCGGCCCACAACGTGGTGGAAAGCAATGGCAAATGTGAAAGACTGCACGGTCACACTTGGAAAGTCGAACTTTTCGTTTTAGGCGAAAAGGCTGAATCTAACGGCATGGTTATTGACTTCGCCGTTCTTAAGGAAGCTTTAGGAAAAGTGACAGAGAAGCTTGATCACACTTACCTCAACGAGATAACCGAAATCGGGAACCCTACATCTGAAAACATCGCCAAGTACATTTTTGACAGCTTGAAAAAAAGCCTGCCGCATACGCCGAGGTTAGAGAAAGTCAGGGTCTGGGAAAGCGCAAGAAGCTGGTGCGAATACCTTGGGCGAGAAAATGAAAACAGAAAAAACGCACGGAATAGGAACAGCCCCTAAAGGAGCAAGATAAGAACAATTACTTCTATGATAACTACCACGATTAGAATCCTGTTTAGCCGTTCTATTCTTTTAACTGCTTGTTCAAGAGTGCCTTCCACATTTACCACCTCTTAGATCCATTTTCCGACTCTTCTCCCATTTGATCAAATTAATGAGAGCACTACCAGCACAACGAGAATAACTACTCCGACACCTGCTGCAGCATAACCTAGCAGTTCAGCACGCTTCATCGCTTTTTCGTATCGGGCCTGCAGGTCGCTGCTGCTGGCGGGTTGCGTCCAGGATGACGGCGTCTGAGGAGACGTTTGGGTTTGTGTCGTCACCGTTGTCGCCGACGTGGAAGTTGCCGGAGCACTCAATGTGGCTCCGCAGTTGCCACAGTAAACAGCGCCCTCTGGAACGGTGGCACCGCAATGTGGACAAGTAGGCATTTTTTACTTCATTCCTCCTAATCTTACAATGAAACCAACAGAAGCAATGTATAATTAAATCTTTCTGCCTGCAACTGATGTTATCAAAAGTTCCCTTAATTTTCGGTCGATTTCACTTTCGATCTACCCTCTCCTGTTCCAAACCTTCGCTTATGCATTAGACTTTTAAAGCGCTTTTGCGATATGCTTGAGCCCCAAGTAACAGTTACAAAAAAAATCCCGAATTTGGTCGACGCTTGATCGGGAAGCGGGCAAGTTTGAGTGATTCAGCATGGTGAAAATGAAGCGCTCAAAATCGAAAAAACGGTACTTACGAGGCAAGAGTGTTTACAACTATCTACGCTTCCATTTTCCAGTGCCTAGGAAATTCTTAAAAAAGCTTGAACCCTACTTCAAAGAGGACTTCCAAACCGAGTTAACAGACGACGACGGCAAAATAGCCCTCACCTACACGTTTTACAAAAAACCAAAAGCGCAATAGCGCTTCTTTGACGATTTTTCAAGGAGCCAATGTTTATTAGTGTCAAATTCCCTAGTCGTCGCTTCGAAATTAACCGGTGAATCCATTGCAGAAGGTGACCGTATGTGCTCCAGCCCATCTGCACGCGGGCAATTTTGATTTAACAGGCGACTTGGGAAGGCTTTACGGGACAGTTGGTTTCGCGATAGATCTCCCCCTTGAAGTTGAGGTTTCTAAGGCAAAGGGAATTAAGGCTGAAGACAAGTCGGCGCACAAATTTACTAAGCGTTTTGTGGACAAGTTTGACTTGGAAGGCGCAGAAGTTAACGTTAAGAGGGAGATACCTAAGTTTGTCGGCGTTGGGTTCCACACGACGTTGGCGCTTTCAATCGGCGTTGCGTTGTCAAAGTTGTACGGTTTGAACTTAAGCGTTGAGGATGTCTCTTTGATCATGGGCAGAGGAACCGTAACGGCGTTGGGAGTTTACGCTTTCAAAACCGGCGGATTCATCGTTGAAGGCGGCTTCAAAGTTGACAGTCGATCAAGAATGGTGCCGCCGCTCATATTCCAAGGAGCCGTCCCCAAAAACTGGTTCTTCGTCGTCGCCATCCCCAACGAATCAAGACAGAGAATAGCCGAGATGAGAGAAAACGAAGACGAAATCCTGGGCAACCTTAAGGTGATGCCGAAAGAGCTGTCTGACGAGCTTTCAAGGCTTGTTCTGGTGAAGCTTATGCCTGCCTTCGTCGAGAAAGACCTCAAATCGTTCGGTGAAGCGTTGACGGCGTTTAACCAGAAGCTCGGAAGATTCTGGAGAGACTACCAAGAAGGAACCTACTGCAGCAGAGTAGTGGAGGAAGGAGTGAAAATAATGCTAAGCAGAGGCTCATCGGCATGCCAAACCTCTTGGGGCCCAACCTTCTACTCCATCGTAAAAGGCAAACGTAACGCAGAGAATTTGGCTGAGGAATTAAAGCAGTTTCTAAGTAAGAACGGCGGCGGAGAAGTCTTCGTCGCTCAGGCGAACAATCATGGGGCTTCTGTTTCGGAGAGTTAACCATGGTTAAAGCTGTCGGAGTAGACTCGGGAACAAAAACGATGGATATCTACGGGTTCGACGACCAAGACGGCAAAGTCCTGGTTGACTGTGCCCTGTCCCGAGAGAAAGTAACTGAGAACCCCAGTCTCGTTATCGACAAACTCAGAGAAATCCAGCGGGCTTCAGGCAAGATAAACGCGATCGCGGGGCCTGCAGGTTACGGGCTTTCTCTTCAGAAAGCTATGGACGCAAGTTACGAGGACATTGCTTTAGCAACCTTTGTGACGCAGGCTGACGTTGAAAGGAGGCTTAAGATCGTGGGTTTGCGTCAGGTTATGCAGCTGCTGAAGAACGCTGCTGACTTGAACGTGTGGTTCACACCTGGGGTTCTTCAGTTGCCGACCGTCCCAGAGTACAGGAAAGCCAACAGGATAGACATGGGCACAAACGATAAGGTGCCAAGCGCCGTCTTAGCAATTAAAGACCAGGCGGAACGGCTCAAAATCGGTTACGACGAAACCAGCCTCATCGTTGTGGAGGTAGGCTTCGCGTACACGTCGGCGATGGCTGTAAAAAACGGGCAAATAGTTGACGCGATGGCTGGAACAGCTGGTTTTCCCTCGTTCTCAGGCATGGGTTTCCTTGACGGCGAGTTCGCGTACGCTTTGGCGAACACGGTTAAAGATTTTTCAAAGCTTAGGCTGTTTGCTGGGGGAGCGGCGGCGGTTGCAGGCTTCGACACGTCAAAACCCATCGAGGAATTCGTGGAGGACGCAGGAACCAGCGAGAAAACTCGTGCCGGCTTAAACTTGATGCTTGAATCCATAGTGAAGGATGTTGCTTCGCTCTTGCCCTCGGTCAAGCCTAAAGAAATAGTTCTCAGTGGAAGATTCACCGCTATTCCCGAGTTCAACAAACTGCTAAAAGTCAGGCTTGAGTCTTTCTTCAGCGAAATCGGTTCAAAAATAGAAGTTGTAAAGATTCATGGCAACGCAAAAGTCGCCAAAGGAGCAGCTGAGGGCGCGGCGATACTTGCAAACGGCATAGCGCATGGAAGGTACGAGGGAGTAGTCAACGTCGTGAAGATCAGAGAAAGCAAAGGCGGAATATTCGATCACCTGCATGTGGACGAGAAAACAAGGATGGAACTTGACATCTTCAAGAAGTACTAGACGCTTTTTATTTGTTAAACCAGTTCTTTCAAGTCTTCAGGGTGGATGTTTCGGAAACCTTTTATTTTTTCTCCGTTCGCGGTCATGTTGCAAAGTCCAATGCTTCCCTGCAATCTCTGCGCTAGCCACTCCAGCAACTCCTTGCTGATCCTCAGCTTCTCTCGCTTCACCGCGAGCGATTTCACCTGTTGCTTCGAATACTTGCCCACAGTAGACCCGAAATCCATTCCAGCTAACACGATCAGCTTCGCGTCCATGGCTGCGGCGAGGAAAACCGCTCTGTCCCCGTCGGTGAACCCTAAAAAATTGTGAACGTTTGGTCGCGGTTCCACCTGCGTGCTTCCGATCGCGCTGGAGAAGTCGGGAACGTACCGTTTTAACTGCTCAATGTTGTCGCCGTGCGCGTGGATGACCACGACCGAGCCCTGCTTCTGAGCGGAGACGATGTCGCTTACTATTCCGTCCAAGTCAGTTACAATCACGTCCGGAGCAGCTTTCGACACGTGCAGAAACGCGGTTGTTGCTCCGTCAGCCACAAGAGTCACAAATTCCTGCAGGGCACCTTCCTGTAGGACCTGCTTTAGGTTTTCCTCAAGGGAAGGTCCAGCGCCGAATACCAGAGCTGGCCGATTTTCCACTCGTTTTTTAAGCAATGAAACGTCAGCAGCCTTGCCAGTCAACAGAGTGCTTAGCAGGTCAGCGGCGTACTGGTCTTTAGCTTGGTCATAACCGAACGTTTCAATAATTCTCCTGTACCACGGCCGCCAATCGTTCAATTCGAGTTTCATGCTTTCTTTTCCTGACCTGCGCTATATTGAACAATGTTAAAGGGTTAACTGGAGATTCTAAGGGGTTATTTTAATATAAGCTCCCCTGTTGTTTGCTGCTGTGCAGAATGCCTGGCCGCCTGAGCTTTTCTGCAAGAAACCCTGCACTTCCACCGCGAGCTTTTCCGCCTGCTTTTCGCCTTCGACAAGCCCATAAACGGTTGGTCCCCATGAACTCTGCCCCGCCCCGAAAGCTCCATGCTTCAGCATGTACGCGATGCACTCGCCTGAAGGTGAACTGGCGAACCTTCCGCCTTGAACTGAAGCGAAGCAGTCGCCAACGATGTTTTGAATCTGCGTCAAAGCGGCGCCGAAAGTCTTAATGTCCTTTTCTTTTAACGCTGGGAGAAGCGACATCAGTATCAAACGGCTTAGCCGTCCAGCCTGTTCCGTGGACATAGGCGGCAAACTGCTAAACGCATTGGCCTCCACTTCACCAGATAAGCCGCGTTCAACATTTGGGATGGCTACAGTGAAGAACCAGTCATCAGGGAAGGAATCTTGAAAAATCACGGGCGGGAAACTGTGAGGTAATATTGACTTGTCATTTCGGATTTTAACGCCTCCCTCGACGACGAAGCCGCCTTTTTCAAAAACTGCTGTTCCAACGCCGGAAACTTTTCCCCTCCCCACGGCTGCGGCAAGCTCTTGAACTGACGCGTTTATGTCGAATATTCTTGCGAGGGCAACGGCGGTGGCTAAAGCCAGTTGAGTTCCAGAGCCTAACCCAACATGCTGGGGAATAGTCCGTTTAACGTTAACGGCGACTTTAGGCTCCACGTTGTATTTCTTAAGGAAAAGCTCCACGAAAGGTCTCACCAATTCACTGTTTTCGCCCCAGACGGAAAGGCTCCGCGATTTTTCCGCTTGGAGAATCACGTTCGGGCAGTTTACGCCCACGCCCAACCCGCCCCAAAGCCGTCCCAATTCACCTCTTAAATCGATTAGCCCCAAATGAAGCCTAGCTGAAGCCTTCACGTAGACCTTCATGTTTTAGCGCCTAACTTACCTTTAATTCTCTTAATCTTATATGTAAATTGTACAATTCAGCTAAAATAATGCTTTGACGAGCGAGTTGTGGCTGTTCTTTAACAGTTGCAAACCTTTAAATGAACGCGACCAGCCCTCTCCTTTCTTATTCAACGCAATTCTTCTGTCGTATTTTCACGCTTTGAGGATTCAAGACTTTGAACATAGCCCCATTGCAGTGGGAAAAGGTCCATTTGCTTTAAATTTAATTGTCAGAGTGACAAGGGGTACCAAGGGTAACAATAGTTATAGTTAGGGCTGATTATAAGTTAGGTTTAGCCCTGTTATAGTGCTATTTCCTGCTGGTGCATAAACGGTTTGACTACCTATAAAGCCACTTGCAGAGAACGGAATTATAGAGACAATGCCATAATGAAAATTGACAGTTATGTTGTATGTTTCTTCATTTTTTAAAACAACGGTATAGTCATAATATAAATTGCTTTTGTCGAGAGTAAGTGATGCGGTGTAAATTGTCATTGTCTTTGTGTCCTTGAATTGTAACGAATTGATGATTATAGATGTGTAAGGTGAAAATATTCGTATGTCTCCTGAAACTTCAACGTTTTTGCTAAGAACTGAAATTATACAAGAGGCATTTGAACGCGTTGTATTTCCAGACGCCCTAGCAGTTAGAGAGTAGTTTCCAGTCGGGGTAGAATCAGGAACATTTATCGTTAGCGTGCTATTGAATGAAGACTTACCAGTTGCAGGGCTAAAACAGCATTGAATGGCACTTGAATTCAAGTTGGTATCCAAAGTAGTAGTTTCAGGACTACCTTGCGATTTAACGTTAACTTGGATTTGAGAACTACTTCCTTGAAGTATTTTTATTTGAGTCGTTGAAAGGCTAAGACTAATCCGTGTGACAATCAATTGATTGTAAATTATTACTGCTCCGATCAATGATATTACAAGCACAACTATAATTATGGAACCAAAGAGAATTTTTCTTCGCTTTATTGAAGTTTGAGTCATTTGAACTAACTACTCTCAAAAGTAAATGAATAACTGTTGCCTATTGCGGTTGTGACATCGAGGAGTCCACCGTTACGAAAAGGAAAAAATGTTGAGTTGGTTTCTTTAATGATTATTAGTACGGTTTGATTTGGGAGTAATGTATAACCTTTCTCTATCGCTGGGCTGATTGTTGGTACAGGGTTAAGACTGTTGTATGATTGCCCGTCTAAAATGACGTTGTTTATTATTGCTGTTGCATTTCCATTATTGGTTACATCAAAAGTGATATTCCAGTCGTAGATTCCACCAGCACCTTGGTAAAACCAACTAACATTAGATAATGTTAGTTTTTCGTATGAAACCGTCGAAGCTTTCAGGTCTTTAACTTGAGCAGTAAGATTTGCAATTTGATTATTGTCTTTTGCTATTTGCTGATTCAATGAAGTAATTTGGGAACTTTTATCGCTTAATAAGCTGTTATAATACACTACCGTTCCAGCAATCGCACTTGCTAAGAGGATAGCAACAGCAATCAGAATCGTTACTCTGTTCATATTTTCCTTCTACCGTTAACAACTAAGTGCCTTGCTAACTTTTAGTTCTATTCGTGGAACAGGCTATTCCTGTTTTGGGGCGTATATTAGCAGATTTAAGAAGAAGGTGGGGTACATGCAACCGTGGAAAAGTAATTGATTTAAATCAGCGGTTTTTGGCGTCAAACAAAGTGTTGCCGGTGGTTATTTGGTTTTTTTCGGTTTTAGATTGCTCAATTGCCGCATGAACCAGAAGAATAAGTAAACCGACCATTATGATCGTCCATGACGATAGTAAAATTGAAATCCACAAGCCCTCGGTGATAACGGACTTGAAAATGCCATATTGGAACTCTGCGCCATCAAGCAAAAGCAGAGAAATCATTATTGCAAGAATTACTACGGCAATCTTGGCGCTTTTGGTTAATGGTCTCGCGGTTGTCTTTTCTAATTATCCGTCAGTTTACATAAAAAACTTATCAAAGAAAATAAAAAATAAAAGAATTCAGAAGGAAAGGGACTATGCGCCCTATCTTTGGCAAAGATCTACTTACTCAAGCCAGCGGGTTCTCGATGCCTAATCATTGAATCAACAGAGAGCAAAGAGGTAACAGCAATAGTTTAATTCTCAGGGCAAGGATAAACTGCTTGGTGTAAGCTGTGAACAAGCGAACTTTCATTGCGGGGATTATCGTTTTTGCAATCAGTTTTGTACTTGACGCTGCGTTTGTCTACGCTGGACCTTTAGGACATAATACTTCTGTTCCTGTTCGCGACCTTGCTGTAGCAGCATTAACAGTGGGTATACTCTTCTGGTTGGCAGGACTCGTTCTTATCTTAATGGGAATATTTTCAAAAGACCCGCCAGTTCATTATGACAATAATCTCTAAACACACCATGGGAAGAAGTCATTGCTTCAAGTTGGCGGTTTTTGCGTGCGTTCTAAAGAGCTGTATTGCCCCAATTATCATTATGAGTGTTCCTGCGATTAGTGAATAAGAGATGGTTGAGTTCCAAGCTTCTTTTAGACTGAAGAGATAGTTTGGCGGATAATAATTGAGGCTTGTCGCCAAGTTGGTACTCAGCAATGATAACCCAAACAATATCGTGACCAGTCCAACAGACACTGCGACATATCCAGCCTTGTTTTTAATTTGAAGTCCAAGTATTGCTCCGAGAATTATGAGTAAGATACCAGTCATCAGAAAAGAAAAGAAGCCGAAAGACCAATACTCTTGAAAGTTACTCCAACCTATGCCGCTGCTTGATAAAGTGTTATTTTCTCCTAATTGTACAAGAAGTCTGGACACTTCAAGAATTATTAAGGCAAATCCAGCGGCAAGCAGCGCATATGATAATATGTTGGCGATTCTTTTCCAGAAAAATATTCCAATTACCACCAAAAATGCTCCAGCGATGAAGCAAAAAGATATGATTATCACCCAAAAGTTGTAAAAACTCAGCCACCCAGAACCGTTGTAACCGTTTAGATTGGCATTTTGCAATTCAATGATTAATATGCCGATTCCAAGAAGGATCAGTAAGAATCCGATGGCAATCGGAGCATATTCCCATTTACTCCCGGTACTGCCCATTTCTTGACTGTCCCTAACGTTCAACATGATTTGGAGAAGTTAAAGTTTTTTTTCGGCTTGCTTTCGACGCCTTCTGTAAATCAGCAGAACAATGCTTAAGGCAACAACTACCGCTACAACTGCAATTATCAGAATTTGTTCGTTGCCGGTAAGTATGGTCGGAGACGGCGTGGGACTTGGTAAAGGTGTCGGTAAAGGACTCTGCGATGGCAAGGGCAAAAACGGGGCTGTTTTTATCAGGTAAATGTAGCCCCAAAATCCTTGAGGACTCAACCCGGGGTCTGCGATGCCCAGACCTGCAAGTGCTCCATCCGATGTTTCGATGAGTGAAAATATTTGAAAAGGAAAAGTGATAGTGTTGTTAACAAAACTGTCAGGACCTGAATACGTCAGGTTTTCAACCCATTGAGTTCTGTTACCGGAATCGGTTTTCACGATGATGGGTGGAACATTAGAAGGAAAAACAGACGGTTTTCCCGTTTCGAAATAAGCGTATCCACCATCGCTTGTTCGAATATTTGACGAGGCAGCGGCTAAGTTTAAAACGGTACTCGTATTTTCATACCATTGCATGTCTCCTTTTGAATTCAATTTTATGATTGTTGGAGTGGTTTGATAAGAGGTTCCGTACGTGTTCCATTCTCCCGCAATTTCGTATCCTCCATCGCTGGTTTGAATGAGGTTTGACGCCGTGAAGAGTTTGATAGTTTTTGCCCATTGAATGTTACCTGAAGAATCAAGTTTGTAGAAGGTTGAAGGAAAAAAAGTGAATTGGTATGACTTGCCGCAATCTAAAAAGGCGAATCCACCGTCGCTTGTTTGAATCAAGTTGGAAATTTGCGCAGTGGCATCCACGCCTCCGTATGCTTTTTGCCATTGAGTGGCAGGAGGTGAAGTGCTGCTTGAGGTTTGTGCTGAAACTGATGTAGGTTGAAGAATGATTAGGGAAATTACGAAAACTGCAACAAGAAATAAAGCGAAACGCTTTCCCAAACTTCGCATAATTACACCAGACGAAAAACAGGTGATAAAAGGTTTCTTGTAAAAGTTCCTCGATTAACTTTTTAGGTCCTGAGCTATTTCTACGCGATGCAGATTTAAGAATTATTATCAATGAAACTTTCATTTTATAGAGAGGACTGTAAGGCTATGATGTGCGAAGTAAAATACATAGCAAAGTTCTTTATGCCTATTTAGTTGCTTAATGGATGAGGGAGGGCATTGTGGATAAGGCTGAAATAACAGCTATTTTGCGTGAAATATACAGGTTATGCCCCGAAATAGGTAATGCCAGTTTCGTCTCAGTAGACTATATTCATGCAAATTCACATGGCTTCTACAGAGTCAGATTACGGGTAAACTTAAATGATCCATCCATAGGCGTGATTAAACCCGTATTGGATGCACACGAGTTAGAAATGACGTGTACAAAAGATTTCGTGGATATTCACCCTCTTGCATCGAGGTAGCTGTTCTAAACGCAAGATCTGTTTCGGCGACATCTGCGGTATCTTGAAAGCTCAAATGAAAATCACGCAGATTTAACTTCTCTAGGAAACATTTATGAGCATTATAGAGCAAAATATTTGTCGGCGCGATGATTTATGTCTAACATTACTGAGATTTCTGCAGATTCTTTCCATTCAGAAGTCGTCGACGCAGATGAACCCGTGATAGTAGAGTTTTACAGCGAGTCCTGTCCGCATTGCATGAATTTTAAACCCATCTACGAAGAACTTTCCCAGACTTTGAAAGGGCAAGCTAAATTCGTTAAGCTAAACGTTCCACTCAACGAAGACCATGAAAGTTTAGCTCATCTTCAAGGAGTCAGGGCACTTCCCACATTGGAAGTGTTTTATACGGGAAGAGTGATTGGAAACATCGTCGGATATCATGATTTTGACAGTCTGTCTGAAACGGTCAAAGATATCCTTTCGAAAAAGGAAGAAAACGTCGGGCCAAGCACGCCCTTCAAATACTCACACAGCTAGGCCGATCGCATAGGAACTGTTTTAAGGAATGGGGCACCATGCCGTGCCATCAAGGTAATCTCGCGAGTTAGACGCGCACGGGTTATTTGACCTGCCAAGCCATCGTGAGGGTGGAAGCGGTTTAAACCCTAAAAGAAAACTCATCCCTTAGGCTCGCTTATGTACCAGAATTTGTGGTGCGAGCTTGGTCGGCTTCGTCTTTCGAGTCTTAATTTCCTTTCTTCGCGGATAAATGGGGAAAAACAGCTTAGTTTTCGAGTTTTCACGCATCTGGTAACTGTGACATCGAGAATGTGCTACGAGTGCCACCAGCTGCAACAGTACTGTGGCGCAAACGAACTTAATGCTTGCCGCATTACAGTATATAGATTATTTAGACAAACTGTTTTGGCGCGCCAGCTTATTGCTAAATTCTCAGGATAGACATTTTCATGTTAAAACCAATATTAGGCTGCACGCATGAAAGGTAAATATGGAAAAGAATGGACGTTCTTACTCCATTCTGCTTGGTTTAGACTTGGACGACATAGAAGAGGTTGTGAATGAAGCTTATCACCAAGAAGGCGCAGGCAGGCCTCCTAGAAAACCGATCGGCGTATTCAAAGCGTTAATCGTCAAGAGAATAAAGTATGTTCCAAGCGACCGAGAACTGTACCGTCGACTATGGCAAGACGAAGATTTAAGAGAAGTCAGTGCAGAATAAGCAGAAGTTGACATTAAAAGATCGATTTAGCAACGAACTGGCGCGTAATCAATAAACCACACGCACAAGCACACGTCGGTCCCAATGACCGCGATCTATTGAAAACTGGCCTCGATGATTCTTCTCACATCAGCTTGGACTTCCACGTTGTCGCTGGTCAAACCGATTATCGTTTCTTCAGCGGCAGGAACAGGACTCATCCCGTCAAAAACCAGCATGCCCCAGTTGATCAAGTCACCTAAAGAAGGCCCATAAGGCAGATCTCCAGCCTTGTACTGTCTTCTCAACTCGGCGCCAGATTGAATAATTTTGTAAGCCGTGTCCTGATCAATTTTTGTTCTTTTCCGAAGCATTTCCACCTCATGCGGCGAAATCGTTTCGCCCACGCTTAAGAAATCGAAATTTATCCAGACAGCCATCCGTCGTCTCATGGCAGCGTTTAAGGGTTTTGTCCCTGAGAATTCAGCCGTAGCAGGGTTCATGCTGATGATCATGTACCCGTACTTATGGCGTTCAATTACTTCACTGTCTTTCTCGTTTAGCACGAGGTGACCACGAGTATCCAGCACCGGGTTCAACCTGGTGGCAACATCCTGCTTCATCATGTTTGCTTCGTCCAGATACATGATACCGCCTTTTCTCAACCACTGAGTCAGCAACCCATCAACCCAGTTTTCCTTCCCTAACCCGATGAACCGTCCGATAAGGTCGAACGAGGAGGTTGATAAGCCGCAGTTGACTTCCCAAATCGGCAACCCCGTGAGTTCAGCCACTAAGTAAACGATGTGGGTTTTGCCGGTTCCGGAAGGCCCTATTAAACTGCACTGCTTGAAATAATAGAGCGCGCGAACTATGCGTTCAACGTAGTGTTGCCCATGATCAAGGTACTCAGGCGTACCCTTAGGAATCATATCGTCTAAATGAGCGAAACTGAAGTTGGGATGCAAATCATACTTCTGTATGGCGTACTTTTCATAGAGGGGCGACTTGGACATGGGGCGCTCCTTATCCAACGACACTGTCACCTTGAACTTGTCCTCTTTAAGCGAGGAAACCTCCTGGATTCTGCTTGCGTCTGCTTTCTCTTTGAGCCCTTGATGCCCATAACTCATAGGGAAGCCTCTGTCTAATTCGATTTCTTTAAACGCATAGATAAATATTGTGTATTATGAATTGATAGTTAATATACGCTATGTTGCCCGCGAAGTCTACAAAGAAAGATGAAGCGATTGCCGCTCACGCAGGACGCAGGATTTGAACCCACGCGGCCTTTCGACCATAGACTGAGCGGGCAAGTTCACTACCAGGCTTCAAAGGGTTAGAGAAGTTTTGAGAAGTCAGCGTACACCTTTTTTCGGTGACCGATGAAAAGCACGATTACTTGCTTTAGGTCTGAGTCGATTTCGTAAATGGCACGGTAATCACCCGACCTTATGCCCCAATAATCCGAAGGGCGTAACGGTTTTCCCGCTTTCCGAGGGTCTGCTGCGAGTTCTTCAAGCGCCTTTTTCATCCTCGCTTGATTTGCTTGATCTAACTTTCTTAACTCTTTGGCAGCGCTGGGGTGCAGCAGAACCTTGAAAACCAAAAACTAGGCTTCCTCTATGGGAACCAGCTTTTCAGGGTGCCTTTTGGCTTCTTCGCTTCGTTTGTTCAACAGCTCATAGAACTTGCGGGTTTTCTCCCGCTCCTCATAGAGGCTTATTATCGTCTTTATGGCGTCACTACGGCTTTTGAACTTGCCCTCAGCGACCCAACTATCGATTTCCGCGATCATTTCCTGAGGCAGTCTTAACTGAACTTGAGCCATCAAAATCACCGTAAACAGTACTGTTTACGAACAACTTAAAAGTTTCGCCCAATAATTAAGAAAAATAATTTTCTGAGATGGCGCGGGATGTTAGGTTTAAATTCACGTTTAAATTTCACGCGAGCTAATCAATGCACATAGACCAATACATAAAGGCTAAATTGTGTATAGTGCGAGCCCGTTATCTTCGAAAGGACTAAAGTGTTTTTGATTGAATGTGCACAGTTTTGCATTATTGTTGATTGCCATGGCTGCAATCATAGCGTCAGTTCTAGAAGCCAGTTTTCCCTTCCTTTCCATTTCAAGCTCGATTCTGCTCGAAAGGTCCGCGTCTCTTTTAGTATAGCTGAGGATAGGCAAGGAAAGAAGTTCTTTGACCGGTTTACCATATTTATATAATCCGTACAAAACCTCATGTAAACTTATGGCAGTTACTGCTATTTCTTCTCCGCTTGACGTGACTATTCTTAGGGCTTCGTCGCCTTTCAACGACTTGCGATCCAGAATTTCAATGAGGACGTCCGAGTCAATAATGATCAATTCTTTTCTCCGCTCTTTTTGAGTAAAGTTCTGAAAGCATCATCTCTTTATCGGTAAAGTCCACCTTGCCTCTGAGTTTTTTCAGCGTTTCCATAGGCGATGAGCACTCGACTAATCGGTCGAATAACTCGCTAAAGCTTTCATCCTTACCCTTAATCATTACTAGTTTTCCGTAGACTTCGTCTCTGATCGTAATAGTCTTAACCGTGGCAATCCCCAGAATGAAATGTGTTTAAACATACACTTAAACTTAACCGTCTGGCAGCAAACTAATCTTCGGTTTACTGGCAAACCAACTTTAAATCACCATCGGCGCTGGTTGTGGCAGTCTCAAAACGATCTCTCTGGTTCGAACCTTCGGTAGTTAGGTTCAATCAAGTTTACATTTTCGGTAAACGGAATGAGAATTAATGGTTAATGATTTCGTCTGATTTAGGATTGTATGTTGATTGAATTTTAATTTTTTTTAGGCTCTATTTAGACAAATAGTAAATACTCAAGCTTTATTTGGGAAAAAGAGCTTGGCGCGGGATGT
>Ga0187784_10000225_pt1 | contig 39241 bp, 36 predicted proteins | sample 1015_SJ02_MP15_2_FD_132964 | JGI IMG/M metagenome (GOLD analysis project Ga0187784, IMG submission 132964) | Tropical peat soil microbial communities from peatlands in Department of Meta, Colombia - 1015_SJ02_MP15_20_MG | ecosystem: Environmental > Terrestrial > Soil > Wetlands > Peat | place... | reverse complement strand
TGGACGAAGTCACCGAGATCCTGACCCTGGCACAGACCCAGAAGCTCGAACGCGCAATCCCGGTGATACTCTACGGGACCGCCTACTGGCGCGAGATCGTCAATTTCGAGGCCCTGGTTCGCCACGGAATGATCGAGCGAGCGGACCTCGCGCTGGTTCAGTTCGCGGACGATCCGAAGCAAGCGCTCGCCCTGCTGCAACAAAAGCTTCTGCCGGAGCCCGAGCAGGCAGGGCCGTCCTTCGCGCACTCGAGGACGCGCCAATCGGCGCGAGAGGGTGAGACTGAATGAAGCTACGCAGGGCATTCGTGTGGGCGGTGGAGGCGGCTGCCTGCGCCGCAGTCGGGACACTGCTCCTCGGCTCGAGCGGCTCGACCTCGCCGGATTCTCCCGCTCAGGTCTCGACGATCCGCACCACCCAGGATTTGATGAGCCGTGCCACCGCAGCGGTTCCGGATCTCACCCATGGCGCGCAAATCTACGCTCAGCATTGCATCGGCTGCCACCGTTCCAGAGGAAACGCAGAGGGCGATCGACAATATCCGCAGCTCGGGGGGCAGCAGGAGCGCTATCTCCTCGAGCAGCTGGTGCAATTCGTCACGCTCGGTCGTTACGCGCCCAAAATGCATCAGATCCTCACCGCGGCTGATCTGGCGGATCCCCAGACGCTGCGCGATCTTTCCGCCTACCTCGCGGCGCAGCCGCACGACCCGCACGGAGAGCACGGCGATGCGCATCGTTTGGGCCGCGGTCGCCAAATTTACGATCAAAGCTGCGCCGAGTGTCACGGCGCTCGGGGCGAGGGTCGTGCACAGGGCCCCATTCCCGCGATCAGCGGGCAAAACTACACGTATCTTCTCACGCAGCTCGAGGGATTTGCGGCCGGTCACCGATCGAGGGCCGAGCCCGCCGCGATCGACGCCGTGCGCCGGCTGTCCCGGGACGACATACGGGCCGTAGCCGATTTCATCTCGAGGATGCCCGCAAGCCTCGATCCGTCCTATGGAGTGGCTCCGTAGAGGCGACCGCGCTCGACCTCATCGCCGCGTGTGCTGCTCGTGCAACTGGCCCTTCGTCATGATATCGAGGAGCGCGCTCGCGTCCGACACCAACACCCGGAGCAAGTCGTTGAGCGTGACGATGCCGACCACCTGGCCCTCGCCGGCGACCACCGGTATCCGGCGAACGCCGTGCGAGCGCATTCGCTCGATCACGAGCGCCGTATCCTCGGAATCGTGGGCGATTATGACCGGCTTGCGCATCAAGCTGCCGACCGTAGTCTTCGCGGCATCGAGGCCCTTGCCCAGCACCTCGATCACGAGATCGCGATCGGTGACGACGCCGAGGGGCACGCCGTCTTCCCGGGGATCGTCCACGACCACGACATCTCCCACGTGTTTTCGGCGCATGAGGCTCGCCGCCTCCAGCGCGCTCGCCTCTGCACCGCACACGACGACATTTCCACTGCACACATCCTTCAATAACATCGCGTTCTCCTACGAGTCGATTCTGAGTTCCTGACCTAGAGCGCCAAGATGCGTGCGAGGCGCAGCAAATGGGTATCCGCCGGCTTCGTCCTTCCGGCGACCTCCGCGAGCGGCGTGGTGGCGGGTCTGCCGTCGCGCAAGCCGACGAGAATTCCATAACGGCGCTCGGCGGCAGCCTCCACTGCCGCGGCTCCGAGCATCGTGCCCAGCATGCGGTCGAAGGCCCCCGGGGCCCCACCGCGCTGGATGTGTCCGAGTTTCGTCACGCGCAATTCGAATCCTAGCCGCTCGTGATGCTCTTTGAAATATCTCGCGAGCGCATCCGCATCGTATCGAGCGCCTTCGGCGATCACGCCGATGGCGTGACTCTTGCCGCGCTCGTATGCCGCGCATAGCTCCTGCGCCAGACTCTCAGGCTCCGCGTCCGCCTCCGGCAAGGCGACGATCTCCGCGCCCCCGGTAATGGCGGTCATCAAGGCAAGATAGCCGCAATGTCGCCCCATCACTTCGACGAGAAACGCCCGTCTCATCGCGGAAGCCGTGACCCGCAGCCGATCGATCGCCTCGAGCGCGACGTCGATGGCCGTGGTCGCCCCGATGCTGATCTCCGTTCCGCAGAGGTCGTTGTCGATGGTCGATGCGATGCCGATCACCGGAAATCCCTCCGCATGCAACGCGCAGGCTCCAGTTTGAGAGCCGTTGCCGCCGATGACGATCAGCGCCGCAATCTCGTGCGCACACAAGGTCCCAATTGCAAGCTTACGCCCCTCCGGGGTCTTCAGTGGCTCGTAGCGCTTGGTACCCAGGGCGGTGCCCCCACGCTGAATGATGCCCCCGACCTCACGCCGGCCGATGGGCCGCAGATCGCCGTTCGCGAGTCCCTGATACCCGTCGCGTACGCCCACGACCTCGAACCCGCGCTCGATGCCGCAGCGGACCACGGCGCGAACCGCGGCATTCATGCCGGGTGCATCGCCGCCGCTCGTGAGGACGGCTAGGCGGCGCACTCGCTCACCGGCTCTTTCCCGCCCGCAAGCTCTCCTGCGCGGCCACTACCCGCGCCGTGGACACGAAGCTGTCGGGGTTCAGCGAGATGGAATCGATCCCGGCCTCGACGAGGAACCGCGCGAAATCCGGGTAGTTGCTCGGCGCCTGGCCGCAGATACCGACCTTGGTGCCGCTCGCGTGGGCACGCGCGATGACATCGGCAATCATGCGCATCACGGCCGCATCCCGTTCATCGAAGAGCTCGGCGAGCTCGGCCGAATCCCGATCGACTCCGAGCACCAATTGCGTCAGGTCGTTGCTTCCGATGGAGAATCCGTCGAAGCGGCGCGCGAACTCCTCGGCGAGGATCACGTTCGAGGGGATCTCGCACATCACGTAGACCTGCAATCCGCCTTCTCCGCGCCGCAGCCCCCGCTCAGCCATCACCCCGAGCACGCGGTCAGCCTCCCGCGGGGTCCGACAGAAGGGCACCATCACGATCAGGTTATCGAAACCGATCTCATCGCGGGCCTTACGGATCGCCCGGCACTCGAGCGCGAATCCGTCTCGATAATGGTCGCTGTAGTAGCGCGATGCTCCGCGCAACCCCAGCATCGGATTCTCCTCGGAGATCTCGAACTGCGCTCCGCCGACCAAGTGCGCGTATTCGTTGCTCTTGAAATCGCTCAGGCGAACGATGACGGGATTCGGGTAATGCGGTGCGGCGATCTTCGAGATACCACGCGCCAACGTATCGACGAAGTACGCCTCTTTGCTCGGGTAACCCCGCGTCAAGATATCGATGTGGCGGCGCTCATCCGGGTCATGGAGCTGGTCGAAGTGCACGAGCGCCATCGGATGAATCTTGATGATGTTGTTGATGATGAATTCCATGCGCGCGAGGCCGATGCCTCTTGCGGGCAGCCGCCACCACCGAAAAGCCGCCGAGGGGCTCGCGATGTTGACCATCATGGCCGTGCGAGTTTTCGGCACATCGGAGAGATTGATGTCCGCTGCCTTGAACTCGAGGATCCCGTCGTACACGGTTCCTTGATCCCCTTCGGCACAGCAGAGCGTGACGGGCTGGCGGTCCTTGATCGCGGAGGTGCCGCACAGGGTACCGACGATCGCGGGGACCCCCAGCTCGCGGCTCACGATGGCCGCGTGGCTGGTCGTACCACCGTAGTTCGTGATGAGGCCCACCGCCTTCTTCATGATCGGGACCCAGTCGGGGTCCGTCGACTCCGTGACCAGGATCGAGCCTTCGCGGAACTTGTCGATGTCCTTGGCGTGATGAATGATGCAGGCCTCGCCCGCGGAGATGGCTTCGCCGATGGCGGCACCGGTGACGATGGGCCTGCCCTTCTCGGTGAGGCTGTAGCTCTTGAGCACCGTGGCCGATCTCGCGGACTGAACGGTTTCGGGTCGTGCCTGAACGAGATACATCTCGTTGCTGTCGCCGTCCTTGGCCCATTCCATGTCCATCGGCCGCCCGTAGTGCTTCTCGACGGCCACCGCCCAGCGGCCGAGCTCGAGGATCTCGGCGTCGGTCAGCACCACCGCTTCGCGCTCGCGGCGCGTGGTATTCAGGTTTCGGGTCCGCGCGCTGCTTCCTTCGCCGTAAACGAGTTTTTTCTCCTTCGCGCCGACGGTCTTTTCGATGATGGGGCAGAGCCGAGCGTTCGCCAACAGCTCCTTGAACAGCACGTACTTGTCAGGATTGACGGTGCCTTGCACGACATTCTCGCCGAGCCCCCACGCGGCATTGATCACCACGACTCCGGGAAACCCGGTCTCGGTGTCGAGCGTGAACATCACGCCCGATCCGGCACGGTCGGCGCGCACCATTTTTTGAATGCCGATGGAGAGCGCCACTTGCAGATGATCGAAGCCGTTCGTCTCGCGGTAAACGATGGCGCGGTCGGTGAAGAGCGAGGCGTAGCATTTGCGGCAGGCACGCAAGAGTTCCCTCTCGCCGCGCACGTTCAGGAAGGTCTCTTGCTGGCCGGCGAAGCTCGCCTGCGGCAAATCTTCCGCCGTCGCGCTCGAGCGTACCGCCACCGCGAGGTCGGTCGTTGCGCAGCGCTTCGAGAGCGCCGCGTACGCCGCGCGAATCGATGCGGCGATCGGCGCCGGAAATTCGCCTTCGACGATCATGCGCCGAATAGCGCTACCCGTCTCGGCCAAGGACTGCTTATGGCCGTGATAGGCCTCGAGCTGCCGGCGCATCTTGACCTCGAGCCCGTTGGCCTCGAGGTAGCTGCGATAGGCCGCTGCAGTCGTCGCAAAGCCGGGCGGCACGCGAATGCCGACGCCCCCGAGGGAGCAGGTCAATTTGGTGAGACTCGCATTCTTGCCGCCGACACGGCCGACATCGACCGCCCCGGGATCATCGAACCATAGCACCCATTCGGCGGTCATCGTGCTCTCGGCCGTGCCGGATCCCGGTAGGATGCTCTGCGTGTGGTTCACCGCCATAAGTATCCCCAACTACCGAGTTCCTGGCTAGCGTTCGATTGTGCGATGCCGGCTGGACACAGCGGAATTCGGAGATCTACGTAGCTACGGCTTCCACGTATACCGCTCGGAATGAATCGAGTTAAGGTAAGTGCCGTGACACGAGAAATGGGACCCTTCGTCGACCGCCAAAGCGCCGGGCTCGCGCTTGCGAAGGCGCTTGCGAAACACCCGTTGCAACGCCCGGCGTTGGTGCTCGGCCTTCCGCGCGGGGGCGTTCCGGTCGCGTATGAGGTCGCCCAAGCCCTGCACCTGCCCCTCGACGTCATGGTCGTACGCAAGGTCGGTCTGCCGGGACAGCCCGAGCTCGCGGTCGGGGCGATCGCCTCGGGAAACATCACGGTGCGCGATGCCGACGATCTCTTCGGATTGGGTGAGCGATTCGAGCGCATCGCCGAGCGCGAGCGAGGCGAGCTCGCTCGCCGTGAGCGGGCGTATCGCGGCGATGCCCCGCCGCTCGACTTGCACGGCACGAGCGTCATTCTGGTCGATGATGGGCTTGCTACCGGCTCGACCATGCTCGCAGCCGTGCGCGCCGCACGCCAGGCGGGCGCGGCCTCGGTGATCGTGGCGGTACCCGTGGGCTCGCCCGAGGCGGTGACCCTGCTCCGTCGAGAGGCGGACGAGGTCATCATCCTCTCGATGCCGCCAATGCTGCGCGCCATCGGCGAGTGGTACGAGGACTTCCACCAGCTCGAGGACGCGGATGTTTGCCGGCTGCTCGAGCGCGCAGCCCGCACCGCCAAATCGAAGGCCCACTAGCACCACCGGGCCGCCGGCTCGAGGGCGGCCCCCGGGCGACCCTCAGGTGCGGAAATTCTGCTCGATTCGCAGCTCGCTGCGAATCGAGCCCGACACGTCGGCGAGCTCCTTCGCCAAGTGCTCTACCACTGCATCGATCGAGAGCACGCCGATCAATTGACCTGCTGCTCCGACGATGGGAATCCGTCGGATTCCGATGCGGCGCATCTCGTGGAGCGCGTAGTCGATTGACCTCGTCTCCTCGACCACGACCGGCGAGCGGGTCATGATATCGCCTATCGTGACGGACTTGGGGTCGACGCCCTTCGCGAGCACCTCCACCACGATATCGCGATCCGTGAGCACACCCACGGGCTTCGACCAGCCGCCGAGCGGCAAGGGGTCGGCCACGATGAGATAGCCCACGTGCCGGTCGCGCATCAGTGCGGCCGCCGTGCTCAACTCGTCGCTCGCTCGCGCCGTGACGACCTCCGTATTGCAAAGTGATCGGATGTTCATTCTGATTCCCCTCTCGATGATCTGAGCCTCTCGCATACCGCTCGCCTACATGTCACTCGGCATCTCCTTTGCGCCCGATTTCTCCTCCTCGCGCTTCTCCGTCATCGTCGCCTCGCTCAAGAGCAGTACACCGGCGACCGACACGGCGTTCTCGATCGCGATCCGCACGACCTTGGTCGGATCGACGATGCCCGCCTCGAACAGATCGACGTAGCGCTTGGCGGCTGCATCAAAACCGACATTCGCCGCCCCCTCCAGCATTTTGCTGACGACCACCCCGCCGTCGACGGCGGAATTTTCCGCGATCTGGCGGGCCGGGGCCTCGAGCGCGCGGCGCAGGATCTGCACACCGGTGCGCTCGTCCCCCTCGCACTGCCCTTCCACCGCCGCGAGCGCCTTGCTCGCCGTGAGCAGCGCCAAGCCGCCGCCCGCAACGATCCCCTCCGCGACCGCCGCCTTCGCCGCGCTGATGGCATCCTCCAAGGCATCCTTCTTGGCCTTCATTTCCGACTCTGACGGAGCTCCGACCCGCACGACTGCCACCCCACCCGAGAGCTTGGCGAGGCGCTCTTCGAGCTTCTCTCGATCGTATTGGCTCACGGTCGGCTTCTCGATCTCTCGCCGGACTTCCTTGATGCGAGCCTCGATATCCTTGCGCGCCCCTGCGCCGCCGATGATGGTGGTGTTTTCCTTGTCGATGACGATACGCTTCGCGCGGCCGAGCGCCTCGAGCCGGGTATCCTCGAGCTTGAGTCCCAGCTCCTCGGAGATCACCCTGCCGCCCGTGAGCGTGGCGATATCCTGCAAAATCGCCTTGCGCCGATCGCCGAAGCCCGGCGCCTTGACCGCTGCGCTCTTCAGCACCCCCCGCATCTGGTTCACGACCAGAGTCGCCAAGGCCTCGCTTTCGATGTCGTCCGCGACGACCAGAACCGGACGGCCGCTCTTCGCAAGCTGCTCCAGCAGGGAGATCAGGTCCTTGATGACGGCGATCTTGCGGTCCGTGAGCAGAACGTAGGCGTCCTCGAGCACCGCCTCCATCTTGTCGGGATCGGTCACAAAATACGGCGAGAGGTAGCCTCGATCGAATTGCATGCCCTCGACGACATCGAGCGAGGTCTCGGTGGATTTCGACTCCTCTACCGTGATGATCCCGTCCCCGCCTACCTTCTCCATGGCATCCGCCACGAGCTCGCCCATGCTCTCGTCGTTGTGCGCCGATATCGTCGCGACCTGGGCCTTCTCCTTGCGGGATTTCACCGGGCGCGACATGCTTTTCAACTGCGCCACCACGGTGCGCAAGGCCCGATCCAGCCCGCGCTTCAAGTCGATCGCGCTCGCTCCGGCGGCCACGTTACGGACCCCGTCGGAGAGAATCGCGTGCGCCACCAGCGTCGCGGTGCTGGTACCGTCCCCGACCGCATCTCCCGTCTTCTCGGCCGCTTGACGCAACATTTGCACGCCGAGGTTCTCCTCGGGATCCGCAAGCGTGAGCTCCTTGGCGATCATCACTCCGTCGTTGCAAACGATCGGCGTACCCCACTGCTTCTGAATGAGCACCGACTTCGATTTCGGCCCCAATGTGATTCGCACCGCATCCGCGAGCTGCGTGGCTCCGCGCAGGATCTTCTCGCGTGCCGCGGATCGAAAGAGCAGTTGCTTGTACGTGGCCATAGCAAACACCTTTGGGCTTCAGCTGTCCGCTTAGCGTGCTCCATCGGTCGGCCGGTCAACATAAGGGATTACTCGCAGGTCCATGTGGCAGGTGCGGGGTTGTCGCCGCCATGCGGATTGTCACCGCTAGGTAGTTCTGCGTATACCGTCGGCTCCAGTGAGCGCGGTAGCTTGCTCAACATATCTGTTCGCGCGGAGAAATCCGCATTTTACGCGGTTGGGCTTCCCAATGTTCAAAATGAGGAAGGTCGACTACAACAAGCGCCGTAAGCAGATGGTGGATCGCCATCTCGCGCATCGCGGCATCCGCTCGACCGTCGTGCTCGAGGCGATGAAAGGCGTCCCGCGGGAACAGTTTCTGCCCGAGGATCTGCGCGAATTCGCCTACGAGGATACGCCGCTCCCCATTGCAGAAGGTCAGACGATCTCCCAACCCTACATCGTGGCGATGATGACCGAGGCACTGGAGCTCGAGGGCGGTGAGACGGTGCTCGAGATCGGGACTGGTTCGGGATACGCCGCCGCCGTGTTGGCCCGCATTGCCAAGGACGTTTACACCATCGAGCGCATCGGCCAGCTGGCCGAAAAATCCGCGGCGGCGCTCGCACGGCTCGGCTACCACAACGTGCACGTCCTTCATGCGGATGGCACCCTCGGTTGGCCGGCGCATGCGCCCTACGATGCCATCGTCGTGGCGGCGGGCGGACCTCAGGTCCCCGAATCCTTGAAAGCCCAGCTCAAGATCGGCGGACGCCTCGTCATACCCGTGGGCGCGGATCGGGGGTTGCAGGAGCTGCTCCGCGTCGTTCGCACGGGTCAACACGAGTACACGACCGAAGAGCTCGCCGACGTGCGCTTCGTTCCCTTGGTCGGCGAGGAAGGGTGGAGCGCACCGGGGGCGCGTGCGCGAAAGGCGCCAGATGACTCGCTCGCCGAAGCCGTTGCGAGCTCGAGCGAGCCATTTTCAGAGATCGAGTCGGCGGATCTCGCAGCCCTGCTCCAGAGGGTCGGCGAGGCGAGAATCGTGCTTCTCGGTGAGGCGACTCACGGGACGTCCGAGTTCTATCGGATGCGCGGGCGAATCTCGCGCGCGCTGATCGAGAAGAAGGGATTCTCCTTCGTCGCGATCGAGGGCGACTGGCCGGACGCCGCGCGCATCGATCACTTCGTTCGACACAGCGAGTACCCGCCGTCCGAATGGACCGCATTCGCGCGCTTTCCCGCGTGGATGTGGCGCAATCTCGAGGTGCGCGAATTCGTCGATTGGCTGCGAGCGCACAACGGGAAGCTGCGGGCGAGCGAGCGCGTGGCCTTTCACGGCCTCGACCTCTACAGCATGTACAACTCGATCCGATCGGTTCTCGAGTATTTGGACTCCGTCGATCCACGGACGGCGCGGGTGGCGCGCGAGAGATACGCCTGCTTGACGCCGTGGCAGTCCGACCCTGCAGTCTACGGTCACGCGACGTTGACCGGCCTATACCACACCTGCGAGGGCGAGGTCACCTCCATGCTCACCGACTTGCTGCGAAAACGTCAGGCCTATGCCGAGCATGATGGGGAGCGCTTCCTCGATGCGGTACAAAATGCACGCCTCGTCGCCAACGCCGAACGCTACTACCGGATCATGTACTACGGTTCGCGCGAATCGTGGAACCTGCGCGACGGTCACATGTTCGAGACGCTGAAGACCCTGCTCGATTTTCACGGGCCCAACGCGAAGGGGATCGTGTGGGCGCACAACTCCCACGTGGGTGACTCCGCAGCGACCGAGATGTCAGCGCGAGACGAATACAACATCGGTCATCTGTGCCGCAAGGAGTTCGGTGTGCGGGTCTACTCCATCGGCTTCGGGACCCACAGCGGTACCGTCGCGGCGGCATCGAACTGGGATGAGCCGATGGAGATCAAGACGGTTCGTCCGGCCCTACCCGAAAGCTACGAAGCGCTCTGCCACGAGGCCGCGGCAGCGCGCTTTCTCTTGCCCTTGCGACAACTGGAGGGAACGGCGCTCGCCGAGAGATTGTCAAGAGCCAGGCTCGAGCGTGCCATCGGGGTCGTGTATCGCCCCGAGACCGAGCTTCAAAGCCATTACTTCGAGGCGGTTCTGCCCCGCCAGTTCGACGAGTATGTTTGGTTCGACGAGACTTCCGCAGTGACACCGCTCGAAAGCAAGGAACTCGAGGATGTCCCGGACACATATCCCTTCGGTCTCTAACACTCCCTCGCTCGATCCTCGATGCGGTCGCTTACTGGCCGGTCCTCTCGGCCGTGCGAAAGGCGTCCGGGCCGCCGAGCGGTTGTCCGTAGGTGCTCGCACCATCGATCTTGGCGGCAAAGAGCGTGGCGGTCGTGAAGGCATGTCCCGCACGGCAACGAAAGCGTGACCGGTACACATCCCTGATCTCAACGAGCTTTCGCCGGCACAAGGGGCAGAGCACATCCGTCGGGAACGCGAGCTTTTCGAGGCGGTACCATTCATCCGAGGTAGCGCTCCCCGAGGCGATCTCATCCTCGATCTGCAGGAGCTCATCGCAATGCGCCGGGGAATGCACGGGTGGAGGACCCGTTCGGACATCCTGGGCAAGAGTCCGCAAGAGACCGCTCATCTGCGACAGCTTGCAGCAATGATCGACTTTGACGTGATCGACCGCGCTCTGCGGCATCGACGGCACCAGTGCTTCCGTGGGATCCTGCACGACAGCGATGCCGCCCAGATTCTTGACCGCGACGAGTCCCGCGGTTCCGTCGTTGAGCGCCCCCGTCAGGATGACGCCGACGACCGCCGCTCCATAGGCGAGAGCGGCGGAGCGAAACAACGCATCGATGGACGGTCGCACGAGGTTCTCGCGAGGACCATCGGAGAGCGCGACATGGCCTTTACGGACGAGCAAGTGCCGGTTGGGAGGTGCCACATAGACATATCCGGGACGGATCGGGTCGCCGCTGCGCGGATGAAGTACGCGAAGCGCGCAAGCCTTGCTCAGAATCTTCCGTGCGATGCCCGGGCTCGTTGGGGGGAAGTGCTGTACGACGAATAGGGGCGCCGGAAAACTCCCCGGTAGATCCTCCAGCACACGAATCAGGGCGGGAATCCCGCCCGCCGAGGAGCCGATGACGAATAGGCGATTGACCACGATGTTCCCTTTGCCTTGCCTGCCATGCTCCGCTCGCCGGCACCTGAAATTCGATCGGGGAAACTACTTAGCCCACGACACCTCCCGCGGCTTGAAGCGGGCGCGCGGGTCGTGCAAGATCGAAGGAACCCCGCGGCGAGTACTTGAGTACCATTCGCGGTGCGCATCATCGCCGCCGGAGGCTTCTTCTGCTCAATCGCACCATGCCGCACGCCCTCGGGGTGCGACTCCAGCGAATCGGGAATGCGCCGCGCCTGGCGGATCTCGCCGCCGTGATTCTCCTCCTCGCGCTCATGATCACCTTCGGTATGGCGGCGCGTCAGATGGTCCTGCCGTTCTCGCTGGGGCACGCGCCCCCCATCCGACTGGCGCCCTCCGCCCTGCCGATGTACACCTTGCGCTCCGTCGCGCGCATGCTGATCGCGCTCCTCGCTTCGCTCCTCTTCACCTTCACGTACGCGACCTGGGCGGCCAAGAGCCGGCGGGCCGAAATGGTGTTGATCCCGCTACTCGACGCGCTCCAGTCGGTGCCGGTGCTCGGCTATCTCTCCTTCACGGTCTTGTTCTTCCTGTCGCTATTCCAGGGCAGCGCGCTCGGACCCGAGCTTGCGTCGATTTTCGCGATCTTCACCGCCCAGGCATGGAACATGGCATTCAGCTTCTACCAGTCACTGCGCACGATTCCGGTCGATCTGGATGAGGCGAGCCGCAGTCTCCGTGCCACCGGCTGGCAGCGATTCTGGCGCCTCGAGGTTCCGTTCGCGATGCCGGGACTATTGTGGAATACCATGATGTCGATGTCCGGAAGCTGGTTCTTCGTCGTCGCCTCCGAGGCGATCGCGGTGGGCAGCACGCAGGTCGCGCTACCCGGGGTAGGATCCTACGTGGCACGGGCCATCGAGGAGCGCAATCTCGGCGCGATCGGTTGGGCCATCCTCGCGATGAGCATCGCGATCGTGCTCTATGATCAGTTACTGTTTCGTCCGCTCGTCGCCTGGATCGAGAAATTTCGCGTGGAGCAGAGTGCAGCTCAAACTGCGCCCCGCAGCTGGGTCTTGGATCTCCTCAGCCGATCTCGATGGATCCAGCGGCTCCGCGTACCGCTCCAGAGCGCGCTTGCGCGAGTGGCGCGGGCTCGTCTCGCGCTTCCCGAGTGGCGCCTGGCGAGACCCAAAAGCGAGCTGTCGCGAAGATTCCTCGACATCGCCTGGTACTTCGGTCTGGCGGCGCTCACCGCGTATCTCGTGCTGCGGCTCGCGCACTTCGTGCGTCCGACGCTCTCCGTAGGTGATCTGAGAACGGTCGCCTTGGACGGGGCAATCACCCTGCTGCGAGTCGCCGTGCTGATTGTGCTCGCATCGCTCGTGTGGGTCCCTGTGGGCATCGCCATCGGCCTCAAGCCCAAGATCACCGAGCTCGTTCAGCCCATTGCGCAATTCCTCGCCGCGTTCCCTGCCAATCTCCTCTTTCCACTAGCGGTATTCTTGATCGTGAAATACCGTCTCGCTCCGGCGATTTGGTTGAGTCCCTTGATGATTCTGGGTACACAGTGGTACATCCTGTTCAACGTGATTGCCGGAGCAAGTGCGTTCCCGACCGACCTGCGCGAGGCGGCCGCGAGCCTGCGGTTGGGCCCGCTGCGACGCTGGTTCGGCGTGCTGCTACCCGGCATCTTTCCCTATTTTGTGACCGGGGCGATCACGGCATCGGGCGGGGCGTGGAACGCGAGCATCGTCTCGGAGGCCGTGAGCTGGGGCGAGACACACCTCAGCACTGCGGGGCTCGGAGCCTACATCGCCGAGCAAACGGCGGCCGGCGACTTCGCGCGGATCACGCTCGGCGTGGCGATGATGTCCGCTCTGGTCGTGGTCATGAATCGGGCCCTGTGGCGGCCGCTCTATGCGCTCGCCGAGCGGCGCACCCGGCTCGACTGAGGCGGACATGAACCGCGAGACCCAGGCGGCAGGGACGGATTCGATCGTCATCGAGCTTCGCGGGGTGTGCAAGCGCTTCACGCGGCCCACGGCCGAGCCCTTTCCGGTGCTCGTCGATATCGATCTTACGCTCCGCGAGGGAGAGATCGTCGGCCTCCTGGGCCGTTCCGGCTCGGGCAAATCGACGCTTCTGCGCATCGCCGGCGGGCTCCTGTCACCCACCTCCGGTGAGGTGCGCTACCGGAATGCCCCGCTCTTCTCGCCGAGCGAGGGCATCGCAGTGGTGTTCCAAACCTTCGCCCTCTATCCCTGGCTCACGGTGCTGCAAAACGTCGAGCTCGGCTTGGATGCGCTCGGCCTGCCGAGCGCCGAGGTGCGCCGACGGGCCAACGCGGCGATCGATTTGATCGGCCTGGATGGGTTCCAGTCTGCGTTTCCCCGCGAGCTCTCCGGCGGGATGCGCCAGCGGGTGGGATTTGCCCGAGCGATCGTCTCGGAGCCGGTCTTGTTGCTCATGGACGAGCCGTTCTCGGCGCTGGATGTGCTCACGGCCGAGACGTTGAGGACCGACTTCCTCGACCTATGGACGGAGCATCAATTACCGACGCGCAGCGTGCTGCTGGTGACGCACAACATCGAGGAGGCCGCTCTCATGTGCGATCGTGTGGTGGTCCTCGGCAGCAATCCCGGCCACCTCGTCGCCGAGATTCCCGTCTCCCTCTCGCGCCCCCGCAATCGCATGGATGCCGGATTCCAGACAATCGTGAGTGAAATCTACTCCGTGCTGACCACTCGTATGAGTGCCGCGGTGCAAGCCCAAGCCAGGGTCCATGGCGGCCTTGCTCTGCACCTGCCGAACGTATCGGTCCACGAGATCAGCGGCCTCCTCGAAGCGCTCGCGGAGCCGCCTCATCAGGGAACGGCCGAGCTCGGGAAACTCGCCGCCTCCTTCGCTCTCGAGATCAATCATCTCCTTCCCGTGGCTGCGGCCCTGCACTTGCTGGAGTTCGCCGAGCTGACGGGAGATTCGATCAAATTGACCGCGGCGGGCCGCGTGTTCGTGCAGAGCGGGACCGAGGATCGCAAACGCTTGTTTCGAGAGCATCTCCTGACCTTTGTGCCGTTCGCGGCGCATATTCTGCAAATTCTGGCCGAGCGCGACGACCATCAGGCTCCGCGCGAGCGCTTCGAACTCGAGCTCGAGGATCACCTGAACGCCTCCGACGCCGAGGAGACGCTGCGAGTCGTCATCAGCTGGGGTCGATACGCGGAAGTTTTCACCTACGACGACTCTGCTCGAAGCTTCGCGATCCCTCCCGCACGCTAAGCCCCCGCGCGTCCGAGGGCGCTCATGGCGCTCAATATGGCGGCCCGTCTCGCCGCGCCAATGCTCTCGACACGGCCGATGACCCGCGTGCGAATCGACGAGACGCCGAGGAAGCTGCCGATCTCGCGCTTCCGGCGGCCCTTGACGGTAGGCGAGCCGAGGTGGTCCCGATACATTGTCGCCGCCATTCGCATGGTGATGATGATGCGCACCGACTTGCCCTCGAGCACATGTCGCGCCGCGGCCCTCTCGTGCGACCAGGCATAGGAGATGCTGTCGCGAAATATCTGTTCGAGGAACCCCTTGAGCAGCGCCGGCATGCCCCCGATCCACAGCGGATAGAGCAAGACGATGTGATCGCAGCGGATGAGCGCACGGCGCGCGCTCTCGATGGAACGCGGCACGACGCCTGCGTCGATGTCCTCGCGCGTCCTCAAGAGCGGAAAAGCGAGAGTCGCAATCTTGAGGAGGACGACATCGTGGCCCCCTGATCGCGCCCCGCTCTCATAGGCGTTCGCCAAGGCATGCACATAGCGCGACTCATCGGGATCCGGGTGCCCGTCGATAATCACGATTCGCTTGGTGCGCGGTCCCATCTGGCGCCCTTCCCGCGGCAAACGCTGGCTCGTGATCTGAGCACAGTCGCCGCGGGAGCGATACTTCGGGATTGCCGCAGGCGCTCTTCGGAATGACGCGGTACGTCAGAGGCCCCGGATCATGGATAATCCCCAGCGCTCGGCCCTTCAGGTACCGCAATGTCACTAGAGGACAGCACTGTGCTCTTCGCGCCGGCGTCGAGCGCCGCGTTCGGTCAGCGCGTCGCAGCCGCTCTCGGAGTGCCGATGAGCGTGCCCGAGGAGCGTGAATTCGACGGCGGCGAGCACAAGATTCGACCTCGTGCATCCGTTCGCGGTCGCTCGGTGTACATCGTTCAGTGCCTGCACGGCGATGCGCAGGGTTCCGCTAACGACCGATTGTGCCGGCTGCTCTTCTTCGTCGGCGCTCTCAAGGATGCCGGGGCCCGCTGCGTCACGCTATGCATTCCGTACCTCGCTTATGCGCGCAAGGATCAGCGTACCAAGGCCCGGGACCCGACCACGACACGCTACGTCGCGCAGCTGATCGAGGCGGTCGGCACCGACCGCATCATGATTCTCGAGGCGCACAATCGAGCCGCCATCGACAATGCATTCCGCATCGAGTCGCTGCATCTGGAGGCCACCCCGTATTTCGTCCGGCACTTCGCGCCAGTCATGGAGGGGGCACCCGATTGCGTGGTCGCCTCGCCCGACATCGGCGGCGTCAAGCGTGCCCGACACTTCAAGGAGAGCCTGGAACAAGGCCTGCGCGGCAAGAGCCTGGGAGTCGCCTTCATGGACAAGAAGCGCAGCGCCGGCATCCTGAGCGGCGACACTCTGGTGGGTGAGGTGAGCGGGAAGCAAGTGATCATCATCGATGATCTCATCAGCTCGGGAAATACCATCCAGCGCACCGTCGCCGCCTGCCGGGCCGCGGGCGCGAGACGAGTCGACGTGGCGGTCAGTCATTGCCCCTTCAGCTCCGAGGCGCATCAGCTGTTCGGCTCGAGCGGCCCGGACTCGGTGCTGGTCACGGATTCCGTTCCTCTCGATCCGACCTTCTCGGGTTATCTGAATGGCTCGCTGCGGATGGTGAGCGTCGCGCCGCTGTTTGCGGAGGCGATCCGGCGCTTGGAGCTCGGCGGGTCGCTCAGCGAGCTCGCCGGCCTGGAGTAGCGCATCCTCTCGCTGGCTGGGCCGCGCGGTCCATGCCTGCGGGCCCGCGCGCTGCTACTGCACCAGCTTCGGATATAGCTTGACCGCCACGCTGAGGAGCGCCAGGAACACCAGCACCAGCACGGCGCAATCCAACCCGACACCGTACACGCTCTTCTCCCCGTTCACCATGAGGCCGCGCAGCGCATCGACCAGATACGTGAGGGGATTCAGCGTCGCGATCACCTTGAGCCAGTAGGGCATGATATCGAGAGGATAAATCGCGTTGCTTGCAAAGAAGAGCGGCATCGTGAGTACCTGGCCGATTCCCATGAACCGCTCGCGAGTCTTCACGATGCAAGCGATAACGAGCGAGAAGGTCGAGAAGATTGCCGAACCGAGAGCGACCACGAGCAGAACCCCCAAAATCGCCGAGAGCTGCCAGCGGATCGAGACCTGAAGCGCCAACGCAACGGCGTAGATCACCGCGGCCTGGACCAGTCCCCGAAAATCGGCGGCCACGGCCTTGCCGCATACCAGCGACCAGCGGCTGGCGGGGCTTACCAGCAGCTTGTGCACGATCCCCAGGTCCCGCTCCCAAATGACCGCGATGCCATAAAAGATCGCACTGAAGAGCACGCTTTGCGCCAGGATGCCAGGCGTCATGAACGTGAGGTAGCCGACGCCGCCGGTATCGAGCCCGCGCACATGGCTCAGTACTTGTCCGAACACGGCCAGCCAGAGCACCGGTTGAATTGCCCGGGACATGAGCTCCGTGGGATCACGGATGAGCTTGCGCAGCTCCACCTCGGCGATTGCATAGCACTCCGTCAGGAATCGACGCATGCTCAACCCAAGCGCCGGGCGATGCGGCGAGCTTGGTCGGTATCGCGCAGCCGTCCCGCCTCCTCGGCCGTACCGCTGAAGCGCTCGAATACATCGTCGAGCGTGGCGAGCTCTCCGATCGAGCTCTTGAGCTCGGCCGGCTTTCCCCGAATCACGATCCTCCCTGCGTGCAGTATCGCGACTTCATCGCAGAGGTGATCGGCCTCCTCCATGTCGTGAGTCGTCAAGAGAATCGTGGTGCGGAACCTTCGGCGGATATCCTCGAGGTGGTTCCAGACGGTATGACGGGCGACGGGATCGAGACCGATCGTCGGCTCGTCGAGGAATAGCACGGCAGGCATGTGCAGCGTCGCTTGGGCGAGCTCGAGGCGACGCACCATGCCTCCCGAGTAAGTCTTGACCAGACGGTCGGCGGAATCGGCGAGTCCCACGAGCTCGATCGCGCCTCGGATCCTAGCCTGCCGATCAGCTCGCGGGATGGCATAGAGCCTCGCGGAGAGCAGCAAATTCTCGTTCCCCGTGAGCCCGCCGTCAGCCGACAGCAACTGCGGAACGTATCCGATGCGCCTTCGGATCTCGTGCGGAGCGGCATCGAGGTCGAAGCCCGCGACCCTCGCCGAGCCGCTCGTGGGCTTCATCAGCGTGGTGAGCATCTTGATGGTCGAGGACTTGCCGGCACCGTTCGCGCCCAGCAGGCCGAAGATCGTGCCGCTGCCGACCTTAAGATCGATATGGTCGACCGCCACGAGGCGTCCGAACTTGAGCGTCAGGCTCCGCGTCTCGATAGCATCAATCATGTGGTTTTCAGGAGCGGCATCGCGCAGCCGCTAAAGCGGCGGGCCCCCTCAGCGCAGGCAAGTATTGAAGCGACCCGTCGTGGCCCTCGTCAAATAGGAGAGGGCCAAGCGTGTCCAGTCCTTCAAATGTCGAACGGCGGGGTCTCGAAGGTGCCAGGCGGCGGTCAATGCTCGCTGCGTGGCGCGCCTCGTCATATAGAATTCCAGCAAGGCCGGATCGAATCGATCGCCGCTCGCCGCACTATAGACATCGATCACCTCTCGCCCGATCCAGGCCGAGCCGAGCCGCTCGCACTCGAGCGCCAAGTGCGCAAGCTCTTCCAACGGATCGAGGAGGCGCAACGCGCGGTCGAACTCGAGGCAATCGATCACGCAGGGCGGCGTTCCGATGTACACGTGCTCGGGTCTCAAATCGCCGTGAGCCTCGACGACTTTCGTCGCTCGCGCGCCGAGCAGCACCGTGTGATCGATCAGGAACTGCCGCTGACTCGCGAGCGCGGCATGGATGATTTGAACCGGCAGCGCGAACACTCGATCCGAGAGCGCTTGGCCGTTGGCATCGATCTGCCGCTCCAGTCTCCCCAGGTAGTCTCTGCCTGTCATCGTGACGGCGGGCTGGTTCTGGTAAAAGGCGCTCAGCAGGCGGCCGACGGCGGCGATCGATTCCTGCGCGATCGGCTTACCGGCGCCGAGCGCATGATCGAGCAAAAGATCGCTTGGCAGACGTCGCATTTTCACCAACCATTCCACCGGGAGGCCCCCTCCCGTCAACGACAAGTGGCCTGCCGGGCCCGCCCGCAGGGCGACGACCTCGAGATACACGTGAGGCGCGAGCCGGCGGTTCAACCGCAGCTCTTCCAAGCAATTGTGGTAGCGAGACGACAGCAGGAGATTGTCCATCCGGTCAAGACGCATGGGCTTCTTGAGCTTGTAGGCATAATGGTCCGTCAGGAAAACAAACGCACAGTGCGTTTCGATCGGCTCGACACGCGAGGTGGGTTCGGGGTATGATAGGGGGTCTTGTAGCCAAGCAACCTTGGCTTGCAGCGGCACCCATGTCGGCGCAAGCAGCGTATTCATAGCTGCCATTTCGCCGCACTTCTCCACGCGCAGCCAGCGGGAGTAGTACTTAATCGCCTGCGGGGTTCCGAGCGAGCTTGCGCAGCTTTGTGGCATCAGGAGATCGATCGCCGATGAGTCGCCGAATCATCGTAGCCTTGGCGGCAACCGCGTTGGGGGTCCTTGCGTGTCTGCCCTTGCGCGTTTGGGCCGACGAATCCTTTTGCGCGCAACCGTCGCAGACGCGCATTCCCTCTCGTCCCGCATCGGCTCTCACGGGGAGCGAGATCGCTGCGCGGCTCGAGGGTATCGGGGACGATGCCCGCGAGGAGGTCATCCGCGGCGAGCTGCTTGCGGGCAATATCCCACAATTCCTGCGACGACTCCGCCCTGTCGAGCTCACGAGCGACGCCCCTGGTGTCGAGACGGCACACATCACCGCCTGCGTCATGCCCGACTATCTCGCCGTGGGATCGGACGAGGATTACCTGCTGGTCCCCATGCGGCTCGGGACCGCGCTCAGCGTTGCCGCGCGGTTCGGGTTTACATTACCGACGCCCGCCTTGGTCGATGCGATCTACGCCCAGTCCGCCGTTCACTTGGCTCCGCAACCGCTGCCCGCCAGCGTGGCGATGCGCTCGATCGGGTACTTTCGCACCCACGATGCGCTCGTTCGCGCTCAACGCTTAGAGGTCGAGGCCGTGCCGGGTGAGTTGATTTCCGGCCACATGAAGGACTTGGTGCTCACGCAGCGTCTGCGGACAAACCTGGAGCGCGTGGCGATCTACGGATGGCATGCGCTCGACGGCCGTCCGATCCAGCCCCTAAGCACCGTGCATGGCTGGCATTATGTGGATTACAGCCACGGCGTGAGGCTCGTCAGCACTCGAATCCTGGTCAATGACACTCCCAGGGAGCTGTTGCAGGCCATGCAAGATGCCCTCCTCGCGCCGATCCTGAGTTACGAGGGCGCGATTTCCGAGGTTTCCGACCTCGTGGCACAGCTCAGTCGGCCCCATTCCCAGCCTGCGGCGCGATAGTCTTGCAGCAGCGAAATCCCAGGTGGTAGTTGGCGTGGCTGTGCGGATCCATCACTCGCGTGCCGTGCCAGAACGGCGCGCGCCAGCGGCACCAGTCCTCGTGGGCGCGATACGTATCGAAGATAAACCAGCTGCCCTTCATCTCGGTATAACCGAGCTGCTTGCTTCCCCTGCTCGACATCTCATCCGGGCTCAGCGGTAAGTTCATGTGCTCGGCGGCATTGCCGTTCAGATCGTACACGCCCAAGGAGCTTCGGCACGCCGGAAAGCTCCCGCTCGGATAGGTGTTCGAGCCGCAGAGGTTCCAGCCGCCGCCGGGACACCCTGGGGTCTTGAAGCTGCCGGTGGCGCAGATGCCCCTCTGGTACTGCGGCCCGTAGCTCCAGGACTTATCCGCCTGATGCGCGGCATTGTGGGCAGCGCGCATGCGCGTGATGGCGACCTCCGGCGAGACCCCTTTCGCCAGGTCGAAACGATAGTCCGGCGGCTGCAAGCTGCCGGCGCAGGCTCCTTCCCACTCGTGCGCATCGCATAGCCGCTCGCCCTCCGCCTCGCAGATCTCGGCGGCCTCCACGGCCTTGACCCATACCACGGGATAGGTGCAGGGAATGTTCGGGAACTCGAAACGATCGATGCACGCAGTCGCCCGCTCCGGGCTCGAGGTCTTCGGGTCATAGAGCGGCGCCATGAATTTCGCGCCGCAAATCTCATCGAATCGAGCATTATCGAACTCGACACCCTGTCGGCTTGCCGCCGATGCGCACTGCGCCTCGCTCATCGGGTGCTGCGTGATGGCGGGATTCCCCTGGCCGATGAATCCCGAGCGGGCGAAGATCTCGCGCAGGCGTCGAATCTCCGCATCGCTCAAGCCACGCTCCTCTTTGAGCTTCTGAAACAGAAGCTCGTTGCGCTCGGCCAGAGTCGCGCGCTCGCTCTCGGCCCACGCGACCCCCACGGCGAGGAGCAGCAAGCACGCCCATAGCGCCGGTCGGATCATGGGGCTGGCTCCTTGCGCAACACGTAGAAGAAATCCCGGTCGTCCGGAAAGCCGATGAATCGGGGCGATAGCCGATCGCCTCCCTTGCGGTCGACCTCGCTCATTCCCTCGATCAAATGCTGAACGACCATCTTCCCCGATTTGAGCGTATAGAGTGCGAGGTAGGTATGCTCCAGCGCATTCATGTCGAGGTGCATGGCGTATCCGCAGCGATAGGCCTGGAACACGCGCGCCATGGCCGAGGGCGTCGCATCGGAGAAGTAACCATAGATCAAATAGCGAGCGTCGCCCGTCTCCTGCAGGCAAATCCCTGCGCGCAGCGTCCGCAGGTGCTCTTCGCTCGAGCCTGACCAATTGCCGGGACCCCAGCGGTTCACGAACTCCCCGGGATGCGGGCCACCCGCTGCCGCCTCGATCAGCGGCACGCCGTTTTGCCTCGCAAACTTGAGGTGGGCGAGCAGCGCGTCGTCCTCGCTCGCCCAGGTCTTCATCTCGACCGTCCGTGCGTCGGTCACGATGAGCGTCGCGAGCCCCGGTTGGAGCTTGGAGAAGATGGCGCCCTGCTCGATGAAGCCGTAGTGACTCGCGTGGTTGCGCTCGGCCAGCGGCCCAGTGCGAAAGGCTCCATGCTCCCGCTTGAAGCCCCCGGCGAACGTTGCGACAGTGCGCGAGACGAGGGATGGATTCACCATCCCGGTTCTGACCAGGGGCGAGGCTTGCCCGACGCCATCGGGGCCCGGCAGGCGCGGATCGCGCATGGCCTCCGGCGCGTGTTCCGACCAACCGATCCGCGGATGATCGGTGCCGAGCGCGAAGGCGATGTCGAAGCGCGACAGATCGAATGCCACCAGATAGTCGAGCGCGCTCGATTCGACCGCATCGAGGGAATTGACCGACTCCCGATAGGTCTCGAGTATGCTCGGGGCGATCGCCCGCGGCTCGATGACGCTCAGGAAAACGCCCGGGATATCCGCGACGGGATACCAGCTGCCCTCCTGAAGGGCGCCGGCAGCGAGTGCGATCTCCAAGTGCGCCGGTTGCACCGAAGCCTGCGCGAATTCATCACCCACGGAAGCGCGTGCCGGCCCTTCGGTTGCGCTCGCGGGCGGGACGGATCGCGTGCCCGGCTGGCCCTGCTCGATGAATACATCCTTGTACAGCTCCTCGCGGACGAACGCGACGATCTTGTCGCCGCCCCACACCCGATCTCGCAGGAAGTCCGTGATCCGTTCGAGATTCGTGTAGGTGCCGGGAACGGCATTGCGGATGAAGAGTTGGTTGTCGCAGATCGGCGCGTAGGGCAGCGCCGAGGCCCGCGCCTCCTCGAGGGGACGCAAGTTGCCGCCGCTCCACAGCGGACAATCGAAGCTCCGACCGCCCGCCGAGATTCGAAGACCCTGCGGGTAGGAGGCGCTCAAGGTGATCCTTCGGCCCATGGGATCGGGGTTCTCGATATGAAAGGAGGCCTCAGGCTCCGCGCCGCTCGCGCGAACGGTGAGAACGAACCACGCATTGATCTGCGGATTCAGATTGATCAGCGCCGCGCTCTGCAGAGTCGGGCCGAGCGCCGTCAAATCGATCCGGCTGGCCTGACGAAAGGGTTGGAGCGCGAGAATCGTCTTGGGCTCGACGGCCGCGTACTCCGCCCACTGCGCCTTCGCCTCGTCGGTTGGCGGGATATCGGCCATCGACATGGGCGGCGACAGCGAGCAAAGGCCGAAGATGCAGCATGCGCACAGCCACGCAGCCGCGGCCCATTTGGCGGGACGCGCTCGTCCGGCGCAGCGGGCCTTCAAAACAGCCATCCCACCATCTCCAGCGCCCCGTGTGCCCAGGGGAGCCGATGGGTGAGGCCCGCACGGCCGCGGTATTCCTCGCGATGCTCGACGTACCAATCGTAGTTACGTACCAGGGCAGCGCGATTGGAGAAGCGGGGCGTGAAGCTCAATCGCCCGCACATGCGGTCGATCGAGACGAAGCTCTCGCGCGCCACCGTGTCATAGATCCACTCGTAGAGCGGGGAGAGGCGCAGGCGCTCGAGGATCCGCAGCGCCGCGATCGCCGGGCCCGCCGGCAGCGAGACCACGTGCTTGCCGTGTCCCGCGCGATCCAGAACCGCCTGGAAGCTCTCGCGCAGGGTTCCGAACTCCTTCGCGCCCACGTTGAGCGTGTCGTTCACGGTCTCGAGCGGCAGATCCATGCACCGATAAATGACATCGCACAGATCCGCGACGTCGAGCAGCTGATAGCGATTGTTTCCCGCGCCGAGCACGGGAAAGTTGCGGCCGCGGTAGGCCCAGTCATATAGGAGCTCGAACACGCCCAGGCGCTCGGGTCCGACGAAGCTCTTGGGCCGAAGAATCGGCACACAAAGACCCTGCCGGCGATATCCGACACATGCCTCCTCGGCCTCGATCTTCGCCTGTCCGTACGGACCCACCCCGTGGAGCGGATCCGTCTCCACGATCGGATGATGCTTCGGGATGCCGTAGACGGAGGTCGACGAAATGAAGATGAAGCGCGACACTTTCTCTTGGGCGGCGTGCTTCAGCAAGCAGCGCGTGCCCTCGACATCCGTCGAATGAATCTCCTCTGGAGTACTTCTTGGAAGCGCCGCCGCGCAGTGGACCACGACGTCGACACCCGACAGAGCGCACTTGACCGCGCTCGGGTCGCGAATATCGGATTGGATCGCATCGACTTGCGGCTTCTCCGGGTAGTCGAAAGGCGCGATATCCATCGATCTTACGGCGAGCCCCCGGTTGAGCAGCAATCGAATGAGATTGATTCCGAGGAAACCGGCGCCGCCGGTGACGAGGCACGAGCGCTGCAAGACTTCGTCCTCCCTGTTAGTTGCGATCGACCGTCAATTTGAGGAAGTGCGCCGAGCAGGAGATGCAGGGATCATAGTTACGGATCGCCCGCTCGCACAGCGTGCGCAGATCGGCATCCGCCAGATCGAGGTTGTGAGCGGCGATCTCCTTGAGATCCTCCTCGATGCTGAGCTGGTTCTGCGAGGTAGGTGGGGCGATGCGCGCGCCTCCTATGATGCCGTCGGCATCGATCTCGTAGCGATGATGGCAAATGCCGCGCGGTGCCTCCGTACAACCGTGGCCGGTGCCCGCACGCACGCTCAAGGGAATGCTCGCCGCCGGCGGCACCTGGTACGCTCGAATCAACCGCAGGGCCTCCTCACATGCATAGACGACTTCCAGCGCACGCACCAGGATGCTCTTGAAGGGATTGCGACAGGTCTCCCCGAGCCCCGCTTGTCGCGCAAGCGCTCGCAGAGCATCGGGGAGGCGGTCGAAGTTCAGGTTGTAGCGCGCCAACGGACCCACCAGATAGCTCCCTCGCCCTCGGATCGCCGACTGCAGCGCCGTCGAATGCACGACCTGGCGCTCCTCGAAATGCGCATCGTACTGCGGGATGGAGATGTCGAGGCCGCGGCTCGAGACGATGCGCCCCTCGTCGATCGCGTACTCCTGCGGGTGGCGCATCGCGACGAACTCGTAGTCTCGCTCGACCTCGGGAAACCGAAACTCGCTCGCCCACTCGAGGATCCCGACGGCGAGCTGGCGCGCGTGCTCGAGCTTCTCGACGAGCGGCTCGAGCTCGCGCTCGCTCGGGATCCGATGGAAGCCTCCCACCTTGACATTGATGGGGTGAATCTCCCGGCCGCCGAGCGTGCGCATGATCTCGTTCCCGGTGCGCTTGATGGCGAGACCGGCCTTGACGGCATCCCCGTGATCGCGCGCCATCTGAACGGCATCCGGATAGCCGAGAAAGTCGGGTGCGTGCAGCATCACGATGTGCAACGCATGGCTCTCGATCCACTCACCGCAATAAATGAGGCGGCGGAGCCCTCGCAGCGCCGCCGGCACCGCGACGCCGAGCGCGTGCTCCATGGCGAGCGCGGCGCCCAGCTGGTAGGCGATCGGACAGATCCCGCAGATGCGTGCCGCGATGTCGGGCGCTTCCGAGTAGCCGCGCCCGCGCAGCAGGGCCTCGAAGAAACGCGGCGGCTCGAAGATCTCGAGCTGGGCGGCGCTGACCCGTCCGTCCTCGATATGGATATTGAGCGCCCCCTCCCCTTCGACGCGGGCCAGCAACTCGACGCCGATTGTTCTAGTCGCCATGCGCCTCGCTCTCCCGCTTGAACGCCGGTGCCAGGGCGTTGAAGGTGCGAAACATGCGCCGTAGCTCTCCTGAGCTAGCGCCCAGCCCCTTCACGCAGCGCGCGAGCGAGGCCGTATTCGGTGTCTCCATGGGGCCGTAACAGCCATAACAGCCGCGATGAAACGCGGGGCAGATCGCCCCGCATCCGGCGTGGGTCACGGGGCCCAGGCAGGCGGTTCCGTGAGCGACGATGACGCAGGGGGTACCGCGCGCTTTGCACTCCACGCACACGCTGTGCGATGGGATGGCGGGCTTTCGCCCCGAGAGAAACGCCGAGATCACCTCGAGGAGCTGAGTCTTGTTGATCGGGCAACCCTGCAGCTCGTAGTCCACGGGTACATGCGCGGAGATCGGCGTCGAGGTGGCGAGCGTCTCGATGTATTGCGGCGCGGCATACACGGCCGCCACGAATTCCCCGATGTCCGCAAAGTTGCGCAGTGCCTGAATGCCCCCCGCCGTCGCGCAGGCACCGATCGTCACCAGGCGGCGCGATTGACGCCGCATCTCAACGATGCGCTCGGCATCGTGACGGGTCGTGATCGAGCCTTCCACGAGCGCGAGATCGTAAGGCCCCGCCACCATGCGCGACGAGGCCTCGGGAAAGTAGGCAATGTCCAGCGCAACGGCGAGCGCGAAGAGCTCATCCTCGCAATCGAGGAGCGATAGCTGGCAGCCGTCGCACGAGGCGAATTTCCACACCGCGAGCTTCGGACGCGACGCCACTCAAATCTCCCGGACCGCAAAGATTTTGGCAATGCGGTCCATGCGCATGACGGGTCCATCCCTGCACACAAAAAGCGGTCCGAACTGGCAATGCCCGCACAGCCCGATGGCGCATTTCATGTTGCGCTCCATCGAGACGTAGATCCGCTCGAGAGCAACCCCCACCCCCTCGAGCGCCTGCGCGGTGAAGCGCATCATGATCTCAGGCCCGCAGATCATGGCGATCGCATGGGCCGGATCGAAAGACGTGCGAGGAATCAAGCTCGGAACGACTCCTACGTGGCCATGCCAGCCGGCATCCGCCCGGTCGACCGTGACCTCGAGCTCGACGTCGAGGGTGCTGCGCCAGCGCTCAAGCTCGTGCCGATACAGGATGTCGTTCGGGTTTCGCATACCGACGAGGATCACGACGCGGCGATAGCGCTCGCGGTGCCCCAGGACCTCATGGATCGCGGGGCGGAGCGGCGCGAGGCCCAAGCCTCCTGCGATCAGGATTATGTCCCGACCCCGCGCCTCCTCGAGGGGCCATGGTGTACCAAACGGACCGCGAAGCCCGAGCACCGCGCCCGCCGGAAGTGCGGCAATGGCCCCGCTCACGGCCCCAACCGTGCGAACGGTATGCACGAAGCGGCTTCGATCCGCCGGATCGCCGCTCAGGCTCACCGCGATCTCCCCGACACCGAAGGCATACAGCATGTTGAATTGGCCGGGTCGGAAGGCGGGCAGCGCCCCCTCCGACGGTACGACCTCGAGAGTCGCGGTGTCGGGCGACTCCGACGTTCGCCGGGTCACCCGGTAGGAGCGAGGAATCCATGGGTCTGCCGGGTCGACGGTGGCAGGGGCGACGGCGCTCATACGGCCGGCCTCGCGTACACATCCAGCATCTGCAGCCGCGTCGCGTGCAGGCGCCTGGTGAGGAGCGCGAGGCATCGCTTCATGAGCTCATAGCCCAGATCGTGGTCCGCCTCGCACTTGGCGCGCAGACAGCGGGCGTCCAACCCGAGCGCGCGTACCCGATCGACGGCGCGTGCATCGAAGCTCCAGCGGTAAGGCGGCGTCAACCAAGACACCCCGACGATCTCGCCCTCGCCGAGCGTCAGAAATACCGAGGGCGCTCGACCGGGGGCGGCGATCTCGAGCGCCACCGTTCCCTCGCGGAGCAGGTAGAACTCATCCGCCGGCTCGCCCTCACGACACATATATCGGCCTGGCTCGAACACGACGTTCCTCGCGCACCCGACGATGAGGCTTCCCGCCGCCGCGTCGAGCCCCCGAAAGAACGGATGCTCGAGCAAGATGCGCTCAAGTCCCGCCATGTGCGGCTCCGCCCCGAGCATCAGCCGTCGCGCGAATCGCGGCGGTCTCCTCGGTGATGTCGATGCCCACCGGGCACCAGGTGATGCAGCGACCACAGCCCACGCAACCCGACGTGCCAAACTGGTCGACCCAGCTCGAGAGCTTGTGAGTCATCCATTGCCGGTAGCGTGAGCGGGTTTGCGTGCGCACACTGCCACCGTGAATGAAGGAAAAGTCGAGCGTGAAGCAGGAGTCCCACTTGCGCTCGCGCGTCGCCACTTGGTTGGAAAGGTCACTGTGGTCTTCGATGGTGGTGCAAAAGCAGGTCGGGCAGACCATGGTGCAATTGGCGCAGCTCAGGCAGCGATCGGCGACCTCCTCCCACCGCGGGTGGTCGGGATTATCCTGCAGCAGCGAGCGGATCCCTTCGGTGTCGACGGTGCGGCCCATGTTCGCCGCCGTCCCGGCGGACACCGCCGCCGCCGCGTCGATGTCGGTGGCCGCTGCCGGGCGGCTCTTGAGGCGCGCCAGTACATCCCGTCCGGCAGTGCTGCCCGCCTCGACGAGAAACTCGTGCCGATCGCCCAAGAGCTCGGTGAGCGCGAGATCGAATCCGCGATCTGCCTTGGGACCCGCCCCCATGGAGACGCAGAAGCAGGTGCCCCCCGCCACTGCGCAGTTCACCGCAATGATGAAGTTGTCCTGCCGTCGCCGTTGATAGGCGGCGTCACGATAGGGGCCGCCGGCGAACACCTTGTCCTGAATCGCGATGGCTCGTAGCTCGCAGGCGCGCACGCCCAAGAAGGCGAACCGAGTCGCGAAGCGACCATCATCGAGCTCGAGCGACTCGCCTTTTCGGCGGATCTGAAACAGCCGCTCGAGCGGAGGATGCAAAAAGCGCTTCCAGGATTGCGGACCCACGGCGTAGCCGAAGAACGCCTCGTCGCCTCGTGACTCAAGTCGGTATCGACCCGCTTCCTGCCGGTCGCTAACGCCCCGAGGCAGCTGGTCCATGCGCGAGATTTCGTCATAGACGATCGCACCGTCGCGAACGGTGGGTCCGAGCACCTGGTAGCCCTGAGACTGGAGCACAGCGAGCAGACACTCGAGCTCGCCCGCGCCCATGATGGCTTGCTCGACATCCGGATGGGTCATGGGGTCGATGCGCCTCGCCGGCCGCCTAGCCCGGCTTATTCATGAAGGGCAGCTGCTTTATCCGACGGCGCCGGCTTTGGAAGGGAATTTTCCGGGCCGCCGTCAATCCCTCCCTGGAGGCTGCGGGAAAAACATTGCGCTGCGCACTCCCTGCTGCGCGCAAGCCCTGGGTGGCCATCCATGGCCACCCGCGCGACGCATGCGTCGCGCCCGTGTGCTTCACGCCCCGGAAAATTCCCTTCCAAAGCCGACTCCTCGTGATAGGTATCGTTGTTCATGAATGATTCAGGCTAGGGCCGCGCGGCAGCAGCTCACGGGCAGGCTGCTGCCGCGGCGGCGCGGCCGAGTTGCGGCTTACTGAACCGCGATCTGCTTGGGTTGTTTCTTCTGCGTCTCTACCTTAGGGATGCGAACGGTCAGGATGCCTTCCTTGCTTTCGCACTTGATTGCATCCGCGTTCACGTTGTCGGGAAGCGAGAAACTGCGCTCGAAGCTTCCGTAGAAGCTCTCCGTGCGATGGTATTTCTCGTTCTTATCCTCCTTTTGCTGCTTGCGCTCGCCCTTGATCGTGATGATTCCGTCCTGGAAGGTCACCTGAACATCCTCCTTCTTGACCGCGGGCAATTCCGCCCGAATGAGGTATTCCTTGTCGGTCTCGCTGATGTCCGCCGAGGGTGCCCACTCGAGCCCCTTGCCGGCCCCCTCGAGCGCCAAGCGTGGCCAATTTAAAAAACGCTGCGGCAGCATGCGATTGAAGAAAGAATCGGCGTCCGCGAACGGATCCCAACGCACTAAACTCATAAGTCCTCCTGCGGTGAAAGTGTTGAAGCTACGGCAGTTACGCTGCCAATCATGAACCGCGGGGTGCGAGCAAATTGATCCGAGGATGTACCTATTGAGGGTGTACCTTTTGCGGAGTGCCTCAGCGAAATTACCTAGGGAAGATGTGGGCGCTACGAATTCCCCGGCAGATCGGCCCATGGAAGACTCCACCAAGATCACTGAGAGGGAAGGAAGCCATGGGCCGTTGCAACCTCAAGTCGCGCTTTTTGTATGCGATGGAAGCGCCGCAGCAATGGATGCGGGCCGTCACGGCGGCTAGCGTCCACGATCCGATTGACCTGTATCGCCGGCGGTGGGAGCAGGCTCGGCCGTGCCCCGTGGCGCTATCCCTGCCGGCCCGCGCTCGATCGATCCAGAGCTCATCGGCGTTTCTCGGAGTGCGATGATGCAGGCGAGTGATGTGATGGTGCGCGATGTCGTTACGGTCGGCCCCGACGACGATGTTTCCCGAGCGGCGAGGTTGCTCGTCGAGCACGATATCAGCGCCTTGCCGGTCATCGACCGAGAGCGACGTCTCCTCGGCATGCTGAGCGAGGCGGACCTCGTGAGGCGCGAGGAGCTCGGTACGGAAAAGCAGCGCCCCTGGTGGCTCGAGGCGGTCACGCCATCGAGCGTCCTCGCGATGGAGTACGCGAAATCGCACGGACAGAGGGTCGCCGAAGTGATGTCCGACCGCGTCGTGACGGCAACACCCGATGCGTCGTTATCGCAGATTGCGACGCTCCTCGAGCGAAATCGCATCAAGCGCGTGCCGATCGTCGAGAACGGTCGCCTCGTCGGTGTGGTCAGTCGGGCCAATCTGATTCAAGCGCTTGCGTCCTCACCGACCTTCTCCCCGGAAGGAGCGCAGAGCGACCGGGCGATACGGCTCGAAGTCCTTGCGCGCTTGGCAGAACAGAGCTGGACGGGATTCGGGGAGCGCAACGTGGTCGTCAGCGGCGGGGTAGTGCACCTCTGGGGCCTGGTCGGCTCTCCCGAGGAGCGCAGGGCGCTCATCGCACTCGCCGAATCCGTTCCCGGCGTCAAGGCAGTCGCGGACGAATTGATAGCGGCCTACTGAAGGTTTTTCGCGGAACTCCTTAGAAATATTGTCGAATCTGCAGGTAAATCTGCGCCACCGGGGCGAGGGTAACCGCGCTGCCTGCCGCCAATGCGATGCCACCATACTCTGTCCCCGATCGACCGAACGGCTGCTGGGCGCCGGCGATGAGGTTCAGATTATCGCGCAGTGACCAGGTGACGGCGAGCAGCAGGTAGCTGCTGCGGTCGTCGAGATCGGCAAGAAGCGTCGGGCTCACGGTCAGGAGCGGGCTCGCTTCGAGCGCGATGCCCGCCGCGAGGTAATCATGTCGCATCTCAAACAATTGGCCTCGCGCCAGGCGGTTCGTCAGGTACGATGGAAGCGATGCCAGGTTGGAAATCCCGCGTCCGACGCCGAAACCGTTGCGATAATACTCCGCGAAAACCGTCGCATCGCGAGCCGCGAGCGTAAGGGCATCGCTCAAGTTGGCGAGCACGGAGACGAGCGTGGGTCCCTGCTCCATCGCCGTCGGCACGATCTCGACGTTCCAAGTGGCCCCGCCGAGCGGGCCATTGACGCCCACAGCCCCCACCCAGTCGCCGCGATCGCGTGCAAGGAGCCACGTCGTCCGGTGACCGAAGATCGAAACGCTGTACTTGAGCGCCGCGGAGCTCGCGTCCGAGGCAGGTTCGCTCCCTGTGCGCTCGGGCCGCGGCACGGCGACGATCTCGAGGTCGGAGCCGTCCTGGAACAGAAGCTGCGAATAGATCATGTCCGTACCAGGTTTGTACTCCGTGTCAGTCGCATTGGGCGCAAACGGATCGAACAGGTCCATGGGGCGAAACACGAGCCCGCTGCCCCAGGTGAGGGCCTGGCGACCGACTCGAAACACGAAATCCTGAGTGGTGTAGCCCAAAGCCAGGCGATCGATGCCCTGCGTGCCGAGAAGGCCATCGTGATCGGTGAAGGTATTGGTGAGGTTGAACCACGTCGCCGGAGGAGGAGGAAGGAGTGTGGATTCCGCGCGCGCAATGCGCACCGTATCGCCCTCCTCGGCCGACAACAGGTAGTGGGCGGCAAAGCTCCAATGACCCCAAACCGGCTCCCAGGTGATGCGTAGATTGCCGAGCACATCGTTCCACTCGCGCGCACCGACGGCGGCTGCGAGGCTGTCGCCCCGTGCAATGTCCTCCCCATCCTGGAGCTCGAGGCGTCCATGAAGGGACTCATCGGCACACGCCGTTCCTATCGAGAGACAGCATGCGAGCGCCGGAGCGACCCGCAGACCCAAGCGTTTATGCGCATCCACGCGTTTATGAACAGGTCGTTCCCTCATGGTCCAGCCGCGCCGATCCTCTCGTCCGCGCTGATTCGCCCGTCGGTCATTTCGATGTGACGGTGCGTGCGGGCGATGACTCGCGAATCGTGTGTCGCGATCAAAAAAGTCGTGCCCGATGCGGCGTTGAGCTGCGCCATCAACGAGATCAGCTCCTCCGCATTCCTCGAATCGAGATTCGCGGTGGGCTCATCTGCCAACACGATCGCCGGCTTGGGGGCGAGCGCGCGCGCGACCGCGACGCGCTGCTGTTGCCCGCCCGAGAGTCTCGAGGGCCGGCGCTGCTCGAGACCTTCGAGGCCCACGTCCCGCAGGACTTGCGCCGCGCGAATCGCGCATTCAGCCTGCGGAAGACCGAGGAGCCGCAAGATAAACTCGACGTTCTCGATCGCGGACAGGACGGGAATCAGGCTGTAGATCTGAAACACGAACCCGATCTTGTGCAGTCGCAGATCCGCCAAACGAGTGCTGTCGAGACGAGTGATGGCCTGCCCGTCGACCGCGACCTCCCCGCTCGAGGGCCGATCGAGGCCGCCCATCAGGGTGAGCAGGGTCGTCTTTCCGGAGCCGGAGGGGCCGGCGAGCGAGGCGAAATCACCTCGTTCGATATCGAGGTCGACGCCGCGTAATGCCGGCACTGGCACAGCGCCTTGGCGGTAGACCTTCTCCACGGCGCGACACTGAATGATGGGGCTCATCGTAGGCCTCGAGGTCAGGGCTCGACCATTGCCACGGCAGGATTTGCCCGCGCGGCATTGGCGGCCGGCCAGAGCGCGGCCGCGATACCGAACAGCCAAACGAGGAGGCCCGAGCGCACCGTATCGGCCACGCTCATCGCCGGATAGAGCATGCGGCCAGCGCCGATGAGCTCCGCGCCGCCCGCAAGCGCACCGAGGTCGATGCCCCGGTGAAACGGTGCGACGCTCAGGACGGTGAGCGCAATGGCGGCCAGAATGCCGAGCCCGATCAGCAGCGCCGATTCCAACACCACCTGCAGCAGAATCAGCCTCGGACGCATGCCGAGAGCCTGCAGGAGCCCGAATTCGCGGGTGCGCTCGAACACCGCCATGAGCTGCGTATTAACGATACCGATAGCCATCAGCACGAACATGATCACCAGCCATGCGGCGATGTAGTACTGCGAGAACCGCTCAATGGTGTATGCGAGCGGCGCCAGGTCCATCCATGATTTCACCTCTACCGCGGGTACTGCGGCCTCGAGGCGAGCGACGACATCCCGGATCGTCTGCTGCTTGCCGGAATCGAAGCTGATCTCCGATACCTCATCGTCGATGCCGAGGAGTCTCTGCGCGGTACCGAGCCCGGTGAAGCAGAACTCGTCCTCGGCCGCCTTGCTCGCACCGAACAGCCCGACGATCTCGAATCCCGCCTCGGCCAGATGGCCGTCGTCGGCCTGTGCCATCACCACCACGCGCTTACCGACCCGTGTCTTCAGTCGTTGCGCGAGGTCGCGGCCCAGGACGATTCCCGCATCGCCTGGGCTCTTCAAGTAGCGCCCCGCCACCGTCTCGGACGGCAGGTCCGATACCATCCTTTCCTTGGCGGGCTCGACGCCTAGGAGCGTGACGGCGCGCGTGCGGTACTCGCTGCGGATGATCGCGGGCACGCGCACTCGGCGGGTCCACGCACCGACCAGAGGTGAGTCGAGCGCTGCGAGCAATGCGTCTGCCCGCGCCGGGAGGCGGTGGCTGACACTGGGATCATCCAGGTACCCCGGCGCGTGAATCTGACCTTCGCCGGTGAGGACGCGCAGGCTCGCGTCGCGGCTGTTGACCGCCCAGGCCGCGAGGAAGATGTCGAATGCGAGAATCGACCACGTGCCGACGATGACGACCAGTAAGGTGATACCGGTACGCCGCGGATTGCGCCACAGATTCCGCCAAGCGATCGGCAACAGAAGCGCGAGCGGCTTCATCCGCTCACCCGCATCGCTCGAGCGGCGCTGAGCCGCAATATGCGAACGTAGGGGGCTACGCCGCCCAAAAGCACCGATCCGAGAATCGTGCCGGGGCCCAGAAGCACGCTCGGCAGATCGAGCGTGGGGTACAACCGGGGCGGCAGTCCAAACTGCGCCAGTAAGTCCTCGAGTCCCGGAATTGCGATCCCGCGCTGCTCGAACCACAGCGTTGCGCCCGCCCCGATCGCGATGCCCATGAGACATCCGAGCAGCGTCATCGCCAGCAACTCCATCCAGACCATCCGCCCGATCTGCCCCGGGCGCATGCCGAGCGCGAGCAGCACCCCGAATTCGCGCGTGCGCTCGAGCAGCGACATCAGCAGTGTGTTCAAAATGATGAAAGCGACGATCGCGATCATCGTGAGATAAAGCAATATCGAAATGGCATATTTGAGGGCAAGCGCATCGCGCATGGCCGGCTCGAGCGCGGCCCAGTCGAGGACTGAGAGCCCAAATCGGCCGCCGAGGGCACGGATCGACGGCAGCGCCTTGTTGACCGCCCGCAGCGATTCCCCGCCCACCGCGATGGTGTTGGCACGATCGGCCATACCGAAGGTCTCCTGGGCACGCGACAGGGGCATCTGGAGCAACGACTGATCGAGCTCCGGGACGCCGCTCTTGTAAATACCGACGACGCGCAGCACATCCTCCGCAATCGACCCGTCGCGCGCCCCCCCGAGGAGCGTGACCCTGGCCCCCAGCGAGAGTCTCAAGTTGCGGGCCAGCGTATCACCGACCACCGCCGCATCCTCATCGCTCGGCTCGAGATAGCGGCCCTTGCGAACCGCATGCGCAAGCGACGAGATCCTGGGCTCGTTCTCGGGGTCGACGCCCACGACGGCGGCCCCATAGCTGCGCTCGCCGTTCGTGAGAATCGCAAATGCGTTCACTCGCGCTGCAGCTCTGAGCCCCGCGATCCTCGTCACGGCCTCGGCGACCGTGCGGCCCTGTGCAACCGTGCGCTCGATCGACGGATCGTCGGCATAGCCCGGCGGCTGGATCTGCGCAAAGCCGTCGAGGATGCGCAGCGAGCTCTCCTGCATGGTCGCATAAACCGCGAGCTGGTAAGACAGGGCGAACACCAGCAGCGCCGCGACGATGGAAATGCTCGCGAGGGAGAGCGCGGTGCGCTGAGGTCGTCGCCAAAGATTGCGCCAAGCGAGCGCCGCGAGCAGCATCACGGTCTCGGATTCTGAAGATTCGATAACGTGAAGAGATAGTCGGGAATCGCAACGTTGAACTCCGCGGTGGAGGTCTCGACGCGCGTCCACTGCCCCGGGTTCTCCGAGGGATACATGGTCATGATCAGAGGATACGAGCGACCGTCCAGGATGCCGAGCTTGTCGGTTTGCAGGCGGCGCACGATTTTCAAATCCTGGTCGAAAAAGCCTTCCTCGAGGATCACATCGTCGTCGCGAATTCGCAGCGTGATCTTGCCCCAGACGACCGGCGCTTCGGGCTTGGGGAAAGCCTCGATCGACCAAACCGTGCGGCCATCCTCCTGCGCGGTCCCAAGCAATCGGTGCGTGAATTGGGTCAGGACGTCCTCCGATTTCGACAGGTCGTCGTAAGAAAAATCAGAGCCCATCCAGGCCTGCGCCATCATGCTCACCGGCAGCTGGATCACCTGATTCAACCGCGGATTGAATACCCAGATGTCGTGACCGAGCTTGAGGGTTGCGTTTCCCGCGTCTTTTTGCGGCTCCGTGAAGCGCACCAGCGCATCTTGCTCTCCGCGTGTCCATACTTTCATCTGCAGGTGCCGCTCCCAGCTCACCCGATGCACCGTCATCGCCACGGTGGATCGGGAGCTGTTGGCGCGGTAGTTGTCGAACGCGCGCTTGAGAATCGCGTCGGCGTCGGCCACCGGCTCGGAGGCATGAGCCGCCGCGGCCGCGAGTCCCGCCATGAGTCCGGCCGCAGCGAGGACGGTGGCGGGGAGGACGGTGGCGGGGAGGCGCCGATCTTCGAGGGCAGCCCACCGCAACGTGACCCGAGGAGATAGCACGGGAGGCCGGGCTCCTAAAGGGACTTACGGCCGAACGTGCAGGCTGGCACCGTGTGCGATCATATCCTCGATCGCTCGGGCTGCATCATCGGGCTTGGCGTTCACCGCACGAACGGCCTCCCCCAGTATCACGACTTCGAAGCCGTGCGAGCGCGCATCGAGTGCCGTGTCGTGCACGCAATAATCGGTCGCAAGCCCGCCAATGAAGAGTCGCCGCACGTGCAAATCCCGCAGCAGGGTCGCGAGCGAGGTGCCGGAAAAGCCGGAGTAGGCCTCGGCGTTCTTCTCGGTCGCTTTCGAGATAACGTGTGCCTCGGGAGGGATGCACAACTCCGCCGGCCACTCGGCGCCCGCCGTTCCCTGGACACAATGCGGCGGCCAGCGGCCGCCGGCCCCGCGAAATGAACAGTGGTCCGGCGGATGCCAATCACGCGTCACGAAAATGGGCAGGCCACGGGCCGCAAAGGCCGCCATGTAGGCATTGAGCGGGGAAATCACATGCTTGCCGTCCGGCACGGGGAGACTACCCCCGGGCAGAAAGTCGCGCTGCACATCGACGACTACCAATGCATCGCCCTGTTCCAGGCCCAGCCGTTTACCGAGTGAAATCGTCATACGCCTCACCTCGCCTCAGCCTCCGATCGTTCGGCTGGCAGTCTCCTCCAGCAGAGTCGCGGCAAGAAATAGGTATTGATGCGTAATCGCGTCCGCGGTAGCACCTGTGTCCGCGGTAGCACCTGTGCGCCGGTCGCCATGGTCGACCAGAGGGCGCAGCGCGCGACTGCGCAACAATCCCTATGCCGATCCTGTCGAGGGCATCTCACGGCCGAAATGGATCCAGCCTTCCGCTGCCAGCACGAGCGGCCGCTCGTGCTCGTCGAGCACGATGACTCGAGAGCCCTCGGCCGCTGAGGGCTCCACGACGCGCCCGACCGCCGTGATCCGCACGTCGCAGGATTGTGACAGCTCGCGAATCTGATTCGCTTTCGCCTCAGGGGCTGTGAAGAGGATCTCGTAGTCGTCCCCGCCCGTTAATGCAGTTGCCAATCGCCGGGTGTCTCCTCCCACCACACTGCGGGCCGCGATCGACAAGGGAACCGAGCTCGCCCGAATGATCCCCGACAGGCGCGAGACAGCGCATAGGTGTCGCAAATCCGCAATGAGCCCATCCGAAACGTCAATTCCGGCCGTGGCGAGACCGATCAGCTTCGGTCCAAGCCCCACCCGTGGTCGGGGCAGCTCGTAGCGGTCCTTGAGGAATGCGGCACAGGGCTCGTCGATGCCGGGCAGCTCTCCGCGTATCACCGAGAGCCCGAGCGCCGCATCGCCGATCGTGCCGGTAACGAAGATCACGTCTCCTGGCTGAGCACCGCCTCGGCGGATTATTCGGCCGACGGGCGCCTCTCCCAATGCGCATACCGCGACCGTCACGGGTCCCGAGGTCGAGGACAGGTCGCCACCGATCAGATGCACGCCGTAGGCGGCCTGATCGCGCTCGAGGCCGGTGGCGAAGTCGGCAATCCAGGCTTCGTCGACGCTCTTGGGCAGCACCAGATCCACGAGGTATGCTCGCGGATGGGCCCCCTTCGCGGCGAGGTCCGAGAGATTCACACGCAGCGCCTTGCGGGCGATGAGATCGGCGCGCATGTCGGGTGGGAAATCGACCTCTGCCACGATGGCGTCGGTCTTGACGACCAGCTCGTTTCCAGGTGAGGGGCTGAGCACGGCCGCATCGTCGAGCAAACCGTAGGCGCCTGCGAAGGCACTCGAAAGGGGCGCGAAGTATCGCGCGATCAGCTCGAACTCATTCGGCAGAGGCGGTCCGCTCATCGAATAGTCGCCGTCGCAGAGCGCGCGTGGAACGCCGTCGGCGAATCTCGACCACCGAGATCCGCCGACGAAAACCTTCTGATCCCCGACTTCCAATCGTCGCGCGGCTCGAGGCGTCCAGGGCTCGAGCCAAGTAACGCACCCTCAATACTGCACCTGCAGCTGATTGTCGACCTTCTTCACGCCAGGCGCTCCCCAAGCCGCTCGTGCCGCATCGTCCCGTTCACGCCAGGAATGTACCCACCCCTTCAGCGTTATTGTGCCGTCATCCACCGTGATATCGATATCCTTTGCGTCGAGCTCGGCTTGCCGCTGGAACGCGGCCTCGATCTTCCCCTTGACATCGGCCATCTTGACGCTCGGCTTTACGATGACGTCATTGCTGACGCCGGTGACCCCTGACAAGTATCGCACCAGGTTTTCCGCGACACCTCTTTGGTAGCCGTACGCAACTTCCCCGCTCAACGTGACCCAGCCTTGCTTGACCACTGCCTTGATACCGCACGAGCCAACCGCGACGTTCCATTTCAAGGCGTTCGCAGCCGCAGTCGCCACATCGCTGTCGCTACGCTCTCCGGGCTTCGGCACCTTGACTTGAATCTCGTTGGCGATCGCACGGACACCGGCGACGCGCTTCGCTACCTGTTCGGCATTGTAGCGGTCCGCGTAATGACTCACCGTACCTACCAGCGTCACCACCCCGTCGCTCACGCGGACACCGATCTCTCGGTCATCCACGCTCGGCTCCCACTGAAGCTCGTTTTGCACGTTTCGTTGAATATCTGAATCTGACATGATCCTTGCTCCTCCTTCCGCTGCTGCTCCTTCCGCTGCTGCTCCGCCCGCCTCACATGCGCCGGGCATGAGAAGCATTCCTGTGCCTGCCGGCCTGATCCATTCGTAGTTGCCGAAGTCGAACGTTCGTGTTCCCCTAGTCCTCTCTCGCGGGATGGTCATCACCGGGGGGCGAGTGCCGCGCGAGGCTCACCGCATCGGGCGGCGATGTACGAATAGGCGGAGTCGCGCAGCTTCGCCGCGGCCTTGAAGGAGTCCTCCTCCTCCGGCGGGAAGAGCGGTGCACCTATTTGAATGCATATCGGCAGCCGCTTCGGTGACCATCGCCCGTCCCGCATCATCGAACGCGCACCGACGATTGCGCACGGCACGATGGGCAAGCGCCCGTCTACGGCCGCCTTGAATGCGCCCAGCCGGAAGGGCATCAGTAGCGGAACCCGCGTGAAAGTTCCCTCGGGAAATATCAGCAAAGAGTGGCCCGATTGAGCCAAGGCAGCAAGACGGCCGGCATCCTCCACGCTCGCCCGCGACCCGTAACGGTCGACGAATTTTGCTCCGAGACTCTCAAGATACCGGCGGGCCCACCAATTGCGCTGCAGCTCCTCCTTGACGATGAAGTCGAATTGCCGGGGCAGTCCCGCCAACAAAAAAAGGCTGTCGAGGTAGCTCGTATGGTTCGACACGAGGATGCAGGCGCTCGCGCTCGGAAGATTCTCGAGGCCTTCGATCGTGAACGGGATTCCCAAGGCCCGGACGAGAAAACGCATCATGCGGTGCGACACTCTCCATGCTCGTTGCGGCGTAGTGCTCGCAACGCTCAGCGCCCAGGTGACGCTGCCGACCAGCGCGAAAAGGGCCCAAAACAGGGCACCGTACGCTCGCTCCGCGATCTCGCGATAGAGCTTCCTCCCGGCAGCGGCGAACGAATGCGCTGCCAAGCGCAGCGCAAGTCGCCGCCGGCTTGCTATTCGAATGTTCCCCTGAGTCGATTCATAGAGCGCCTGGCATGCGCCGCGGCGTATCTTGCCGCTCGAGGTCTTCAAGACCGTGTGCGGAGGCACGATGCAGACGATGTCGGCCGGCTCACCGAGCCGTTCCAGCACGCGCTGATTGATTCGCTCGCGCAGCGCCGCATGGGAACCGGCCGCCTCGCGCGTTTCCGCCATGACGATCAATCGTTCGGTACCGAGCTGCGCATCCGCATGACCGAATACGGCCACGCAGCCCTTGCGCACGCCGGGGACGTCGTCGACCGCCGACTCGATCTCCTGCGGATAGATGTG
>Ga0187784_10000224_pt1 | contig 39289 bp, 39 predicted proteins | sample 1015_SJ02_MP15_2_FD_132964 | JGI IMG/M metagenome (GOLD analysis project Ga0187784, IMG submission 132964) | Tropical peat soil microbial communities from peatlands in Department of Meta, Colombia - 1015_SJ02_MP15_20_MG | ecosystem: Environmental > Terrestrial > Soil > Wetlands > Peat | place... | reverse complement strand
CATCAAGTTAAGCCAAATGAAAATGGCTTTGAGCTAAAACTTATGGTGTTCTTCCCACAAAGTACGCCAAAAGAACTGGTCGATGGGCATAAAATTCATTTGGCTCTTGAATTCTTAGATGCGGTGCAAACGGCTTATAAGGAAAAATTGAGTTAAAAAGAAATAGAGGGATTTTTGCAAGCCCGTGTTGAATATGGTGCCCCATATCCACGCGTCTCTAAAGATTTGTGTTGGATAGCCCGGTGAGGTGGTTATCAAGCCAAGTTGACGAGGGCGGCACAACACTGACATACGACGAGTGCAGATGCTGCTGGGTCATTCGAGCCTGAACGTCACGTCGGTGTACCTGCAGTTTAAAGAGAGCGATTTGAAGGCCATTTATGATGCTGTGCCGTTTTGAGCAGGTTGATTCTCGAATCTAGTTGATGAAAAAGTACGCTATTAATTAGGTTTCAGTTTTTGTGCGACCGCAGCTAAGGAAGTTTCTTAACACTTCTATATGAGCATAAGAAGGATGCACAGGGGAATAATCGTATACCTTCTTTGTGATCTAAGCTCGGTTATCGACGTAACGATTCCACTTTTATGCGCGTTGGGCACGGTCTTGAAAAAATCGAAAAGCGGTGCTACGTCGCGACTGCTAATTGAGTTGCTGTATTTGACCTCAACCGGCAAACACTTGTCGTTTAGTCGAATAACAAAATCAACTTCTCGCTGCTTGTCATTTGTCCAATAAAAAACCGAACTTGAAGCCACGAAGTGCGGATCAGGGCGCACGATAAACATGAGACGAGCGAGATGATTACCGACGAGACCTTCTACGAGAACGCTCTGGTTTTCACGCGAGCGGAGATACGCAAGACTCAGCTCAAACGAATTCTTTCCGAAAATCCAGCCTCTACAGGCGTGGAAAATAAAAGGGTCTTGGATGTAGATCTTTTTCTCTTTTCGATACTGTGGCATCCCCTTTTGTTCGCCTAGGCGGTAGAACATCCCTGCGATGTAGCTATCCTCTAACGTCACGGCATAATCTTCTACGGTGCGCGAGTCTTTGATATCAGTCCTTTGTGTGAGAGCGTTCCAACTGATACGAGAACCCGTGCTCTCGATTATGCCTCGCAGCACCTGTCGGACGTATGCCTCTCTATGTTGCCATTTCGCAAGATCACGGACCACATTGCCAATGAACATGTCGTATGTGTCTTGCTCAATTTTGTCGCGTGAGATGTATTGATCAATTGCCTGAGCAACCCCTCCTGTTATTAGGTATTGTTGTAGCAATCGATTCAGATCTTTAGTGTAGATTTTCAGCTGATCGATTTCTGGTGGGATAGTGCCGTCTGCTAAACTTGAAAACATCTCAAGCCGCTTCTTCGACCTAAAGAGCTGCAAATCTTCTATTACTGCTTTTAGTTTGTCATCTATTGTCTCAACGTATTCGGAGAACTTTGCGGGAAGAAGCACTTTATCCGGGGTTTTGTAAGTCAGTCTCTCTACGTGTCCCCTCCGGCCGGCAAGCATCTCTGAAGCTTCCCTAAGATCGATGCTGTGCGATCCTGTGAGAAGTAGCGTGCAGTTGTTGAACCTACCAGCATCTGTTAGACTTTTTATTGCTTTTTGCCAGTCCTTCAATGATGAAACTTCGTCGATGAAAACGTACTTTCGGCCTTTGTCAGCTCTGGGCTGAGAGAGATAAGAATCAATAACTGCTGCGAGCTGGGGAAATGACTCTAGCAAATCACATGGATAGAAAAATATGTTCTGGGGCGCAACGCCTTTCTCTAGAAGAGTCTTTATTCTCAGCTTAACAAGAGTCGTCTTGCCGATTCGTCGCGGCCCTCGCAAAATGTAGGTTACATCTTCGTCTTCAAATGTTTCAGCTAGGCGAGGTCGCCATTTAAACGTAGAGCGAGACCAGTTGAGTATAAGGGGGTCATTAGGCGAAATATCGCCCGTTGTCCACCAGTCATTCCAATCGGCCAAGCTACTGATACTCACGTCTGCTGCAGGCACATGTGATACATGGTGTGCCTTTATAAGTGACTTTGGATTGTAATCCAAACCTCTTTATAAGCTTATTTGGATTGTAATCCGAATCATCCATCCACAATCCACAAATACTAATCAGTTCGTTTGTGCGACGGTTGCCACTTCAGGTGTTTGGCCGTGTCATCCAAACCTAGATGCGTCGAATAAGAGCGAAACAGCAAAGCTTAAGTGGACCACACGGTAGCTAGCTCACTGTGAACAAGCTGCACGTCGCTGGAGCGCTCTTTTTCGTAGCAGGACTACTCATGATCGTGGGAATCGTAACGGCTGAGGCGACGTATCCCAACTATAGCGTTTCGCAGAACCTCATCAGCGATTTGGGGCGCGCGTCAACACTCAGCGACCTGCTTCAACACCCGGCGGCAGTCATCTTTGACAGCGTCATGGTCGTCGGCGGCGCCGTAATGATCGCCGGGGCTTATACGCTTTATCGAACGGCCGGCAAAATCAGCATTTCCTCTGCGCTTCCATTTCTGCTAATCCTCGCCGGCATTGGCGCAATGGGAATTGGCATTTTTAACGAGAGCTTTGGCGATATTCACGGACTCTTTACGGTGCTCAATATCATCACCTGGGGCTTGGCTGCAATCGTGGCTTTCACGCAGCTCAGATCGCCGTTCCGCTATCTTTCAGTAATTCTGGGGATCTTTGTACTCGCCAACTTTGTCCTTTTTCACCTGGGCCCGACGGTGGCCGTTCTCGGCAATGGAGGCGCGGAGCGATGGATGGTCTATCCGCTTATGCTGTGGCTTACCGGATTTGGTGGCTACCTGATGGGCACGTCGTCGGAGGCATCTCTGCGGTCATAGCCTCTTTATAAGGCGATGGGCAATTGTCTAAGAGGCAGTTACGTGACAAAATCACGCACTTCACCGGCGTCTTTGTTAAGTCTGGCGATTGTTACTTGGCCTATGCCGAAGAACTGCCCGGGACGCTCACCCAGGGAAGAACCATCGAAGAGGCCGAAGAAAATCTCATCGAAGCCGTTGAACTCGTTTTGGAGGCCAACAAGGAGCTAAGCGAGACAGAGCTCGCTGCGCGTGGTATCCCCGACGCTGAGGTCATTCGGAAGTAACTGACCATCGTACGATGAAATGCCAGAATTTTATCAAGCACTTCAAGGCGCAGCGCGCTCCCAGCGGTGATATTGTTTAGAAGAAACGGGGCCAGAATGACCACCTCAAGCAGCACGCTGTTTCACGAGTCCCGGCCCTTTCGGATTTGGTGGCTGCGGCCCGTGTGTTACGTCCTTCCGACGACGTACGCGGTGGAGGCCGTGCGCTCTGTGACCTTACGCGGATGGGGACTCGATAAGATATACCCCGACGTTGTCGCATTGCTCATCTTCGCGGGTGTCTTTCTGATCCTGGCGACGATCATCTTGCGGCGGAGAGAGTAAGACAATCCAAACTTTTGGCCGCATGCGGATGAGTTTTGGCCGGTTCGTCCAATGATTTCACCCGGTACCCCGCCGTAATCATTCCGCTCCAAAATGACAACCGTTATTGCCGATAACTCCTGTTTTCGGCAATGCGCATGAAGAGCATCACCGACCATGAACTCCTCAACATGCGCCCCTCCGATGTCGAACCAAACGGCATCATCAACATCACCAACGCAAAAGGTGGAAAGCAACGCCGCGTGCATTTAGACTCAGACACGCTCGCGATGCTCTCCGAATACGTTTCCGCACTACAACTCCCTGATGATCTGCCCGTGTTTGCCTCAAACAATCCGGGTACGCAACATCGTTAAGTGCTGTAGTTCGGTCATCTGAAAAGACGTCTACCCCGACACTCGTATGCAATCCACTGCGTGCGCAGGCTGGGATGTACGACGGCTTTCATCAGGCCTTAGAACATTCGAGTTTGAACGTGACGGCAGTGTACCTGCGGTTCAACGACGCAGACATCAAGAGCTGTATGAGAGGACGCCGTTCTAATGCCACCAGCAGTTATTAGCGCCGTTAATCTACAAACGCAAAAATACAAAATCACCCTTTCGCCCGCTTTTGCGGATAGCCTGTCTGAAGTAGTTAAAGGGTCGAATAGAGACGACATCAGTACAGCACCACTTCCGGAGAACCGACATGACAAGGGTTATTACGCCAAAGGAGTATTTTTGGGAAGGGTTGCAGAGCTTAATCCACTAAAACAAGGATTGAAACTTTATGGTTGGTAAATGAATAATGGCTATATACGTGTTGCAGAGCTTAATCCACTAAAACAAGGATTGAAATACGGCAGCACAGCCGGATTAAAGGCAGCCCTCGGAGGTTGCAGCGCGAGTAGCCTTGAGGCTTCCACGATATCTTTTTTCGGCACGTGCCACTCGCCGTGGGTGTGCGAAGCGTGCTGGCCGCTGTGTGTGGTGACTGCGATGGACCTGAGACCATCTGCCCTCATGAATCAATGACGGCGCGGTCCACACCCGAGGCGTCAACATCAAGGCAACGTCCCGAAGCACGTTCTGATGTTTTAGTTATGTAACGACCACCTCGATATTGACGCTCGGACTCTTGCTGCCGGCGTAGGAAGCGTTCCCCGCATTCGGCGGGCAGGATCCAGCAATTACCATTATAATCATTCAATAATTTTTATAATTAGTTCGTCAGGTGTATCACGCGATTTTACGACCGCGATGCAAATGAAAACTCTTGATCGGCCATGCTTTCCCCCCAAAAGAGTTAGGCGCGGCCTACGGCGGTCATGCTCAAATCACAATGTTTATTAGGCTTCCTTCTGCTTTCTACGGCGTTCAATCATTACGAGGCGCCTTATGTCACATTCAAGATTGTTCAGCATCGTCGTAGCAACTCTTATGCTCGTGTCGCTTTTTGCTGTGGTAAACAGCCCGACGAGCGCGAGTGGCCAAGCCAGCGGAACGACTGTTGCGGCGAACCTAGTCGGCCAAACTATGGCAGGCACCGGCCCCGCCGCGACATACGGGGCGGCTGGATCACTAGTCTTGGTTGCCGTGGACACGAGTGGTCACCTGTGGTGGACCGCGGGGAGTGAGAGCAGCTGGAACTCCATCGGTGGGGTCACGACGTCATCGCCTGCGGCGACCACGCCGAATGGTGTGAGTGATAATCTAATGATAGACGTCTTTGTCCGTGGCACTGACGGCGCCGTCTGGTACCGGGGTTACGTGGGGGGTGCTTGGAGCAAGTGGACCTCCATCGGCGGGCAGGTTGCTGCCGGCACAGGACCAGCGGTCTGCTCGTGGGGCGCAGGGCGACTCGACGTCTTTGTCGAGGGCACGAACGGCGCCCTGTATCATAAATGGTCTTCAAATTCCGGAGCGACGTGGTCCGGTTGGCAAAATCTCGGAGGAAAACTGACCTCGTCACCCGCCGTGTCACCGCCAGCTACTAATCAGCTAAGCGTGTTTGTGCGTGGCACTGATGGCGCGTGCTGGTACAAGAAATGGACTGGCACTGCTTGGTCTAGCTGGGCCTCCCTCGGTGGGCAACTAGCTCCTGACACGGGACCGGGCGTCATGGGGGCGGGCGTCAACGCCACAACTGACGTCCCCACCTATGAGGTCTTTGTGCAAGGTACGGACCATCAGCTCTGGTTGCTGGATTTCGGCGAAGCCGGCTCTGCATGGAGCCGCCTCCCCGCGTGTCCAGAGGTGCTGTCCGCATCCTCACCAGCCGTCGTCTTCAGCTATAGCGGTCACACCGAGGCGTGGATCAGCACCACTAGCGGGAACCTAATGTGTTGCTTCGTGACTGGGAATTGGACCCCGGTTAGCACTTGGGAATGGCTCTCCCCCCAGACTGGCCCGCCCTAAATGAACAACGAACGGACAAGGCGACTACAGAGCCGGAGCAATCCGGCCCGGTCTTTTTTATTTTTGAGTATTTTAAAGACTCTGCTATGACTTTCAGAGACTTCTTGAATAGCTAGTTGACGAGTTCACGCTATTATCGTCTATGACGCTGCGTGCGCTGAGTTCTACGTGAAATGCCAAAGACGCGCTGACCAGAATAAAGTTCCGTTTCATTGCAATTTATACCGTCGTCCCGGCAAGTGCACGCCGCGAGGCTACCTCAACTTCTTCTAGCGATTGAAATTTGAAGAGGGCCCATCTCTACGAATAAAGGGCCTCCGCGTAATTTTGATAAAAAGCTGAACAGTTCAGCTATCGCCGTTACCACTCTTCTCTCCTTTCTTTCTAGCCGCCTTGACCTGCTGTGCTTTTCTGTAATGGATTTCAATCGTAGTGCGTGAACCATGACGACGCCTAGCTCAGCATCGTGGAGTGCGTGTTTGGCAGGGAAAAAACTATGAAGACAGCCGATCCGCCTTCTGCCACTATGATACCTGAAGAGCTTGAGCGGTTCTTTGACGGATTCGCGGAAGCGATCGGTGCGCGCGACTTTGACAAGATCGGCGAGTTCTTGCAGACTTTGTCGTAGCCGCGGGCCCCAACGGCAGTGTGGTACGCAGCCGGGCCGAATTTGTCGCGCAAGCTCGATCAGCAAGTGCTTTCTTTGACAGTATCGGCCAGACGTCCCTTACGATCTTATCAGCGAACGGACGTCCGATAAGCGAACGTTATTCACTCGTTAAAGTTCGCTGGGGGCGACGTTTCGTTCGACTGGCGACTCCGTCATTACGTTTGATGACTCTTACATCGTGGACTTAACCAACGCCAGACCTAAAATCGTGATGTTCATTGCTCATCAGGATGAGCGCGAGGTCCTGATGAGCTTAGGCCTGATCGATGTCCAATAGTGGGCTTTCAAGCTGCTGCGCACCGGCTGTCCAGCGTCTTTTTTTCAAAACGTTGAAAACGAAGCACAAGAGAGAGAAGAGCCTACAGCGCTTTAGTCCACTGCTTTTGTCACAAGCGCGCCGATCCGTGCCTCCTCCTCGGGAGTCAGCTCGGTTAGAGCGAACGAGATCGGCCACATGTGGCCTTCGTCGAGGCGGGCCTCTTGGTTAAAACCGAGCGTCATGTACCGCTCCTTGAACTTCTGTCCGCTGCGGAAGAAGCAGAGTACCTTGCCGTCCTTAGCGTACGCGGGCATGCCGTACCAGGTTTTCGGCAAGAGGGCCGGGGCGCTGGCTTTGATGAGTGCGTGGAGCCGTTCCCCGATCGCGCGATCATGTTCTGGCATCGCGGCGATCGCCTCGAGCACGGCGCTTTCCCCGTCCGGCTTGTCAGCGGGCTGGGCCGGCTTTTGTTGGTTGCGAGTTGTTTGGTTTTTTGTGTTTTTCATAAGTCGCCTCTTCGTTGTTTCATCAAGATAAACCACGTTCCGCCGTTAAACAACGGGGTACCGGCGGATAAGTCTTGTCCACAGTCTCGACGAGCTTTTCTGAGATGGTAGCCGCACAGCGCCACGTACGTTGTGTACGGCCCATTCCGCGCCTTCAGCGCCAAAACAGTATCTCGCACCCCGTTCCCGCCGTACATATAAGTGCCGGTATCACAGAAGCTTGCAAAAAGTTTTACGGAGACGAAAAATGCCAAAAGACGAGTGATGTTGTTTGAACTGCCCGCAGAACATCCGAAGCGGGTGATCGCATTTTACGAGAAGGTGTTCGACTGGACCATCACAAAGTGGGAGCCACCGATGGACTACTGGCTGGTGACGACAGGCCCCCATAACCAGTCCGGAATAAAAGGAGCGATAACGCCGCGCAGGATGCCGGACTAGGTGATGGTCAACACCTAGCGTGCCGCCTGTCGACGGCTTCACGAAAAAATAGCGGACGCGGGTGGCAGCGTTGTGATACCAAAAATGCCCGTTGCAGGGAGGGATACCTCGCCTACTGCTCGGCGACACCGAAGGGAACGTGTTTGGCATTATGGAGATGGATCCAGCAGCCAAATAGTGACAAGTGCCATAATCCTATCTGAGCGGCTCCCAATTAACAATTCCCAGATATGAACGGTGAGAGGTCAACAAGTCAGTCAAAAACTTTTGGCGACTACATCGCGACGTCTCCAGAGCAGGTGCAGCGAAAGCTCACAGAGTTGCGAAGTGCCATCAAAGAGGCTGCGCCGGAAGCTGAAGAGAGCATCAGTTACGGCATGCCCACCTTCAAGCTCAATGGCAACGTGGCGCACTTCGCCGCCTACAAAAAACACATCGGGTTCTACGTGCCCTCGTCCGTCATCGCTGCTTTCAAAGAGGAGTTATCCGGTTACAAGCAGTTAAAAGGCACGGTGCAATTCCCCCTAAATGAGCCTCTACCGTCAGACACCGTGAAAGACATAGTTCGGTTCAGAGTCAAAGAAAATCTCGCACACGGTGAAAAAAGAGCGAAGTAGACCGACCTGTCCTTCATGAGATCATCGTTTTCATTTCCTTTTTTGTGGTTATTTGGCCGCCCTTCACGTGAATAGATTGCTTAATTAAGGAGCCCAATTTCCCGACGGATTATATCAGAGCCGTACATCGGGCACGGTTCAGTGCTGAGCGTAATAGTTTGCTAAGGCCCAAAACGACTCTTTTGGCTCCCACGGCATGTCCGGATAGGTGGTCCCACGTGTGCCGCCGGCAAGGCTTTTAACCAGGCTCAGGCTGACCATATCGAGGTCGTACCGGGGATCGTCACTGTACGGATAAATGGGGGAGACAAACGTCAACGCGAACGCCCCGTCAACGCCTGCCGCATCGAGCAGACTGAGCGTCTCAACGACCTCGTGTGCCTGCAACGCCTCGTCGCGCACGTGCTCACCGATGAGCCGCGGCCGCACAAACCGACCCAATAACGGGAGGCTATGGAGGAACAGCGTTTTGTTGTCGACCACCCCCATTCCGATTCCCGATCCCATGACGCCTGAGTCGTCGGTGCCCTTCATCGGGATGTGACCGAATTCGGTGATGACGACCGGCTTCCCATAGGCGAATAGCGGCTTCAACATCTCGACATATTGGTCTTTGATCCGCGCATCGCGGTAGTGGTCGACTCCGACGAAGTCTAAGAGATTCCAGTCGACCGCCTCCCAGGGTAGTGACGCGTACGTGATCTCGCCGTGAAAGACACGTCTCACGCCCTCGCTCGTCTTGGCCAAGAACTCGTTGAGCGGCTTGTTATGCTCGCCCGCTCTGATGGTGTCTTTGAGCGACGGATTATACAACCGCTTCACAAGCGTACTGCCCGCCACGATATCCCGCATGAAGAGCGTCAGTTCGCTTCCGACACTCAACACCAGCCGTTCCGGCCACCGCTTACGCAGCTCTTCGGCAGCCGCGGCCGCTTTCACGATATAGTTGAGTGTTTTTTCCGGGCTCTTGTCCCACAGCTCAGGAGAGAGCCACACTTCGAGCCCCTGCCTCAGGGCGTCCTCTGCGGCCGACGTCAGCCGCCCTATATCGAGGCCGCAGATCCTGACGGCGTTGCAGTGTAGGTCGTTCTTGATGATCTCGAGCTCGCGATACACCGCCTTACTATCGAAGACGGGGCGAAAGTTGATCCCCATCACGCGCCCAACGTCGTAGGAGACCCCTTTGCGTCTCATTTGGTTCGTCTTACCTGCTTTGCACAGGCTCCATTTTCTTCCATGTGGGCATTAATTGACAGCTCCGTTGGCTCTGTCTCGTCGACTCTCTATCCTCGCACTTTAAGGGGTCCTCAAGGTTAACGTGCTTGAGTCTACCACTCCCGTCAGCTGGGTTGCTTCATCCCCCACGGCAGCCAGATGGCGGTCTCCAATATCGCCACAACTGCGAGGGAAATGATGACTATCCCAAGGTTTTGCCCGATACCAAAACTGTTCGCATAGAAAAACAACCAGAATCCTACGAAGAGTACCCACGCGAATGCGACAGCGATGCCGGCAAACAGCAACAATAGCGGTGGCGTCATAATTGCTGGACCCTGCATCGCGCGTTTTTCTCTAGTCTTCGAGGCTCGTGCGCTGCCTCCGCCGCCAGCTCCCAGCACGACAAGGCCGATGATGTATCCTAGGTTGTACCAAAACCCGTTATTGTTCACCTGGTACAGCACGATGTTGTTGTCAAACCAACTGGCTATGAATGACAGGAAGACGATGAGACCCTGCCACAACCCCCACCAAAAGTTCGCCGGCGCCCCTGACTGATTTCGGGTCGGCATTCCGACGTGAAAGACGATTATGTAAAGTGCGATCGCCACGAGGGCAATCCCTATCAAGATAAAAAACAGAGTAAATCTACCCATCTCATCGGCCATACTCGCACCCAGCTTCATCATTAAGTGCAGGTTGCATAAAAAGCACGCGAACGATGCTCGTGCGAGAGGCGCCTATTTTTAGCGGTGCCAAAAAAACCTTTTTCTGGGGCATTATTATCGGTCGAGAAGGCGGCACGGACACAGCAAGCGGCTCACGGTGCGCAGCAGTTCGCAAGGTAATTGCCTGTACGGCTAAAAAACGTTTTGGGCTCTCCTAGTCGTTTATGGAGGGATTCGTGACCCTTCGCTTATTTTCTTTTTCTGTTGGTGGCCCATTCAAGCCCGTCTTTTTTCGATTCACGCACAAACGTTCGTGCATAGACGTGCGCAGCTAAATGACAACGCTTAAGCTATAACACCGCAGCTTTGCCGTTTGATTGGGGTATAAGATGAATCAAAAACTAGTAGCTTTGTTTCTGATAATAGTAATGTCCGCTGCTGGGTTGACCGCCGCTGGACTCGCGACGACGGCCACGGTAGCAGCGGCCAACACAACACAGAGGGCAACGACGACGCTTAACCTGAAGACGAAGAACTCAGGGGTTAGTTATACGTTCTACGGCGCACTGGGCATCGGCTCAGGTATAAATCCGCGCATCGCGGACGCGCCGATTACGATGCAGGTATCTGCCGACAACGTTCATTGGAAGAGCGTGTGGGTGACGACCACAAACGCCGTCGGTGACTACACGTTTTACGTGACGCTCGCGCCCGCACACACCTACTTTTTCCGCGCGTGCAATTCTGGCAGCGCTACGTACCGCGAGACGTCAAGTCCAACGGTGAGGGTCGATGTGCCTCAAGAAAAAATAGTCTGCGTGGGGGATTCTATCACACGTGGAATCGGCAACGGCACGTGGGTCACAGTGCTACAGCAGCGGCTTGGGCCTGGTTGGATAGTAATCAACGAGGGGGTAGGTGGTAATAGCGCAGGTCAAATGGAGACCCGCTTCGCCAACGATGCCATAGCACTACACCCAAATTTCGTGGTGATTATGGCAGGAAGCAACCGGCAAACGCTTGCAGAGACGGAATCGAATATCACTGAAATGTGCGTGCAAGCGCACCGGAACGCAATGATACCAGTGATGTGTCTTGACCCTCCATACACCCGATACTTAAATGCGCTCAACGCTTGGACTGCTGAGTATGCAAATGCACACGGCTATAAAGTCATTGATTTTTACTCCGTCACGAACGACCCGAACAATCCCGGACATTACTTACCTCAGTACTACTACGACGGTGTGCATCCAAATGGCGCTGGTTATCAGGCAATGGGCAACTCCATTAATTTGAGTATATTTACAGGACAGTAGAAAAAACAGGGCCTACGGGCCCCGGTCTGCCCACCGCGCTACGCGCAGTCGAAATTGCGCCGCACGCAACGCTAAAGGTCTACAAGGGATCACCTCACGGCCCTATATACCGCCTGCCAAGATCAGTTTAATGCCGATCTGCTTGCCTTCATCAGTGGCCAAGGAAACTATTTTACCACCGCGAGTGGCAAGAGCGCTACAGACTTTCTCTTATCCATTCGCAAGCTAGTGCCGGTCACGCTCAAATGAAGTCAAAATTGCACCGCCGGAACCGCTACACATCCTCATCGCAGAGGGCATAGCTGATGGCCTCGAGAGCACGTTCAAGACAATAGGCGCATGCAGGATCCTTTACCCGCACACGCCTTCTCGTGCACTCGCCGGAGAGGTGGTAGTAGCAGTTCACCATTTTTTCTATCTGGTCTATGGAAGTCATGCGTCACCTCCTTGCGCGAGGCTTGCCTCAGCCCCCGATATAAGTTGCCTATGTTCTCTCCGAAGGCACATTTTCTCTCCTGAGTTGAGAGCTCAAACGGTATGAATAACGGTATGAACGGCGATTCACGCGTCATTTGAGTTGTTCGTCAGTGCGTAAAAAACGAGCTGAAACAGCGACACGATCGCGATCGTTGTGCCCCAGATAAGCGCATCCTGCCCTCGTCGCCGGGTTATCGGGTGAGCAGATACCCGATAAAGAGATACGCGGGGATCGCGGTCGAAACAAGGAAAGGCGCGTGAGGTGTGTAAGGCTCGTAAACGACGCGTTAAGCCCGAGGACGCACACTGCCGTCACCAGTGCCACGATGATCTCATCGGACAGCTTTAGTTGCGAATTCTCTTCTGATTTGTCTGGATGTCTCTTTCGAGACTCTTTTTGCGCTCTCCACGATTTGCTCACTCGTTGCATTATCCGGCAGTTCCTTCACGACCTCCTCTCTATGGAAGATCCGCGTCACGTACCATCTGTCTTGTTTGGGGGCCGTCTGACGCATCAGCTCTTCATTCAGCTTGTCTCGTATCGCGCCTTCCACTAGACGAAGGATGGGCGCAAGATCATGCTCGTCGCTTGACCAAGTCGAGCAGTTCGGGTCCTCGCGTGAACTTGCAGATATCGCCAGGATGGCTGCTAGAATTCGTAGAGCTCTTCGAGCGCGGTCTGCTCGTTAGGTGGCAGCTGAGAGAACACGTGCGGTTCGGCCCGAGCGTGATCTGCCTCCTAGCATTACACTTCTGACCTGACCACCCCGGCCCATTCACTCCGACGCGAAGTGAGATGCTGCCCAAAAGCTACAGTCGCGCAAAGAGTCATCACGCACGCGTACCCCGCGAGGCCGAGCAGGATTTTGAACGACTCTGACCAACTATCGCTTTCCGCCGCAATCGCCCTCGCGTATATGACGACAAAAGGCGCGAACAGATAGGAAAAAAAAGGAACCGTAACCGATCCCAGCCACGTCCCTTTCACTGAAAATGGGACGCGTGCCAGCAGCATTGGTCCGAGATACTTTCGAAATTCCTCGACCGCGCCGCGGAACCAGCGCACCCGTTGACGGTACAAATCTCGAATAGAAGTGGGAGCCTGCTCTCCAATTCTCGTGTTAGCAAGCAGTGCGCGGTTACCGGAGAGATATATCTTCTCATTAATATCTACGTCCTCACACGAACAGCGTTCATCAAAGCCTGCTGCACGGAGAAAGTCTGCTTTTGAGACCCCTATCACGCCATTGAACTGGATGAAACCCCTTGACCAATTGAAAAAACGGTACATATCGCAGAAAAACTTGTATTCGATTGCAATGATCTTTGTCAGACTGTTTACGTCCTTATTCGTCACAAAGCGACAGCCGCTTGCAAGCACCGCGTCGGGGGTTGCAGCCAGCTTACGCACGCACGCTTCCAAAAAATCGGCGCGGGGCCGGCTATCGACGTCAAATATGGCTAGATAGTCTGCGCCTGCCGTCAGACTCAAAACGTCGTTGATGGCCCCCGCACGGCGGCCTCTGTTACCGTTTCTCAGTATTATGTGGAAATGCGGCGGCAGCAATCCGAACAAATCACGCCGATCGTTGCTGCTCTTGTCGATAACATAGTACGCGTCGAAATCGATACCGCTCCAGTCTAACGCGGCGAGGCTTTCTATCGATTTTTCAACAAGCACGTTCGGTTCAGATGGCGCTACCGGGATGATGGCGCACACGTTCATTTTGGTCTCGCAAGATGACGCAGATAATGTGTTTTTTCCCATATTAGGCTACGATAAATCGCGTTCGATCCCGCACAATACGGCATCAACCGTTAGCTCGGTCAGCTCATCAAGTCTGTATTTAGTCGGCACAGTTGTGGAGAGCAGTGCGTAAAGGAGAAGTGGTCCGCCGACGAGGCAGATTATAAATGTATCTTCGAGATCGTCGTACAGTTCGCCTCGAGCCTGAGCGTGCTTTACCAGGTGTTGCAGCTGCCGCAGATACGGCTCGTACAACTGCCCATATAAAGCACTGAAGAGTGCTGGGCGCTCGTAGATCTCTCCGATAAGTCTAGAGAGGAGTTTTGTCTGTAGCTGATTCTCGATATGAGCAGACGCGCGAAACGTGTCCCGCAAAAATGCCATCACGTCCTGACGGAAGTCGCCGGTGTCGACGACTGAAACATCTGTGGAGAGTGCTTTGAGCGCGTCGAGAACAAGATCCTCCTTCGACGACCAGCGTCGGTATATGGTCGGCTTGCCGACTCTTGCCCGGTTTGACACCGCTTCGATGGTCATACCTTCGAACCCGTTTTCAGCTAACAGTTCAATCGTCGCGGCAAGGATTGCACTGTGCACCTTGGCGCTGCGCGGGCGCCCTACACTTCTGCGATATTCCTGCTTACATAACATAATGAGGGTTCTCTATAACGTGCCGACATCGTAACGTATTCTTTAACTTTATTTGAAGTTGTCGATTTGATCTTTTAGCGTCGCGGACGCTATTCACGCAATTCAAAGTGTGAAAATACGCGGGTTTCTGCCTTAATTGAGTCTCGCAGCCAAACCCTTTCGCGGCGCGGATTTGTCCCAATGGTGATGCCTTGTTTGTGCAGAAGAGAGCATCTTGAAGCTGAGGTTAAAAAAATGCTATCCGCTTATCGGGTGTAGATCTCTGTACTTTAACTTCCTGTTCGCGATCGCCCGCGGATCTCTTAAGTTAAAGCCGATCGTGCTTTCATTTGACAATGGCGGCACACTCAGAATCTCCGCGTCGTCCACGATCAAGAATAAGGTATTACCGAAATTTAACATCAGTAGCGTCTCTTCGAGCGGCTGCAAGAATCCTTCTTGGTAAACTGAGTTAAGCTTCGATAACGCATTCACTAGTTCAACGGTGCTTACCACCTGGACTGTCGCTTGATTCGATTTGAAGATCTTTTTCAGCGACTTTTCCATTCTCGGGTTCTCGGAAAATACGATAAGTTCCAGGTCAAGGATTGTGTCGGCAAGTTGCGTGAAATGTTTAATATACTGATCTGAGGCAATAAGAAACACGCTTTTCTTGGCGTTTCGAAGCATGTCGCGGATCTTGTATTCGATGTTCTTCTTGTTGAAGACAAACCACAACGAATCTGGGGACCGCGCTGTCCCCGGAAAGGTCATACCGCTCTTGCTGAGTACTGAGAGGCGATCTTTTGCCTCCTCCTTTGCTTTCGTGTACGCGTCGACGAGGATCTCCAAGCCAATGTCTTCAGGCACGGCCTGGTAGATCATCGGCTTCGCGTTTACGAGCACGATGAGGCCTTTATCCTCAAGCGTTCGGAGGCTTGCGTACGTGCTCGGCTTTGAGAAACCGAGTGCAGCGATCAACTCCCTCACCTCTGCGTTTTTCATTATTAAAAGGGCCACGTATATCCTAGCCTCAGATTCAACTAGTCCGAGCTTCGTCAACGTGCGTATAAGGTCCGGTGGGATATCGTCCATCGCAATATCTCGTTTGTCCGCTTCCATTCTAAAACATCTCGCATATTTGAGAAGGTAGTTAATTAACAAACTAACCGATTTTCATAACTCTTTTATAATACTTACGTTTTTATGAAGTTCGTGCCCGAAAAAGAGGGAGAGGGGTTGCCTGTTTCTGACGGAAAAGAACCCAAAAATGGGGGCCCATTGAGACATCATATGAGACGCCGCTTCAATTATTTATGAGGTTAGGATCTGCCGAACGCTTCTTCTTTTTTGGCCTTTCACTCCATCAAAAAAATTGTGACCCTGCTTGTAACTGAAAATGGTGTACAAGAGCATCATTGAAACGGGCGAGATGGCAACGACACCCGTACGGTGAAGACATGGACGTATTCGACGGACTAGCAAACGCGGTAATCAAGCACCCAAAAGCGATTATCGCATTTTGGGTGATAGCGTTGGTGATTTGCATCCCGTTTGCCCTGCAGTCACCCAACGTGCTCAAGTACGACCAAACGTCGATGACGGGACCGAACACTGAAGCCGCCGAGGGAATGAATCTCATTTATAATTCAAGCTACTTCTATTCCAATGCATCGTCTTCGATGTCTACCGTCCTTGTTGTTCCTTTTAGCAATGTCACCGCAGCGACTTCGATACAGCAATTCCAACGCACATTAGAGACGCTTTTGCAACAGCAATATGGCAGTGATGCAACCCTGTCGTTTGTCGGCAAGTTCTCGAACAACAACTCGTCGAACTCTGGCATATATATGTGGCTCATTAATTTCTCAGGCAACCTCGATCCAAGCGCACAGGTAACCACGATACGGTCGCTGGTCTCTCAGGCCAACACCCAAGGCTTAACCACCTATGTGACGGGGCAGTCGGCGATAAACCAGGACGTACAATCGGGGGCCGCCGCCGACGTTTCAAGGATCGATCCGATCTCGATACTGCTTGTTCTCGTTCTTATAGGGCTCTTCTTCAGATCCTTGGTTTCATCGGTCACCCCACCGGTCGTTATCGGCTTGGCATTCGGCATATTACTGTGTTTCGTCTTCTTCTTGGGCAGCGTTTTTCAAATTTTCTACTTAACAGAGATTGTTGCGCTCGTGGCGATGCTTGGCGCAGGCTGCGACTACTGCATCTTCATCCTCTCTCGGTACAGGGAGGGCCGGAGGCACGGCCTTCAGCAGGAATACGCGCTTAGAGAGGCGGTTAAATGGGCAGGGGAATCTGTCACCATCTCAGGATGTGCCGTGGTCATCGGCTTTGGCGTGATGTCATTCAGTTCGTTTTCCTTGTTTAGCACGATGGGAATGGTGCTTGCAGCGGGAATCGTGATCGCGCTACTGGCAGCGCTTACAATAATCCCCTCCATCATTAGGCTCGTCGGAGATCGGATATTCTACCCCTCGTCGATACAGCCGCTTGCAAAGAACGGGAGTGAAAAGACAGGGATTTATGGCAAGTTCTCTGCGTTTGGGCAGCGGTACTTCTCTCGCTCTGCAAAGCAAGCGATAAAATATGCCTGGGCAATAATCATCGCCAGCGCCCTCATTACCGTCCCTCTCGCGTACGTCGTGACGACCTCGTCGACGTCGTTTGACGTCATCAGCACCATGGCTAACGGGGAGGCAAAGCAGGGACTCAACGCCATAGTGGAAAACACGAACGGGGGGATAATCATGCCCACCTACGTTGTTCTCGAGTTCAATAAGTCGATCGCGACGATATCACCAGTGACGGTAGGAGGTACCACGATCTACCTATTGCGCTGGAACAGCGGCGCCGGAGAATACCTCAACATCACCGACTCGCTTGCCACCTCAATCGCGACAAATGAAAGCCAGGACATAGGCGCCATCTACGGGCCGATCAGCTGGGCTTCGCTCGTAGCACGCTATGGAAATGATTCCGTTGCGTTACAGGCCCTGCCATCTACATCGCTACAAAGCGCCGTATCAAGCGTTCTAGCAAGCCCGCTTCCCGACACGTACAAGGTGATGTACATCGACTACCTCATTAACTATCTGGGAGGAGCGCTCGGCGGCGCGGCCAACGCTTCGACGGGTGTGCGGGCCCTTACGTACGCGAAGATCACCGCTGTTACGAAAAACGAGCCGCTATCTCCCGTCTCGATCGACACCATCAAAGGGATTCAAGGCATTGTCGACAATTTCGATGCGACCTATCATAATGCAGTAGCCGCGTCCTGGGTAACCGGAAGTGCCGTCTCGCTCTTTGCTGTCTCACAGACCATGGCGTCTGAATTCGTGTGGATCGTGGCTGGCGTGATCGCCCTGATATTCCTCCTGCTGTTCTTCGTGATGAGGTCCTATCTGATTCCGCTTCGCTCGATAATAACCATCGTGATGAGTGTGGTCTGGACGCTGGGGCTGACGTTCCTGCTTTTCGATGGATTGCTAAGCATACCAGTAACGTGGATGATGCCGGTATTCTTGTTCGTTATGTGTCTCGGGCTGGGGATGGACTACGATATTCTGCTGACGACCCGGATAAGAGAGAACGTGAGAAAAGGGATGTCGAATGACGCGGCTATCACTCACGCGGTTGAGAGAACAGGGCCGGTAATCACCATCTGCGGATTCATTATGGCCGGAGCTTTCAGCACGCTAATGCTCTCATCGGCACCCATGTTGCAGGAGTTCGGATTTGCACTAGGATTTGCGATCCTTGTTGATACGCTGTGGATCCGCACCTATGTGGTGCCGGCAGCCATGCATCTGCTAGGGGACTGGAACTGGGTAGGCCCAACCATTACCCGTAAGCACGGCTCATAAGCGGATTTTTGATGCCATCAAAACAGCGTCTCTTCGTTCTGCTCTTTTGTAGATACGCGGACATAGCCGACGACATGTCGATCGAGGGCGAGCTCGCCTTTCATGTCGGTCTGTATCGCCATAGTATAAGCCGACCATTGCAGTGGTAGGCCGTTTTCTCGGCAATCCGCTTAATTGCTACAGCCGATATTGTATGCCCGAGCAGCCGCGCTCCCAGGTACGGAGGCTACCGCCCTTTCGAAAATCCCGCGCGTAGCGGTTAGTCACGCGCTGACCGTGCCTACACACGATGATCCGCTAAATATCGTGACTTTGACAATTCTGCTTGTAGCCGGGCCGTTCGAGCCTGGTGACTTTGACAATTCTGCTTGTAGCCGGGCCGTTCGAGCTTGGCCAGCGAAGTATGTGCGGAAGCAAGAGGTCCGGGATTCACGGTGCCTTTGAACGTGTAGGCGCCGTGTGCGTCCTTTTTTTCTGTATATACTTTATTATCATTTATTACACGATTAGTTATTACTATCCAAAATGCGCAAAGGAAAGACCACGGGCGAGATCGCTGTCGTGCTTTCTCTTTTGCCGCAAGGAGTGCGTTATGACAAAGGTAATTGCAATCAACGGGAGCCCCCGAAAGGACGGCAACACAGCCATCCTGATCAAACACGTGCTCGGAGAACTCGAAAATGAAGATGTTGAGACCGAATTGGTCTAGTTTGCAGGCAAAAGGATTCGGGGCTGCACGGCGTGCATGAAATGTTTTGAAAACAGAGACCAGCGATGTGTTTTCGATGACGACATCGTGAACGACTGCATCGAAAAGATGGCAGCGGCTGACGGGATCGTGTTGGGTTCTCCTGTCTATTTCACTGACGTGACGGCTGAGATGAAGGCCCTCATCGACAGGGCGGGCTTTGTCTCTTTCGCCAATAACGGACTCTTTCGACGGAAGGTAGGGATAGCCGTCGTCGTCCAGCGGCTAATGGGTGCCACCCACTCACTCGACACGCTCTTCCACTTCCTGTTCGCCCAGGATATTATTATTCCTGGTTGGTCGCCGGTTGGTATAGGAAGAGAGATCGGCGATGTTGAAGCTGATGAAGAGAGCATAGCCGCCGCTAAGAATGCAGGCAAAAATGTAGCTTGGATTCTGAAAGCTTTAAAGCGGTGAAGAGGGAGCCACTAACTCGTATTCTAACCATTTGCGCAAGGTCTGTCCCAGGCATAATTATCGGTAGGATAGACGGTGTAAGATTATCCCCACTGGGTATCAGCGCCGTCCTCGTCTTCGACCTTGAGATACGGATGGGTAGTCTCACCTGTCTGGAGGTTCAATCCTTCTGGTGAGCGAATACTGGCACTCGGACGCAGTGCGAAAGATAAAAAAGACAGGCAGGTAAAATGCTTGTTACTTCCAGCTTAATGTCGCTTACGCTTTTCCCCTAGAAACATTCGACGTGAGTCGCGTCAAAGTAACATCCACGAGAGACTTTCTTTGCCGTAATTAGACCGAGTATATCGAGTCATTTCAGAACTCGATATTCGTACTTTAGTCAGCGGCTTTCGTTCGCGCTCTCCGCAGACCTGCGATAGTTGAGATAAAATTTGTTCGTGTCCATCTATCGGACACCCGCCGACGCTATATTGGCGCGCGAAATCTTCCGCGAGTGGAGCTTAGTGGGATTATTTCGTTCGAATAGCGTTCGCGATCCGGTTTGCGAGTTCGCCTTCATCAGAGACATTCTGGACGTCCAAGTCAAGTTCCTTTAAGTTGTCAATAAGGGCACGCAAGATCGTGTTCTTCGTAATGCGTTCCGTCTTATACTCAGATGTCCTGTTCTTCATGATCTCCCGCGTGAGCCTAGCGAGGAACTCAAGCTGATCGTCACGGAGCAACACATAGAGCTTGACGTCAAGCTGTTGGTACTTCGGAACGCGCGTCTGCGCTTCTTTGTACTCGCGGTAGAGCGGATCAGACTCCAAAAACGCTTCATCAGCCGGCGTGATTTCCAACCCTTCTTGTGTTATTATCTCATTAAGTTCAATGATTTCATTATCTTGAACGTCTTTAGTTGCTTCCTCTTGAACTATTGAAAGGGCAGACTCTTGAACTTCATTCGTTTGAACTTTCGGTACTTTTGAAGTTTTTACTTCTGGTACTCTGGTACTTTCGACCTGAGAGACTTCGGCAGTTCTTGACTTTGGTAATTCCATAGTTTCGACTTTTTGTACTTCAACCTTTTTCGCTCGCGGCTTCCGTTTCGGCTTCGCTTTCGGTATTGAAGCTTCCGCAGCCGCCGCTTCGCTTGTATCCTTTATCCAATCAAGGGGATTTGCCCCTAGGCCGGAGCGTTTCTTCTCCTTACCCGCCACGAGCTACCACCTCCTTTGCCAGCTCCATATAATCCCTGCTCCCGTTCGAACTCGGCGCATAAACGATGACAGGCTGCCCGTAACTCGGCGCTTCTGCCAGCCGCACGTTCTCCCGGATGCGCGTCGTAAACACTAGTTCCTTAAAATAGTCCTCTACGCGCTCTGCGACCTCCTTGCAGATGTTCTTGCGCGCGTCGTACATCGTAAGGATAACCCCGGTTATGTCCAAACGCTTGTTGAGGCGTTTCTTGACGATATCGATCGTTTCGAACAACTTGCTCATCCCCTCGAGCGCAAAGAACTCGGTCTGGATGGGAATGAACACCTCAGTAACGGCGTTCAGTACGTTCAACGTGATTAGCCCCAGCGATGGAGGACAGTCGACGATCAGGTAATCGTATGCCTTGCTCAAGCCATTGAGGCTATCTTTGAGCACGCTCTCCCGTCCAACCGCGTTAACGAGTTCGATTTCCGCTCCTGACAGGTTGATGTGCGACGGCAGGAGATCGAGTCGTTCGACGTGCGTCGCGACGACCGCGCGGTCGATCGGTTGAGCGTTCGTAAGCACGTCGTAAATGGTGAGGTCAACCTCGTACGGGTTCACGCCGAGGTGGATTGTCGTGTGTGCCTGAGGGTCGGCATCGATTAGTAGCACTTTCTGCTTCAGTAAGGCGAGACTCGCTCCGAGATTGACCGCCGTGGTCGTTTTGCCTGAGCCGCCTTTTTGATTGATTATCGCTATTTTTCGCATTATTGATTCCGTACACGAAACGTATCCTAATCACCTATCCGAGTATTTATATTGCGAAGTTTTGAACCTCCGAACTTCAAGAGTCATAGTTGAAGGTTTATACCTTTTGAAGTTCAGAAGCCCGGCAGGTAATCCTACCACAGAGAACGCACTAACCCGAAAGAAAAAAGGAGAGAGAAGAGGATAAGAAATACCCTTCTCACGCCAGAGTATGCAATGTAAAGAACGTAGCTCGGGGTGTCATCGCCACTGCGAGTCGCTACGGAGGTGTCCTTATAAAGAATTACTTTTACTGCGTCTTCAGTTCCGCTGTTTAGTCTCAGCCAAGCGGCTAGGCTCGCTTCTGAGCGATCGCGAAGCTCTTCGATGGTATTGTAATAATGGAGCTGTAGCATCCAATCGTGTCTTGTGCTGAGAGGTTGCAAGAGCGGGGGCTCTCCATCGGACGCTATGCAAACGTGTCGTTTTGGCCACTACGTTCTACGTATTCCTATCGAACCTTCGGTCCTTGATATCTCAACCGGACGTGATATTTCTTCGCTCTGACCACAAAACTTCTTGCAGAGATCGTACCCCTTTGGTGTAAGCCGCAACAGACAGTCCTCAGTCCAATGCTCCACCAGTTTCTTGTGCGTTTCGAGAGAATCGACGACGGCCCATTCCTCATTGTTCTTTGGCTCTATAATACCTAAGAAGTAGTCCCCGGTAAGATGCGCGGCTTTCGCTTTGGTCACCTCGCATAGCTTGCAGAAGACTACCTTCTCCCGCTCATCTAGTTCGATAGCCGTGTTCTCACCTCCTTCCTTCGTGCTTCGTCCTTCCATTGCGCTCCTCTTCTAACTCCATAGATGAAAACGTAGCGGTTTTAGGCTGTTTCTAGGAATAAGCTGCGAGCTTTCGTTTCATATGATTCACCTTCGTGCGAGGAGCCGATGATATCGCTTATTAAAACAGGCTACATTGCGCCATTTCACTATAAATGTTGTTGTAACAGCAGTGCGTCACAGTTAGACTCAACGCGCCTGGATCCGCACAGACCCGACCTGTAAGTAGCTTCAGAAACGCGGGGACGGAAGGCACGTGGTCCGGCTAACGCTCAGCTAGCGGTTTTTAGCACCTTGTTCATCTCCCGAAGCTTTGCTCAGCCGTACTTAGTGTGCTGCTCCCTAGCACAGTAGACTAAAGCTTAGCACATAGCTTAAGGCCTCCTTCTGTTTCCTTACGCCTGACTATTCAGACCGCGCCCTGAACGCCGATTTGAACAGGCAAGATATAAGGATATAAGGTTATAAGCAACAAACCAAGAATCACGGGATGTGAGCGAATTATGAACGCAACAGACGCAGTAGTTCTTCTTCTCATTCTGCTCGTGGCCTCAGCGGCGCGCGTCTGATACTATGGGCGTGGTGGATTCGTACCCGCAACGCGAGGATGAAAAGATATGAAGAACGGTGGCTAAAAAGATGAGCTTTAAAGCCGAGCGTGTCGCAGGCTTTTAGGACTATGGAGCCAGATGCGTGCGTGCGGTCGAGTCACCACGTTCATCTCCCGGGGGCAACGCTTAAGGGCCCGCGCCGCTTTTAACCATTTTGATTGGTGATTCACATGAAACAAAAACTCGTAGCTTTGTTTCTGGTTATAGTGATGGCAGCATCAGCATTGACGGCAGCTGGCCTCGTAGCGACGCCCGCAGTGGCAGCAACGCAGCGGACAGTCACGATACTTAACTTGAAAACGAAGAACGCTGGGAACAGTTATACGTTCTACGGTGGTCTTGGCAAAAGCCCAAACATGAGCCCGCGCATACCCGACGCGAAAATCACACTACAAGTATCCTCCGACAATGTACACTGGAAGAATGCGTGGGTGACAAAGACCAACACCGCCGGTGACTACGCGTTCCACTTAACGCTCAAGACGGGCCACACATATTACTTCCGCACCTACTACGCTGGCAGCTCCACGTACCGTGAGGCATTCAGTCCGACCGTGAAAATCTAAGCCATCTAGGCCTCAACTGGTATCAAACAACGAACGAGCGCGGTCGTGACTCCCCGCTCGTCCTTTCTTTTTCCGATTCTGAGCTCATTACGTCTCCTTTCTTCAAGCGATGCTGCGACCTACTGTTATGGCGTTATCTCTCTATCACTACCGCGAACGCTGCGTTCAGCTGGGGAGGCACCTGCAGTCCACCCGTACTAGCGTCCCGTGTTGCGAATTTACGCTGTTCGCATTATATCAGAGACTAGCACGACGGCTACTTCCCCTTTGACGCTTTTTTGTCACTCTTCTCTTGGGATAGGACTAATTTGACGCTCTTATTGACATCAGAAAAAATCGATTAACCTATAATGTAGGTGGTTCATGTAAAAAACAAGGTTAAGAGGACGAGATCGGGGCGTGCCGGCCAAAGCAAACAACCCCGACCCGTGCAGATTCTCAACAAGGATTCCTCGAACGTCGCTCGATTTAACGTTTGGGAGTCCCTCGTTGTTTTTGCGGCTCGTTCTCGTAAGCGTGTAGACCACACGACCGATAGACCGATACGAAGGTGAAAAAGATGATTGAGAACGAACTAGTCTTAACAGGCAGCGACGCCGAGTTGCTGAGCCGCGCCCTGGCGGAAGTCAAAACAAAAGTCTATGAGGAGTCTGAGACTAGACTAGACGACACTCAAGCACTTGTTGCACTCGTTTCGTGTTTCAGAAACGCGGAGAGGGAAGGACACGAGAGAGAAGGGCATCACGTGTATCGTCACCTCCTAAGTAAGCGACTCGTTCTCGGCACTCTTGTTGGCAAGCCAGACGGCGCAGAAACAGAGTGACGTGTCGCACTTACATCTCCCTGCGCCGGAAAAGCACGATGGCCAACAGAAATGCAACGATAAAATACGCCGCCATCACAGCAATGCTCAATCGAACGTCGGGATAGTACGCTACGAGCGAAACGCCAGTCGAGTTGAGCACTTTGTCAGTTGGGTAGGGATTTTGGAATATATGCTGCGAAATTAAGCTTGCGAAGGTAATAGAGAGCCACGGCTTGAACTCCGCGACTGAGCCGACGGCATCGACAATCGGCAGTATGAGAAAGAACGTGAAGAACGTCAGGACGAGCGAATAGACCGAACTCCGCATTATGGCGCTGAAGAGGTAGGCGACCGCAAGGACGGCGAACAGGTACACGAGCGAGTATGCAAATGACAACCCGGTGTGGGATGCTACCATCGACGACGCGCACGGACACAGCCCTATCAAGTAAAAGAGGCCGATAGTGCCTGCTGAAACGAGCCCACTTGCAACGAACTTACCAAGGAATATCGCCGTCTTCCTAATTGGGTTTGGAAAGAGGAAATATCCAGTTTTTGATTCGTACTCGGAAACGATCGCGTCAGCACCGAAAAAAGTGGCACCAAGCACCGAAAGGATTGGAACAGCTATAGACGCCGAAACAGCGCTGCCCGTGCCTAGAAACCCAAGCATGTTCAGCGTAAACTGCGTCGGGTCTTTGGGATATGGAGAGCCGACCGCGAGGGGGACGACGAGAAAAATGGCGCTAATAAAAATCGTCCGCTAATAAAAATCGTCAGCAGCACGATCGCGAGCAACCGTCTCCCGCGAAGGTACTTTATGAACTCGTACTTCGTCACATTCCAATCTGGCGCACGTCGCTTGATGCCACGGCTCTGAGCTCCTCCTTTGGCATGAGATGCAAGTACCGGTCTTCAACGTGTTGGGGAAGTACCGACACTCGAAGCGGTATAAGTGTTCGCTTCCCAGACGAATTTGAAGTGATGCAATGGTAATTAAGGCTCTAAATTGGAAAAGAAATAGTAAACCAAGTTCCGTCACAACGCCCAGTCAGGCAGAAGTAGAAGCGCCGTAATATTAGAATATGCTGAGCAGAGACCGTGGCCCGGCGAGCGACTCAAGCATGTGCCACAAGCTTCTGCAGCAGCCGCTTTCTCGAGCTCTGCAAACAAAAGCACCATTTGATGTGAAAATATCTCAGGTGTCAGCGCCTATTTTTTGTAGCTTTTCTCAGGAGATAATTCCCATAGTCATATTTGAATGATTAAAATGATGCCCAAGAGGATGCCTAAAAATGCGCCGATAAAAGGCTTTAGAGTAATCACGAAAACCCAAAAAATAAAGAAATAAAGCAGCAACAACCAAATCCTATATGTTTTTTCCGAAGCCATACTCTCACTTCCCCCCATTTCAGTCTACTTTGCTGTGAAGCCATTCTTATCAAAAACACTTAGGCACGTACCATTTAACTATAAAAGCGGTTGTAACAACTTTGTGTCTCAAGAGACCTCAAAAAGAAACAAAGAGCTGCGAGCGAAGAATGGATTCCCTTGCGCAGGGTAGACCTCCGCCGTTTTGATTGCAGCTTCTGCCTTCATTCTTGCTCGGGAAATGAGATTTGGAAAGGGTGGTAGTGCTAGTCCTTCCTCTCCTTTGTAGGGACCCAAGCTAGGATAGCACCCTCCAAATGCTTTACCAATTCGACAACGCACGGTAGATATGCTAATTTCGACGCTAATAGTTCAGTACGTTCTTCTTTTTATTGTGCGAGCGTCACAGTTTCCAAACTAACAGTTTAAAATTCCGCTTCCAATTCCGCACTCTCATGGAGTGAGACAAACCAGAACAAAAACACAACATTTATGTGTAGGCATTGCATATGCAACACCCGCCAAGCGGCTTGCCTAGACGTTTGCATATGCAGGAATTGCATAGGCATTAAGCATAGGCATCTTGCATATGCACATGCGCAAGCAGAAACGGAACATAGGCAGCTTGCATAGGCACTTACATATGCACGAAACAGAAACAGGAGCAGACTATTACACCATTGAAGAAGTAGCTGGGGTGCTCGGTGTCTCGACGGATACAGTCAGACGTCGTATACGAAGCGGACAACTTCAAGCAGTAAAACGGCCCGCTGATCACATACCAGGACACGGTGAACGCTGGTATATTCCTAAACGCGCACTTGGTATGCAAGAACTGACCGAGGTTATCCAGGTCCCACACGCATTAACGCTTAGCGATTTTGACATGATGATAACCGCACGACTAGAAACAATACTGAACGAACGTGATGAGCGGACAGTAGAAGTAATAAGAACCGAGCTTAGCGCGACACTTGAACAAGCCTTAGACGAACAATTACGTTCGACAAACAGACGCATTGAAGGCCTAGATCGTGCTATTAAGACGTTACCCGCACCAGCAACCCCTGAAACAATAACAGAACTGCGAACTCAAGTCGAAGATGTCAAGGCAGAGCTCGCTCGAATACAAGAACACTTACACAAAGTCGCCCAAAACGCACAAATCACAGCAGATAACGTTATAACGCTACTACCAGAAAATAAGGAAGAACCACCTTCTCGTTGGCAGCGCTTCAAAAATAGACTAACTGGACGGAAAAAACCGTAAGAGAATTAAACTGAAAGATATGAGCGCGCATATAGTTCTATTCGTAAACAAAATGAATAACTTCGCAACTAATAGTAAACAAAAAAGCAGTCAATTCTCTTCTGTCATTTATAATATTTATGTTTTACGAACGGTTACGAGTAGAACAGTTAATCACTTTTGTAAACTGAGGATATGTCAGACGCATTACGATTAGAAGTGTATGCGCACACGCGCGATATGTCATCACCTATTTTCAAGTCGACCAAGTATCTCGACGTGAGATACATACCTGAAACGCTCCAGGGGCGAGAGCGTGAGCGCTCACTCCTTGAAAAGCGAATTTTACGTCCGTTAACTCGTGGAGATATCCCGCGCAATCAGCTTTTATTCGGACCAACGGGGTCTGGAAAAACGGTGTGCGTGCGGCAAATACTGAAAGAAATACCGCGCGATGTTCTGAAGTGCTACCTAGTTGCCGACATGTCCGTGTACCAAATCCTCAAATCAATTGCCGCGGAATTCGGGGCCAACATCACCGAACTGAATATTCACACCAACGAGTACTGGAAGCGCGTGCAGAAGGCCGCCGACGGTCGTACCGTTTGTATCATTCTTGACGAAATCGATAAAATGCTGATTAAGAATCGCAAGAACGACTTTTCGCTACTGTACAAATTCAGCCGGGAAATGGACGCGTGCGTTATCGGGGTTACTAACAACCTCCTTTTTGAGCAAATGATTCGCGACGATCGTGACCGCTCGTCATTTCTGTACGATGAAATCATATTCAGCCCGTATAAGGCAGAAGAACTTCGCGATATCTTAGAAATTCGCGCGTCGATGGCGTTTCATGAGGGAATCCTCGACGAAGAGGTGGTGCCCTTAATTAGTGCGTTCGCGGCCTCGAAAAACGGCGACGCTCGTTATGGACTCGATTTACTATCGCTCTGCGGCCGTATTTGTGAGGAAGAGGACCGCGACCGTGTAACTGAGGACGACGTGCGCCAGGCACAGCGCCTCGCGGATATGATGCTCGTGTACCGGGCGGTAAGCAAGCTCACAAGTAGCCAAAAATTACTCCTTTACGCGATTTATACGACCAAGGATACATCGCCGACAACAATCTATGGCTGTTATAATCGCCTTATCAGCGACGGGATGAACGGGTCCAAATTAACGACAAAGTGGCTGTCGATTCTAGCGCAGGAGCTAGAACTGCTCGGATTTGTTGACATACACCGAAAAGGACGAGGACGAGGACGCGGGACCGATTTTACTATTCAGCCGTCAGGGTCGATTGACCGAAAATACATGGTCGAGACCCTCACGTCGATGGTAGTATGAAGTGGCTAGTTGGCTAGCCTAACCGTGTAAAAATGGCGAAAGATTTCGCAAAGGAGTTAGAAATGAAAAAAGTTGCTATAAGTTTGGCTTTAGCAATGGCGGCTATCGTCCTGCTCTCACCTATCGCGGTCAGCGCAAGCGCAACCTCGACTGTGTCAGCAGTTGGAAGTCCAGCCGTCATCTCCATGAACGGGACGAACCTCAATCTCTTTATAAGAGGTTCAGACGGGAATATCTACACGCGAAACGCCAGCGATGGCGTGACGTGGGGTAATTCGACAAGCCTCGGAGCGCCAATAGTCGGGGCGACTTCTGACCCTTCGGTGATAAACGACAGCGGCAACATGACCGTGTTCGTGCGTGGCGGGGACGGAACGATTTACAGCACGACCAGCAACGCCACGAACTGGACGGACAACGCATGGGCGCAATATGGCGGGAGCAACTATCAGCTTATGGCGAATACGACCCCATCCTTCGTGAATGCGACCACGGTATTCGTCACAGGGAACAACAGTCATCTTTATCAGGGCACACTCAATGCGACAACGGGCAACTTCACGTGGCTGAACCTGGGCGGCACCCTAACGTCGTCGCCAAGTGCGACGCTAACCAGCACCGGCATAACCGTCTTCGTAGGCGGAACATCAGGCAACCTCTGGTCGATAACGAACACGGCTGGAGTGTGGGCATCGTACCAGCCAATCAGCGGCCAGCTGCTCGCCGGAACGAGTCCAGCGGCATACAGTTGGTCAAACGGCAGAGTCGGTCTGCTTGTCGCAGGTCAGACCAATGAGCTGTATCACCGGTGGTGGCAAGGAACAACGGCGTCGGGATGGGAGAACCTTGGAGGCTACCTAACAACGCCGCCGGGAGCAACCGCGAAGTCGACTGGTAATGTCGACGTCTTCGCGACGGGTGCTCTTAATCAGACCACCGGAACGGCGACTATCTATCAGAAGTCCTACACGCCTGGAGCCCCGAACTATGGCTGGGGAAACTGGACGGCAATTGGTGGACTGTAGCACAGCAGCGCGCTAGCAAAAGTGGGCTACGGCCCACATTTTATATTTTAAGATAACTATGCCAAGAAACGTACAGTATGAAACGGTTACGTCACGCCGCCGTTTACTTTGTTTGGTTTATTTTCGTTGGATGATGGATACGCAAAAGTCTAGTAAGTACTGTTGAGCGGCTACCCACAAGTACCGCATTTTGCGCAAAATGCAGTAAGACGTTTGCGAGCGCATCCGCATCCCCGCTGCTCCCCTGTCAAGATTTGGTGTAAGGAAGAGGCATGGCGACTATCAAAGAAAACGAGAGCCCCGTGTGGCTCCGAATACTTGAGATCAGCGCCGGTCTTGTCATTCTTATCCTGGGTGTTGCCGCTTTCTACCCGGGGGTGATTTGGGGTAACACAACATTCATCGCATTCCTAGCGATCGCGCTAATGACTCTCGAAATTGCGTACATCATCCGAATAGTCGCAAAGGGTATGTCGGAACAGCGGCGGCTCAACCTGGCTCTATCAGTGCTCGCGACCTTAATCGCCGTCTTGGTACTTGCTCTGACGTTCTATTTGTCTCCCTATATCTCTCTCTATGGAGTTTTTCTGGCCCTACTCTACCTGTTAGCCTTAGGACTGGTCTTTGCCGGAATCGCGAGCGCAGCGCGCGGCACACTCGGCGGCAAAATCGTAGGCATCTTTGGCATCTTCGTGGGCATCCTCGTGTTAGTATTCATGCATATCGCGGGCATCCTCGGCTTTTTCATAAGCTTCGCCGTCTCAGCATTTCCAGATCTTGCCTATTATCCAGAGCTTCTTGCAGCACTGATTACGCTATCCCTGATGATCTTCGGATTGGAGCCGATGATTTCCGGGATAATAGGCACGTGATTTGACCCACTCATTTCGCAGTCGTCCTGAACACACAAAGTAGCGTCAGTTTCTTGTGCGTTTTACGCACCGCTTTAGAGCAATTTCTGCTCTGTTACAGCGCGCTTCCCAACACAGCACATCTCTTTTCGCTCGGCGTAAGTCTGCCCAATCGTACAAGTCCTTGGTCCAACGTTCGATCTCGTGGAGCGCCTTTTCTGATTCCATCAGCTCGCGCAGCCGCGCTTCGCTTCTTTTGAACTGTGCAATGACCAGTGCTTGCATTTCTGCTTGACATTCCACGATGATTCCGCTCCTAAAAAAAAGTTAGGTATAGAGCGGGCGGAAGCCAGCCTACTTAAACCCGTGTAACAAAGTGTCGTGACAGGTCTAACAACGCCTTGTTTCAGCCGAAAATCAACACGAAAGGGCACTAGGTGCCTACGTGTGGAATTCAATATAGGCTGCACTATTTTGGCCCTCAAACAAGAGCAAAACCCAAAGCTTACTTTCTATTTCAGACAGTATAGAAACTGCTTCGTCAAGGGGGACTTTTATGGAAAAAAAAGTTGTTAGCGATCATCGTGTTTGTTGCGTTTGCCTCACTGTCGATAGCGGGTTGCACTACTAGCAGCACAAACAACACCACCCAAACACCAAGTGCCACTTCAACTACGACAAGCGTGGCGACACAGCACAACGCCTTGTTGGAAAAATACGTTGCTGCATACAAGACTGAGCAATACTCGAACAGCAGCCAGCGCATCACGGCCTGGGAGCTCGTATGGAATAATGGCACGTCTGCGCACGTAGTATGGACGGCGGTGATAAGACAAACAAATCAGACTGAGACCGTGACACTGGACCGGACTTTCATCATTTTTCCGACCACCCAAGACGCGACAAATTACCTCGACGGTTTGAACCTGACGGCATACACCCTGGTCAGCACGAATCCCCAAGATGCGGTGATCTATCAGAATGTAACAGGTCACGCACCGCAGATTTACAAAACATACGAGTGGACTCAAGGAAGTTTGTTGAACATCTCATTGTATCGCGCTCACAGGATAGAACAAGCGGATAACATTGTCGGAGCAGAAACATTAAGAGTACTTGTGATCTGACCTTTGTGATCGGCTCCGTTGCGCTAAACGCACCCGCCTGTGCCGATTGCACGCGATCAACGCATATAGCGAAGCACATACAAAGAGGACGATTTAGAGAGCACTATTTTGTGAAGTATTTAAGACCATCACGCGGTACGATTTTTGAGGCCGTTATCAATGGTCGAGCGCAGCCAAAGTATTCCGATCGGGCTCACTACAACTCCGTTATGAAACAGGATAATAGAGGACAGAAGAGTCATAGCGTAACCGCTTAGACGATGTTAATCTCAATGTGAGCGAGCTCCGCAGATGCGGTAATCTTGATATCACTATTTTTTTGCTGCATCAAACTCTTTCATTCGCGTTTTGCGCCGACCAGAGTGTCTGAAGACAGGACGCAACTAAGGCCGTTAACCACCCCGTGTATTACTAAAATCGTAAGGAAGACTTATTTGGACCAAACATCGACCCGTGCCTGGAGTGGTCTCACAGCCTTAGAAATACTAATCGGGGCAACTCACAGTATCGCTAAAACCTATTTGAAGCTTTATGACAAATTTAGTACGTTACAGCGTTGCCCTTTCGGAAGTGCTCTTCGCATGCCTTCGGACTAACATGGCGGCCTAACGGATGACGGTAATGAGTCTGATCAGTTTGAGTTGAGGTGATAGTAGGTACCTACTCTCACGATTAGCAGGTAGCCGGTTACTTCCAGCCTGCCATCTTTGTAGCAAAACCCGTCCTCACCCGGTAGCAACAGGGTCCCGTGCCGGTCTTTATAAACCGCGGGCAGCATGTTCTGGGGCATACGAACATCAAAACAACAGCAGTTTACCTGCAGTTCCTTGACCAGAACCTGATGGACTTGTATGAAACGTGCCGTTTTAATTATGAGGAGAGTTGTGTAAGATTATGGGCGCCTTTGAAAGATTAGCCCTTATGAGAGGTAAGTGACATGCGAAGTAGCGAGACAAAAGCTGAACCCTGCCTGTACTGTGGTAAACCTGCAGTACGTAAAGTGCAGTTAAAAGCGTCGTGCTCCGTTTGCGCGGCTTGTTACAAAGAGATAGAAGGCGATCGTTTATTTGAAAACACCCAGCGAGAATATGACGCTATGGTGGCTAGATGGCGATCGGAATGTTAGCCCTATAGTCAGTCTCTAATAGCTGTCAGCGTGCTTTCCAAACCAATTACTCTGCATCAGGCCTGCCGTCATCGAAACCACACACGTGGGTGTCGTTGCTATTTTCCTTGGTCCTCCTCATTGCAGCCCGCCCGCCTCATACGTGTGCCTGTTGTAACTGCGCTTCATCGCACCTCGTAAGAGCTCTCTGCGCGTAATGGGCTTTGACGATCGGAAAAGAAATAAACAGCTAGGGCTGCGGGAGGTAAGCGGGACACGCGTGGAAGCGAAAGCCACCGCTAAGTGCGACACAAACGTCCTGTCACGCTTTTCCACACAAACGTCCTGTCACGCTTTTCCACACAATCCCTGCCTCACGCGGCCTTATGAAATCACTCCGTGTAGTTTGGTTGGAGATGAACGTCATGGCGACGAACGCACCGACTATAAAAAACGAGGGCTGCTGGTATGGCTTCCACATCGGGTGCTTGAACACAAACGATCCGAACTGCACCAAGTGCGCGATGCGCCTCGCCCACGCCGTGAACAGCGCGCTTCGCTCCGAAGCGCCCGCATGGGTGCAGTCCGTTGATGCGGCAAGAGCGGCTACGCGCATTGGTGCAGGCCTGTCGACTCACCAATTACTTACGCCGACGATGGCCTCGAAGCCGCTTGCAGAGCAGCAGTGAAACAGCAGGAGCTCGAACTTTGCGAGGCGCAGGGAGTTAGAGCCGCAGCTTTCGGCATGCGGTCCGCGATTTCGAGGATGAGCTCATCCTCGCTCACGAACATTTTCGGTAACGCAATGAACGGCCTCGTACCGATAAACTGCCAGCTTGGCCTATGCAGTGTGTGGTCTTTCAGTAAATTGTCATCTTTGACCCTTAGCGTTTGAACAACCACGCTTAGAGGCCTCCAGCACTCGATTCAGTCATTTTTAGCCGCAACTCTTAGGCTTGCCTTTTTCTGCTTATTGGCAGGCATCGGCAGGAGGTGAGACAGTACTTGCTTTGATATGCAAATAGGCGTTATGCCTTTCGGGCTTGTCTGCCCACCCGTCTCTCTTTTCTAAAGCGCTTCTGTCTCTCTTTTCTAAAGCGCTTCACAGTGGCATTTCGCCGTCATATAGATTACACACTCGCTATTTTTCATTTATTGAACCCACTTACGGCACCGCGTCTCATCCTCTTGACACTTGCTGTTACACAAACGATGCCAGACGGCACAATCGCTTTGTTCTGACGCCCATATGACCCTCAAAAAGTCCCGCCTTTCCTGGCGCGCCTTAGCAAGCATCGAAAGGCAAATGGCCACACTTTGACGATGACCCGTAAGCTGCTTAGGTGTACAATCACCTAAGACTGTTAACCGCCCCGCATACTTCTAAAAAGTCGTAAGGAAGACTTATTTGGACCAAGCATCGACCCAAGCCCGGAGCGGTTTCACAGCCTTAGAAATACGAATCGAGGCATAAGTGAGTTCGTCTAAACCCTATTTGAAGCTTTATGACAAATTTTGTACGTTACAGCGGTTCCATTCCCGTCGTGCTCTTCGCAGTTGCGCTCTCTAGATCGCCACGCTCTTACAGTTGAGGAATCTAATGCATCGATTGCCGACCACCATCGGTGTAGTCTGCAGACTTACCACCGTCTGCCTCCAAAAAATACGAAACTCCTCTTAAAATAAATCCACCGACTGACCCGAAAAAACCCGAACCAAGCTAAAATATCGAGTGTCCTCTCACGAGCCTGCTTCTAATACGAATTATAAAAAGCAAGTAATTAGGGAGGCGGCACTAGGCAACCTTATACTCAATCCGCCCATCGAGTGCCACCCATACGCCGCTGTGACCGCTTGCCACTGTGTTTGTGCTTACCAGCAGCAGCCCGCTGTAACTCCCGTTCTTCGCGCTGTTCGTTATATGAACCAATATATGCACCGCGACGCGGGAATTAGCGGCGATGGAACCGCTAGCCGGACTCGCCGTCACGCCCGGAATATTCTCAATCGCGACAGTGTACCGAATCGCTGAGCTGCCTAAATTGTAGATGTAGACTGTTTGGGTAGCACTCGCCCCTCGGTGCAACTGACCGAAGTTCACCACGGCGGGACTCAGCCCTAACCCCGCCGATGCGTTAACTGGTAGAGCCGTTAACGCCGCCACACTACTTGCCACGGCCAAAAGCGAGACGAACACCGTAGCCGCCACGGCGATACTAATATGGCGCTTATGGTTCATTCACTATCCTGCCACCGTTTTTAAAAGTTACATAGTGTACGATATTCGAATATAAACCTTTGCTTTGTCTTTTCTTGTCAATATTGCCTTATTTTATCATTCAGACTGGGCCAACCGCGTTTTTTCCAAAAAAATAGAGCCGAGCAGCTTAAAGAGGCTTATTTGGTCAGACTAACCTGCGAAAAATGCCAAAAAAAGACTTTTCCGGGAAATAAAAAACGGAAGAGCAGGGTGGGCGCTCCGTTCTGCTTTGCTTTCGCTTATGTGGGCGCCGCGCTCGGGCCTACTGGGAAGATATCAAGGGAACCATTCACGTACGGCAATGTCATGGCTATCCTTAGGTTGTGGCATTTATTGAGTAGCTCATCTACCACACAGCCTCGGTTCATAGAACGTTTTGGCGACAAGGGCCAATAACAGATTCGTCACGCCCACTTCGTGTCTTCTTAGTGTGGCGTTTCGATACAAACGGCGTAAAGCTCTCGCGAGCCCTTTCATTCGTTTTTGCATCGTTATCTCTTTGGTGCCTTCCATCTCTTTGGTGCCTTCCCATGCATTATTAAATCTTCGTTGCAGGATTTGTACGTACAGACAATATAAATGCATCTTTTTATTCTAGTTAAACTAGTAAGAATAGTTAGAAAAATATAAATAGTTTAAAGTTTTGTAACTGGTTTAAGTTTGAGTAACTTTAAGCTAAGCAACGGCTTCGTGCCGAGACTTGCAACCAGGTAAATAGAATATGAAAAAACACATATTGAAATTAGCGGCCCCGTTGCTAGTTCTGCTGTTCCTTGCGAGTTTTGTCTCTCCAGTATTAGCGGCGGGTGGGTCAGTGAACCATCAACTCGAGACGCAAACACTCGCACCAACGATAACGAGCTTAACGCCGGCATCTCAGAACGTGACGGAAGTGCCTAACGGAACGGCTCCCGTGACCTTACAGGTTGCGGTTAACACTCCTAACGGGAACGGGGACCTTCAAAACGTGACCGCGGTTTTTTCAGATACTCTAGGCGATAACGCGACGATAACACTCATGAATACAACGGGAACGGTAACGGACTCTAAGGACATGAATTTTACCGTTAACTACGCCATCCCCTATTGGTGGAACGGAACTATCACGGCAAGCGTAACCGCGACGAATAACGAGGGGCTTGTATCAGCGCCGGCGACTGCTACAATTAATTTTATAAGCGGAATGGGTCTGACAGTCAGCCCATCTTCTATAGACTACGGGCTGTTAAGCTATGGAAACACGAGCCCAAATCACAACGTCACCTTCCAAAACACCGGGAACACCCGGCTTATTCTTAATGCCACGACCCCCAACTGGAACAGCTCGAACCCTAACGGCACAGCCATCCCCGCTAGCGCCTTACAAGCGACCGTAAACGGCACAACGGTCCCAATGTCGAACAGCGGGACAAGCCTAACGGGAAGCCCACTCGCGGCCGGACCGAACGCGACTGTTATCGTACCAATGTGGGTCGTCGTGCCGAGCAATATGCACTCGTTTGTCATGAGCGGAACCTACACTACAATCATGATAATAACCGCCACAGCAGACTAGCCAAACCAGTAAATCGAAAAATGAGACCACTAAGAAAACTCCTAAAAATGTTTAGTATGCTTATTACTGCGGCACTGCCCGGCTCCAGATCTCTCTTGCTGGCATCGTGCTGCTCATCATCGGGATGCCGCGCACCACGTTCTGTTTTGCACCGCTTTTTTGTTGCAGGTGAAGGATTTACATAAGACCCTTATCTCTTCGGCAATCTCTTCGCCTGGCGCGTGTCGAGGTAAGTCTTGTGATCACGCGAGTGGCTGAGCTCTACGCATAGCTAAAACACACATCGTTGATGCCTAGGTCTCCTGGACGTTCAGGCGGCATCGACGCTGCCGCTCAGGTGAGGAGTCACGTTTCATACACAGAACAGGCAGATTGATGATCTTTCGAGCGATCACAACGCATGGTATGTCTGTCGGACAGGAGATGATGCATGCTCGTCCTTGGCATTAACATCTTTGAGACGCTCGGTAGCTTCGTCATCGCGGTCATTGAGCAGCTTGGCTATGGAGGCGTTTTTATCGGGATGACGCTTGAGAGCGCCGGCTTGCCGCTGCCGAGCGAGATCATAATGGGCTTCGCCGGGTACGTCGCCTGGGAGGGGCGACTTACCCTTCTCGGCATCACCCTGGCCGGCACCCTCGGCTGCCTAGCCGGCTCTCTCATTCTCTACGGTATCGGCTCCTACGGTGGCAGGCCGCTGCTCCAGCGCTACGGCAAGTACGTGCTCATACGCAAGAGCGAGCTTGACCGCGCCGAGCAGTGGTTTGGAAAGCACGGGGAAAGTGCTGTCTTCATCAGTCGGCTGCTTCCGTTCGTCCGCACGTATATCTCATTGCCTGCCGGCATCGTTCGCATGGACGTGAAGCGCTTCTCCGTTTATACCTTCCTGGGGTCACTTCCGTTCTGCTTTGCCTTCGCTTATGTGGGCGTAGCGCTCGGGCCTCATTGGAGGCAGATAAGGGGACTATTCAGGTACTTTGATATCGCGGTCATCGTGGGGCTGGTAGTCCTTGTAGCGTACCTGATCTACCGCAGAGCGTGGCTCATGGAGCGTTTGGGTAATATGGGCAACGAATAAGGGACCGAAATATAGGAGTCTACCCCATCATCGCGTAAAATGGTGTGTATATCTGGATAATGATCAGCTAAAATTAGAATGAAAGCGTGGTCGGTATTATAACAACTAGGGCTATTAGCCGCCCCGCATACCAAAAAGACGTAGGGAAGACGTATTTGGGCCAAACATCAGTGCTGCGCAGAGCGGCTTCACAGCCTTAGAAATGCGAATCGAGGCATCAGTTAGTTCGTTAGTTCGTTAGTTCGTCTAAACCCTATTTGAAGCTTTATGACAAATTTTGTACGTTACAGCGGTTCCATTCCCGTTGTACTCTTCGTATGACGCCGGGCTAATCTGTGATATAGTGTGGACGCCGCGCAGAGATGTACCTAAAACGGCGTCTTATCGTATAATTCTTTGATATCTTGATCGTTGAACTGCAGGTACACGGCTGTCACGTTCAGACTTGAATGTCCGAGCACCTGCTGCAGCCGTCTGATGTCCCACCCGTTTCGTACGCAGTGGATCGCATATGAGTGTCGGAAGGTGTGGGGGTGCACATCTTTTCCGATGACTGAACCGTAGCGTTTGACGATATTCCGCACCTGTCGCTGTTTGAGGGCAAATATAGGCCGATCCTCGGGGAGTTGTTGTACTGAAACGTAGTCGGAGAGCATAGTGATCGTCTCTGCGTCCAAATGCACCCTCCGCTGCTTTCCTCCTTTCGCCTTGGTGACGTTGACCACGTTATTCTGTAGTTCGATATCGCGTGGCGTAATAGTGAGCAACTCATTTACCCGTATCCCGGTGCGCCACAACACCCGCAGCATCAGGTAATCCCGCGCGCTGCAACGCTGAGCCGCTGCGAGCACCTGATCCACCTGCTCTCTCTCAAGGTAGTCGGTGATGTTCTTCATGCGTTCACAAATTGCCGAAAAGGACACTTATCGGCAATAACGGTTGCGATTTTGAGCGGGATTCCTGAATGTACCACAATGCTAGAAAATCAGTAGACAAACCGGCAATCTGTTAACCGCATGCGGTTAAAAAGTGGCTAGAGCCAAGACATGACCCCTCAAGGTGGTCGCCACCGCAGTAACTACGCTGCGCATAAAACTTCCAACATGCTTTCGTCCGCTCCCCTTACACACACCCCATCATCAAAAGACAAGATGCGAGCACGTGAAGTCCTATTCGCATAAGGTTGGTGACTCGGCCATCATTGGGCTTGGCGACCTAGACCTATAGAAGGCTCAGGATTTTGAGCTCTTTGACGAGTCGATCGACTGCATTGACCGGATGTTCGGGCTTTTTCCGACCCGTGATGACCAGTTTAGCGATACAAGCCAGTTCTTGCATTCGTGGATAACCTGACTGCATTACATTAGTGCACGTTCCGAAATAGGACCGAACCTACAATCATCATCAGTACAAAGAATCCGACGACGACCGCGAGATCAGTCGTCAACGCATACGAGTGCAGTCCGGTGACAGCATAACGCAGCGCGTCGACTCCATATGCAAGCGGGTTGATATTCACAAGCGCCTTCATCCAAGCAGGAAGCGACGTGACCGGGAAGAATGCGCCGCTCAGGAAGAAGATGGGGAGCACGAGCAGGTTCATGACCACTTGAAAGCCCTCGATATTCTCGATCCGTGAGGCGATGCTAATCCCGAGCCCCACAAAACCCATGCCGATGAAGAACATGGTCACAAGTATGAGCACCACGGCGCCCGCAAGGCCCAGCGTGCCTGATATTCTTACGCCGATGAAATAGGACAATCCGAAGATGAGGACTCCCTGTATCGCCCCCTGCGTCGTTCCTCCGAGGGCTTTTCCGATGACGATAGACGTTCGCGAAACGGGGGCGACGAGAATTTCTTTGAGAAAACCGAATTCTTTGTCGAACATGACGCTCATTCCAGAAAACATCCCAGTGAAGAGCACGACCATGCCGAGGATCCCGGGCGCAAGGAAATTTATGTAATTTGTTGCGCCGGCTGACAAAGCGGAGCTAAATCCGGTCCCGAATATGATGAGCCACAGCAGTGGGGTAATAAGCGAGGTAATGACCCGCGACCGGGCTCTGACGTACCGCGTCATCTCCCGAAGCCAGATCGAATAGATGTCACCT
>Ga0187784_10000223_pt1 | contig 39291 bp, 43 predicted proteins | sample 1015_SJ02_MP15_2_FD_132964 | JGI IMG/M metagenome (GOLD analysis project Ga0187784, IMG submission 132964) | Tropical peat soil microbial communities from peatlands in Department of Meta, Colombia - 1015_SJ02_MP15_20_MG | ecosystem: Environmental > Terrestrial > Soil > Wetlands > Peat | place... | reverse complement strand
TTGCCGACTCGAATCACATGCAAGCTCAACTTCTAGCCTCGGCCCTACGCCGCCGTCCAGAATTCCGAGTTAATTCCTGTGAGCTGACCAGTAATGCTGTGCTTACAGCGCTTGACCGGAATTCCATCGAAGTAGCGCTCATGAACCCGGGCCATGATATGAGCATTGTTCGAACTCTGCATTTGGCCTATCCGCGGGTCGCCAAGATTTTGCTGCTTGAAGAGGCGGAGCGAGACACTGTCACTAACGCTTTCCGGGCCGGTGCCCGGGGTATATTCTGCTTTACCGAGTCTCCTTTCCGGCAGCTTTGCAAGTGCATTCACTGTGTGCACCAAGGACAGTTATGGGCGAGCAATCAACAACTGCAATATCTCATTGAGACCATAACCCAGGTGCCATCTCTGCGCGTGGTTAATAGCAACGGCGGCAAATTACTCACCGGTCGCGAGGAGCAGGTTGTGGCCCTGGTGGCGGATGGCCTAAGCAATCGAAATGTCGCTCGCGAACTTGGCTTAACCGAAAACACTGTCAAGAAATATCTCTTCCATATCTTCGATAAGGTTGGGGTTTCCAATCGCGTAGAACTCGTCCTTTACGCAGTCACTCGCGGTGCCGCTCGTGATGCCGAGTGGGTGCCCGCCTCGTTGCAGCACTGAGTGGACCTTATCAACTCGTCGCCGAATTTGTGAACACCCTTCTTGGGGAAGGTATCGACAGCCCAATCTTCCGGAACACTGGAAAACACTACTACAACGATTACCCACTCATGGTTTAAGCTAGAAGGTGACTGATGGTTGCCAAATCCGTCCTGATCAAAATTCGCCGCCAGGCTAACCCAACTGACAAACCACACTGGGACGAATTCCAGCTGGCCTACAAGCCGAACATGAACGTGATCTCGTGCTTGATGGAGATCGCGGTCAACCCCACTACGCGCGATGGCAAGGCGACAACTCCTATCTTCTATGACTCGAATTGCCTGGAAGAGGTTTGTGGCTCTTGTGCCATGCTGATCAACGGACGCGCGCGCATGGCTTGCTCTGCTCTGATAGACCACCTGGAGCAGCCCATCAAACTCGAACCGCTTTCGAAGTTTCCCGTGGTACGCGACTTGGCGGTAGATCGCCAGGTGCTCTTCGAAAATCTTAAGGCGGTCAAAGCCTGGGTTCCCATCGATGGAACCTATGACCTTGGCCCCGGACCGCGCATGAGCATGCAGGAGCAGGAGGCCGCTTATCCACTTTCCCGTTGCATTTCGTGCTGCTGCTGTATGGAGGTTTGCCCGCAGTTCAACGAAAGTACCGGCTTTGTCGGCGCCGCCACGATTTCGCAGGTTCGGCTGTTCAACACGCACCCCACGGGCGCAGCTTTGAAACGTGAGCGCCTGGCCGCATTGATGGGAGATGGCGGTATTCAAGAATGTGGCTTCGCGCAGAATTGCGTTGAAGCCTGCCCAAAAGAGATCCCGCTCACCCGCTCCATTTCTGAAGTGGGCGGCGCCGTTATGAGTCAGGCTCTGGGTGACCTATTTCGGAAGTAGGTTGCCAATTTTGTGCTTTATAGGCTATCTTTGCCTGGCTTTGCCTTCCATTCATCCTTGCAGACCAGCAGTTTAGGCGGAGCAGCTGGGCTTTCCTGAACGGCATGGAAGATGCTTGTTTGTAGAGGGCGCTTGGTGCGCCCGGCACAAAAGGTAACCAGGAGTAACAGGTTTCGTGTCCGACTCTTTGGTAACCGTTGTCAGATTTTAGAGTGGGTGCGCGCTTTCTGGATTAGAATCGTCGCACCTAGACACAAACAGGAGTTTATCCACTTCGTGCGAGTCAAAGCACATCGGGCTTTTCTGGCCGTCTTTCTGATCGCCGCCATTGGCGGGCAGGCGTTTGGATTGCACCAGTATGTGCCTACATCCACTCGACATCCTCAGCATCGACTGATCAGGCGGCGGGCACATCTGCGCCGGCTGCGGTGGAACCCGGTTTTCCGCCCGTCCCACGAATCGCTTTTGCTGCAGAATGCCGAGATTGACCGGATGGATTTGCCGCGAATCCACGATGATGCTGAGCTCCGGCAACTGGTTGCAAGTGGCGATCTGGTTCCTATCGAGGAGAGCGAAAGTTTACGCATCGAGCGGCGGCTCGATCCTTCGCGCCGCTACTGCCGTCCCTGGACGCGAGATTTCCTGGACGATTTCAGCCAGGCTTACTACAACCAGTTTCACGGCCAGATCCAGGTAAATTCAGCAGTGCGCACGGTTCTGGTGCAGAAGAAGTTGCGTCGCCATAACCGTAATGCCGCACCTGTCGACGGCGACACCGCCTCCTCTCACTTGGCGGGAATCACGGTCGATGTGCAACGGCGGGGCATGACCCGTCAACAAATCAATTGGGTGGAACAATATTTGCTGCCGTTGAAGGAGCAGGGTTTCGTGGAACCAGAGGAAGAACGTCATCAGTGGGTGTTCCACATCGCGGTCTCCGGCCGCTATGCCGAATTGCATGCTCCCAAAGCAGTAGCCGACGAGCAGAACGACCAAATACCCGATCTTCAACTTGTCGATTTCCAGCCGCAGCGGGTTTCGGACACATTCAATTCCAATCGTTAATTCTTTCGTACCGCCATCTTGAGCAGGTCCTGTCCGCGACTAATAGGTGACGATCCGATTCCTGTCACGAACCGTTTTGGTTCCTCGCCTGAGCAGCGTATACAATCCTTGCTCACACTCCATGAAAACAACCAGGACTTTCTTCCAGCTCTGCATTGCCTTGCTCTTCGTTTGCGCCTCTCCCCTCGCGGCGGCTCAAAACGATGTCACAGTGAGCGGACGGGCCCGTGCCATTCACGATTCAGCTCTCGTGATCGATACTCATGCCGACACACCGCAGCGCTTCGTCGACGAGAATTTCGACATCGGCAGCACGGATCCCAACGATTTCGGCCATCTCAGCCTCGACAAGGCTCGTGCCGGCAATCTTGGCGCCGAATTCTTCTCGATCTGGGTTGAGCCCGAAACCAATCAGGGCCATTTCGCCAAGCGGACTCTCGATCTGATCGACTCGGTATACGAGCAAGCCGCCCGTCATCCCGACCGCATGATGATGGCCTTCTCCGTCGCCGATATCGAGCGCGCGCATAAACAGAAAAAGCTGGCGGCATTGATGGGCATTGAAGGCGGACATTCCATCGAAAACGACATGCGCTTGCTGCGCGACTTTTACCGGTTGGGTGTGCGTTACATGACGCTCACTTGGTCAAACACGAATGAGTGGGCAGATTCTTCAGGCGACGCCAACGATCCCAAGATTGAACACCACAACGGGCTCACCGATTTTGGCAAGCAGGTGGTATTAGAGATGAACCGTCTGGGCATGATAGTGGATATTTCTCATGTCTCCGACAAAACCTTTTGGGATGCAATCGCGGTAAGCAAAGCTCCCGTCATTGCTTCGCATTCATCCGCTCGTGCTTTGGCAAATGCTCCTCGCAACATGACTGATGACATGCTAAGAGCGGTAGCAAAGAATGGCGGCGTGGTGGACGTGAATTTCTTCTCCGGCTTCGACGATCAGAAATACTGGGATACGGTCCAGGCCCAGCAGGAAGCCCAAAAAAACGCAATCCAGGCGGAACTCGACAAGATGAAGGCTGCGGGCAAGATCCCAACCTACCTCGACAGGGATCGCTTGCAACGGGAATACATCGCCAAGATTCCTCGTCCCCCCTTCAAAGTTCTTATCGACCAGATCGATTACATTGCCAAAGTGGCCGGCGTCGATCATGTTGGCATGGGCTCGGATTTTGACGGTGTCAGCGGTGCGACGCCGCAGGGCATGGACTCTGCCGCCGATCTGCCGAAGATCACGCAAGGTCTTTTGGATCGCGGATACAGCGCTGCTGACATTCACAAAATTCTCGGCGGCAATGTTCTGCGCGTATTCGCGGAAGTGGAACGAGTAAGCCGCAAGATGCAAACCGAGCGGAACCAAGCTGCAGTGGGCAAGTAAATTGCCTCTGGCGTACAATCACATTTCGGCTCTTACGATTTTGTTATTCCGAGCAAAGCGCATCGTTTGCCAAGGACGATGCGCGCAGTGGACAAACCTGCTTTTCTAAACTTAGGAGATGCTCTATGCGCAAATTTATCTGGCTCCCCGTTCTCGTTATTGGTCTGCTCCCCGTTTCATTACTCGCTGCGGGATCGCAGCCGGTTGCGGTTATCGACACCACCGCCGGCAAAATTACTTGCACATTATTTCCCGACAAGGCGCCCATCGGCGTGGCCAACTTCATCGGCCTGTCAGAAGGAACAAAGGATTGGGTCAGCCCGATCACTCATCAGAAGAAGCATGGCGTTCCTCTCTATGACGGCACAATCTTTCATCGCGTCATCCCCAATTTCATGATCCAGGGCGGCGATCCTCTGGGCACCGGAACCGGCGATCCCGGGTACCAGTTCAAGAACGAAACTTCTCCGGACCTGAAGTTCGACCGTCCCGGCCGCCTGGCGTATGCCAACGCCGGCCCTGACACTAACGGCTCTCAATTTTTCATCACCGAAGTACCTTATCCCAGCCTGAATGGCGGCTATACGATTTTTGGACAGTGCGACGATGCCAGCGTAGCGATCGTGAAACAGATCGCGCGCACGGGGCGCGATTCCAATGATCGTCCTTTCCGCCCGGTGAAGATCAACCACATCACGATCGAACACGGTGGTATGGCCGGCAAGCCGACCGCGTCAACCTCACAGGCGAAACCCACATCGTAGTAATTTCGCCGGCCAACGAACGACTACGAAAGGACTCCCATGACCCGCCAGCCTGGCACTTACGTGGTTTTCGACACTTCTGAAGGAACCATTGCCTGCCGCTTATTCGAAAAAGATGCGCCTAAGACTGTCGCTAACTTTGTTGAATTGGCGGAAGGCAAGCGCGAATGGTCCCATCCGGTAACGCGCAAGAAGAGCAAAGACCGGCTTTACGATGGCACGATTTTTCATCGCGTGATTCCCAATTTTATGATTCAGGGTGGGGACCCGGCAGGCACCGGCTTCGGTGGGCCCGGATATCAATTCGAGGACGAAACCAAGGGATCTCCGCACAAGTTCGACAGGCCGGGGAAGCTGGCGATGGCCAACGCCGGGCCAAATACCAATGGCTCGCAATTTTTCATCACCGTGGCGCCAACCACTTGGCTCACCGGCAAGCACACGATTTTTGGCGAAGTGGTCGAAGGCCAGGACGTCGTCAACAAAATCGCGAATCTGCCGCGCAACCGCCAGGACAAACCGAATACCGATGTGGTGGTGAAGTCGGTGGTGATTGAGAGAGTTTAGGCAGGCGCTCTAAGGAGAACTGAGGGGGCACTCTGTTTTCGCAGGGCACATTAGCGAGTTTCTTGCTCTCAATGGGAATTCATTTGGGTAAGCCGAGGCCAGGTGATCTGAATCACGATGGTCGTAACTAGGGTCAGCAGAAAACTGGCCATTTGAGGATGAGCGGGCCACATCATCTGCCCGAAGCCGAACAGCCAGGCACCCAGCCCAACTGCGGTTCCAATACAGGAAGCGATCAAAGAGACTTTCAGAGTTTTCATTGCCCATCCCTTAATCATCGAGATACGACAAGAACTCCCGTTTCGTTCCGTCCGGATTCTATACGCCTATCACTCCCACCAACTCTTTCACAGCACCGGCACTGCGGTTGAGCTGCTCCTGCTCATCAGGCGTCAGACTAATTTCAATGATCTGCTCGATTCCCTTCGCGCCCAGCTTCACTGGCACGCCAACAAAAAGCCCGTGGATGCCGTATTCTCCCTGCAGGTAAGCGGCGCAGGGCAGAATCTTTCTCTTATCTTTCAAGATCGCTTCCACCATCTCAGTAACTGCAGCCGAAGGTGCGTAATAGGCGCTGCCGGTTTTGAGATATTTCACAATTTCAGCACCGCCATCGCGTGTGCGCTGGACTAAGCGTTCAATGGTTGGCGCATCAATCAGTTCGGTAATCGGAATTCCGGCCACGGTCGAATATCGCGGCAAGGGAACCATGGAATCGCCATGTCCGCCAAGCACGAACGCGGTCACGTTTTCTACGCTGACTTTCAGGTGATCCGCAATAAATGTTCGGAAGCGGGCGGAATCGAGCACACCGGCCATTCCAATCACGCGCTCGCGGCTAAAGCCGCTCATCTTGTAGGCGGCCTGAGCCATCGCATCCAGAGGATTAGAAACGACGATCAGAATGCAGTCGGGAGAGAATTGCACCGCTTTCCCGACCACGTCTTTCATGATCTTGAGATTCGTATTGAGCAGGTCGTCCCGGCTCATGCCGGGCTTGCGCGGAATGCCGGCAGTGATAACGACGATATTGGAGTGGGCGGTGTCAGCGTAGTCCTGGGTTCCGATGACGTGACAGTCCCGTTTCTCAATCGGCATCGCCTCGAGCAGATCAAGGCCTTTGCCCTGCGGAACACCTTCTACGATGTCGATTAGGACAACATCCGCCAGCTCTTTCGAAGCAATCCAGTGAGCGGCAGTCGCGCCGACATTTCCGGAGCCTACAATCGTAACCTTCTTACGCATGATCTCCTCTCTCAACTCCTGACTACAAACACCACGAACGTTTTGCTTCAGCGTGCGGCACTCAGCACCGCAGCATCCATGTTCTGGATGACGTAATTGGCAAACTCGCTGGTTCTAACCTTGGTTGCGCCCTCCATCAGCCGCTCGAAATCGTATGTCACTTTTTTCTGTTCGATGGTGCTTTCCATCCCATGCTCAATCAAGTCAGCAGCCTCGGTCCAACCTAGAAAGCGAAACAGCATCACACCGGAAAGAATCACAGAACCGGGATTGATCACGTCTTTATCGGCATACTTGGGCGCAGTGCCATGCGTGGCTTCGAAGATGGCGAAGCCATCGCCGATGTTTGCGCCCGGCGCAATGCCTAGCCCGCCAACCTGAGCCGCACAGGCATCGGAAATGTAATCGCCATTCAAATTGGGCGTGGCCAGAACCGAATATTCATCGGCACGAGTGACCACTTGCTGAAAAATAGAGTCGGCGATGCGGTCATTGATCATCAGTTTCTTTTTCCAGGCGCCCTTCCCGTGCGTGGCATAAATGGCGGCGAGCACCTCGCGAACTTCGTCATAAACCGACCTGCGGAAATCCTCCGAGGCAAATTCCAGGCCCGGTTCTACGAGATGTGCATTCTCTTCAGCCGTGATGGCCGGATTTGTGTCTTTATTGTCGAGAATCCAGCTTTCCCGCTCGGTGACTACCCGGTCGCGAAATTCCTGCGTGGCCAGTTCATAGCCCCATTTGCGAAAAGCGCCTTCAGTGAACTTCTGAATATTTCCTTTGTGGACAAGCGTCACTTTCTTGCGACCGCTCTCGAGAGCAAATTGAATGGCCATGCGAACCAAACGCTTGGTGCCAGTCACAGAGATCGGCTTGATTCCAACACCCGAATCCAGGCGGATTTGTTTCTTGCCGCCTTTGAGCATTTCCCGGTTGACGAAGTCGATCATCTTCGCCGCTTCCGGCGTTCCCTGCTCCCATTCGATGCCGGCGTAAACATCTTCTGTGTTTTCTCGGTAAATGACGACGTCCATGCGTTCAGGATTTTTCACCGGTGACGGAGTGCCCTTGTAATATTTCACGGGACGCACGCAGGCGTAGAGGTCGAGAACCTGCCGCAAAGTCACATTCAACGAGCGAATCCCGCCGCCTACGGGAGTAGTCAGCGGACCTTTGATGGCGACACGCAGATCGCGGATGGCGTTGACCGTGTCATCCGGCAGCCAGTTCTTGAACTTGGAAAAGGCCTTTTCGCCCGCGAACACCTCATACCAGACGACCTGGCGTTTGCCTCGGTATGCCTTCTGCACGGCAGCATCGAAGACGCGGACCGAAGCTTTCCAGATATCACGGCCAGTGCCATCGCCTTCAATAAAAGGAATGATCGGATTGTCGGGAACCGAATAACGCCCGTCGCTGTAACTGATTCGGCCGCCGTCGCTCGGTACCGCCATTCCGTTGTAAGAGACCGCCATTACAAACCCTCCGGCGCGTAGCAATAAAACTTACAATTATAAAGGTTAACTAGAGAGAGCGAGATTAGCGGCGGGAAGTGGTAGATTTTTCCTCATCGGGGCGGCGGCCAAAGACGGTCATGATCGCATTCGTAAAGCGGTTACAGCCACGTTTGCGCTCGGCGAGCTCAAGACCCCAAAATTTGTGCTGCGGCTCCAAACATTCAACTCCAGCACGTAATTCGTTGGGGGCCAGCTGCCGAATCCACACAATGCGGAACTTCGCCTTCTGGCGCCCACGCTGCAAACCCACGATCATGCCTGGTTCCAGTTGCGCCCGAAGCCCTCCCAGTTGCGCTCCGCTGTCCGTGATATCCAGGGTATGAACCAGATGGGTGGCCGTATCCAACGACACCTTCACAGCCAAAACCATCTTGTTTCGGTGAGAGTTCCGCTTTTCTAGCACGGAAATATTATCTGGGAGCGATGGCATAGCGAAAAGTTACCAAGGTCAGCACCGCCTCGACAGTTGAGACCGCGACGATCCTCTACAATGCACGAATGAGAGGACCCTCTCACCAGACGATTGTGGTTTTCTTACTTGTGCTGCTGATGAGCCAGTATTGTGGGGCGCAGGACGCTTCGCAGGCTCTGGCGCATCCCGAACCGGGTGACCCAGGCGCATTAGAGATTCAGCCGCCGCCCGGTCCTCCGGTGCACGCCTTCTGGGACCGTGAAAACCTGTTGCTGTTCTCAGGAATTGCGGTGATGCGCGGCCTGGACTATGCTTCCACCCGCAACTTTCAGGCGCGAGGGCGCAAGGAAATTCTGCTGGCACCAGAGGTGGTGAATAATTCAGCCGCTTTCGCCAGCCTGGAGGCAGCAGGAACTATGACCTCGGTCGGGATTTCATACATATTTCACCGCACCGGTCATCACACGCTGGAACGATGGATGTCGATCGGCCACATCAGCGTGACGGGATTCGGCGATGTCCGGAATTACTGCCTCAAGTCCAAGCACCGCTGACCAGCATTCCCGTCTTCCTCATTGACAACTCGGTTCCGGCAGCGCGATATACTGAGTCGGCGTTGAACGCTTGTCTTTCTTTGCTCTAGCGAAGATTGGCACTTTCGGGTTCCCGGGAGACTCGTATGCACTGGAATCTGGCTCGGACCCCAGTCTACGTCGCAGCAGCGGTGATGCTGTGTTCACCCTTCGCAGTTGCTGAGAACCCGGCAGATCGAGTTCAGGTGGGACGTTCCATCGTGGTGCAGCCGGGAGAGAGCGCTGGGGACCTGGTTTGCGTTGGATGCTCCATTCGCGTTCGCGGCCAAACTTCAGGAGATGTGGTTGCGGTTGCGGGAAACATCACAGTTGAAAGCGAGGCAAAGATTGCGGGAGATGCTGTCGCCGTTGCCGGCGGCGTGCGCCTGGAAAAGGGTGCTCAAGTTCGTGGCAATGCGGTTACAGTTGGCGGTAGGCTTTACCGCGATCCAGACGCTGTCATCAGCCGTGAAGTCAGCGTACGGAGCGGAGGATGGCTGCTGCCGATATTTCTGGTCCCGCTTTTGGTAGTGGGTGGAGTTGTGGCTTTCATTATCTGGTTGATTCAGCGCGGCAGGCGGCCGGCACAGGTCCCAGCCTATCCCGGTGCAACACCCAATATCCGGCCATAGATTCTTCGTATTTCTCCGCAGGCTGCCGCCAATTCTGCCTCCAATCCCTGGAGAAATTTACGCTTTAAGGTCTTGGATGTAAGCTTCTCTGTCGCCTGATAAGCGTGCTCAGTTGCAGGCAGCCATTTATTGCGCCGCCCAACGACCAAACGCCCCAGATGATCAACCGTGCGCAGCAGCTCCCCGCCATGGTCGAGAGTGGCGGCATCTTGCCTTCCCAGCGCACCTGCATCGGCACAGCGCCAGAGGCGGTCGCGAAGGCTGCCATTCTTCTGATGGATGCCATTCTTCACTAACAAGAACCCTGTCAAGAAATCAATGTCGTAGATTGCGCCAGCCGAGGTTTTGAAGTTCTTTTCAAAATCAGCCGCTTCCAGCCTGTAACGCATCTCCTGAATATTACGAGCAAAATCGGAATCTGCCGCGAAGCGCCGGAACAACGCACCCGCAGCCACGCTGGCTTGCTGACCCAGGCTGCGCGAACCTGCAAGAAAGCGTAGCTTGGTATAAGTAAGTGCCTCCCAAGCATGGGCTTCCTGTTCAAAGTAGCGCGTCAAATGCGCGGGCGTGGTCAGCAGTTCACCTTCCGCGCCCAGAGGACGCAATCGCGTGTCCACGGAAAACACTGTCCCCTCCTTAGTGTAGGCGGCGAGAGTCTGTACGATCCGGGAGACTGCCTGAGTCAATTGCTGTCGTTCTTGGCCGTCTTCGCAAACAAAAAGAAGGTCTGCGTCTGAGAGCAAATCCAACTCGCCACCCCCGAGGCGTCCGAGAGCCATAATGGCCAAACCGCTGGGTGCATCGGCAATTTCGAAGGCAGCAGCGATCGCATCTTCGGCAGCGGAAGTGGTTTCAGCGCAGGAGGTGTAGACGTCTCGCCCTTCGGCCACGTCCTTCGCTCCAGCGACCAGAACGCGGTGGCGAAAGTGCCTGCGCAGTAACGCCAATTTCTCGTTGTAAGAAACTCCCGAGCTGGCCAGATAAGCGAACACCGGGTCCGCCCTCCGCGCTTCGCCGAGTGAGGCCTCGAAAAGGTAGCCGCTGCCAATCCGCGATGGCTCAGCACCATCTGCCAGTCCGGCAATTTCCTCGGGGTGGCGCGTCAATAGCTGCGTCAGATAATCGCTTACTTCAAAAATAGGCAGAGCGCGCACGACTGCGGCGCGATGTCGCAGCACTTCCCCGTAGCGTTCGGAGCTGGTGAGGGCTGCCGTGAAAAAGCGAAACAAATTCTTTCGAGCCGCAGGAGACAGATCGTCGCGACAGGCCAGTTCGTGCAACTCGGGCGCATCCCCGGCCAACCGTTCCAAAATCTGACGATTGGAGTTCTCGGCGACGCTGAATTCCGTGAGGGGGTGCAGATAAAACTCATGGCGCGACTCTCGCTGTTTTCGGCTCTGCTGCTGATAAATCACCCGCTGGTAAATCTCGGAAACCAGCAACATGCGGCGCCGGACAGCGCTCACAAACTCATCCTGCAGATGGCGCGCGGGATCCAATCGACCCATTGACCGTTGCAGAATCTGGAGGTCTGGTCCCGCCACCGGCATGCGATGCGTCTGCTGACCACGGCGCAATTGCAGGCGATGCTCCAGGGTGCGCAGAAAATCGTAAGCCGTGGTGAGTTCATGAAACTCTGTCCCGCTGAGATGGCCATAGTCATAGAGTTTGTGTAGGGAGAACAGAGTTCCGCTCGCTTGCAACCAGGGTTCCGCACCGCCATACACCCGCTGCAGACATTGCACCAGAAACTCAATATCGCGAATGCCGCCGCTGTCGATCTTCACATCAATCTCGGGACCTTGTTCTCCCGAGTCGCGATGGCGGCGTTTCTGCATCTTCTCGCGCGCCACCAGGGCGGTCTTGATGGCTGCGAAATTGGCTTGTTCCGTGTAGACGTATGGCCGCACAGATTGAATAAATTGCCGCGCCAAGACCAGATTTCCGGCCGAGGGGCGAGCCTTGATCAGGGCCTGGAGCTCCCAATCCTGGGCCGTCGTCGTGTAGTAGCGCAGGGCTTGCGACAGGCTGATGGCTAGCTCACCCTCACCTCCTTGCGGCCGCAACCGCAGGTCGATGCGGAACACCGGCCCCTGGGGCGTCGCACAGGATAAGATGCTCGTAACTTCCTGCGCCAGACGCACGAAATGCTCGCGCTGAGAAAGTGCCGCGGCAGGCGGGTCCGCTCCATCGCCGAAGATGAACATCAGGTCTACATCCGAGCTGTAGTTGAGCTCGTTGCCCCCGAGCTTGCCCAGGGAGAGCACTGCTAGTGGCGTATCCAGCAGCCGCCCGCTTTGGTCCAGGTGCTGCGGCGGTCCGTAACGCCGCTGAAGACGGTTCTGCGCCTCTTCCAGCGCACCTTCAACCAGCACGTCCGCCAGCGCTGAGATTTCCGTCGTGGTTTCAGCCAAGGCTGCAATCTTCAGCACATCGCGTAGCAGAATCCGCACGTATTCTCGTCGCTTGAAATCGGCCAAAACCGCGGAAACATCATGCGCGACCGGGTGTTTGCGAAATTGGCGAAGTCTCTCCCGGAAGTCCTCATGGGAGAAGCTGAGCTCCAAACTTCTTCCCTGCAGAATGAAGCCCAAGAAGTTCGGATAGCGCAGGACCGTCTCGCCAAGAAAGTGGCTGTGTGAGAAAACTATGACCGCGTAATGCGCCAGGCGCGGGTGAAGCTCCAGCAGCCGTACCGTGTCCGCAGAACCTTCGTTCACCAGGCGATCAAAAAAAATCAGCGCGCAATCGGGGTCGGGCGCCTCCAGGAGCAAGGTTGGCAAAGTTGCTGTCAAGTCCGGCGAAACGCGGCGCATGATCCGCCCCAAGGTTTCCTGCGCTTTTTGAGGGTCTTCAAAAGGGATGTTGTCCACTGCCGCGGTTGGCTCCCGAATCGGCTGTGGCACGATGGAAGGATCGAAAATCAAGTCTCTGCTCTTAGAGCTCAGCTTAGCACGCGTTCCCTCGCTGCCGGGTTCCTTGCTGCCGGGGTTCTCAGCGCCCGTCTCCCCACCGACGCTGACCGAAATACTTACGCACCCCAATGGCGTTGTATCTTCCCCACGGCCCGTTATTTCCCAAGTCGGCAGTTCCGAGATACTTGTCTCGGGCGCCGAGCCGATCAAACAAGAGGTGCTGGGTTACTCGAAGCTCAAATCCCTTGGCAAGGTAGACCCCTAATCCCCAGGAATGTTCAATGCCAATCGCATCAAAAGACCAGGTATAAAGCGTCTTCGGGATGTTCTTGCCAAATAAGAACGAGGGCGCACCAAAAAGCATGAACCTCCGGAGTTGCCCCTGACCGAAAGGGCGAACTTCCAGCTGCCCGGAAATCATATAGCGCGCAAACTCACTGCAGGGAGCGTTTACCCCCCCGTAACTGCCGGCATTTGCGGCGCACAGGTTTGGATCAATCTCGTTGTGCGGAGGAGCGAGGTCGAATTGCGCAAAACCCCAAAAAGTATCGTGAGGTAAGAAAAACCGATCGCTCACGTTGGTGACAGCATCATCCTGCGCTTGCAAGATTGCACAGAAAAACAGGCATACTAACACCCAAAGCAGCGATTGCTTCATTTAGCCTCCACTTTTCAGTTATGAGATTCAGCGTAAGAGGACAGAAATTGTAACGCAGCTCACTCAAGGGCTCGCTAAGCATATTGATTCGACCCGGGCGGTGCTACAGAAAACCATATTTGCTTGCCGATTTCCTCCAGTTCCTTGAATTCTCGCCTCCGTAAATCCAAAGAATTCAGTAACTCAGTTTGGTAAACCTATTGCACGCTTCGCCCTTCGTAGACCCAGGGGAGCCCTTCATGCCGCAGGAAATTTCCGTTTCCTACCAGGCCGTCAAGAGCAAAGTGTATAAGCTGATCGACGCGGCTGTGGAAGGAGAAAAAACTGAGCAACAGATCCGGGAATCCCTGGCGCGGTGGTGGAAGCTCATCCATCCCGCCGACCGTGCGGTTGCGCAAAAATATCTCCTTCGGATATTGGAACAATCCCACGCTAGCCTGAATGCCATGACCCACGCGTTCATAGAGTCCAGTGAATGCCAGGCTGCCAGTCCCGGCGATGCACGTCTGGCCAAGCCCGACCAGGTTGCCAACCACTCAAGAAGTGCAGCTGCGTTTTGAGTTTCGCCGACAGTTTCAAGCGCACGGAAATGGGATTCGACTGCTGGCTGACAGGCGCTGCAAGCCACGTTGAGCCCTAACCAGAGACGGGCGCGCGGGTGGCCACAGTTTCAGCCTTTTCCACGAACAATTGCAGCCAGCCCAGAACTCTGGTCCAGCCTTCACTGTGAGATCTGGCAGGCTCGCGATTTCCGGTGAATCCGCTGTGGCGTATTCTCACTATGGAGCCCGTAGCCATCTTCTGCGGTCCGCGGTGCGGAAGGCCGTGAACCGGCCGTGGCTCGATCTCGCATCGGACAACGGTCTTCAACTGCGCTGCATAACTGGGGTTCCACGTGTAAACCAAGACTCGTGGTGGATCGACTTCCAGGTATTCACCTTCAACGCGGAACGACGATCCATCCGAGCCAGTCCCGAGGGTGGTCCACTTGCCGCCGGGGCGCACATCGCCCTTGAACTCCGTCACGCGGTACATGGCCCGGTCTCCCCACCATTGGGGTACCTGGCTGGGATCGGTGAGCGACTGAAATACACGTTCGGGAGGTGCGGCGATAAAGATTTCAGCCTGAACCACGCCCTGATCGGGAGTGATGGTTGCAGTTGCCATGGATAAATCTCCTGTTACAGGGTCGACGCACAGATGTCACGCGTCAGTTCCATTCTCTGTTAACTACGGACCCCGATGCCTTTTGACTACTGACTCTCGACGAAATTCTTGAGCTGCTCGACCACGCCGGGCCAGCCGCCGCTGTAGTCCTTGCGCGCGACCGGAAGTTTCTTCAGACCGCTGTGCGTCACTTTCAGGCTTGTGCCTTTTCCCAATGGAGTCAGCTCCCAACGCACGACTGTCCGCTGGGCGCGATCTTCGTGCCAGTTAGCGATCCATGTATATGCAAGCTCTCGGGGAGGATCGTACGCCAGCACCTCGCCATCGCAATGGAACTTGGTCACACCATTTACAGTTATGGCGCTCTTTTTGGTGTCATAGCGCCACCGGCCGCCAATCCGGGGCTCGAATTCGAAAGACTCGATCTGGCATTGCTCGCTCGTCCACCACTGCATGACCTGCTTGGGATCGATCAGTGCCTGAAAAACACGATCCGAAGGGGCAGCGATCTGAATCTCGCTGACAACAGCATCCTGGTCCGGACTGATAGAAGTTTCAGCTTTGGTGGCGCTTCTTGCTTGCTTCTCTGCGTGGTTCCTGACGGCTTCGAGGAAGCCCGGCCAGCCCTGCGCGTAGTCCTTACGTGCCTTGGGCTCTTGCGCCAGACCGCTGTGGGTCACCTTTAAGCGCGTGCCGGTTGGAATCGGCGTCAGATCCCACCGCACGATTGTCTTGCGTTTCGGATCGTCGTGGAAGTTGGTTATCCACGTGTAGACCAGCAGCCGCGGCGGATCGATCTCGATGATCTCGCCCCAATGGTCGAGCTCCTGGACGCCATAAGCGTTGGCCTTTCCGCTGGTCTCTCTACAGAGGAAACGCCATTTGCCGCCACGGCGGGCGTCCATTTCCCATATCTTGAATTCGAAATTCGGGCTGTTTCCCCACTGGCGAGCCTCAGCGGGATCGGTAAGAGCCTTGAAGACCCGCTCCGGCGGAGCGGCGATGTCGATTTCGCAAACGATTGAGTCTTGATCGGAACTGATCGCAGCAGTCGTCATGCCTATTAGTCGCCTTTCTGAATCATTCGTCCTTCAATCTTCTGATCAAGCTGCACCAGAACGTTGGGCCATGCTTCCTTGTGACGGTCTCTCGACTCCTCATCGGGAAAACCAGCGTGTGCGAGCTGCAAGCGTGTCCCTGTGTCGTGCAGCGTGAGGTTGACGGTCACTACGGTTCGGCCCCCTTGGTTGCGGCCGTGAGCCAGGTCAGTTCAACCAGGCGATCAGGCTCTATCCGTAGGAAACGGCCGTAATGCGGATGCCGCCTTCGTTCAAACTGGGTCTGGAAGTAGAAAACAGCGTTGACTTCAGGTTTCATCAACACTGAACCCGGCACGGCAAACCAGCGATCGAACTGCTCCGTCCACGCCTTGAACAGGGCATGGGGCGACGCGGTCATGATGCGTTCTACCGTCAGGTCAAACCTGCCGGGCATGACCTCGGGTCTGCAGATTGAGTTCGTCATGCAAGTCTCCGCGCCCAGGCGTAGCGGTTCACTTGGTGCGGTGCAAGTCGAAACGTTCGCGCATTTGCTTTCCGTCTTGCGTCTGAAAACTCCACTCCTCGACGTGATGGCTGGAATCAAGCATAGCCACGGTCAGGTGTTCCATGTGCCCAGGCTGCGAGGGCAACACATTGGTAACGTCGAGAAAGTTAAAGGTGAAGGTCTTGCCGTCGGGCGACATTGTGCCAACCATGCGCGGTTGGTTGCCGGCGCCGCAGTAGTGGGTCATCATCAGACGGCCACCGTCCATGTGGAACATGGTGATCATGTCTTCGTGGCCCATGATCTCGCTCAGCAGCGCTGATCCGCCAGAAGTTTCGCGGAAGATGACTTGCACAGTCTTGCCATCAGGGGTCTGGCCCTCCCAGGTGCCCACGAGGGTTTTGAGTTGGTCAAAGGACTTCTGTGCGTCCGATTGCGCAAAGGCGCAGGTTGCGGCCAGAACTACGAGGACAGCGGTGCGAAGCGATTTCATTGCTGATCTCCTTGGAGTGATTTTTTGCCCTGGGATTTGGAAGTTTCCTTCTTGTACTCGGTTTCGACAAAGGCCTTCAAGCTGGCCAGATTCGCCTGCCAGAAAGCGCGATACTGATTAAGCCAGGAATCAACGGCTTTCAGCGGCTCGGGATTAAGTTGATACAAACGGTGCCGCCCTTCACGGCGTTCCTGGACAAGATGCGCCCGGCGCAGCAGGCGCAGGTGTTTCGAGATGGCCGGACGGGAGACGGGAAACGCTTGTGCAATCTTGCCTGCGGGCTGCGTTCCCTGGCGCAGCAGGTCGAGCACGGCGCGGCGCGTGGGATCGGCAAGGGCACTGAACGTGGCCTCCGGCGAATATGTAACCGAACGGTAACGCATAATCTGTAACTATAGGGTTACATAATCCTGTGTGTCAAGCATTATTTTCTTGGAACGCAAACGGGTGAAAAATCCGTGGCCTAAGAGCCGAGGAGGCTTCCTACACAGTCTGCGCTGTGTCCCCGTTTCGGACCAAGGAGAGAAACGTCTGGTGGACGCGAGTGTCTTTGGAAAGCTCTGGATGGTACGTCGCAGCCATCACCCTTCCCTGGCGGACTGCGACAGGATCGTTTCCTTCAGTGGCTATGACTTCCACGTTAGGGCCGACATGCTCGATCTTGGGCGCGCGGATGAAAACCATCTCGGCCGGTTCGCCGCGGAATTTCCCTTCGCGGATGGAGCTGTCAAGCTGGCGTCCATAGGCATTGCGGCGAATGCGGATATCAAGCACGCCTAGTCCTTTTTGTTTGGGGTTTTCGACCTCGTTGGCAAGAAGGATGGCGCCGGCGCAGGTGCCAAAGGTCGGCTTCACGCGGACGAACTGCTTGAGCTTCTCGAATCCCGCTTCGCCAAGCAATTTCAGAAATGTACTGGACTCGCCACCGGGAATCACCAGGCCATCGATTTCGTCCAGCTGCTCGGGCTTCTTGACGAGCAGAACCTTAGCGCCCAGCTCTTCGAGCCGTTTGCGGTGCGCGTCAAAGTCGCCCTGCAGGGCAAGAACACCGATGGTCATGAATAGCACTCAGCAGTTAGCATTTGCCAGGAGCGGTCCGAGGAGGTTCCCAATTCTTTCCCACCCTAACTCGCAAAGAACGCTTGTTTAGGGTGGGGGCACCCGCTCTCTTACCAGCCTCTGGTTTGCAGCATCTGGGCCTCGTCCAATGCCGCAACTGCCAGGCCTTTCATGGCTCCAGCGAGGTCTTCGCTGACTTCAAGTAATACTTTAGGGTCGTTGTAGTGTGTGGCGGCCTGCACAATTGCGCGGGCACGCTTCGCAGATTCCTCGGGATCGGCGAAGTTGATGGAATCTTTCATGAAGATTCCCGAGCCAACGAACACTGCTTCGGCGCCCAGCTGCATAACCAGTGACGCATCGGCAGGAGTAGCGATTCCGCCGGCAGAGAAATTCGGCACCGGCAGTTTTCCTTCTTCCGCGACCATCTTGACTAATTCATAGGGCGCCTGCAGTTCTTTGGCTTTGGCGTAGAGCTCTTGTTCGCTTAGAACAGTAAGAATCTTCATATCCTGCACGATCTGGCGAATGTGCTTGACGGCGTGGACTACATCTCCAGTGCCAGCTTCGCCCTTGGTGCGGATCATGGCAGCGCCTTCCGCGATGCGGCGCAGAGCCTCGCCCAAATTGCGCGCGCCGCAGACGAATGGGACGGTGAAAGCATGCTTGTCGACATGATGAGCTTCGTCAGCGGGGGTGAGCACCTCGGATTCGTCGATGTAGTCGACGCCGAGCTCCTGCAGGATCTGTGCCTCGGCAAAATGGCCGATACGGCACTTTGCCATTACCGGAATCGAAACGGAAGCCATGATCTCGCGAATCTTCTTGGGCGAAGCCATGCGCGCTACGCCGCCTTCGGCGCGAATCTGGGCCGGAACACGCTCCAGGGCCATCACGGCAACCGCGCCGGCTTTTTCGGAGATCACCGCCTGCTCGGCGTTGGTGACATCCATAATCACGCCACCTTTGAGCATTTCCGCGAGGCCGGTCTTAAGGCGAAGGCTGGTGGAATGTCCATTGTTCTGCGACATAGGGTCCTCTCTTCCTGAAGCCGACTCAACCATAACAACATAATGGATAGTGTGAACTAGCCATTTATTGTATTCTTACCATACCACTTTCCGACCCTTGGGAAACCGGCCCCCTGGGAAGCCGCATGGCAAAGAAATCAAGTACGCTGCCGCTGAATCTGCACGAACCAGATGGTGGTGTTCCGCTGTATCGCTGGCTGTACGAGGAGTTGCGCTCGGCAATCCTGGCCGGACATCTCCGTCCCGGAGGACGCCTGCCAGCCACGCGCGAATTGGCTGCCCAGTACGGCCTTTCCCGTCCCACTATTGTCACCGCGTTTGAGCAGTTGAGGTCGGAGGGTTACGTCGAAGGAAAGACCGGCTCGGGCACATACGTCACCAAAACACTTCCAGAAGATCTGCTGCAGGCGCCTGACATGAGAGCAGTTGCCCGGGCTCATTCACGTAGATTCCGGCTGTCGGCGTATGCGCGGCGGCTCGTAGAGGCACGTCGAGATAAAGAAGTGCCGTTCCACCGCAGAGCTAACATGAATCCGGGGAGAGCAGCTTCCCTTCGGCTCGATTCGCAAGCCGAATCGGATCGCTCCACTCGGAATAACATGATCGGAGCACGAGGCGCACTTCGCGCATCGCCATTGCGAGGAGCGCGGCCGCGCCCGGCGAGGGCGTTCCGCGGCGGCGAGCCGGCATTGGATGTCTTCCCCGCGGAGCTGTGGGCGCAGGTGGCAGCCAGGCGATTGCGCCGAGTCTCAACCAACCTACTGGCGGGCGGCGAGGCCCTGGGATACCGCCCGCTGCGGGAAGCGGTCGCGGAATATCTGAACACCTCGCGTGGGGTGAAGTGTTCGGCGGAGCAGGTGCTGATCATCTCCGGGGTGCAGGAGGCGCTCGACCGCGCCGCCCATCTTGTGCTTGATCCAGGAGATCCCGTCTGGATGGAGGAGCCGGGATATCCCGGCGCGGCTGCTACTTTCCACGCCGTGGGAGCAAGAATCTGTCCGGTCGCCATCGACTCCGAGGGGCTGGACCTGGAAAATGGGCGAACACACTGGCCAAGGCCTCGGCTCGTGTACGTGACTCCGGCGCACCAATTTCCTTTGGGAGTCACAATGAGTTTACGGCGGCGGTTGTCGCTTCTCGAATGGGCACGTCAATCGAGGACAGTGATCTTTGAAGATGACTATGACAGCGAGTATCGCTACTCCGGCCGGCCGGTTCCGGCGTTGCAGGGCTTAGACCGGGCGGGAGTAGTCATTTTTGCCGGTAGCTTCACCAATGTCCTGTTCCCTGCACTGCGCCTGGGATACGTGGTGGTGCCGGAGAGTGCCGTTGACGTTTTTGCCGCCGCGGGGTCGGTGAGCACCCATCATCCCCCGCTTATTGATCAGGCAATTTTGTGCGATTTCATCCGCGAAGGACACTTTGCGCGGCACGTTCGCCGCATGCGGGAGCTGTATGCGGAGCGTCTGGCAGTGCTGGTTGAGGCGGCTCGTGCGCGGCTCCGGGGGTTGCTGGAAATTGCAGACGTGGAGGCAGGCTTACGGACGGTCGGCTGGCTGCAAGGAGGCATTTCCGCCGAACAGGCCGCGCGGGCGGCGGCAGAGCGCAACGTTGAAGTGGTTCCTTTGAGCCGCTATGCCTACGGGAGGACCAAACGCAACGGATTGGTTCTCGGATTTGCGGCGGTAAACAGCCGGGAGTTGAGAAGAGGAGTCGAGGATTTGGCGAAAGCTCTGGAACAGTGCGAAAGAGTCCGCTCCCGCTAAGGCCGCGTCCACGCCACACGCACTCTAGCGATCAACAAATTTCGCAAACATCTTATGGGGATCAATGGCAATAAATAGCCCCTTGCTGCGAGCTAGGACCTCATTTTTCTGGTTGAGGATTTCTGCGGCATTAGTGTGGTGACGCCCTTGTACTTTAACTTCTCGCGACTCCACGCGCAGCGGCTTGTTTAGCGGCACGGGTTTCAGATAGTCGACCGTAATGGTTGAAGTGAGCGCGACCACATGGCGAAGCTTGTTCACCTTGCCCATCGCTTCATCGAGAATGGTGGCGATGATCCCGCCGTGAGCGTGGCCGGGAGGGCCCGTATAGCGCTTGCTCAGGCGGAAGCGGCACACGAATTGGTCGCGCTCCTCGTCATACGTGAAGCGCAGACGCATTCCATCCGGGTTGTTTTTACCACAGGCGAAGCAGAAGTTCTTTTGCAGCCGAACATATTGCGTACCGTGGCCATGGCCTGCCTTGCTCATGTCGTTGTCATGTATGGTATACGAACCCGCTGACCTAGATGGCCGTGAACACTAACACTGAAACACTGGCGAACGCGCTTGGAGTCTACGTTTGTTCAAACTGCAAGCGTCGGCTGCAGCAAGAACGCGAGGTGCTCCGCTGCCTCTCGTGTGCCCACGACTACCCGATCATTGAAGGCATCCCGGATTTTGTTCTTGAAGAATTATCCCGAAGTGCGGATCCAGTTATACGAAAGCAACCCAAGTCATCGAAAGGTTGCCTACGTCACAGCGACCTGTGATATGCTTCCTTGTTTTTTATCACGCAACACTGATCGGCAATCCAGCGTTCCCGGGAGGTCTGGTAGATGGGTCTCGCCTTGCTGGTGATTATCTGGCTGATTACCTTTGCTAGTACCTATTTCTTCGCTGCGAAAACCTGGTGGTTGCCGCATGGGGTGTCGACGGCAGCGCAATGGATCGATCACCAGTTCGCCCTCACCTACGTGTTGATGGGAATCGTGTTTCTGGCGGCGCAGTGCGGCCTGGGCTGGCTGGTATGGCGCTATCGCGAAGGCGCCTCCTCAGAACCCGTCGAGTACTCCCACGGCAACACAACGATGGAAGTCGCATGGACAACGCTCACGGCGATCCTCTTTATCGGACTCAACCTGATGGGCAGCCATGTGTGGGCGAGCGAGCGCTTCGAGCCCGCCAAGCCGGGAGCGGTTCCGGTCGAGGTGACGGGAATGCAGTTTGCCTGGTATTTCCGCTATCCCGGGCCGGATGGAAAGTTTGCTAAGACCAACCCCAAGCTGATGGATCCTTCAGCGGGCAATGAAGCTGCGCTTGGGCTCGACACATCGGACCCCGATGCCAAAGACGATGTGGTCACCGGGACGATGTACCTTCCGGTCAATCGCGAAGTCGATCTCACCTTGCGCGCTGTGGATGTGATTCACAGCTTCTTTGTTCCCTCCTTACGTTTCAAGCAGGACGCGGTCCCCGGGCTGGCGATTCACATGCACTTCACGCCAACTGAGCTGGGCGAGTACGAAATCGCCTGCGCCGAGTTGTGCGGACTTGGTCACTACAAGATGCACGGCATGGTCCACGTAGTCACGCAGGAAGATTTTGATAAATGGCTGGCAGCACGGGAGGCGGAGAAACAGTAATGGCGACGTCAGCGACGGTACACGCGCACGCGGCTCCTCAAGGCTTTATTCGGAAATACGTTTTCAGCCTGGACCACAAAGTAATCGGGATTCAGTACATCTCCCTCGCATTGGTGGCGGTATTCGTGGGTATGTTTCTGTCGTTGCTGATGCGCATCCATCTGATCTGGCCGACCGCCGTTCTGCCATTGATCGGCGAGATCAAGCCGGAAACCTACCTGAGCCTGCTGACCATGCACGGCACGATCATGGTGTTCTTCGTGTTGACCACGGCGCCGCAGAGCGGGTTCGGAAATTATTTTTTGCCCATCCAGATCGGCGCGCCGGATATGGCCTTCCCGGTGCTCAACATGCTTTCGTTCTGGACCACGTTCGTGGCCTTCGTAGTGATGATTGCAGCCTTCTTCGTGACCGGCGGTGCTCCCCTGCATGGCTGGACGGGATACGCTCCGCTGAGTGCGCTTACCAACACCGGACCGGGCGAGCAACTGGGTGCGGACCTGTGGGTAATCAGTATTGCAATCTTCTGCGTGGCGTCATTAATGGGCGCGCTGAATTTCATCACCACAACGCTTGATCTACGCGCCAAAGGCATGACCATGATGCGCATGCCGCTCACCTGCTGGGCCTGGTTTATTACCGCGATTCTGGGATTGCTGGCGTTCGGCGTCCTGCTCTCCGCAGGCATTCTGCTCCTGCTTGATCGTAATCTTGGCACCAGTTTCTACGTTCCGCTGGTGGTGGTGAACGGCCAGGTTATGGGACACAAAGGCGGGTCGCCACTGCTTTGGCAGCATTTGTTCTGGTTCTTCGGACACCCCGAAGTCTACATCGCGATTCTGCCTAGCATGGGCGTAGCTTCGCAGCTGCTTTCCACCTTCTCACGCAAGCCAATCTTCGGCTATAGAGCCATGGTGTACTCCATCATGGCGATCGGGGTTCTGGGTTTTGTGGTGTGGGGACATCACATGTTCATGAGCGGCATGAGTCCCTATTCGGCGTTTGCGTTTTCGATCATGACCATGGCGATCGGAGTACCTTCCGCCATCAAAACATTCAATTGGCTGGGAACGCTCCATAAAGGGAGGATCCGGTTCTATACCCCAATGCTGTTTGCCATCGGTTTCGTGTCCTTGTTTGTCTCAGGCGGATTGAGCGGGCCGTTTCTGGCACAACCGGTGCTGGATATCCCGCTGCACGACACATATTTCGTGGTCGGCCATTTCCATCTGATTATGGGCGTGGCTTCGATCTTCGGTATTTTTGGCGCCACCTATTATTGGTTCCCCAAGATGTTCGGGCGCATGATGAATGAAAGCCTGGGCAAGCTGCATTTTTGGCTGACCTTCATCGGCACCTACGCCATCTTTATGCCGATGCACTACCTCGGCATGGCTGGACATCCGCGGCGCTACTCACAGCTGACTGAGGTCGCTTATCTGCACAATCTCATTCCGGTGCAAACCTTTATGACCTATGCGGCCTTCGTCACTATCGCCGCCCAGCTTATCTTCGTAATCAACCTGTTCTGGAGCATGTTCAAGGGACCAAAGGCGAGCGACAATCCGTGGGAAGCGACCACGCTGGAATGGACCACCGTGACACCTCCTCCGCATGACAATTTCGGCGGACACACTCCGGTCGTGTATCACGGTCCTTACGAGTACAGTGTACCCGGCGCGGCCAGGGATTACGTGATGCAAACGGATCCAACACCGGTGACAGCACATTGAAGTTCGCGGGCGAGGCGCCCGCGCCACACGAGTTTAGTTATGGCGAGTTTGAGTCCGACAGTTCCGATTAAGCTTCCCGAGACCGGGCAAGGTGGAGGTGGGGACCATCCTCCTGCGTACGGCGGCGGTGGGGATGGCGGGCGCGGAGATGGCTACCCGGATTACGGTCAGCGTCTACGCCGCGCTCGATTGGGGTTGGCGATTGCCCTCGCGCCCATCTTCATGTTCTTCGTCTCAATTACCAGTGCATACATTGTGCGCCAGGGCTTGCCGACCTTTGACGATAAAACCAACAGTTATGTTCGCGACTGGATCCCGGTACAGCTTCCGTTGGCATTGTTGCTGGTCAATACCGGATTGCTGGCTGCGAGTAGCCTCACGGCCGAGTTGGCACGGCGGCAAATTACCCGCCAGGCAGCACTGGCTCCGGTCGCTTCGATTCCCGGAGTCTCGTTGGGCGAGGAACGCAGATTTCCCTGGGTCTATGTGACTGTTTTGCTGGGATCAGGATTTTTGGCTGGGCAATGGTTGGCCTGGCAGGAACTGGCGGCGCGCGGCTTCTACATCGCAACCAGTGCCAGCAGTTCATTCGTGTATCTGTTAACCGCCGCCCATGGTGTACATCTCGCTGGAGGCGTGCTGGTGCTGGCGTATGCGGCGGTCGTCTCGTTGCTTCATAAGCCAGTGGAGGCGCGGCGCATTGTCGTTGACGTGACCGCGTGGTACTGGCATTTCATGTTCGTGTTGTGGGTGGGCATTTTCGCGCTTTTGTGGTTTGTGAGATAGGTCTTGGCGGACAGGAGTGTCCGCCCCACATAATCAGGAGAACTTGATCATGGCAGATCTCGCGGTGCAGCACGGAGTGGCGGACGCTTATGAGCCGTCACTGTTCGGCACCTACTCCAAGAAGATTGGGATGTGGTTGTTCCTCCTCTCCGACTCGCTAACCTTCGGAGCCTTGTTGTTCGCCTACAGCTACGGGCGTATCTCCAATCCCGATTGGCCGACGCCGTTTCATAGAGAGAGCATCCTCAATGCCACGGTGATGACAGGTTGCCTGCTGTCGAGTTCGCTCACCATGGTTTTGGGTGTGCTCGCTGCCCGTCGCGGAGACCGCGCCTGGACGCGCAACTGGATTCTGCTGACCATGCTATTCGGGACTGCCTTCATCGTGCTGCACGGCATGGAGTGGACGAAGCTGATCAGCGAAGGCATGACTCCATTCAAGAATCCCTGGTCGGCCAATGTGCCGCAATTTGGCGGCACGTTTTTCACCCTGACCGGCATGCACATGCTGCACGTGACCATCGGGGTGATCTACCTGGGCGTGGTTGCGTTGCGGAAGAAGTGGCTGCCGATCTTGCTGGCAATCTGGCTGGTCGCATGGCTGGCGACTCCGGCGGATAATGTCTTCCATATCGGCGTCCACGTGCTTTTGATCGGAACGGTCATTGCGGCCGTGATCCTGTTTCTTAAACCCAAAGATTATGACGCGCACGATGTCGAAATCGCAGGGCTGTACTGGCACTTCGTGGACTTGGTGTGGATGTTCATCTTCCCGCTGGTGTACCTGATGTCCACCAGGATTACAGGGTAAGCGGGTTTTAGTTGCACGATCCTCGGTAAGCACATCTCGCGAGGATGACGTTATAAAACGGAGAAGACTTCAAGATGCACACTGTTGCTGCCCATCATGATGAAAGCAAGAGCCAATACCTCTGGGTATGGGCCGTGTTGCTTCTGCTTACGGCGGTGGAAGTCTTATTGGCCTACAAGCAGTTTTTTCAGCCGGTACAGATGCTGGAAGCGCTTATGGTTCTGTCGATCATCAAGTCGGCGCTGATCATCGGTTACTTCATGCACCTCAAGTACGAGATTGCATCCATGAGATGGGTGCTGATGGCGGCTGTGATTGCGTGCCTGTGCCTGATGTTCATTTTTTTTGCGGATGCATTTCGCATCCTGAAATTGGGCGTACGATGAAGCTGCGATTGGTTCTAATTTCCCTGGCAATCCTGCTGTGGGCTGCGCCCGCATTCGCCCAGGGTTGCGCCATGTGCTACAGCAACGCAGCCGGAACGACTAAAGACGGTCAGCGCGCGATTAACCGCGCGATACTAGTTCTCCTCATCCCTCCGCTTGGATTCATGACCGCCGGAGTAGGGCTGGCGTACCGCTATGGCAAGAAGCGGGACGAAGAGTCGAAATAGCTGCGCGTAGCAGCCTTAAATCCCAGACGGCTCTCTCGAAATTTTTTACTTTATACATTTGTCATTCCGAGCCGTCCGCGGCCGCAGGCTAGGACCAGCGAGGAATCTGCATTTGGTGCTGGCGCCGCAGATCTCTTGTTATGCTCAGATGACGAACCTCTTCAGTGGCGGCTTCCTTGGCTCCGGTTATATGCGAAGATGGAATGAATGCCCAAACTGAAGACCATCTTCTTTGACGTTGGCAATACGCTTCTCTTCCCTACACGGGCCTCAATTCTTGCATCGCTTTACAAGCAAGGAATCATTCCGACGCTTGAGCAGTGGCATGCCGTTGAGCGCGTGACCAAAAGGAAATTCGATGAGATCGTGCAGCGCGGTGGCCCGGCAGACCACGGTTTCTGGTTCATGTTCTACACCCGGCTGTTGGAGGAGTTGGGAATTCACGATGATATGCTGCGCGATTCTCTGGTCGAGTCCACACGCGTCTCTTGGAATTGGCTCGACATGCCTCCCGGCACGCGGGAGTTCTTGCAACGGCTGGGAAAGCTATATCCGTTAGCGGTTATTTCCAATGCGGACGGCAAGATTGCCGCTGTGCTTGAACATTGTGGAATTGCCGACTGCTTTGCATCCATTACTGACTCGGGAGTCGTGGGATATGAAAAGCCTGCAGCCGCCATCTTTGAAGCGGCGTTGCGCTCCATGAATGCGCAGCCGGAGCAAAGTCTTTACATTGGCGATGTTTACTCCGTCGATTATCTTGGGGCAACGCACGCCGGGATGCAGGCCATGCTGTTCGATGTATGCGGCGCGTATCGTGGAAACGGGTTGCCCAGAGTGGAGTCGCTTGAGGGGCTGGAGAAGAGGCTAGCTGTATAGCCGCGCAAAACGCCCGAACAACTTCACCCAGCATGACAGCGCTTCTAAAGTGAAATCACCTGGTGATCGAGGCAATCCGCATGTATGCTGTCGTACAAATTGCGCAGCAGCTCTTGCCCATAGCGCGACAGAAAATAGATTCCCGCGATCTCGCGTTCCTGGAGAGTTTTGTTTGGATACAGGGCGTTGCTGAGTAATTGAGCGTGGCGGCCCAGCACTTCGGTTTGCCGCAGTTCGGCACGAGCCGCTTTTATCCGCAAGCTCTCGAGCTGGTGGTGGATTTTAGCTTCGGCGTTGTTTGCGGCATCTAGCAGGGTCTTATCAAGGCGCTCCAGCGCGCCTCGAACTGCCGTAAGAGAGCTTTTCAGCGAACTCTCTGCGTCTTCAAACGCAGAACGTAATCCATTGGGAAGGGCGCGCGCTGCAAGCTGTTCGCGCAAGGACTCTGGGCCTGGGAAGATATCGGTCAAACTCAATCGGTAGCGATTAAGCAGGCTTTCGAGCTTTGGTTCGACCAGAGTGGCCGAAAAGCGCGGCACAATCGGAGTGGTCCTCCCCAGCAGCTTCTCGTAAACCACATCGACCTGAGCAAAGTATGCAATTTCGGCGCTTCCCCCGGTGTAGGCGAGGGTTGGCAGAAGGTAATCCTGCACAACCGGCCGCAAAAGGACGTTGGGGCTGAAATCCTGCGGAGCGGAGTCAATGCGAGCCAGCAATTCTCCGCGTGAGATTTTTTCATTCTCGACCAAAAATTCGCTGCTCTCGTTATCGAACGAATAGCGATGCACGGCGACGCGCGCGCCATCGCGAAGAGTAAAAAGCAAAGTGGACGAGGGCGTCACCTTGACTTGCTGGTGGTACCCGCCGGCTTCCAATTCCTTGCCGCGGTCAAAAAGCGCATTATCGATTTCTGCGGCCCGCTCTGCCGCGGCGCGATAAATTGGCGCAGCGATGCGGTGAAGCTCGGGATCGGAGGCATCTAGCAGGATCACGCCCCATTGAGCGAACAAATTCGCGAACAGCCGAGCAAAAGAGCTGCCGAAGCTTTGACCAGGGCAGTAACTCTCGCGCAAAGCGCTCAGAATGTTGGTATCCCCGAGTAGCTCCGCCGCCCGTTCTACGAGGAGTTGAATCTCCGGGCCGAAAGAAACCCGTCCGACTGGGGCGTCCGGAGTGGAAGCCGTAGTCGCAACCAGTGGTTCCAAGGAAGCATCGGCACCGGGCATCGCGACGTGCTTGACCTCGTCGAGATCATGATCCTCCGTGGCCAGCCAGAAAACCGGTACACAGTTCACCCCGGCCTCGGTTGCCATTCTAGCCAGCTGCACTGCCGTGAGTGCTTTATAAATCGAGAACAGCGGACCCCCGAACAAGCCTACCTGCTGGCCTGTAACCGCCGCCGCCGCGCCCAAACGCAGGCGTTCAATATTTTCGAGGGATTGGGCCGAGGCTCCCCAGGATTGATTAAGGCGCCGGAGGATCACAGCAACCCGCTCTCGACGGTCAGGATCGTAATGAATTCGCGAAGCTTCGTCTTTGAGCCACTCCTGAACATAGGGTGGCCGGGAATAAAATTGCTGAACTTTGGGATAGTCGGAAAGAAAGTCGGCGAAAAGCCTGGTGGTATGCGGGATCTGGGTGAAAGGCAGACACTCCGACTTCACAGGCAGCTCTCCTGACAGCATTGGACGCCAGAATTCATGTAAAGTTACCGGGTTAATGACGTGCCTTTGATCAGATGGCGCAAGGGCGGGGCGCGATGCAGAAGATGAGGGGCGACGATGGGTCGCTGGCCGGAACCTGGATCAAACCGCCGGCTCATTCACCGCTTCGGCAATCTCCTCCAGAACGTCTGCTGGCTTTTCGTCGAGCATGAAACCCAGCACTTCCTGCGGGACTGGATTCATCCACACTGGCGCAAACGACTGCCGGTGCAAAGCAGATGGCCCGTGCTCGCGTAACGCGGCAATATGATGCGGAGTGCTGTATCCCTTGTTGGAGGCCAGGCCGTAAAGAGGGAAAACCGGGTCCCATTCGCGGACTATGCGGTCGCGCTCGACTTTGGCAATGATGGAGGCGGCGGCAATGGAGGCGGAGAGCGCATCACCGTGAATGATGGCTCTTTGCGGCAGGTCGCAATCCAGACGCAGGGCGTCGATCAGGAGATGGTCGGGCGGAGGATGCAGCTGAAGCACAGCTTCACGCATGGCGAGGCGCGAAGCGTGATAGATATTGATCTGGTCGATGCGGGCAGCATCCACGGCGGCAATCGCCCAAGCGATGGCGTGGTGGCGGATGCGCTCCGCCAAGATTTCGCGACGCTCTGGTAACAGTAGCTTCGAATCGCGCAGCCCGCGAATCCGGTACTTAGGATCGAGAATCACTGCCGCCGCTACAACCGGTCCGAACAGTGAGCCTCGGCCAACCTCGTCCACTCCCGCTACAAGGTGCGCCCCAGATTCCCACGCCCTTTTTTCAAACTTCAGCGTGCAGTGCAGGCGCTTCAGCAGGCGCAGCTTTGCCGCGGAGGGAGAAAGATTGATGCGGGCGACTTTGGTTTTTGGACTCAAGAAACCTGCCGGTCACTTCGTACCTTTTGTTCGTTTACAGAAAGTACACCTCCCGAATCTTCGCCGAGACTCGGGCTGTGAAGCAAGTTGGAAAACGGTTGCTGATCAGGGGACGCGTTGTTGGTTGAGTTCGTCGTCCTCATGTCATCCCGAACACGGCTTTAGCCGGTGAGGGATCTTATGTCAGCCAGAAGCGCCGATCGCGTAAACGGGAGCCTCACTCCCGCATGCGCCAGTGCTGGCGAAAGCGCTCGTAAGATCCCTCGCGCGAGGGCGCATCGGGATGACATGGCCTCTAAATGCTCCATTAGGCAAATTCCGTAAACAGGGCAAATTCGAGCGACTTAGTCCCGTTTGGCAGGTTTGTAGCCGGCCTTCTTGGCCTCGTCCAGAGTCATGAACTTGCCGTTCTTCGTCCTGCCATACCAGCGGCCACCTTTATGGTAGATGCCGCTATCGAGGTTCACCCAGACTTTGTGGCTCGCTTTTGCTGCAGCGATTTCTGCAGCCGTCGGTGCATTGTCCGGTTTGGCTGAGGCTTTGGTCTGAGTCGAGCTACTTGGTGCAGGCTGGTTTTGCGAGGCAGTGTTCTGCGAAAAAACCGTGGCAATGCTGACGCCCAAAACTAAAAGCAGCCATAACGTAATCCAACGCATGACACCTCTTTTTATGCGTAGATCCCGCGCTGCCGCAGCGTGTAAGCAACGCGATCAATTGCTAGCATGTACGCCGCAATCCGGTTATTGACGCGGTGAGTCTCGGCATAGCGGACCACGTCATCGAAAGCGGCTACCATGATGGTTTCCAGCTGCTCGTTCACCACCGATTCCTTCCAGAAATAGCCCTGGCGGTCCTGCACCCACTCGAAATAAGAGGTAGTTACGCCGCCGGCATTGCACAGGATGTCAGGAATCACGAACACGCGTTTATCCGCAAGAATCTCGTCGGCTGCTGCCGTGGTGGGACCATTCGCGCCCTCGGCCAGGATTCTGCACTTTACCCGATCGGCATTGCGGCTGGTAATTTGGTTTTCTGTCGCGGCAGGAATCAGGATTTCGCATTCCGTGAGCAGCAACTCGGCTGGATCGGCTTTCTCAGCTCCCGGAAAACCGGTTATGGTGCGGTTTCGCTGGCGATATTCGGAAAGCGCTCTCACATCAATTCCATTCGGGTTGTACAAGCCGCCATCCACCTCGAGAATGCCGATGACTTTGTATCCCTCCTGCGCCATCAGCAGCGCGGCGTTGGAACCCACGTTCCCGAATCCCTGCACAATCACCCGCGTCGACTCGCGCGACATGCCCAGCTTTTTGATCGCCCCATCGCAAACGATCATGATGCCGCGGCCAGTGGCTTCGCGGCGCCCGCGCGATCCGCCAATATTGATCGGCTTGCCAGTAACGACGGCGGTTACAGTTTGCCGCATGTGCATGGAGTAGGTATCCATCATCCAGGCCATGATCTGCTCGTTGGTGTTGACATCCGGGGCAGGGACATCTTTTTCAGGCCCGATGAATTCAACCAATTCCGCGGTGTAGCGCCGGGTCATGCGCTCGAGTTCGCCCATGGACATCTTGTGCGGATCGCAAATGATCCCGCCTTTGGCGCCGCCAAACGGAATATTCACCACCGCGCATTTCCAGGTCATCCAACTGGCCAGGGCGCGCACTTCGTCCAGGGTCACGTCGGGCGCGTAGCGGACACCACCTTTGGCCGGGCCGCGGGCAATCGAGTGCTGCACGCGGAATCCGGTGAAGACCTCAAGATGACCGTTATCCATGGCAACGGGAATGTGAATCGTGATCTCGCGATTGGGATAGCGCAAAACTTTCCACAAGCCCTCATCAAGATTGAGCTTGTGCGCGGCCAGATCGAAACGCGCAGACTGCGCCTCCATTGGATTGAATTCGCGTTCCATGCTGATGTGGTTCACAGTGGTGGTAGTCATGGCAGTCTCCAGCCTGCGGATTTAACTAGGTATGATGCTGCACCAACCGCGGCGTGCCCGCCGGATTGCGGCGACAAATTCAGAAGTATAGCAGGGTAAGGAATGGAGGCAAGGTGCTAACAGTCCTCACCATTTTGTCATCTCGAGCAAAGTCGCAGGATTGGTTTACGAATCCTGCGCGAAGTCGAGGGACCTGCTGTTCACGGCAGCTCTCGATCACCGGACGCATCACCGGGCCTAGGGACCGTCGGTCGCTCTGCGCCAGAGTCACGAAGGTCAGGACTCGGAGACGAAGAAGGCTTGGACAAGCCTAGCGAGATGAACTTAGGCCCAAAACCAATCTGTGGATCGTAAGTCTCAAACCGGGGCCGCCTCAGACGCACAAAGAAAAAACCCCAAATCACGAAGATCGGGAACCATAGCAGGATTGTGGCAACGACGAACCATACACCTGATAATCCGAGCAAATAACAGATAGCTAAAGTAAGACAAAGCCCGATCAGTCCCGACAGGCGGCCTTCGCGGATTGAGGGCTGCAGCTTCGCTCCACACGTCGGGCACACTACCGGTCTAGCTGGGTACACGTCTGTGTTCCGAAGCACACCCTGACAGAACGGGCACTCCAGTCTTGGCCACCACTTCATTCTCACCCAACCACTCCGATCAGGTTTTCTTTTGCTTCACGGTTGCTACTATCGTCCCCTTGGCCAATTTCGCCGAAATCTCATCTCCCGCCTTGGCCTTGGCCGCGTCCTTGAGGAGCTTTCCCGAGGCGTCGCACACCAGCGCATAGCCGCGCTGCAGAATCGCCAATGGCGACAGCGCTTGCAGAGCCGTGTCCATGCGCTCCAGACGAACTTTGCGCTCCAGCAGCAGATTACGAAAAGCCGAAATCAAAGCCGCAGATTGCACCTCCAAGTCCTTTCTCATGCTGCCCAGCACACGCCGCACGTCGTAATGCCGAACCGCCCCCGAGAGTGCCTCGAACCGTCGCCGCTGATTTTCGAGAACCGACCTCTGCGCCTGCGCCAGCCTGTACACCAGATCATCGAGGCGCTGCTGCCGCCGATGAATCAGATCCATCATGCGAGCAAAGGCGCCGTGTCGCGCTAATTCGGTCAGGTTCTGCCGGGCAATCAGCAGGTGGTAGCGCATGGCTTTTTCCAGCCGGCGATGCAGGCTGTCCATCTGTTCTTCAATCTCCTGCCGCGAGCGGATGACCAACTCTGCCGCCGCCGAAGGTGTTGGCGCGCGCAGGTCAGCGACAAAGTCGATGATCGTAAAATCAGTTTCGTGGCCCACCGCTGAGATCACCGGAATCTGCGATGAAACAATGGTGCGCGCCAGGCCCTCGTGATTGAATGCTGCCAAATCCTCCGCCGAACCGCCGCCGCGAGCAACGATGATTACGTCGGCGTTACGAGCTTTATTGAAATAGCGAATTCCGGCACTTACCTCGAGTGCCGCTCCTTCTCCCTGCACCTGCGCAGGAAAGATCAGGACATTGGCCCCGTGATGCCGCCTCTGCAGGATATTTAAAATGTCGCGCAGGGCCGCAGCTTGTGGCGAGGTCACGATGCCGATGCGGCCCGGCAGAGTGGGGATCGGTTTCTTGCGGCCAGAGTCAAACAGCCCTTCCGCTTCCAGTTTTGCCTTGAGCTGTTCGAAGGCGACTTGCAGTGCGCCCGCGCCTTTCGGCTCCAGGTATTCCGCCGAAATCTGCAACTCGCCGCGCTCTTCGTAGATCGTCACCCGTCCACGCGCCACCACTTGCATGCCGTTTTCCGGTCGAAAGCGCAATAGACGCGCAGAAGAACGGAATATGACGACCCGAATCTGGGCGCTCTCGTCCTTCAGCGTGAAGTAGAGATGGCCGGAATCGTGCGCGCGGAAATTCGAAATCTCGCCTTCTACCCAGATATCCGTGTATTCCCGTTCCAGGTGAGTACGGACCGCGGCGACCAGGTCGCGCACCGTCCAGGTGCGGCGGCCCGTCGGCGTGAAAGTAAGCCCGAGCTGGTCCGAAGAAGCCACTTAAGGGGAAGTCTACAGCAGACCGCACTTAGCAATTGGCCCTTAGCATTTCGCCCGGATGGCGTTCTGCCAACCCCCTCGTCAATGCAAAATGCCAAATGCTAACTGCCAACTGCTCAATGTTAGTGCCTGAATCGGCTGAATACGTAGAGCACCACCGACAGCACCACACTCAGCAGGATCGACGTAGCCAGCGGAAAGTAGAAAGTAGTGTTCTTGCCGCGGTAGACGATGTCGCCGGGGAGTCGGCCGAGCGGCAGATGAGTCCGACCCAGCAGCACGAGCGCAACTCCGGCGACGAAGATAATCGCACCAAGGAAAATCAGTAATTTCCCAAAATCCGCCACGCTTCATTCTAGCCGAATGATGAGTGCCAGGCCCCTCTGGGTACATCCGCAAATCCCACGCCTGTTAAAATTTTGGGTTATGAGATGGCAGCTCGCTTCACTATTGCTGGCGTGCGCAATGACTCCTGCCGCGGCTCAGAAGCGTCAGCCGCAAGCTAAGCCTCCCGCCGAGGTCGAAATCACCGCCGAACCAAATCATCACCTCGTGCTTGAGAACGCTTACGTCCGTGTTTTTCAGGTTGAGGTCGCTCCCCACTCCGCCACCCTGGTGCATCGCCATCGCCACGATTACATTTTCGTGACGCTTGGCTCAGCGGAGATTTCGAACGAAGTAAAGGGCAAGCCTCCGGTGACGCTCAAGCTGGAGGACGGTGAAACCCGGTTCACACCCGGGAACTTCGCCCACCTTGCCCGCAATCTGGCAGAGACTTCCTTCCGCAACGTGACCATAGAACTGTTGCAGGGTGATAAAGCCGATGCCTCGTCGCCCAAATGGGAGGGAGACCGCGGTTTGCAGGTGCTGCACGGCGGTACGCAGCAGATTCTGTTTGTGAAGGATGGCGTTCGCGTCTCCGAGGTCGAGTTACAGACGGCAGGGGTTTTGCCCAAGCATCACCATCCTGGTCCGCGCCTGGTAGTTGCGGTTACAGATATCGTGTTTCGTGATGACGTGGTAGGAAAACCCGCATCGAACATCGAAATGAAATTGGGCGATGTGAAGTGGCTTGAAGGAGGCATGACCCACACCATCACCAACGTGGGCGCAAAAGAGGCAAAGTTTGTGGAATTGGAATTTTAGTTGGATCTGGGATACTGATCCCTTCGCAAGTTGAGTTGCAAGATCAGCCGCTGGTTACGTTCTCAAACTGGAAGTTCAGCAGCACTTCCGTGTTTCAACCTAGGAAAATGCTCTCTGCTACAATCTGCCTATAGGCGCCGGGGCGGGAATTGGAACTTACGTTAAGATGCTGAATACAAAGCAGAAAATCAAAATCACAGGATGCTTGGGAGTCTTATTCGTTTTCGCTTTTGGCGCATCGTGCAACGGGTTTTTTGTGAACCCCTCGCTCACCAGCATTAGCGTCACTCCCGCTACCCCCTCCCTCACGGCAATTGGTCAGACCCAACAGCTTACCGCGACCGGCACTTATAACGATGGGACGACCCAGAATTTGACCGCCGCTTCCTCTACAACCTGGAGCAGTTCCAATACCTCGGCCGTCACCGTGAATAACACAGGTCTGATCAAAGCGGTTTCTCTCACGATCGTCTCTTCGGTAACGATTACGGTGACAAATACCACGTCTGCGGGGGCAGTCAGCGGAACGGCAACCGTTTGCGTTGGCAGCACCTGTTCGACGTCATCGTCGATTACGGTAACCTGTAATCAGGGCACCTCGATCAGTTTGTCCGCCAACGGTGGCGCAGGATCACAGATTCAGTTCGTAGCTACCCAGAATGGTTCGAACGTTTCATCGCAAGCCACCTGGAGTTCAAGCAATTCTTCGGTGATCAGCATTTCCTCGACTGGCAGTGGTGTTGCAACTCTGGAAGGGACAGGGACCGCTACCGTCACGGCCAACGTGTCCGGTCTCACGGGAGCGGTGTCGGTCACGGTAACGCAGTAGCTGTTGCAGCCCGCCTATTGCTCCCGCGTTCCGTTTTAGAATTGTGTCTGTTTCCTTCGTCGTAGGCCGACGATCACGCGTTATCATCAAGACGAGCTCGTAACTCACTATGCCTAATATCCGCTGCATTGGCATCAGCACCGGGGGCGGTGACGCTCCTGGACTCAACGCAGTGATCCGCGGTGCGGTCAAGTCCGCGATCCTTAAATACAAGTGGAAGGTGCTCGGGATTCCTGACGGCTTCGACGGCCTGATCTGGCCGGAAAAATCCCGCGAGTTGACATTAAAGGACGTCAGCGGCATCCTGCCTCGCGGCGGTACGATTCTGGGCACTACCAACCGTGGCAATCCGTTCCACTACAAGAGCTGCGAAAACGGCAAAGAAGTAATCCGCGATATCTCGGACGAAGTCATCGCCAATTCACGCAAACTCGGCATCGATGCCATCATCACGATTGGCGGCGATGGCTCGCAGAAAATCGCTCTGGAGCTTTTTGAAAAAGGCTTGAAGGTCGTGGGCGTTCCTAAAACGATTGACAATGATCTCTCCGCGACCGAAATCACCTTCGGTTTTGATACGGCGCTGCACACGGCAACCGACGCTATCGACAAAATTCACACCACCGCCGAATCGCATCATCGCGTCATGGTCATCGAAGTGATGGGTCGGGATGCCGGCTGGATTGCGCTGGAGGCCGGCATCGCCGGTGGCGCCCACGTCATTTTGATTCCCGAGATTCCATTCAGCCTGCAGCGAATCTGCGATTATGTGGCCGAGCGGGAAGGCTATGGCAAACGGTTCACTATCGTGGTGGTGGCCGAGGGTATCAAGCTGCCTTCCGAATTGCGGCAGCTCGCGCGCGGCGGATCAGTAGGAAATCTGATCGGCGACGGGATCGCTCTGACCGCCCACAAAGAGGTGCGGGTCAGTGTTCTTGGACATATCCAGCGCGGCGGCTCGCCTTCACCCTTCGATCGCATCCTGGGCACGCGCTTCGGTGTGGCCGCGGCTGATCTGATCGCCCAGGGCAGCTTCGGCAAAATGGTTTGCCTGCGCAATGCCAGAATTGAATCGGTAAATCTCGCTGACGCCGTTGGGCAAATTAAAGCCGTCGATCCCCAGGGCGAACTGGTACGCACAGCGCGGGCAATAGGGATTTGCTTCGGGGATTGATCCCCCTCACCGATTACGCTCAAAACCCGCTTCCCATGGGGTCAATGAGTGTAATCGCGATTTATCGTCAACTATTTCCGACTGACGTGCGCGGTTTTCGAAAGGCTTGCGGGAAACAGTGCCCTGGCCCTTATTGAGCTGGAGGTGCAGGCGGTGGCAGGTCGACCGTGATCGGACCAGCTTTTTCGTCCACGATTTTGTAATCACTCGGAACGCTGAACAAGGACGGATCTGGTTCGGATGTGTTTACGTTTGTAAACTGCGTTTTCAACTCGCCTGCCCAAGGGTCATTGTGCTTCGTCATCACGGTCGCTTTTAGTTCCGGAGAGTACCAGCGCTCCGAAGTAATCACCATAGGCTGTTCATTCCCCATTTTTCCGGCGGCGATTGTGGTCGTCACTCGGGTGCCAGTCGCATGAATGCCATCGATTGTCTGCTCACCCAGATTTTCAGTGGACGAACCAGGCTGATCCTCGCCATGTCCGCCCTTGTTGATGAACACCTGGTTGCCGATAACTTCGGGCCCGGCCGCACCCGCTGCCTGATAGAACATAACGTCTGCCGTCCTGGGCGCTGTCTTAGGCATTGTCGCGCCGCCACCTACGCTGGCACCGCTAGCCGCAGCAGCTGGCGAAAGAGGCATCTTGCGCGCGATCTTGGCGTTGGTATCGAGCACATAGCGGAATCCCGCGACAGGATCGATGATTGTGATGAGCTTGCTCGGAGGACTCTGGGCAGCGGGGCCGAGCAACATGAGGGTTGATTCACGGCGCATCCGGCTTTCACTGTCGCGGCACAGTGTGGAAGAATCCGTAGTATGGATGCGGTTGCCGTCGGCAAAACTTTGAGTATGTTCGGTCGAAATCGTGGCGCAAAAGGGCGTGCCCTTGACTGGCTCCGCATCCATAATCTCGGACCGCATGCTGAGCATGCCCGTTTTCGCTTGTAATGGGCCGAGCTCAGGCAGCACTTTCATGAGCGGTGGTCCTGAATCGGTTTGCGCGGCCACGGCTCCGGCTAGGATGACCACCGCGAGCGGGGCGAAAGCGTTCAGTCTGATGTTCATCGTTACATTCCTCCAAAAGAAACCTACTGGTCGAGGCGAATTCCACGAGCAATTCCATCTGCTCCCACGAGTACGTCGGCGCGAATGGTCTCGGCAGCATCAGTCTCGCCGGGCTGCAGCCCCAGCATCGAGGGGGACAACTGCACGCGCACGATTTCCATGTCTCCGGCGCAACTAAGTCGATCACAGTACATCAGGCTCGTAAACCCAGAAGGAAGCAGGCTGTGATTGTCTGCAATCGCGCCTCGACGAGAAATATGTTTATCAAGCTTCTTGTGGGCCTCGAGGCTCGCTTGCTTGATCTCGCCTTCCGGAGCGCTTCTGCTGAGTGAGGCCGGCAACTGGTTTGCGACGATGGGCTGTGGCGCCTGGGCGGCCTCGATACGCTGAGCTCGTTTTCTGCCCGGCAACAGCAAAATCAGAATCACCGCTGCAACCGCAAGCAACGCTGCACTGTAACTGAAGATTGCAACTCGATCTGTTGTCTTACGAAGCGCGGTCGGCTCGCGCCGGTGGCCTGCCACGCGCTTGCGGAAAGCCCTAAGAACTGCCGCATCTAGAGTCGTCGGGACCTCAGGAGGGGATTCACGGACTCGCCACAGACTTAGTGCTAGCTCGCGCCGCTGCCCGATGAAATGCTTGCACTCAGCGCAGACGTTCAGGTGGGCAACCATTCCGGCGGAAAAGGAACGAAGATCTAAATCACCATCCTGCGAATCTTCGACATGCTGGCGGATCTGTTGACAACTCATATAAGACACCCTTCCGTGCCTGTAAGCCCCACATCAGCACGTGGCTTTTGTAACGGCTTCAGCTTGCGAGCCAGGAGGCTATGCCCACGATTCAACCGGGAGCGGATTGTGCCGACGGAACATCTCAAACGAGCCGCCGCCTCCGTATAAGAAAGTCCGCACAAATCACAAACAACAACCGCTTCGCGATAGTGAAGGGGAAGCGAGGCAATTGCCGTCTGTACTCTGTCGATGAGTTCATTGCGGACTACTTGTTCGGCTACAGAATCCGCTTCTGATACGAGAATCGGAATTGCGCTTTCCTCCGGCGGCAAGCATTCGTACCCTTGTTCGCGCCGCCGGATACGTCGAACCAAATTCTTGGCGATGCCGAAGGCAAACCCGGCAACATCGCCCTGCTGCTCCCGATAGTTCCCTCCCTGATTTAGCAATGCCATGAAGACCTCTTGCGTTATCTCCTCCGCTGCGGGCTTTGATGCGGTCACATAGTAGGCGTATCGAAAAATATTGCGTTTCAATCTCTCGTAAAGTCGAAGAAAAGCGCTTTCGTCCCCTTCGATTGAGAGTCTTAGAAGTTCTGCGTCGGATCGGCTATCGGGATTGTTCATCTCGGTTTCGACCGCATGCGGCTGGGCTTTCACCCCCTCAGTCTATCTTCGCGGCTTTGAGGAGAATAGTTCCAAGAAAATTTTGTAGATGCAGCTGCTGGGCTCTCTGAAGATGCGGCGGATTACTATGAGTGGTTGCAACTCATTGACTGGCCGCCAATTTGTCGATGTACGTTATCTTGTATGTCGGTATTCTAGTTCGAGTTTCGGGGATGGTTGACGAAAACAGGGATCTGAAGAGTCTGTTCAAAAGTGCGGCGATCTCAGCCAGCACACGTCCTGGTCCCTTCCGCGATTTTTATACGGCTCGGGTGGGGAGTGGAATGCGACCTACGATGGCTCGCCTGACCCT
>Ga0187784_10000222_pt1 | contig 39302 bp, 37 predicted proteins | sample 1015_SJ02_MP15_2_FD_132964 | JGI IMG/M metagenome (GOLD analysis project Ga0187784, IMG submission 132964) | Tropical peat soil microbial communities from peatlands in Department of Meta, Colombia - 1015_SJ02_MP15_20_MG | ecosystem: Environmental > Terrestrial > Soil > Wetlands > Peat | place... | reverse complement strand
CTTCATCTCGGGCGGTTCGGAAACTCGCCCGGCCCGCCAACGCGGGTCTGCCAGGAGCTGGCTGCCCGGGGCGCGGATCGGTTGTCCGCGACCATGAAGCGCGAGACCGGACTGAGCCAAGCCTGAAAACTTGGCGAGAGCCGCGGTAGAGCGCCGGAAGGCGAGCGCGTCCGCCAAAAGCGGCGCGCGCCGCGAACCCGCCCAGCGGCAACGCTGCGATAGCGCGGAGCGGCCTCTGTATGCGCCTTTCGGCGCTCCGCCTCCCCCTTATTTGTTTGGGGGGCCCTTTTTCGTGAGGTGCAAATAGCTCGGGCGCTCAAAACCGCGCCGCGAGAATGAGAAGCTATTTTCACCTCTCCCCGCTGTGCGGGGAGAGGTGATCAGCGTCGTGAGAACAAAATTCACTGCTCCAAGGGGTAAACTACTATGGACTCACATCGCCGCGATCTTCTGCCGATCGATCTGGCCGGCGCTCTTGCAGCCGGTCAGCGCCATAGTGACATCGAGCTCGTTTTTGATGATCTCGATGGCGCGCGCAACGCCGGCCTCGCCGGCGGCGCCGAGACCGTAGATGTAGGCGCGGCCGGACAGGCAGGCGCGCGCGCCGAGCGCCAGCGCGCGGAACACGTCCTGGCCGGAGCGGATGCCGCCATCGAACAGCACTTCAATGTCCGAGCCGACCGCGTCGGCGATCTTTGGCAGCGCGGTGATTGTCGAGGGCGCGCCGTCAAGCTGGCGGCCGCCGTGATTGGACACGACCAGAGCCGCGGCGCCGGTCTTCGCCGCGATGCGGGCGTCGTCAGCATCGAGGATGCCCTTGAGGATGAGCTTGCCGGGCCAGAGGCTTTTGATCCATTCGACGTCCTTCCAGTTCAGCCCCGGATCGAACTGGCCGGAGATCCATTGCGTCAGCGAATTGACGTTCTCCATGCCTTTGATATGGCCGGCGATGTTGCCGAAGATTTTGCGCTTGCCGCGCAGGATGCCGAGCGCCCAGGCCGGCTTGGTCGCAATGTCGATGAGATTGCCGAGCCTCAGCTCGGGCGGCACCGTCATGCCGTTTTTGATGTCGCGGTGGCGCTGGCCGAGAATCTGCAGATCGACGGTGAGCACAAGCGCGCTGCACTTGGCCGCCGCCGCCCGTTCGATCAGCGCGCGGATGAAGCCGCGGTCCTTCATCACGTAAAGCTGGAACCAGAACGGCTTGCCGACGGCGCCGGCGACATCCTCGATCGAGCAGATCGACATGGTCGACAGCGTGAACGGGATGCCCGCCGCCTGCGCGGCGCGGCAGGCGAGAATTTCACCGTCGCCGTGCTGCATGCCGCACAGCCCGATCGGCGCCAGCGCCAGCGGCAGCGCGACCGGCTCGCCGAGAATCGTGGTCGCGGTCGAGCGGCCGCCGACATCGACCAGAATGCGCTGGCGCAGCTTGATGCGCTCGAGATCGCTGCGATTGGCGCGCAACGTCTCTTCGGCATACGAGCCGCCGTCGGCATATTCGAAGAATGCGCGCGGCACTTTGCGGCGGGCGGTCTGCCGCATGTCATCGATGCAGGTGAAAGTGGTCATGGTCGCGCTCCCGGCTCATACGTGTCGTTTTGATAGCACAGCCGGCGTGTTTCGGGCCGCTTCACGCAGGATTCAACGGAACAGGCGCGGCCGAAACGCGTTGCCTCACTGGCTCTGCGGGCTGGGCGGGAACGCGGTGCTGGCGCTTAGCGTTTTCGGATGAGGTGAGCGATGGAGCGTTCGCACCATGGCGGTCGAAGCCGGCAAGGCGAGCATCGCGACGAGCCGGCTGAGCGCGGCCGACAGGTCGATGCCCTGCGCCGCAAGATGCTCGACAAGGCCCTGGATGACGGCCTCGAAGACACATTTCCTGCATCGGATCACGGTTTCCGTTACGCAGCCCGCGCCCAGCTCCTGCGACAAGAATGAGCAATAAGGCAGGTATCCGCTTGCCTTAAGGCAACCCGAAGTAGACCGCTAAGCTATTGACGTTAGTGTCGTTTCGTTCTCTATGCTGCAGCAAAGGGCAGTAACATTACTGCATCTTTTTTGAAGCGGCCTTGGCCCGGAAGCGGTTAATATCCACCCTCGGCAGAGGCATTGCGGCGGGGCAACCAGAGCGATGATGCGTAAGTATTTCGGCACCGACGGCATTCGCGGCCGGGCGAATGGCGTGATTACGCCTGAACTGGCGTTGAGGGTGGGGCAGGCGACAGGGCTGGTATTTCGCCGCGGTGAGCATCGTCATCGCGTGGTGATCGGCAAGGATACCCGGCTGTCCGGTTACATGATCGAGACCGCGCTGGTGGCTGGATTCACTTCGGTCGGCATGGACGTGCTGCTGCTCGGCCCGATGCCGACGCCCTCGGTGGCCATGTTGACCCGCTCGATGCGCGCCGATCTCGGAGTCATGATCTCGGCCTCGCACAACCCGTTCGACGACAACGGCATCAAGCTGTTCGGGCCGGACGGCTACAAGCTGTCCGACGACGCCGAACTTGAGATCGAGCGACTGATGGCGACCGATCTCACCAGGCGGCTCGCCGGCAGCCGCGATCTTGGCCGCGCCAAGCGCATCGACGGCGTGCACGACCGCTACATCGAATTCGCCAAGCGCACGCTGCCGCGCAACCTGTCGCTCGAAGGCCTGCGCATCGTGATCGACTGCGCCAACGGCGCCGCCTATCGCGTCGCGCCCGACGCATTGTGGGAACTCGGCGCCGACGTAGTGCCGATTGGCGTTGAGCCTGATGGTTTCAACATCAATCACGATTGCGGTTCTACCGCGCCGGAAGCGTTCTGCCACAAGGTCCGCGAGATGCGCGCCGATATCGGCATCGCGCTCGATGGCGACGCCGACCGCGTGCTGATCGCCGACGAACACGGTCATTTGATCGACGGTGACCAGCTGCTCGCCGTGATCGGCGAGAGCTGGCGCGACGACGGTCTGCTGGCGAAGCCCGGCATCGTCGCCACTGTGATGTCGAATCTCGGGCTGGAGCGCCATATGCACGGCCTCGGCCTCGAACTCGTGCGCACGCCGGTCGGTGACCGCTACGTGCTCGAACATATGCGCGAGCACGGCTACAACGTCGGCGGCGAGCAGTCCGGCCACATCATCCTGTCCGACTACACCACGACCGGCGACGGCTTTGTCGCCGCGCTGCAGGTGCTCGCGGTGGTGCAAAAGCAGGACAAACCGGTGTCACAGGTCTGCCATCGCTTCGATGCGCTGCCGCAAGTACTGAAGAATGTGCGCTACAAAAGCGGCAAGCCGCTCGAACATGCGAAGGTCCGCTCCGCGATCCACAACGCGCAGAAACGGCTGAACGGCCACGGCCGGCTCCTGGTGCGGCCGTCGGGCACCGAGCCCGTGATCCGCGTCATGGGCGAGGGCGACGACAAGGCGATGATCGAGGAGATCGTCGACGGCATCGTCGACGCGCTGACCGCGCACGCGGTGTAACGCCCGCGGATCAGCCCCGCGATCGCAGAAACTGCGCGAACGCCTTCAGCGTGATTTCCGAAACGTAGTGCTCGATGCCCTCGGCGTCGGCTTCGGCCGCTTCGGTGGGCACGCCGAGCGCCCGCAACAGGTCAACAACGAGGCGGTGCCGCACGCGCACCCGTTCGGCGAGCGCATGGCCTTTCTCGGTGAGGAAGACGCCGCGGTAGGGCCGGGCGGTGGCAAGGCCGGCGCGTTTGAGACGGGAGATCGATTTTATCGCGGTGGCGTGCGAGACGCCGAGCCGCCGGGCGATGTCGGTCGGGCGCGCTTCGCCCTCGCTGGCGAGCAAGTCGGCGATTAGCTCGGCATAATCCTCGAGCAAAGCGGTCGACTGCGCCGACCGCGTCTTGCCGAAACGGCGCGCCTGGGTGCCCTCCGCGGGAAGCTTGCCCATCGCCGAATGATCCGTGTCCGTCCGCCGCTCCATCGCAGGCGAGACCACATTCGGAACTCTGTGTCAAAGTGTAGCCAAGGCTACATAGTATAGCCATTGACGGAAACGCGTCGGCTCCGTATATAACCTGGGCTACATTTTGGTGTGGGTGCTGCATTACCATGCTCCAGGTGCCGGTAGAGGACAGGCTTCAAGGCCGCGAACGGTTGGTTTCGTCCGGCTCGCTGACCGGCCGCACCGTCGCCGCGGCCCAGGTGGTGCTGTCGGGCGGGAATGGCGGCTGGCGCGGCTATCTGGCGTTCGCCGGCCCCGCCGTGGTGGCGTCGATCGCCTACATGGACCCCGGGAACTTCGCCACCAACATTCAGGCTGGCGCCAAATACGGTTACCAACTGCTCTGGGTCGTACTGCTCGCCAACCTGATCGCGATGCTGTTCCAGGCGCTTTCCGCCAAACTTGGTATCGTGACCGGCCGTAACCTCGCCGAAATGTGCCGCGACCAGTTCCCGCGGTTCGTGGTGCTGGCGATGTGGGTCGTCAGTGAAATCGCCGCTATGGCCACCGATCTCGCCGAATTCATCGGCGGCGCCATCGGCCTGTCGCTCTTGCTCCATCTCCCGCTGCTGGCCGGCATGGTCATTACCGCCATTATCACCTACGTGCTGCTGCTGTGCGAAAAATTCGGCTTTCGGCCGCTGGAGCTGATCATCGGCAGCATGGTCGTGCTGATCGGGCTTTGTTACCTGATCGAGATGTTCATCGCGCCAGTCGATTGGCTGGCGGCCGGCGTCCACACAATCGTTCCGGAGCTCGCCGACGGCCAGGCGCTGCTGCTCGCGGTCGGGATCATTGGCGCCACCGTCATGCCGCACGCGGTCTATCTGCATTCCGGCCTGACGCAGGGTCGCATGCCGGTGCGCGACAATGGTGACCGGCGCCGCGTGCTGGCCTATTCCAACCGCGAAGTCATCGTCGCGCTTGCGGCCGCCGGCCTCGTCAACATGGCCATGGTGATGATGGCGTCGAGCGCGTTCCACGCCGGCCACCCGGAGGTGGCGCAGATCGAAACCGCGTATCACACGCTGACGCCGCTCCTGGGCGGCGCGGCGGCGGGGGTATTTCTGTTGTCGCTGATCGCTTCGGGCGTTTCGTCGTCAACGGTCGGCACGATGGCCGGCCAAATGATCATGCAGGGATTTGTCGGCTTCCGCATCCCGGTCTGGGTGCGCCGCGTCGTCACCATAGTGCCGGCATTCATCGTGGTCGCGATGGGCGTCAATGCCACCAACGCGCTCGTCGTCAGTCAGGTTGTGCTCTCGATTGCGCTGCCGCTGCCGATGATCGCGCTGCTGATCTTTACCCGGCGCGCCGACATCATGGGGGAGTTCACCAATGGCCGGCTTACGCAAGTCGCGGCGGTGATCGGCACCATCGCCGTGCTGCTGCTCAATAGCATCCTGATTTTGCAGATCTGCGGGATTGCCCTTCCGGGACTGCCCGCGGCCGGATAGCCGGCGGCATCATCGATCGCCCCGAATCGCTAAACCCGGACTGCGAGCTGCGCAATCCGGGCTACAGAACTTGTCGCTTTGCTGGTGCGGCCGGTTGGCCGCGCCGTCAGCCGACCGTCTTCAGATTTTCGGCGGCCGACTTGCCGGTTTTGCGGTCAGTCACGATTTCGAACGTCACGCGCTGACCTTCCCGGAGTTCGCGCAATCCGGCACGCTCCACCGCGCTAATGTGAACGAACACGTCCTTGCCGCCGCCCTCAGGCTGGATAAATCCATAACCCTTCTGCGTGTTGAACCATTTCACGGTACCGTTGTTCACGGGCCACCTCTTTCCATAGACACGTCAAAATGGACCGGGCGGTAATGCCCAGTCCGGTTCGCTCGAGATTTTGGTGAAGGATTGTCAGTCAGGCGCGCTTGTCGTCGCTGCGTGGCCAAGTCATTCGGCCGAAAACTCGATGCGCAATATTTAGCGGCAACCGGGCCTTTATGCAAGGCCGCCCGCGTCGAATATGACAGCGGCATAACATGCCTTAATCAACTGATAATCGCCGCTGTTGTTTTGTGCGACAGGCTGCGCTTTTCGACCGCTCGTGCGGCCGCGCAGCAAACCATCACGTCATTGAATTCGATTGCATTTTTCCGGCTCCGCGATGCAGCAAACGTGATGCTTTTACTGCAGCGCGCCGCGCACCAAAGCCGCGTAAAACCGCGCCGAGGCACCGCGCGGCTGCGCCAAACCGAGCCGGGCGAGGCATTCCTTGTCGCCGGCGGAGCCCGAAGCGAATCCGCGCAGCGCGATCGCAGCGAGCCCGATTGGCGAGGCGGACTTTAAGGTTTGCAGGGCAGGTATGAGCCGCTGCTCGACTTCGGTGAAATCCGTGCCGAATGGGAAGGTGGGCAACAGGCCGGCGTCGGCGGCTTCGCTCAGATTGCGGTTGATCGCTTCCCGCGTATTGTTGCGCGCCGACGGCGGCAGGTCGAACGACCGGGCGATCTTGCCGGCGTCCTTGGCCTGCCGCAGCAACTCATCCTGAAAACGCGCGTCGGCGATCGCCAGCATGGCGGCAATCGTCTCGCTGTCGCTTTTGCCGCGAATGTCGGCGATGCCGTATTCCGTCACGATGATGTCGCGCAGATGCCGCGGGATCGTCGTGTGGCCGTAGCGCCAGCGGATGTTGGATTGCGTTTTGCCTGCAGCGGTGCGTGTCGCGTGCAGCAGAATTGCCGAGCGTGCGCCTTCGAGCGCGAAACCCTGGGCAATGAAATTATATTGCCCGCCGACGCCGCTGACGATGCGACCATCCTCGAGCCCGTCGGAAATCACGTCGCCCAGCAACGTCGCCATCATCGCGTCATTGAGAAATCGCGCATTGGTTCGCCCCCGGCGCTTTTTGGCCTCGTCGCCGTACAGTTCGTTGACGAACGAGATCGCCGTCATGCCGAATTTCTGCACGACATCGCGCGGCATCTCGCGCAAGCTCTGGTGGAATGCGCGAGATCCGATGAAGAAGCCGGCGTGCAGCACGACGCCGTTCACTTCGCGCTTGAGAATGCCGGAACGAAACAGATCGAGCAGCCCTTCGACAAACAACTCCGAGCAACCATAAAGCCCAGTCACGAACGGCTCGTGATGCACCGCACCGTCGCGTCCCGGATCGTAGCCGAGTCGAGTCAATAGCTTGCAGAACTCAGTGTTGTGGTGTTGGCGCAGGACCAGCGCCTGTGCAACGGCGTCGCCGAGCGAGCCGATGCCGATCTGCAGCGTGCCGCCGTCCAGCACCAGGCTCGCAGCGTGCAGGCCAGCCGCGTAATCGGCGAGTGACACTGGCTCGCGTGGCGGCGCGAATAGCGGGAAATCAGTCGCGGGACTTTCGAGCAGCATATCGAATTCACCGGCGCCGATCGCGGCGTCGCCGGGCATGAATGGCAGCTCGGAGTTGATTTGGCCGGCAAACAGAAAATCGACGCGGCGCTGGTGACGCAACGTCAACAGATCGAGCGTCAAGTCCGGATTGCAGCTCAAGCTATACGGTCGCGCGGTCTCCCCGGCGCGGTGCGCCACCAGCTGGCCGACCACGTTGACTCCGCGGTCGAGCACATAGTGCAGCGCGTGCGTATAGTTGGCCGAGATGTATTGTTGCTGCGCGTAAGGCGAACCGAGCCATTGGCCGGCCTCGAAGAAGAACTCATTGATCTCGATGTTGGGCGGCACCTTGCCGTTGCGGACCGCCGTGGCGTAATCGAGTTCGGGATAGCCGGCGAACAGGCGTTGCATGATCGGATCGAGAAAGCGATGTTCAAGCTCGCTCTTGGCGCGCGGCGGGGTGAGCGTGAGCGCGGTGAAGATGGTGAGCCGGATCGATGGATCGGCGACGGCCTTGGCGTACAGCGCGTTGGCGATGTGATTGGCCTTGCCGAGGCCAAGCGGCAGCGCCAGCACGATCGTCTTGCCGACTTTTTCGACGATGGCGTCGGCGATCTGCGCCGGATCGTCGAATGTTCGCGGCGCGGTCCCCGCCTCCGAATGAATCATTGCTTAGTGTCCCAGCCCGGATCGGGGTGGAAGCGCGGCCCGTATTGCCCAGCGAGGCGCTTGAGCGTGTCGCGCACATCGGCAAAGCCGCGCGTGCGCGCGTAGTGCATCGGCCCGCCGCGGAATGGTGCAAAGCCGGTGGCGAAGATCATCGCGCCGTCGAGCACTTCGTCGTCGGTCACCACGTCTTCGCGCCAACAGGTCATGCAGGCGTCGAGCATCGGCAGGATCAGCCGGTCGGCCGTGTCCGGCGAGGGCGTGACGTCCTCGTGCGCTTTGACGGCGTGGCCGTCCTTCCAGTCGTACAGGCCTTTGCCGGTCTTCTTGCCGAGTTCGCCCTTGGCCACCTTGTCCTTGAGCCATTGCGGCGCGTCGGGCATGTCGCGATTGAGACTGCTGCGCAGCATTTCGGCGACGTGCAGGCAGATGTCGAGGCCGACCTCGTCGGCGAGTTCGATCGGGCCCATCGGCATGCCGAAATCGACGGCGGCCTTGTCGATTGTCTCCTTCTTCATGCCGGCGTCGAGCATAAGCAAGGCTTCGAGCAGGTAAGGCGTGAGCGCGCGGTTGACCAGAAAGCCGGGCGCGCTTTTCACCGGTGCCGGCAGCCGGTCGATGCGGCCAAGGAAGGCGCGCGCGTCGGCCAGTACGTCGGGAGCGACCTGATCGTGGCTCACGATCTCAACGAGCTGCATGCGCGATACCGGGTTGAAGAAATGAATGCCGACGAGCCGCTCCGGCCGCGGCAGCCCGTCGCGCAACTGTTCGAGCGGGATACTCGAAGTGTTGCTGCCGAGGATCGCTTCAGGCTTCATCTTCGGCTCGATGGCGGCGAATATTTTCCGCTTCAGCTCAAGATTTTCCGGCACCGCCTCGATGATCAGATCGGCGCCGGCGACACCATCGGCTTTCAGATCGGGAATGAGACGGTCGAGCGCATCGCGCACACGGCGGTGGTCGTCGCGGCCGATCTTGCCGTAAAGCTCGGCCGCGCGCTTGACGGCGCCGCCGATCGCCTTCGCGCTGGTGTCGCCGAGCGTGACGACAAAGCCATTCCAGGCGCACCACGCGGCAATGTCGCCGCCCATGGTGCCCGCGCCGATGACGTGAACGCGCTTGCCGCCCCACTTGCCGCCGGCGAGGCTCTTCAGCTTGTCGCGCAGGAAGAACACGCGCACCAGATTTTGCGCGGTGTCACCAACAAGGAGCTTGGCGAAGGAGGAAATCTCGGCTTTTTGCGCGGCTGCAGCATCGCCACCATGCTCTACCCACAGATCGATCAGTGCATAGGGGGCCGGATAATGCGCGCGCGGTGCCCGTTTGGCCGCCTCGCTCGCCATACGCGATGCCAGCATCTGACGCGCCGGCCTGAAGTTCAGGAGCGCGGCGGCAAAACCCTGCTTCGCCTTTTTCAGTTCGCCGCTGACCGCTGCGGACACGGCGCCGCGGACATGGCGCTCCTGTGTGACGGCGTCAACCAGACCGAGCCGGCGCGCGCGGCGGGCGCGCTCGCTGCGACCGGTCAGCATCATGGTCATCGCCTGGGCCGGATTGATCAGGCGCGGCAGCCGGACCGTGCCGCCGAGTCCGGGATGGAGCCCCAGCAGCACCTCGGGAAAGCCGAAGCTCGCGTCATCGATGGCTATGCGGTAGTCGCAGGCGAGCGCGAGTTCGAGGCCGCCGCCGAGGCAATAGCCGTGAATGACGGCGATCGTGACGGTGTGTAGCCGGTCGAGACGGTCGAGCACCGCATGACCGCTCGCGATCAGCGCTTCGATTTGCGCCGTATCCTTGACCCCGCGAAACTGGGTGATGTCAGCGCCGGCGATGAAGCCGCCCGGCTTGGCGGAGCGGATCACGACGCCGCGTGGCGGATTGCTTTCGAGCCGTTGCAGCATGGCGTCGAACTCGGTGAGCACCTCGCTGGACAGCGTGTTGGCGCTCGAATCTTTTTTGTCGAACAGCAGCCAGACGATGCCGTCCGGATCGGTACGCATGCGCCAATGCGCCCACGGGCTCGCCTCTTGTGGCGCTTCGTCGATCGCGAACGGGCCGAGTTCGAGATTGCGCTTGCGGAGGACGGCGAGGGCCGGTTTGCCCAGGTGTGACGTTGTCATGGGCGCCCTTCAGATCGCTTCGATCAGCATGGCGCCGCCCTGGCCGCCGCCGATGCATTCGGTGGCGATGCCGCGCTTTTTGCCGAGCCGTTTCATGGCGCTGACGAGATGCAGCACGATCCGGTTGCCGCTCGCGCCGACCGGATGGCCGGTGCCGATGGCGCCGCCGTCGACATTGAGCTGGTCGCGCGGAATGCGGCCCGCCGCGCCTGGAAGGCCGAGGGCGTCGCGGCAGAATTCGGCATCTTCCCAAGCAGCGAGGCAGCCCAGGACCTGCGCCGCGAAGGCCTCGTTCAGTTCCCACAATTCAATATCGCCGAGCGCCATCTGGTGGCGCTTGAGCAGCGCGGTCGAGCAGTATACCGGCCCGAGACCCATCACCGAGGGATCGAGCGCCGACCACTCGCTGTCGACGATGACGGCTTTGGGCGTCAGCCTATGCTCACGCACGGCGTCTTCCGACGCGAGAATGACCCAGGATGCGCCGTCGGTGATCTGCGAGCTGTTGCCCGCCGTCACTTTACCCCACGGCCGCTCGAAGGCCGGCTTGAGCTTGGCGAGCGAATCGGCGCTCGAGTCGGGCCGCACGCCGTCGTCATAGTCGAACACCGTGCCGTCGCGAGCAAATGCCGGCTCCACTTCGCCGGCGAAATAACCGTCCTTCTGTGCCGCCGCCAGCCGCTGCTGGCTCTCGGCCGCGTATTCATCGGCTTGCCGGCGCGTGATATGGAACAGATGCGCGACGAGCTCGGCGGTCTGTCCCATGTTGAGGTCGGTGATCGGATCGGTCAGGCCGCGTTCGAGGCCGATGACTGGCTTGAAAAACGCGGGACGGACAGCAAGCAGCGCCGAGAGCCTCGCACCGATGCTGCGCGCGCCAAACAGCTTCGCATACCAGTTGACCGCACTGCGGCTGTAGACCAGCGGCGCGTGGCTGAGCGCTTCCGCGCCGCCCGCCAGAATGAGATTTGCCGAGCCTTCGCGAATGTAGCGGAACCCGGTGTCGATCGACTGCATGCCAGAGCCGCAATTGATCTGCACGGTGAAGGCGGTCATCGCTTCGCCCATGCCGAGGCGGAGCGCGGCGACGCGCGCCGGGTTCATTTCGTCGGCGATGACGTTGACGCAGCCGAGGATCACTTGGTCGAAGGCGTCCGGCGCAAACGGCTGGCGCAGCAGCAGCGGCCGGCCGCACTCCACGGCGAGGTCGACCGGCGTGAACGGGCCGGGCCGGCCGCGCGCCTTGATGAAGGGCGTGCGGCTGCCGTCGACGATGTAGACGGGCTGCGCTATTCGGCCGCTTGCGGATGCGGCTGCGGCGCCGATTGTGAGATCGCTTGTGATGACACGTCGTCCCTGTTGACGCCCCGCGCGGTGAGTTCCTCGGGAGCAAAATCGTCGACCGCGATGGCCGCCGCAACGGCTTCCGCCGCGGCTTTGAGCTGTGCCGCCTCGTCGGCCGTGATCGTACGCTGTGCCACGGCCTGTTCGATATCCCGCACGCGGGCCGCATGCATGCGGTCGCGGATCGGCTGTACTGCGACCGTCAGGGCGAAGGCGCTTTCAAGCAGCGCCAGGCCGTGGTTGCGCTCGCTCTGCGGCGGATGAAACAGGTCGACGATGAGGCGATCGCGCGTCGCTGACGGAGTGGTGATGATGTCGGCACAGATATCGGTGACGCGGTCCGACGGGCCGCGATGACGCCGGCCGAACGGCAGAATGCACAGCCGCAGCAGCCACGCCACCGGCCGGACGGGGAAATTGGCCAGGAGCTCATCGAAGCGCGTTTCGATCGTGGCGATGCTCGACTGCAGGCAATATTCGAGCAGCGGCAGATCGTCCTCCAGCCGGCCTTCGTCATTCCAGCGCTTGAGCGCTGCGCTCGACAGATAAAGCTCGGAGAGAATATCGCCGAAGCGCGCCGACAGCATCTCCTTACGTTTGAGCGCGCCGCCGAGCGTGAGCAGCGCCATGTCGACCGTGAGCGCGAAGGCCGCCGCGTAGCGGCCGAGCTGCCGGTAGTATCGCGTCGCCTTGCCAGCGTCGGGCGCGGGCGCGAACACTCCGCCGCTCCAGGCGCGGCCGATGGCGCGCGCCGAATTGGCCACGCTGTGGCCGACATGGCCCCAGAATGCTTGATCGAAGGCGTCGAGGCCGCGGGCGCGGTCCGTGTCTTCGAGCGCCATCATCTCTTTCAGCAGATACGGATGGCAGCGGATCGCGCCCTGGCCGAACTGGATCAGCGCGCGCGTGACGATGTTGGCGCCTTCGACCGTGATGCCGATCGGCACGCCGCGATAGAGGCTGCCCAGATAGTTGAGCGGGCCCTCAATGATCGCCTTGCCGCCGTGCACGTCCATGGCGTCGTTGACGCAGACGCGCATGCGTTCGGTGGCTTGCTCCTTCATGATCGCGGTGACGACGGCCGGATGGTGGCCGTCATCGAGCGCCGCACAGGTCATGCGGCGCGCTCCGTCGAGCAGATAGGCGCTCGCCGCCATGCGGCCGAGCCGCTCCTGGATGGCTTCGAATTTCGAGATGGAAACGTGAAACTGCTCGCGGATGCGGGCGTAGGCGCCGGTGACGTGCGCCGTATAAGCCGCGCCCGCCGCCGACAGCGATGGCAGCGAAATGCCGCGGCCAGCCGCCAGCGCGCTCATCAGCATCTTCCAGCCCTTGCCGGCCTGCTCGACGCCGCCGATAACGTGATCCATCGGAATGAACACGTCGTGGCCCCAGTTCGGCCCGTTCTGAAAAACGTGCAGCGCCGGTAGATGGCGGCGGCCGATGCTGATGCCGGGCAGGTGGGTCGGTACCAGCGCCAGCGTGATGCCGACATCGTCGCGCTGGCCGATCAGATGATCGGGATCGCGCAGTTTGAAGGCGAGCCCGAGCACCGTGGCGATTGGTCCGAGCGTGATATAGCGCTTGTGCCAGTTGAGCCGGATGCCAAGGACCTCGCTGCCGTCAAACGTGCCGCGGCACACCACGCCGGTATCGATCATCGAGGCAGCGTCGGAGCCGGCTTCCGGACTGGTCAGGCCGAAGCAGGGAATTTCCTCGCCGTGCGCGAGTCGCGGCAGCCAGTAGTCGCGTTGCTCTTTGGTGCCGAATTGCATCAGAAGTTCGCCCGGGCCGAGCGAATTCGGCACCATCGCGGTGCAGGCGGCGCAGATCGAACGCGACGACAGCTTGCGGATGACTTCCGAGTGCGCGTAGGCGGAGAAGCCGAGCCCGCTGTATTGTTTCGGAATGATCATGGCGAAGAATTTCTTCGCTTTCAGATATTCCCAGACCTCGGGCGGCAGGTCGTGCCACTGCCAGTTGACCTTCCAGTCGTCGACCATGCGGCACAGCTCTTCGACCGGGCCGGCGAGGAACGCTTCTTCTTCCTGGGACAATTTGGCGGGCGCGCAGGCCAGCAACTTGGCCCAATCCGGATTACCGGTGAACAGCTCGGCATCCCACCACACGTCGCCCGCTTCGATGGCCTCGCGTTCGGTGGTGGAAAGGCGCGGCAGCGCATGCTGCGCCAGGCGAAAGATCGGCTTGGTGATCCAGTCCCGGCGGAAGGTTGAGGGCATCGGACTTCCCCTTGCTGGCGCTGAGCGATCGGCCCGCCGCTGTCAGGATGATTCCCTTTAGAATATAGGTTTTACGCAGGAAATGTTACTTTTTGACGTATTGGCCAGGCCCTGGCCTGGGTGCACTGCACGCGTCACCGGATGGCGTTCGGGGGCTCGCCGTTCTTATCTCTTTCAGCGGGTAATTGCGGCTCATGTTGGACAAGCTCGAACACTATCTCAGCGACAAAATCCTTCAGTTTCTTGAGCGGCCGAGCGCGCGCTACGCGCCATTCTTCGCGCCGGATCCGAGCGTGGTGCGAGCTGCATTGCAGCCCGGCGATATCCTGCTCGTCGAGGGCAATACGCGGCTGTCCGCGGTCATCAAGTTCCTGACCCAATCCACCTGGTCGCATGCCGCGCTCTATGTGGGCGAGCGGCCCGGAGACTGGGCGGCGAGTGGTGAACCCAACCTCCTCCTGGAGGCCGAAGCCGATACCGGCGTCGTTACCGTGCCGCTGTCCAAATACCTCCATTTTCACACGCGCATTTGCCGTCCGGTGGGGCTGTCCGCTGACGAAAAGCAGAAGGTGATCGGTTACGCGCTGGCGCGCATCGGCAAGCAGTACGATTCCAAGCGGATCGTCGACTTGGCCCGCTATCTGTTTCCGTACCCGCCGGTTCCGGTGTGGTTTCGCCGGCGCATGCTGGCGATCGGCGCCGGGGATCCCACAAGGGCAATCTGCTCGTCGTTGATCGCGGAGGCGTTCCAATCGATCCATTACCCGATCCTGCCCGAGCGCGTGACGATCGGCGGCAAGACCTATGGCGTCGCGCCCTATGTGCAGAATGAGATCGATCATATCCGCAAGCACGGCCTGTTCACGCCGCGCGATTTCGACGTGTCGCCGTTCTTCGCCATTGTCAAACCGACGCTCGCCGCTGGTTTCGATTTTCACCGCGTCGCCTGGGCACCGCCGGGACAGGCGTTGGCGGGCGTCGCGCCGGGGGCCGAATGAGTGAAGCGGTTCAGCTCTGTGCCGCGGCGGCGATTGGCAGCGGCTTGCCGTCAGCATCGACGCGCACATAGGTGAACACGCCTTCGGTCACCTTGATGGGCTCGTCGCCGAGTCGGCGCCGCACCCAGCTTTCGATCTTGATGGTGATCGAGGTGCGGCCGGTCGCCTGGATATCGCAGTAACAGGTGACTTCGTCGCCGACCAACACCGGGCGATGAAATACCATGGTGGTGATCGCGACCGTCACGGTGCGGCCGCCCGCGCGCCGTGTCGCGACTGTCGCGCCAGCGAGATCCATCTGGCACAGGAGCCAGCCGCCGAAAATGTCGCCATGCGCATTGGTGTCGGCCGGCATGGCGATGGTGCGGATGGCCGGTTCGGATGTCGGGCAGATCTCGGACGTGACGGATGATTTTGCGGAAGTGTCTGGCACGCTGCGACCATCTGCGATTCGTTAGCAGCCGTAGCGTAGGCGATTCTGCGCCACCCTGCCAGTTAAGGCTGAACTATTGCACTGCCGGTGTCGTTACAGTGCGGCGCGCCGTTGCCACAGCGATGCGACTATAATTCTGAAACTGATTCTGATTCGGAGGCGTCTGTGGCGAGACCAAAGCAGAAGCGCAAGCTGTTCCACGCCAGCGTGCATGTCACGCGCATCGAGGATTGGTGCGTCGAAGCCAAATCCGAGGAGGAAGCGCGCGCCTTGCTGATGAGCGGTGCGGGCGAGCGGTGCGGCATCGGCGATTGCGTGTATGTCGAAGTGCAGACTTGTGGCGAGTAATGCGCCAGGCGATAAGCGCATCCAGTTCAATCGGCTCTGGAACCAGCTAGGAACCAGGTGCCTAATTCACGGTTATTTGTTTGGCCGATGTGACAATTCTATCAGGAGCATTTTCGATGGCAAAGAAGAGGAAACGCAAATATTCGCCCGGAGTGAGCCGGGACGTCGAGAGAGAGATGCGGGCCTATAAGCGCGGCACGGCGCGAAGCGGCCCCGGCGGCAGAGGCGGCAAGGTGAAAAGCCGAAAGCAGGCCATCGCCATCGCCTTGTCCGAGGCGCGCAAAGAGGGCAAGCGCGTACCGAGGAAGAAAACCGCAGGATAACGCCGGCCTTGCGCAGGTACTGCAATCCGCCCCCGGATTCGGTACGATGCGGGCGTGGAGAGCGCGATGCCGGGCAAGCGGGTGCAGATCGACGCGGAAAGCTGGGCGGCGCTCGACCTGTTGGCCCACGATAGGATGATGACGTTTCAGGAGCTGGCGGACGAAGCGTTTGCTGATCTTCTGAAAAAACACGGGCGGCCGGTCGATCTCCGCGCCGCCTTGCGGAAAAGCGCCGGCGCGAGTGCGAAGGTGATTCCGCTGCCCGGCGGAAAAGTGAAGCCAGGGCGCCGCGGACGCGGCAAATAGCCGGGTGATGATTTCGTATCCTAGCCGGCCTTGCGCCGCGCGTGAGGCCGGGCAGCTTTTTTGACCGGAGCTTCTTTTGCCTTCTTGCCGGGGATTGGCAGCAGCATCTCACGCTGGCCTTCGACTCGCTTACGGCCTTTCCTGGCGGACTTGGCCGGACGCGCCGACTGCCCGCCACCCGCCTTGATGCTGTCGCGCAGGGCATCCATCAAATTAATGACGTTGGAGGGCTCGCGACCCTTGGGCTGCTCGATCTTTTCGCCCTTCTGCTTCTTGCGCAGCAGCTCCTTCAGCGCGTCTTCATATTCGTCTTCGAATTTCTCCGGTTCGAATTTGCCGCGCTTGGTATCGACGATGTGGGTGGCCAGTTCGAGCATATCCTTGGGGATCTTTTCGTCTTCAATATCGGCGAAATATTCGTCCGGCTTGCGAACCTCGTAAGGGTAACGCAGCGTCACGCCCATCATGCCCTTGCCGCGTGCCTCCAGCGCGATCATGTGTTCGCGGGACGTGAAGACGACTTTCGCGATCGCCACTATGCCTTCCTCACGGATGGCGTCGCGAATGACCGCGAAGGCCTGCTGGCCGACCTCGCCGTCGGGAACGACGTAATAGGGGTCGGCCAGGTACAGATCGTCGATCTCGTCCTTGGGAACAAACTTATCGATATCGATAGTGCGCTTGGCCTCTAACGCGATCGCATCGAGCTCTTCAGGCTCAAGCTCGATATATTCGCCCTTATCGACCTCATAGCCTTTGATGATGTCGGCGGCCTCGACGTCTTCGCCGGTTTCAGCGTCCACCTTGCGATAGCGGATGCGGTTGCCGGTATTGCGGTTGAGCTGGTGGAAACTGATCTTTTCCCGGCTCGACGTGGCTGGAAACAGCGCAATCGGGCAGGAGACGAGCGAAAGCTTCAAGTAGCCTTTCCAATACGCACGCGGGGCCACGGCATACTCCAACTCAAGGGGAATACGATTCAAACCGGCGCGCGGGCGGCCGGTTCCTTATGTATTGTATTTTAGCATTTTTGAACGTGACATAACAGTGTGAGACGGACTGGAATGTCACGCATGCGTTTCCTGTTTGTTCGTTGCAATCACAACTCTCCGCGTGCGGCCAATGCCTTAATGCGATCCGCGGTGCGGCAGGCGATTGCCTGGATGGTGAGCGATGGATTAACGCCACGCGACCGCAAGATCAGTGTCGAACGGCGCCCTCACTGGTGGGGCGCGACGTCGGGCGGGCTTGCAGCGCTGTGCCGCTCAATGCCCGCAACACAGCAGCTGCTGTGGACCTGAGTGCGAATCCTGCTTTTCAACAAACAATGGGCGCTGGCATCGACCACTTTCGGCCGGACGTAATTCCACGCGACGCATTGTTGTTGGTCTCGGCAGGCCTTTTGGCAGGCCACCACGGTCACCTGCGCGCCGGCGAGTCCCTGCAGATTGGCTCCGAATAAGTCGATCCCACGCAGTGCGCCGCTGACTGCCGGCGGTACCGGCGGCGGCTCGCGTAGGTCCGGTTCCGGCTGACGTTCGATGCCGGATGTGCAGCAGACATTGGCAATGCGTTCGGGGATTAGCGGCTTGAGTGCGCAATGTGCCGGCCCGCCCGCCGCTGCCGGCTGCGTATAGGTCCATGCCACGCAATGCCCGTCCGTGCGGCAGGCTACCTGACAGGCCGCTGGCTCGGCTTGGGCGATTTCGATGGTGCGGTAGGCCGACCCCGGCAGCGTAACACCCGGGAGAATTTCGCCCAATTTGATGCCTGCCGGCAAATCCGGCGGCCGGTGGGTTTCCGCCGATTCAGGAACTGGGGTTGACGCCGGCCGTGCGGCCTCGGGCGGCGCCGGCGCGCTCGAGGGAAGCGGCGCCGGGGCTGCCGTTGTCGAGGCCGGTGAATTTGCCGGCGCTGGCTGCGCGGCGATAACAGTCGGCGGTTCACGGCTGCCGCCGATCACGGCCTGCAAGGTCGGCCACAACGCCACGATCGCGATAAGCACGGCCATGCCGGCGATGCCGGCCGCGATCACGGCCCCCACGGCGCGGCGCTGCGGCGCCAGATCGCCGAGCGCGTGTACGACAACATCGGCGTCGGCCCCGAAGCGGGTGTGGCGCAACTCCAGCGCATGCCGCCGCACGAGCGGTTTCAGGTCGTCGGGTAACTTGTCTTCCGGTGGCATCGTGGCGCCGTCGACCAGGATCGGAATGACAGGAATGTTGCGCTTGAGCGCGGAAGCCAGCTCGATGCGTACATAGTCCTTGTCGCTGTCCAGCCGGCGTCCGCCGTCCTGATCCCGGGCGTCGAGCCAGCGGGGGCCGATCACCGCCAGCAGCGCGCGGCATTGCGACACCTGGAGGTCGAGCTGCTCGACAAAGTCGATGCCAGGCGTCATGGCATCGACATCCATAAACAGATTTCGGCGCGGAAACTTCAGCGCCAGATGATCGAACAGCCGCCCGGCGACGCCGGGCGCGTCATCGCGGCGGTAGTTAATGAAGATGCGCGCCATGCCGGCATTATAGCAGAGCCGTCACACACTAGCGTTTCTCGCGCTCCTTGAGCCAGCGCTCGGCGCCGGGATGCAGCGGCACATCCCTTGGCGACGTCTCGGTTTCGCGCACCATCGTCAGCGCCGAGTCGTTGCCGCCTTTCTCGAATGGGATTTCCGCCTCGCGCGCGGCGAGTGCGGCGCAGATGTCATAGGCCGTCTGATCGGGCAGCGAAGCGCTGGCGTAGATCGGCCAGCCGGAGAAATCGAGCTGCTCGTAGTCCTTGGCGAGGCCGGGGAAGCGCGCCTTCGGCAGCCTCACGCGGCGCCAGCCGAGCTTGCCCATCGCGGCGAACTCGTCTTCGTTGAGTTCGATCGGCGTGAGTCCGGCGGCGAGCGCCTCGTTGAGCCAGACCTTGATGCCCTCATCGAATACCGCGTCGACCTCGCCGCGCGCCATTGGCTCGAGCCGGCGCTTGTCGGACGGACCGCCGCACAGCATGAGGCGGCCGCCCCAGGACTCGATATCCTTGAGCGTAAAGCCGTGCAGCGCGAATGCCTGGTCGATCAGCACGTGGGTCGAATGGGTCGGGTCTTCGCGCACCGAAACGCGCAGCGGATAGCGCTTACTCTTGATGTCGGCGAGCGAGTGGATGCCGGAGCGCGGATGCACCGCGAACACCATGCGGTCCCAGCTCGGATAGGAGGCGACGATGCGCACTGGCAGCGGCTTGTTGAACAGGCCGACGCCGCGATAGGCCTGAGTCAGCAGCGCCGACGGATTGACGAAGGCGCACTCGACGCCGCCGGCGGCGACTTCCTCGGCAAGGATCGCCGAACCCGTCGCCATGCGCAGCCAGGGCCGGAAGCGCTCGCCGGAGCCGGAGCCGACGGTGATGATCATGTCGCGATTGCCGCCGTATGGCGTGGCGGGATTGCCGGCGATGTGCAGGCCGATCTCCCACAGCGTCTTGCCGCGGACGAAATTGGCGCCTTTCGGGAGCGGTTCCATTGAAGCGTTTCTCCACTGTTTTTGGGGGCGACATGCTTTGCGGGGACGACATACTAAGCGATGCGCCGCCGCGCTCAAGCGCACGCCGCATAAAACATAAAACATCCCCGGGACCGTCGCCCCGGGGATGTACGACTTTAGGATTTCGTGCGGCGAGCGCCGAGCCGATCAGGCGCCGCACTGCTTGTCGAGCGGCGCGAACAGGTCACCGAACACCTTGGCGTCGGGCGAGTTTTCGTCGACCTGATCGAGCCCTTCCATCAGCTTTTCGTACTCAGGACCAATTTTATCCACCAGCGCGTCCGCCTGACTGGCGAGCGCCTCCATTTTCTTTTGATCCTTCTTGCCCTGAGCCTCGGCCATCTGATCGTTGATCTTCGACAGCTCGCAATAGGCCTGGACCTTCGCCTTGTCGGCCATGATCAGCGCCACGACCTTTTGCACATCCGCCTTGGTCGGCTTGGGAACCTTCGGCGGCGGGCCCTGCTGCGCCTGGGCGAACGCCGACATGGCAATAACAGCCGCGGCGGCGATGGTGAGTTTCAGTTTCATGAATTCCTCCTGAAATGTGTTGCGGGACGTTCGCCGACAATCGTGATTTTCAAGGCCGATTGTGTCAATCACAATAGCGAAAAATTATAGGCCGAAATTTGTCCACAAGGGCATGTCTCTTTCTTTTGTGCGGACAGCCCTTTCCATTCGGTTGAGGTGGTGTTCCGCCCGGCCCGCGGAAAAAACCCACGCCCCGCGTACAAGTGCAGGTGGAGGCCTTCACACGTGCGCCGCCGGCCGCAGGCATCGCTAGACGTAGCCCAGCCAGTGCCAATAGGTGGCGCCGAAGATCAGGGTCAGCACATAGGCCAGCACGGTGATGACGATACCGGTGCGCACGAAGTCCCGCGCCACGAATGTCTGCGTGCCGTAGGCCAGCATGCCTTGGGGCGAGTTGACCGGCAGGATGAAGCCGAAGCTCACCACGAATTGCAGAAGAATCGTCATGCCGATCACGCTGATGCCCGGCGTCTGCACCTTCTCCATGATGGCGATGATGATCGGGATCATGGTCGAGGCGAGCGCCGTGGCGCTGGCAAAGCCCAGGTGAATGACGACAAGGAAGATCGCCATCACCGCGAGGATGCCGAAGCCGGCGAGCTGATTAAGGCCGAACCATTGCACGATCAAACCGGCGAGCCATTGCGCCGCGTGCGTCTGCAACAATGCAGTACCGAGCCCGATACCGACCCCGAACAGAACGACGGTGCCCCAGGGAATGAGCGCGTTGGCCTTCTTCCAATCCATCACGCCGATTCCGGGCAGGAACAGCAGCGCGACGGCGACGGTGGTCGTCGTCTGGCTGTCGAACGAGTGCAGTTTTCCCTCGGTCGCCCAAAAGCACAGCAGGATGAGCGCGATCGTGAGCAGGCGCTTTTCAGCCCAGGTCATCGGCCCGCGTTCCGCGAGCGCTTTGGCGACGGCGTCGTGGCCGCCGGGTAGCTCCTTGGCTTCCGGCGGCATCATCAGCATCATGATGAAATACAGGCCGATCGACATCACGATGGAGAACGGCGCAGCGGCGATGAGCCACGAGAGCCAGGTCACGTCCTGATGCAGGATCGATTGGATAAAGCCGATCGCGATCATATTCTGCGCCGCGGCAGTCTTGATGCCGACGTTCCAGATGCTCACCGCCTGCACGGTGGTGATCATCATCATGCCGGCGAAGCGGCTCTTGCGGTCGACGCCGAATGCCAGGATGACGCCCATCATGATCGGGATGACGGCGGCCGCGCGCGCAGTCGCGCTCGGCACCAGAAACGCAAGGATAATGGCGACGATGATGGTGCCGATGACGACGTGGCTGGTGCGCGCGCCGACGCGGCGCAACACCACGAGCGCGATGCGATGATCGAGTCCGGTGATGGTCATCGCCGCGGCCAGAAACAGCGCGGCGGCGACCAATATAAGCGCGACGTTGCTGAAGCCGCTCGCCGCCATGGTGAGGCCGGCGACCGTGCCGTAAAGCGCTTTCGGGTTGGCCACATTCGGCGACAGCCCCAGCAGCACGGCCATCAAGGCGGCGATGACGACGGCGCTCACCGCATAGTCGAGCGCTTCGGTCACCCAGACCACGACCGCAAAACCGAAGATTGCCAGCTTGCGCTGCCCGGCAAGCGGCAGCCCTTCCGGGGTCGGCAACGCCAGAATGACAATGAGCACCGCGCATGCGGCGAGCAATCCCCCATAATTGCCAACCCAGCTTGGTTTCCCAGTGGTACCCGCTACTGGCGAACTCGTTTCCGCAAGCGCCATGGCCAATCTCCCAGCTCCAGTCACTGACAGGATTGGGCAAATGCGCAAAATCGCATTGATCCAGGTCAACGGTCGGCTCCATCGCGGTCAACAACTGGGTAAGTCGGGGAGAATTCGCGCTGCGTTCGTCATTGTGAGGAGCGACAGCGACGAAGCAATTCAGCAGGGCCTTCCGGTCATCGCAAGCCTGTCCTGGATTGCTTCGCTGCGCTCGCAATGACGAGCACCATCATTCTCGCGCTGCGCTTTTTGTTCGCGCCCCGAGGGTTGCTCAACGAACGGCACGAAAGCTTTGCCTCCCAAGCCAATAAGGGGGAGGCGGAGCGCCGAAAGGCGCGGGGGTAGATACCGCGGTCGCGCGCAAGCGGAGCGCCGCCTGCATTGCACGATCGCGGCGCGCGCCGCTTTTGGCGGACGCGCTCGCCTCTCGGCGCTCTACCGCGGTTCTCGCCAAGTTTTCTAGGCTTGGCTCAGTCCGGTCTCGCGCTTCATGGTCGCGGACAACCGATCCGCGCCCCGGGCAGCCAGCTCCTGGCAGACCCGCCAATTCTTGTCAGATTAGATTTGGCGGGCCGGGCGAGTTTCCGAACCGCCCGCGGATGGAGTTACGAACCCCATCCCGGGCACCGCTCCCGCTCGCATCAATCGGCCGTCACCGGTTGACGTCCCTCAAGACGAGCGAGATGATCTCTTTTAGGTCGCCGCGCGGTGCGAATTCAAGAAATTCCGCCGGGGCGCGCCAACTCCTTGATCTGACGAGAGTCTTTTTTCGCTGTTTGTTTGATTCGCACGCGCGGCAATTGTGGCATTGCTGCCATGATTCGCATTTTTCGGCTAAGGTGCGGAGAGCGCAGGCATTTTCAAATTGTGGCAGGGCGCCCCTCAATCGGAAAGTACAGCGCGCACTTTGGCCAAAATCTTCAAAGGCAAGGCGTACGTGGCGCGGATCATATCCTCCATCCGCTGCCCCGACGTCGGGCTCAGTGTAATCTTCATTCTTTCCGCCTCAATCTGAAATTGGGGGTCATTCAATGTGGCCAAGAAGCCGTCGCGAAGGGATCGGACGCGTGCGGTCGGAATTTCCGGCGGCGCAATCACCGGACGAGAAAGCAACGTACTGGCAAAGATTACATTCAACACTTGCTTGTCTTCTTCACTCATCGGAAAGTCCATGATTGATGGCGCGCGAATTGGAGATCCCATCAAATTGGGCGGGGATAGCAGTGCTACGACGTCAATGTCTTCACCAGCCAACCAGTGAGGTTTCATCGCCATGACGTCTTCCAAGTCCATCGCGCAGCCGGATATCTCCCCGCGTTCGACGGCTCCAACAACTTCTCGAATCCCGCTGTATCCGGTTACGATTTTGAGATGATTTAAGCCAAGAACTTTCTTGATGGCGTGCGTCAAGATATAAGCCGCCCCCGTGCGTGCTGTCGTACCGACGATGAGGTCCTTGCGTTTCAAATCATCGATGGAATCGATTCCCGCGGAATGTCGAGCCAGCAACGCCCAATGTGCGGTGGCGCCGTTCCCGATCATGGTCATATCCGGCCCCCGGAATTGCGCCATGGATTGCGATCCCTCGAATAGGGGCTCGGAGAGCAAAAGCGGATTCACGACGCCAATGGCGGAGCCGTCGCGCGGCGCAACCTTCGCAAGGTAATTTCCAAGAATCATGCTGCCAGCGCCTGGCATGTTGGTCGCCAAAATCGCCGAGTTGCCGGCGACGTGACGCCCCATGACCCGGCCGAGGGCGCGAGCGTATAAATCAAATCCACCGCCTGGTTCGGCACCGATATATAAAGTGACGGTTCTTCCTTGATAGAAATCGGACGCTGCATCCGCGATCGCGACACTTATTATCGGCATCTGGAGCAAGAGCACGAAAAGCAAGTGCGGCAACGCTCTATGATGCATCGCACATCGATCGCCCTGCACCGGCAATTCCCGAAATCCTGCAGCTTTCATTTGAGTCAAACTTTGAGCCGGTGTGCCCTCAGTGATAATGCCTGAGCACGATCGAAGCGGGCCAGTCGTGCTGATGCCGCTCGACCCGAACGGTGATGACCGATCGCTCGATCCACGCGCTCTTCACCAGCGCCTCGACGGCGTGCTCACGCCCTTTGAACTCATGCTCATGGCCATGTTCGGTGCGCAGGATGAATCCGGCGAAGTCGCCGAAACGATCGTAGATCAGAGACACGACTTTGCCGGTGAATTCCATGAAGTCTTCGTGGGGTGGCGGAAGCGGGTGCGGGAGCGGAGGGTGCCCCGGTATGATGCCTCCGGACGACGGTGGGATTTGTCCGGGCTTGCCGCCGTAGCCCGTGACGCGGCCGATGATGAGACCAAGATAGCGCTGCAGCACCGGATAGAAGCGCAATGACTTCGGCAGCACGCTCAGCTTCCACTTCAGCCACGCCAGAAGCCGCTCTTCTGGGTAGAGAAGCACCTCCTTGGTACTGATCGTGATCGTGACCTGAAATGTCCCGCTCGTTTTGCGCCACGAAAACGAGCCGCCAGTGTTGGCGGGTGCCACCGTCGGCCTCGTCAGCCTTATCTGCGGCACAGGTGGCGGCGGGGCGACGAAAGCGGTTGCCTCAGTTATCTGACGGACGACGATGTCGTAGCGGTCACCGCGACGGATGCCGGGCGGAAGGTCGACCGCAAGAAGTCCCGCATATGCACCTACGCCCTTCGGGATCGGAATCAAGGTTGCGTTGCCAACCGGGCAGCCGATCGTATGCGCGTCGATGACGCTCAGCCGATGCGCCGGGTACATTCTGTCGGCAAGGGCAATCACATCAGCCGCGCTGACCGCCGGGAGGTAGAAGGAAGCGGAGCTTCCGGCAGGTGTCGTCCCCCAGAAGATCAGCAGCTCGTCAACCTCACGAGCGGCCGGCGACGATGCGCGAACCTCGAACGGATGCGGCATGACCCGCGACGGATCCTGGCCGGGATTGGGACCGTCGATCCACGCAATGTTGCGTTGCGCGAGCTTGTCCGAATCGGTCGTGTCCGAACCTGGCGGCACCGGGGTGTCGTCGTAGCGGATCTCAGCGACCAAACATTGGTGCGGCGCATTGGAGATGATCTCGTTGAGAGACACGAGGCTGCCAGAAAATGTGCCGTCCCACTGCGACTGCAACGGAGGCGGCACCGCGGGCAGAAACTGCTGCGGCTGTATGGTCCATTGTCCCTGTTGGTTTTGCACGCCTTGCTGGTTCAAGTCGAGCCAGCAGCCGAAGAACGTGTCCACTTCCTGGCCAGCGATTGTGGTGATCGTCCGCGCATTTGCATCGTCGTGCTGCTGATTCATGGGAAGGTTGGAAGGCGCGAGATTTATCCGCGCGGCTGCGAAGCATGGAACGGTCGTCCATTCAAGCGCGCCCTGCTGGTTGGTTCCGACCCCCATCAGGGCGATCTTGTGCCCCGTGCTGCCGTCGGTGCCCCAGCGGTAGGCGCCCTCCGCCGTGCCGACCTCGGCGAACGTCGTCGCCGTGCTTTGCACCGGAAACAGACGGAAGAAGACTCGCACCGGCGAAGGAAGGGTACCCGAGGAATTGGCAAGAATCCGCACGCGCGCCACCGCGAAGTTGAAGGTCAGATTGCCGCTTTTATCGGCTGGCAGATATTCCAGGGCGGACGTGTCCTCGTTCTGCGACAGCGTGTTGTCAAAGGCGTCGCTTGCGATCGCAGCGGGTGTATTGAGGTAACTGATGACGTTTTGGATGTAACTGATGCAGTCGCTTGCATCCGTCGGGTTCGGGATGCCGAACGTCAGGGGCATTTGACTGGGCGTCGTCTTAAAGAAACGCACATCGTAGCTCAGCCAGATCGGATAGGCCTTCGGGTTCGTTTTGTCGAGATTCTGGAAATACGGATCCTCACCCTTGGCGAATTCGATCAGCGCCTGCGCGGTCACGGTGACGTTGCCTACCGTGAAGGTCCCGGACAGCGTTACGAAGACGACCTGATGCGGATTGAGCGCGCCGAAAAGATTTGACAGAGCCGGATTCGACGGAAATGTGATCGTGTAAGGGTAGAAGAAGCTTTGCAGTTCCTCATTGAGGTTCGGGTCATCGGCTGAAATGGGCAGCGGGCCGAAGGTGACTGTCGGCAGATTAGCCCCAATCGTCGAAAGTTGCGTCGCGCTCAGGCCATTCACCACATTCAGGGAAGCGTCGACGCTCACCGTTATGGCCGGCACGTTGGCCGGCATATTGCTGAGATCGCTCATCGTGTTGAAACCAAGCGACTCGTTGGTGAAGCCATCGACGTTGATGTAAAAGGCCGGGTTGAAGGCTTGATTTGGCGATACTTCGTCCTGGCTAAACGTCGACTTGCCGAACACGAAACTGATGCTGGGAATCGCGAGCGGCGCGCCCCAGATTTCCTCGCTCCCGCCGCTGCGTCTATCGGTCCAACAGGCGAAAAACCGGCCGGCAAAGCCCGTGAGCCCGATGTAATCGCCGTACTGGAAATCGAGCTGAGCGCTTGCCGCCGTCTCGTCGGTCTCCGCCGACGTGATCTGCGTGGCCCCGGACCAGGTGACGCCGTTGTCCAAGGAGAACTGCATCCAAATGTCGGTCTTTATCCGGTTCGGGTCGTTGACTGTGTCGTAGTAGATGACCATGAGCGACCCGGTCGCGTCGTCCACCGCAAGGCGTTGGAAGAATTGGTCATTCAAAGAAGCTTGGTCGTTAATCTTGCGCGCCGGCTCCCAGGTGGTGCCCCCGTCGGTAGAGCGGGTGAACCAGATACGGCTCTTGCAGGTGGAGACGGTGTTGGAACCGGGCTCGTCCCCGGCAGCATTGCAGCCGGCGCCGCCAGCGAGATCGTTCCAGGTGGCATAGACCAGATTGTTGGTGGCGTCGCGGTAGGCGCCTCCGGAGACGTAGATCAGCACCCGGCGATCATCCTGTGCCGGCACTCCGATCTGGAAGGCCCCGATCGTGCTAGCGATCTGCACGGGGGCGCCAAAAGACGCGCCACCGTCGGTTGACTTCGCGACAAACAGATTATTGCCGCCGGTATCCGGCCAGAAGGCAAAGACATCGCCAAAAGTATTCGTCTTGATGTCGCCGCCGTCGGAGGAACCGGTCGTCTCAGTGCCGCTGACCTGTATCGGCGCGGACCAGGTTCCGCCCGGCCCGTTGCGCGCGGCGACAAAGCAAGGCGTTCCATTGTGCCAGACCACGTACAGATTGTCTCTGTACGGCGATGTGGGACTGTGGTCGACCCACAGGGACTCCTTGTCCATCGAAGTCTGTGTAGTGGTAATCGTCGAGTCGAACGTCCACGTCGCACCGCCGTCCGTGGACTTGAAGCAGCGAATGACCAGATTGGCGCTGATACCGATCGTGAGAGACCAGGCCGTTCCATCGGAAGTCCAGTCGATCGCTGGATCTCCTTGTCGCACGTCGCCAGACACGGAAGGGAGGCTCGATTGGAGCCAAGTGTGTCCGCCGTCGCTGGAATAGTGAATGGGCTGATTGCCGCCGAGTTTGGTCGACGCGCAGATAATCTGGTTCAGGTTGTTATAATTGAATCGGAGATCCGATTCCTCGCGGGGGTCGCCCGGGTTTGAGCCAGACAGTCGAAGATTCGTGGGCAACGCAACCTCCTCACCTGTCGCTCTTTCCTTGTAGCTGCGGCAGCCCTTGGTTGCGGACCATCCAGTTGTAAAGGTCTCTGAGTGCCAGCGGGTAACCGCCCGTGGGGTCATTCGGTAAGTATTGATCGTCCGGATGATGCTTGCGCCAATAGACCCTGAGCCACGGAGGCAGCCGCAGCTTGTCGTTCGCCTCCGACGGGAAGAGCATGTCGAAATCCTGGTTGTCTTTGATGAGCTGCTCAAGCGCGCTACCGGGCCTGACGCGCGCCGCGCTTAGTTGCTGTGCGAGCGATGGCCAGTGTGGCGCAACGCTCCTCGGTGCTCTTGCCATACGACACTCTCCACGACTTGACCGAATTCCGGTCCGGTGGTGTCTGAATGCCTGATGCGACTAGCGACGCTTTGAGAGCGTCCGTTCAGTTATCAAGAAGGGACTTCCCGCATTCCTGGTAGCGGGTCGGAAGCAATGCTAGATAGCGAATCCAGAGGCGAGAGCGACCGCTCAATCCGTGAAGCAAGAAAGAGGTAAAACCCCAGCTCTTCCGAGAGCTTGCCTTGGCCGCGTTGCGGTCGCCCGGAGAATGCCGACGGCAAAACAGCCCATCGATGTTTTTAGTATATCACTATGCATTGCCGTACGCAATTGTTCTTCGCTGTTTAGGAGCATGCCAGGGCACGGCGCGGAGCGGAGCTTTCATTGAAAATTGAGCATCCCCCGAAAATTGGCCTTCAGGCGAGAGATGACGGAACCTCCCCTTACAACCTGATGGTATTTTGGTGTGGACCGGTCTGATACTCATCGCGTCAGCTACGCTGCTGTATATTCGCTCGCGCTTCTGCCTGCCTATTTCGTCAATCGAATTTTTGGAAGGCAGCTAGCCGCAGTAGCCGCGGCCGGCTCGGCGATTGCCGCGCTGTTGCCCTACTATCTCGAGGGATATCTGCTGGGCCGTTTTCATCGCTTGGATCACTCGGATCCGCCAAGGAATTTGCGGCCCTGCTGACGCAAGCGGGACTGCGATCAACCAGCGTCACGCCCATCGCAGGAAGCTTCTTCTCGGTCGTTGAAGCCGCCGCAGCTTGAGAGCCTATTTGCAGCGGGAGTGCATGCCCGCCTCTGCCAACACAAGGCGGGACCCTGCGACGAACAAGGTCACTCCCGGGCGTCCGCGGTAGAAGTTATCGGTCAGCGATTGTCGGCGCCCAACGAAGAGCCAGCGTTCGGCGAGAGCCGCATTTTGCTTTGTCGTCCGCCGATTATTCAGCGATGGCTATGCCGGTAACGATGGCCGCGGACGGCGTGGCCCGCAGGCATGCCGTCGTACCAGGCGGTATGCGGCAGCGTTTTGTCGACGATCCAGCCGCCGATGAAGGGGACGACGCAACCGAGAAGCCCGCTATAGGCCTCGCGCGGGGTGAGTTCGCGGTGCACCGCGATCGTGCCGATGATCGGGTAAAGCACCATGCAGCCGAATGTGGTGACGCCGAACGCAACGCCCGGCGAGGCGGTCCGGATCGCCGGTACGCCGTGCTTGTGCGTCAGCGCGTAGGAGGCACTGGTCGAGGCGATGCCGAGCCCGATGCCGGTCGCCGTCAGGCGCGGATCTTCGTGGCCGAACAGGAATGTCCAGAGCGGATTTTCGTCGGCGCGGACAGCCTGGCTCTGCAGCCCGATCGCCAGGATCAGGGCGGCCGCCCGTCCCATCTTCCAAAGCATTCCGGTAATCCCCGCCCCCGGCCGGTCCTGTGGCCGACTCTGGCCGCCGCCGCCCGTTACGCCAAAACATGATGCGCCTGCTCCGCACTGTCGAGCGGCGCTGTGCCGCACCGCACCTTATTCCGGTACGTGTGGCGTATCGGCAACGATTATTCCGCGATCGATCGTTAATCGGCCCCAATGAGCTTGCCGGATTCGCGGAAACCGAGAGCCTTATTTTGGGCACCATTGCCGGTCGATGAATTTTGTCACCGGCGGCGTCCCGCGCACGTCGCCCGATTGTTCGAGCTTGGAAATCAGCACCTCCATCCCTTCGGGCTGGATGCAGGCATCCTTGGAGTAGTTGCCGATCTGTTGGACAAAGACGCGGTATGCTTCGGCAGCGGCCGTCTCGCTGGTGTGGGTATTTTTCATTCTGAGAGCCGCCGGTGGATATCGCTGACGGGTTCCATGGAAGACCTCCGCACCAAAGCGATTCGCCGCAGATTTTGTCTCCCTTATTATTCTTCCAACCTGCCGTTGATTGTCGAATCAATGTGCTGTCCGGGATGAGATGGAATAAATCCAGCGTCAGCACGGCCTCGCGAACGAAGAATATATCACGCCAGGTCGACAGCGAAGCGTTTGAGATCGGCGAGCGAGCAATAAGCCAGCGCGCCTTCATGCGTGGCGCGCAAGACCACGCGCGGTGCTTGCCCGGCCTCGAACGCTTCCTGCCAGCGCGGGGCGCACAGGCACCAGCGGTCGCCGGGCTTGAGACCGGGAAAGCCGAATTCCGGCAGCGGCGTCGACAGATCGTTGCCGCGCGATTTGGAAAATTCGAGGAAGGCGGACGTCATCACCGTGCAAACCGTATGGCTGCCGGCGTCCTCGCGGCCGGTGTTGCAGCAGCCGTCGCGGTAGAACCCCGTCATCGGGCTGATCGAGCAGTAATCAAGCGGCTCGCCGAGCACGTTGCGTGCCGGTATGGGCTGCCGGCGCTCCTCGTGTCGGTCGTCTCTCAGCATGATGGTTCCTCGGAAAAATTCGGCAAGGCGGCCGCCTCGCATCGCGGGCCATGCGGTCTGAGTTTGACATGCATCAAAGCCCGGTCCCGGGCCCGCATATAAGAAGATACCGATGGACTTTGGTCGTGCCAATTCGGGCCGAGCCACAAGATTAGAGGTTGCAATCCGATGATGCAAACAGCGCCTAAAATCGAGTTTCAAGGCATGGAGCCGACTGCGAAAGTTCAGGAAGCCATCGAAAAGCATGTTGCCGATCTTGAGCAGCGATGGGGCCGGTTGACAGCCTGCCGTGTCGTGCTGAAAGGCCCCGGTGGGCATCACCGCAAGGGCGGACTTTATGAGGTTCATATTCGTATCGCGCTTCCCGACGGCCGCGAGGTCAACGCGGAAAGAACGCCGCCAGCGGATAAGAGGCACGCCGATCTGACGTTCGCGATCGACGACGCGTTCAGGCATGCGCGCAGGCAACTTCAGGATCAAGTTCGCCGCGTACAGGGCCAGGTCAAGCATCATGAGGAGCAGCCAATCGGCACGGTTGTCCGGCTTGATCCATCCGGCGAGTTCGGCTTCCTCGAAGCCGCCGATGGTCAGGAATTATATTTCCATCGCAATAGCGTCTTGGGGAGCGGCTTCTCCAACCTGAAAATTGGCGCGCGGGTGACGTTTGCGGAAGAGATGGGTGAAAAGGGCACACAAGCCACGACAGTGACGCCGCTCGGGAAACATAGCCTCCGCGTTTGATGCCCGCGTCGCCGGGTGCACTTACTGATCCAGATCAAAACTGATCCAGATCAAAACGCTGCTGTTTAAAGCAGGCTAACGTACCGGCGATGAGGAGCTACGCTCGTGCCGGTACAGAACGCCGAAGTCGCAGCGATGTTCGATCAGGCTGCCGAACTCCTTGAGATCGAGGGCCAGAACCAATTTCGCGTGCGCGCCTATCGCCGGGCGGCGCGCACGATTGAAGGCCTGCCGCAAAGTATCAAGAGTCTGCTCGCGGCGGGCCGCGACCTTTCGGATTTGCCCGGCATCGGCAAGGATTTGGCCGGCAAGATTACCGAGATCGTCGAGACCGGCCATTTTCCGTTGCTCGATACGTTGAAGAAAGAGTTGCCCGGCGAACTCGGCGATATGGCCGCGCTGCCGGGACTTGGGCCCAAGCGCCTGCGGCTTCTGCATGATCGCCTGAAGGTCAATACGTTTGACGATCTTCGCCGCGTCATCGGGGCGGGGAGGTTGCATGGCATCAAGGGCTTCGGCCCGGCAATCGAGCAAAGGCTCCTGTCGGCGCTGGCAAAGCCTGTAGCCGAGAAGCGTTTCAAACTCTCGGTCGCCGAGGCGGAAGCGGACGCACTGGCTAACTTCCTTCGTCCCAGCGGGCGCGTGGTGGTGGCTGGCTCGTTTCGGCGCCGGCGCGATACCGTGGGCGATCTGGATCTCGTTGTAACCGCCGAACATGCCGCCGCGGTCGGCGACAAGCTTGTCGCTTACGAAAACGTTGCCGAAGTTCGCGCTCATGGCGGCACGCGGACGACGGTCGTGCTGCGTTCAGGGATTCAAGTCGATGTTCGGGCCGTTCCAGAGGAAAGCTTTGGCGCGGCGCTGCTGTATTTCACCGGCTCCAAAGCCCATAACATCGCGCTGCGCGCAATCGCCGTTCGCCGCGGCTGGAAGCTCAACGAGTACGGTCTGTTTTCGGGAAGGCGGCGTATCGCCGGATCGACCGAGGAAGAAGTCTACAAGAAACTTGGGCTTGCCTACATTCCTCCCGAAATGCGGGAGGATCGGGGTGAGATAGCGTTGGCGCAGGCCAATGCCCTGCCGCAGCTTGTGACGCGGGCAAACATTCGCGGCGATCTGCATGTGCACTCCGATTGGACTGACGGCACCGCGTCGATCGAGGCCATGGCCAAGGCGGCGCAGGCGCTTGGCTATCAATATATGGCCCTGACCGATCACAGCCGCCGCGTCGCCATGGCACACGGTCTCGACCCGGCGAGGCTCGCCAAGCAAAGTCGCGAGATCGACCGCATCAATGCCCGACTGCGCAATTTTACGATCCTCAAGGGCATTGAAGTGGATATTCTTAAAGACGGCAGTCTTGACTTGCCCGACTCAAGCTTGGCCAAGCTCGACTTTGTCGTTGCTTCGGTTCACTCTTATTTCGACCTGACGCGGCAAGCGCAGACCGATCGCATCATACAAGCGATGAACAACCCTTTGGTTTCGGTCATCGGTCATCCGACCGGACGGCTGATCGGGGAGCGTGAGCCGTATGAGATCGACATGGAGCGCCTCATTGCGGCGGCGGCGACAATCCGATGCTGTTTGGAAATCAACGCCCAGCCCGAGCGGCTCGACTTGAACGATCTTCATGTCCACGCCGCAAAGCAGTCGGGCATAAAGTTCGCGATCTCGACGGACGCTCACTCCACCGACTCGTTCGAATATATCCGGTTCGGCGTTGATCAGGCCCGTCGCGGCTGGCTCACCGCCGACGACGTCATCAATACCCGATCGCTTGCGGACTTGCGCAAGATGCTCAAACGATAAGTCAGGCAGTGGCCATGCCATTTAAGGATCGCGTTGATGCGGGACGCAAGCTGGCGAAGGCGCTGGCAGGATACAAGAACCAGAAATCCGTGATTTTGGCTTTGCCTCGCGGCGGAGTCCCGGTCGCGGCCGAGGTCGCGACTGCGCTCGACGCGCCGCTTGATTTGATCCTGGTGCGGAAGATTGGCGTGCCCTTTGAGCCGGAGTTGGCCATGGGCGCCGTTGTCGACGGCGGCTCGCCAATCGTTGTTCGCAACGACGATGTGATCCGGATGGCCGGCATCAATGATGCCGATTTCAAAGCCGTGTGCGACAAGGAACTTGCCGAGATCGAGCGACGGCGCCAGCGATATCTGGGCACACGCGAGCGCATCGCTGTTGCCGGCTGCACCGCGATTGTGGTTGACGACGGAGTTGCCACGGGCGCGACCACCCGTGCGGCACTGCAGGCCACGCGAACGCGCAAACCCAAAAAGCTGGTTCTGGCGGTACCAGTCGCGCCGACGGACAGTATGGCCGCGCTCCGCACCGATGCCGACGAGGTTGTCTGTCTTGAGCAGCATGAGTTCTTTGGAGCGATTGGCTTTTACTATCGCGATTTCGGTCAAGTCGAAGACGATGAAGTCGTTCGGTTGTTGAACCAGTTCGAGGCGCATAGGACTGAAGCCCCAAAGCCGCCAATCGCCCAGACCTAAAAGAGTCTTTGCCCTCGGCGATGTTGATTTAGGTCAACGCTGAGATGTGAGGCATCTCTTAGGATTTTTACCGAAAAGCACGGAGACCCGTCATTCCGTGGATCGAGTTCATGGACGTGCATGGATGGTTCAAATGCTCAAAGATCTGACCGTCGCTCAGGCGCGTTTCGTCGCCTTTATTGCCGGGACAGCGCGTGTGCAGCGTGACACGGTGCTCGGCAATTCGCCCGAGAAGGAGCTGGGCGCCGTCCGGCCTGCGCGAGGCGAACATAATCCTCTTGCCGAGCTCGGGTTTGAACCACTAGGGCCCGATGCCTCGCAGACCGTGGCGCTGCAGGATGCTGTAGGCTCGCTGTCGGTCACAGCGCGACAGGAACTCTATTCTCTGATGCGTATGGGGCAAGGCGATCTCGCCGCCAAAGAATGGCATCGCGGACTTTCAGAGGCGGAAGCACTCGGGGATGAGGCTGTCATGGCCGCCATTATCGAAGATGCGGATCTGCACGAGCATGTCGCAAAGGGTCTGTATGAAGGCAAGCTGATAAAGGAGTGATCGGCAGGCTGAGGCATTGCAGAGCCGGACGATGAGTGAGATGCCTTTGCGACTGTTTGCCTTGCAGGCCACCGCCAGCTTCGGTGCGGCCGTCGCGGCGGCTCTCGGTCTGCCCTTGGCGGCGCACGAAGAGCGCGAATTTGAAGATCAAGAACATAAAGCGCGACCGCTCGACAATGTGCGCGGCGCTGACGTGTTCGTGCTGCAGAGTCTCCACAGCGGACCGCAGCAGAGTGCCAACGACAAGCTCTGTCGCCTCCTATTCTTCATCGGCGCTCTCAAAGACGCCGGCGCGGCGCGCGTTACGGCCGTGGCCCCTTATCTGTGCTATGCGCGCAAGGATCGCCGCACCAAAGCTAACGATCCAGTGACGACACGCTACGTCGCTAGCATGTTCGAGGCTGTCGGCACCGATAGCGTTGTTACGCTCGATGTCCACAATCCGGCGGCTTTTGAGAATGCCTTTCGGCGGCCAACGGTGGCGCTCACCGCGGTACCGCTGTTTGTCGAATATTTGAAGCGTGTGCCGGATCGGCCGCTTTGCGTGATTTCTCCGGACCCGGGCGGTGCCAAGCGCGCTGACCTGTTGCGGGAATCACTGGAGGCCGCGCTGGGCGGCCCGATCGGCACGGGTCTGGCCGAAAAGCGTCGCAGTTCAGGAATAGTCTCCGGCGACCTCTTCGTCGGCGATGTCGCGGGAGCGACCGCGGTCGTGATCGACGACCTTATCAGCACCGGCGGCACTCTTCTGCGCACCGCCCGCGCGGCGCGGCTGGCGGGAGCCAAGCGGGTCTTGGCTCTGGTAACGCACGGGCTGTTCATGCCTGGCGCCGAGGCGGTCATCGCCGATTCCGCCATTGACAGCGTCGTCGTAACCGACTCCGTGCCGGCATTCCGCCTCAATGCGCCGGATGCGCGCGCCAAAGTCGAAACGGTTTCGGTGGCGCCGCTCTTGGCGGAATGCATCCGCCGGCTCCACGGGGGCGAAAACCTCACCGACCTTTCCGTCTTTTGAGACTTCGTTCCAGCCGAACGGCGTCGGCACTGGCGAGCCTCAGGTAGGCTCGCGCCAGCGGTTGCCATTTGTCCGGCGTGCGCGCGTCGGATTCGAGCAAATGCGCGACCGCCAGCCGCGCCCGCAACATGGCGCGGTGACAGCGATAGAAGATAAAAAGCTCATCGGAGCGGCCGTCATGCAACGCGTGCACAAGACGCCGCCGCAAATATTCCCCAGCCCATTTCGCTCCGAGCCGTTCGCATTCGAGGCTCAGGAACGCGATTTCGTCCAACGGATCGACCATGCGCAGTCGCGCGCTGAATTCCAGGCAGTCGATGATGCGCACCGGATCGCCGAGCCAAATATGCTCGGGACGCAAATCGCCGTGGCCATCGACGATATGCCGGTGGCGCACGCGCTCGGCGAATAGTTCGGATCGCTCGACAAGGAATCGGCGTTGCACGGCGTCGACGTGACGAACCAATCCGCACGGCAGCTTGAAGCGAAGGTCAAAAAGAATTCTACGATTAAATGCCAGAGTGCGACGCAACTCTGCTGCATGCTCTGCGGCAGAGAGGCGCGCGGGCCTAGCGCGCCGGTAGAACTGTGTCAGCACCGCGATCAACCGGTCAAGCTGCCATCGATGCAGGGAGCCGTCGGCGATAACGCGGTCGAGCATTTGGCGGCCGTCGAGCCGCTTCATCAGCACGAGCCAGTCGACGATTTCACCGCCCCCGCCAAGTGCCAAACCGCTCGGCGTAAGCGTCAGCGGAATGACTCCTCGATAAATGTCGGGTGCAAGGCGGCGATTGAGTTTGAGTTCCGCCCGGCAGGCGGCCTCGCGGTGGGAAATCGTAGAGAAATCAAGATAGGGGAACCGAACCGGCTTTTTCAGCTTGTAGACCTGGCCGCCTGCGAGAAACACGAGTGACATATGGGTTTCATGGCAAATAACATCGTGGCCGGGCGGCCCATAGATGTCGGGGCGCATTAAGAATGCGACTTTCCGGGCAAGCGACTGATCGTCTGCCATCGCCGGCAGCCGAGCGTCACTGCGATGCTGCCTTTCGCTGCGCATGATCGACAATAAGGCCGTGCCGAGACTCAGCGGCAATTGATACCGGTCAAATTGTTGTCTTAAAAGATGTGATCGTCTTCACGTTTAATGGGTGCCGAAGCACCGGAAGAGACCATCCCTCGCCGGCCAAGCATCTGCAGCTTCGGCTCGGTTGACCAGACGGATTGGATCTCCGCGAGGAGAGGCCGCTTTTGCCCCGACCGCGCTTCATGCCGACTTGGTTGGCGACCTTGGAGGCAGGTCGAGCGGGCGGTCACCTAAATGCAGGTGACACTACCGCATGTCGGCGACGCGGCGGAAAGCAGCCGGATCGAGAATTGTCAGCGAGCGATCGCTGAGCTTGATCAACCCGCCGCGGCGAAACTCAGACAGCACCTTGCTGACATGCACGGGAGTAAGACCGGTGGCGTCAGCGATGTGATGCTGCCGAAGAGGGAACTCCATTTCGATGGTGGACGCCGCTTCGGCGGGGGCCGTCATGCCGAGCCGGGTGAGTCTTTCCGCCAGATTCAGAATGAGCCGGGAAATACGCTCGTCCGCTGTGCGGCGCCCGAGGTCGACGATGAGCTGGTCTGCGCGGGCTTTCTCTTCGATCCACGCTTTCGAAAGCTTCTCGAACAGATCGGGGTGCGTAAGCAGGGCTTCCTTTAACTCGCTGCGCCTGAAGCTGCGATAACGGACCTCGGTTATAGCCTCGACCAGACAGTGCGCGCGGGCCTCAAATAGCAGCGCAGTCGAGATCAGATCGCCCGGAAGGAGGAAAGCCAGGATTTGCCGGCTGCCGTCGGAGAGCGTGACCAGCGAAGCCGCCCAGCCACTGCTGATCACAGGCACCGCATCGTGCAGGTCGTGCTCGCGACAGATGATTCGCCGCGCCGGCACCGCGTGTTCAGGCTGATCGAAGGCAATGAGATCGGCGTATGAAAGTGTATCTTGCGTCGCCGATGCGGACGTGCGCCAATCGGTCGCGCTGGCGTGACGGGCGGCCCGGCGCGCATAGGCCGGAGGAGCGGCCGATTCAACGGTCGCGGGCCTTAGACGGGCATTCATGAAATCCAGCTCCCTGGCTTCATTATTCTCGCCTCGATTAAAGACATCCCCGCATTTCGGGGTCTGGACAAAGCACGCACGCGGCGGGAACCACTATAAATCGAACGCTTTAAACGCCACGGAAACCGAGATCGACGCGAAAAATGCCACACGTCAAACGAGCCGATCGCTGCCAAGCGACGGTCGAAAAGTCGCGAATCGCTTGCATAACTAGAAATAGTTCAACTGCACGGGTAGGCCAAAGTAGAATTGTAATAATTCTGTTGATTAAATTAGATAATGATAACTTTATGGCCACTGATACAACTCCAGGACTGGGGCCATGTGATGATTTACCCTGGGTTACGTATCTCAATAGTTGTCTTGGATATTGAAATTCACTTGACGTTGCCTCCTTGCGAGTTGCTCCCGTCGAAGCCGCTCAACTGGGCGTGCTTTGGCGGCGCGACCGTACTTGCGTGAGGAACGTCAGCGGCAGGTAGCCGCGATAATTTCTAAAGGCGGCGCAGAGACTGAATACGCTCACCCCGGCGACGTCTGCGAGGTCTTCGAGCGTTATAGGGCGGTGCGCATTCGCTTCGATATATTCCTCGGCGCGTCGGACCTGATCGTTTGCGGCAGCCGGCGCGCGCCGCTCCAGCAGATGGCTGTAATTGTGGCGGTTGGCGTGCAGAAACATCACCATCAGGGTCTGCTCGAATTCCGCCAGAGCCAATGTGGGCAGGGGGGAAGGGGAGCCGTTCAGATTGGCGATCAAGAAGAAAAAATGGTCGCGCAGCGCTTTCGAAGCCGGATGCCGATAGTCTTGCGCCTGGTCAAAGCGCAGCGGGCATCTTGCCGATGAACCGGTAAGCGCCGACAGTTTCTGGGTGAGCGCGGAGGTCCTGATCACCAGGACGAGATGCTCGTACTCGACATTGAAGCTGATGGCGAAGCTGGTGCCAGGCGACACCGTCGTTCCATGACTCTGATCGAGCGGATTTTCGGTTTTGCCGATTGTCAGTTTTCCGCAGCCTTGAACCGGAAAGACTTGCAGGGCGAAATTGTTTTCCGGATAGGCTGCCGCCATGCCCGTTCCGTATTTCGTGTAGCCCATGGCTATGTCGTTTATCTGAAAATGGTTGATCGAAACATCGATTTTTCTTGCGCCGCCTTCAGGCGACAGTTTCGGCTCGGCGTAGATCCGGCTGAGCGCGGCGCACAGTTCTTCAGGATTCTGCGTGCGAACGAGCGGAAAGCGATCGAGCGGCCGAGCCATCATCGCGATGTCTCTCCGCGTCTCCACCGCATCTGGGAGAGAAACTCCAGCGGCGAGTAGCCGCGGTGCTTCCTAAACGACCTGAACAGACTGAAGGCGCTGGTCCCCGTAAGCTTCGCGAGTTCCTCCAAGGTAATGGCGCGATCGGCATTTGCCTCGATGTACTCTTCGGCTTGCCGAACGTGCGCTCGCGATGAGTTTGCGGCATCCTGTTCGAGCAGATAACTGTAGTTGTGCTGATATCCGGCAAGCAGCAGGGTCATCAGCAGCTGCTCGGTCTGCTCAACCCACCAGACTGGAAATGGCGGACTGGCGGAGCTCACCGTCTCGGCCAACAGCGGAAGATACTGTTTCAGAATTTGCGCCGCCGGATGCACGGACCCCGCCTGTGGGGTCATCCGCAATGGGTTGTTGATTTCCGCTCCCGTCATGGCGGCCAGCTTTTCCGCCAGCACTCGCGCGTCGATTTGCAAAATGAGGTGCTCGTAGTCGGCGCCATAATTCGCCTTGTGAGCCACGCCTGCTGACGCCACGGCGCTGGCGCCGGTCGGTAAGGCGGCGGCGGTTGGCCCGCAGCAAATCTCGCCTGTGCCGTGAATTGGAACCAGCAGCGAGAAGAACTCGGTCTCCGGGTAATCGAGTCCGACGCCGACGCCATAGGAACTATACGTCAAGGTGGTGTGCGGAAGCCGGCATCGGTTGATGGTGGCGTCGATGGTCTTGACGCCGCGCGCCGGCATTATGGCCGGTTTGCCATAGACGCGCGCCAGCGCGTCGCTCACCTCGTCGATATCGCGCGAGCGAATGAAAGGAAATTTGTCGAGCGGTTTCGTGGAAGGCATGGTGGCCAAGGGTCCCCGGCGGCCACGGACAAAGATGCGGCCAGCG
>Ga0187784_10000221_pt1 | contig 39411 bp, 34 predicted proteins | sample 1015_SJ02_MP15_2_FD_132964 | JGI IMG/M metagenome (GOLD analysis project Ga0187784, IMG submission 132964) | Tropical peat soil microbial communities from peatlands in Department of Meta, Colombia - 1015_SJ02_MP15_20_MG | ecosystem: Environmental > Terrestrial > Soil > Wetlands > Peat | place... | reverse complement strand
GACCCTCCTCGATGGAGTTGCTGTCAACCATGCGTCCGCCGCGGTGCGCCGACACCGTGATCCCGCTCCCCATGTGCGCCACGATCAGGCGCAGCTCGGCATACGACCGCCCTCGCTCCCGCGCGTAGCGCCGCGCCATCGCCTTCGTATTCAGCGCATGGCCGATCAACGAGCGCTTGACCAGCGGCGAGCCGGAGAGCCGCGCGCAGGGCTGCCACTCGTCCACCGTCACCGGGTCCACGATGTAGGCGCTCACGCCGGCCGCCCGCGCAAACTTGAGCGCCAGAGGTGCTCCCAAATTCGACGCATGCTCCCCGCGCCGCGCCAGTTTGAGCTCTTCCACCATCGCCTCGTCCACCAGATAGGTCCCGCACTCCATCGGCGGCAGGAACCCGCCGCGCCCCGCCACCGCCGCCCACGGCTCCGCCCCTTTACCCTCTGGGCTATATCCTGCTTCCGCCAGTGCCTCTTCGATCTTCCCGGCGCGATACTCCAGCCGGTCCAGCATCAGCCGCCCCTTGAACCGCGCAATCTCGTCGTCGCCGTGGTGAATGTTCCGCGACATCTCCTCGCCCGCTCGTGTGAAAACCCCAAACTTCGTCGACGTCGTCCCCGGATTGACGGCCAGAACCAGCTTGCCTTCTTCGCCCACGCCTCACCTCACGCGCAGATGAGTGTACTTGAGCGGCGAGACCCAGAGCTATGATGCCGGACTGGGACCCTTGCGATTTGGGTCCAGACTTTCGACCGTTACCGGGTGCGGGGAATATACTCAGCAGAGATTCTTCGATGCCTTCCATGGAGGCGTTTCCAGAAAGAAAAGCAGGAAACCGGTAGAGGGGCCCCGTGAGCAAAGTGCTTCTCGAAGTCGGGAGCGACATCGTCCAATTGGCACTCGCAGTCGTGCTGATCTGGTGCCTCTATTGGTTCATCAGGCGCATGCTCGGTCAGACCAGACCGACGGAGGCGGAGCCACCTGCCGACTACGCTGGTGCTCCGGCCCGACTCAACCCGCGTCCTAAGACGGGAGCGGGCTCGGTTGCCCTCGCGGAACCCGATGATGAGTAAGTAATTGCAATTTGCCTTCCATGTGCGGGCTGCCGAAGAGTATTCGGCCGTTCGGAAGTAATCCATCTCCGCCGCCATCCTTCGTCCCCGCCTATCCCTGTTACGATGAACTTGCAAATCTCCGCGGCGGCCAGCCGCGACGACACTGAAAGGAAAGAGGCCCCCTTGGCCGACACCAGGAAAATCACCGACAAGGCAGAACGCAAAAAGCTCAAGCGCGCGGCGCGCAAAAAGGCCGCCCCCAAGGCCGAACGCACCTATGCACGCGGCTCCCACAAGCGAAAGGTGAAGAAGATGGCCCGCGGCCAGACGAAACGCTAAGAACAGCCCCTAGCTTCCAGCCTCTAGCTCCTAGCCCTTCGTGCCCGAGCCGACGCCCTCTCGCCCGCAAGGAAGAGCTAGAAGCTAGAAGCTAAAAGCTAGAAGCTGTCTTTCATGCCCAGCCAACTGCTCGCCCGCAAATCGATCGACAAGCTCATCCGCGACTCGGAGGAGCCGCAGCACGCCCTCAGAAAGACCCTCGGACCGTGGTCGCTCACCGCCCTCGGCATCGGCGCTGTCATCGGCTCGGGCATCTTCACCGTCATCGGCACCGCCATCTCCGGCGAACAGTTCGACACCTCCAGCATGGTCAACACGCCGCTGGCCAGCTTCCTCCTCACCCACACCGCGCTCGCCGGCCGCCCCGGCGCCGGTCCCGCCATCGCCGTCTCCATGATCCTGGTGGCCTTCGTCTGCGCCCTCACCGGCCTTTGCTACGCCGAGCTGGCCTCTATGATCCCCATCGCCGGCTCGGCCTACACCTACACCTACGCCACCCTCGGCGAGCTCGTCGCCTGGATCATCGGCTGGGACCTGATCCTCGAATACGCAGGCTCCAACATGAGCGTCAGTGTCGGCTTCGCCGCCCACGTCGTCGATCTGCTCGACTGGTTCGGCCTCCATCCCAGCGCGCGGTGGATCTCACCCGCCTATCTTCCCAGCGGCCTCCAGGACCTGGCCGGCAACACCCTCTACAATCCCGGCTGGCATTTCGGCTTCAATATCCCCGCCTTCCTCATCGTCATGATCCTCACCGTCATCCTCGTCCGCGGCATCCGCGAGTCGGCTTCCACCAACAACATGATGGTCGCGTTCAAGCTCGTCGCCATCCTCATCTTCGTCTTCTCCGTCATCGGCTTCATTCATCCCGCGAACTGGCATCCCTTCATGCCCAACGGCTGGTCGGGAGTTCTCACCGGCGGTTCCATCATCTTTTTCACCTACATCGGCTTCGACTCCGTCTCCACCGCCGCCGAAGAGTGCCGCAACCCGCAGCGCGATCTGCCCATCGGCATCATCGCCACGCTCGTCGTCTGCACGGTGCTCTATGTCGCTGTCGCCGTCTGTCTCACCGGCCTCGTTCCCTGGCGGTCCATGGTGGGCGACGCCGCGCCCGTCGTCAACGCCCTCAAGAAGCTCTCCATTCTCCCCGGCGGCCGCCCGCTCTACTGGGTCCGCCTCGTCGTCCTGCTCGGCGCGCTCATGGGAATGATCTCCTCCATCCTCGTCTACCAGATCGGCCAATCCCGGGTCTGGTTCTCCATGTCCCGCGACGGCCTCTTGCCCCGCGTCTTCTCCCGCGTCCATCCCTTCTTCCGCACGCCCGCGTTCTCCACCTGGGTCGCCGGCTTCGTGGTCGCCATTCCCTCGGGCCTGTTCGACATCGGCACCCTCGCCGACCTCTCCAACATCGGCACCCTTTTCGCCTTCGTCCTCGTCTCCGTCGGCGTCATCGTTCTTCGCTTCCGCGAGCCTGTCCGCCATCGCGGCTTTGTTGTTCCCGGCGGCCCCATCGTTCCCGCGCTCAGCGTCGTCTTCTGCTTCCTGCTCATGGCCGGACTGCCCATCATCACCTGGTACCGCTTCCTCATCTGGCTGGTCCTCGGCCTCTTCATCTACTTCTTCTACAGCCGCCACCGCTCCGAATTCGCGGGACTGCGATAAATTCAACGTTGCTACAACTGATCGGGTTGACGTACCTTGCAGATAGGAAATCAGCCGGAAATGGCCCCTAAAGCGAAAGCGGCACAGCAAACGATGAATTTCCAGGCGATAGGCGGGAACCCTATCACAGTCGGAGAATGTCGTGAGGCTTTTTTTGAGTTCAGTCGCGACAAGAGGCTCTTCCCGCTTCTCTTATGTGGGGACGCCCTCTCTGTGCTCCAGGAATTGCCCGATGCATCCGTCGACTTCGCCATGACTTCACCACCATATTGGGGCAAACGTGAATATGACGGTGGGGGAATCGGGCTTGAGAGCGATTGCCGGGATTTTGTTCGAGACGTGACGGCCGTTTTCCGGGATCTCAAACGAGTTCTTAAACCACAAGGCTCTTTCTGGCTTAATATTGGCGATACATATGAAAACAAGGGACTTCTTGGCATTCCCTGGAGAGTCGCTTTCGAGTTAATCGACCGGCAGGGTTGGACGCTCCGTAACAGCGTGATATGGAACAAAGTCAAAAGCGGTATGGACAATACGAAGGACCGCTTAGGCAACGTCTATGAAAACATATTTCATTTTGTGAAGGAGCCAAGAGGCTACTATTACAACGCGGATGCGATACGCTCAAAACCACGAGAGTCGAAGATTGTCAACGGGGCAGTAGTCTCCGCAACTGGGGTTTCTGGGATTCGCTACAGGCGACAGATCGAACTCTCGACAGCCCTTTCTGAAATAGAGAAAACCGAGGCGCTGCGGGAGTTGGCCGCGGTCCTCGCCGATGTTGCTTATGGAAGGATCTCCGACTTTAGAATGATCATTCGCGGCCAACAAAGAACTACACATTCTGACAGTGAGAGGCTTTCTGGTCGGGCAAAGGAACTTCGCGACAAGGGTTTCTATTTCCTGAAATATCACCCGAACGGGAGCAAGCCGTCCGATGTTTGGGACATCATTCCCGAGGATACTCAGAACCGGGGACTGCACTTCGCCCCGTATCCGGTTGATCTATGCAAAATACCTATCCTCGCCACGTGTCCAGAAGGTGGGATCGTTCTCGATCCGTTTTGTGGAACGGGAACAACGCTTCTCGCCGCAGGAAGACTTGGCCGGAAATCGATAGGAATCGATATATCGCGCGAATACTTAGAACTCGTCGGTGAGAGGTGCGCGGGACTTCCATGAGCAAGGTAGTGGAGTTGTTCGGGCACTCGACCGCTTCTGCTGACGAAAAATGGCGGACCATAATCCGTCAGCAGCAGTGTCCCTACTTGAACAAAACCTGTTACAAAGTCCGCAAAAGCGACTCAAAAACTTCGATCGGTTCATGCACAGTCCTGTACGGCGCGACGAAAGCCGAACCAATCGTGATCTGTCCCACGCGGCTGATCGAACGCCGACAGATTTTTGTTGATTGCCTTCACTTGTTTACAACGCACGAACCTGGGAATGAGCTACACATTATCCCCGAAGTTTCCATCCCGGGAGGAAGTGTTGACTTCTTCCTCGTGTCAGCCTTTGAGAGGCGTGTACGAGATTTCGTCGGGATCGAGCTCCAGACTCTTGACACGACCGGATCAGTGTGGCCGGAACGGGAGCGCCTCTTGAAGGAACTAGGTGTTCCTCGTGGGGATCAAGCCGAAAAATCAAAGAAGATGTTTTACATGAACTGGAAAATGACGGCGAAGACAATCCTTGTCCAAATGCACCATAAAGTCAGGACATTTGAGCACGTAAACAAGAAGTTGGTGCTCGTAACCCAAGACAAGCTCATGGACTACATGACGAGGGAATTCGATTTCGGACACCTGAGCAGCCCACCTAAGGTCGGCGATTCCATCCACTTCCACTCCTACCGACTCGCTCGGCACGCGAGCGGCGCGTATCGTCTGACACTTGAGTCAAGACTTAGTACGGATGCCGACGGAGTTGCACGATGCCTCGGACTGCAAGCGGAAGCGCGTGTTGAACTTGAAGAAATTGTCCGGGCCTTGGAAGCGAAGATCTCGCCTGAGACCCTGTTCACACCTGTGTAAACAGCCATGTCCAACCGCAGGATTCAAGCCACTCACGAAACTCGACAAACCAACGACATTCGATCCTTCATCCGCCGCCTTCCTAAGGCCGAGCTGCATCTGCACCTCGAAGGCACCATCCTGCCCGCCACGCTGGTCGAGCTCAGCGCCCGCCACGACGCGCGCCCCATGACCCTGGCCGAAGCCGAGGCCCTCTATCGCTTCTCCGACTTTTCCGGTTTCATCGAGTCCTTCAAAGCGGTCACCAAGCGCCTCAGGGACCCAGAGGACTACGAACTCATTGCCTGGCGCATGATGCAGCATCTCTCCGCCCAGGGCATCGTTCACGCCGAGGTCTTTATCTCCGTCGGCGTCATCTATCTGTGGCGCAACTTCGATCCTTCCTGCTTCGAGCCGATCTTCGCCGCGCTCGAACGCGCCCGCCAGCGCGCCGCCGCCGAGCTTGGCCTTTCGCTCTATTGGATCTTCGACGCCGTCCGTCACTTCACCGTCGAGGAGGCCGATCGCGTTTTCCGCAAGGCCGCCGAACTTCGCTCCCGCTACCCCTCCATCGTCGGCATCGGCCTCGGCGGCGACGAACGCATCGCCGGCTCCAAGCCCTTCTCCGGTCTCTACGCCCGCGCCCGCGCCAACGGCCTCCGCCTCACCAACCACTGCGGCGAAACCACCGGCCCCGAAGCTATCTGGGAGGCTCTTTCCATCGGCTCCGAGCGCATCGGCCATGCGGTGTCCGCCATCCAAGACACAAAGCTACTCCAAGAGCTGAAAGTGCGGAGCACCGCGTTGGAGTTGAACCCTACCTCCAACGTCCGCACCGGGGTTTGTCCCTCCTTCGCTTCCCATCCCCTACGCCACTACTTCAATCAGGGCCTCTTGGTCACTCTCAACTCCGACGATCCTGCCTTCTTCGGCTCCGATCTCGCCCATGAGTATCTTCTAGCCCATTCCGAGCAAGGCTTTACCCGCGACGAATTGCGCCAGCTCGCCGCCAATTCCATTCGCGCCAGCTTTCTTCCCGATTCTGAAAAAGCCGCCTGGCTGGCCCGGATCGAAAACTAAAGTTTGATGAATCATTTTTCCACCTCACGTGTCCCAATTCTGAACTGAGCTATCATGGAGGCAGTTGGAGGCTTAGTTCGATGTCCCCCGAGTCCAGAATTCTGTTGCCTGCCGAGGAAGCTCCATCGATTGAGAAGGCGGGTGCGACCGCCCTGCGCATCTTTGCCTGGTTTTCGGTCGGAATGGTCGTGGCCGTCGTCGGTCTCTTTCTTGGCGTTGAGCTGCGCAGCCGTTCCCGGTTCAAGAAACGCACGCCCTACGACTTCTATTCGAACGCCGGCGAACAGCACGCCAGCGAATTCGGCGTCGGCGTATAGCCCAGTCTGCCATTTCTCTCTTCTTCCGATCGTTCTGCGCCAGCGGGGATTTGTGCCTCTGCGGTCCCGGCTTCCAGCTCCGCTAGGATGAGACAACGCGCCAACTCGCTGACTTGCGATGCCGCGGAGCGGCGCGAACTGGCTAAGACTTGAGATGCTGTTTCATCCCTCTGCGGGTCCGCACCGCCGATAGTTTAGCCTGTTCTTGCCGCCTCATTTCCGTAGCCGCGAAATCACGTAAAGAATCGCCGACAAAACAACGCTGATCAGAATCGACGTCCCTAGCGGAAAATAGAACGAAACATTCTTGCCGCGGAAGGAGAAGTCACCCGGCAGCCGCCCCAGCGGCAGGCCAAGCCGCGCAGCCAGCAGGATCAACGCACCCGCCAGCGCAATCGCCAATCCCACCCCTAGCAGCATCTTCCCAACTTCAACCATGCGTCCCTATTCCCTATTGTCTATTCCCTATTGTCTATTCCCTATTGCCTATTGCCTATTGCCTATTGCCTTTTGCCTAGCCCCACATTCATTTCGCCTCGATCAGCCGGATTCGCGCTGTGAACGCCCTTCCTTGAGGCTGGCTAAACGTTCCGAATTCCGGCGAATCCACCACGTTGTTCACGACCAACGGGTTCCCGCTGTTCGTGGCGTTCTCCATCACTCCGCGCAGTCCCCAGTACTGCCCGCGAAAGTGAAACTTCAATTCCAGCCCCGGGCTGAAGTTCACGGTGTCCGGAAACCGGTACGCGCCGGCCGCGCCCACTACCTGGTCCGCCGCATTCACTGCCGTAAATGGGAACCCTGTTCTTTGCTCGAACACGTAAACGAAATCCCAGCGCTTCTTCAACATTGCAATCGGGATCGGCAGCCATCCCCACGAAATCACCCGATTCGGGGAATTCCACGCCAGGGGTCCGCTCTGTTGCGGCCCGAGCGGCGACGGCGTCGGCAAATAGTTCAGCGCCGCATTAGTGTGCGCCGAAGAATGCGTGTACGACACATAGATCGAGTACCCGTTCGCGAAAAGCCGCCGCGCATCGAACTCTTCCGATCTGTAGTGATCCTCTCGCCCATTGGTCAGCAAATAATCGCCGGCAAGCGCGCTCGCTCCGCTCTGATTCGCAAACGTGAACACATCCGACGTCCGCTTCTCCAAAAAATTTGCGCCGGCAAAAATCGACCAGGGCATCTTGCGCTCCGCGCCCACGCTCCAGTTCCAAGCGCGGGGTACGTGCAGCAGCCCATCGTTCGCAGTGAATTCCGTTTCCAGCGAAGGACCCGTCGGCGTCTTCCCATCCGCCTGGTAATACGTGTCGAATCGGCTGCCTGCAAAAGTCTGAGTCAGGGTTTCGAGCTGCGTGTGCTCGTAATAGAGCCCGATCCCCGCCGAAACCTTCGTTTGATCCTTGTCGCCCGGCGGCGCGTACACCGCGGCCACGCGCGGCGCCACGACCGCCCGCCGCACGATCTCGTCCCAATCGAATCGCAATCCCGGCTCAAACTGCCATCCCTTCGCCGGCGCCCAGCGATCCTCGAGATACGCTCCAATCTCCGCGTTGTGCAGCGTGAACGGCGCCGCCGCCGCAAACGTGCTCTCTCGCAGCAGCGTCCCGTCCTCCCGCAAATAGCTAACCGGCGCCATCGTCTGTTCCTGGTCATACGTGATGTGGTCCAGGTCCAGCCCGGCTTTCAAATCATGCCGCCCCTCCCAGTGCTTCGGCGGCAGATACAGCGCCGCCGTCCCCTGCAATCTCTGCGAGCGCCCCGTGGCATCTTCAAAATAGCTGCCCTCGGCATTCTCCGGCGTAATCTTGTACGCCGCGTCGCCATGCGGTTCGTATCCGTCGCGGATGCTTACGTATCCTGCTCCCACGTCCAGCAGCGCGCCGCCGGGAAAGCTCTGCTGGTCGCGCAGGTAAGGAAACCAGGCAAGAATGTTCTGTTTGACAGTGCTCTGTTGCGGCGTGAGCGGAGAAATCCCGTCATAAGGCGAGTGATAGTTGTTGTAGAGCAGGCCCGCGGTGAGGATGTTGGCCGGATTTAGGTTCGCCTGCGCTTTCAGCAGATTGCTGCCTCGCACCAGCTCGTCGGTATTGGCATTGGCCGGCAGCTCGGAGATGTAGATGTTGTCGTACTCCATCTCCACGCCGTCGTACCACCAAGCGCGGCGGCGCCGGATGGGCCCGGAAAAGGTAAACCGCGGAACCAATTGGTCGAAGCGGATTCCATTCTGAGCTTTAAACGACGGAATGAAATTCGTCGCGTTGAAGCGGAACTTGTCGTCGCCCATTCCGGTATAAAACGCAATCACCCCGCCCGTCGCGCGCCCGAACTCCACCGGATAACGCGTGCTCTCTTGATCGATGGAGCGCACCGCATCCGTGCTCACCCGCAGGCTCAACAATCCGCCCTCCGGCGCGCGAATATCGAACCCATCCATCGTGTCCAGCGTTTCCCAGGTCTCCGAGCCGGCCACGTGCACCTGCCCGCTCGCATCCTGCACCACGCCGGGATTGAACGGCAGAATGTTGCGGATGTCGTGCGACGTCGGATAGGGAATGTTGACGATCTCCGGCGTGTTCATTGTGCTCTGGTCGGTGACCTGCTGGGTGTCGATGCCCGGCGCCGACGCCGTCACGTTCACCTGCTCGCGCACAATCTGCTCGTGCGCCAGTGCAACTCTCACGTCATTCTGGCTCGTATCGACGCCGCTCTCGCTAGCCTGGTAGAAGCCCGGTTTCTCTACGTGAATCCGGTACGGCGTCTGTTGCCGCAGCTCATAGCTGCACTTTCCCGCGAAATCCGTCCACAGACGCGACGCTTCGAAGCCCGGCTCCTCGATCGTCACCTGCGCGCCCGGAACTGCCTTTCCGTCTTCGTCCACGACGGTGACGGTGACTCGCGCAGGCGCGTCTTGCGCGCGGCAATTTGCGCCGATCGTCGCAATCAGCAGAAATGGCCAAAGCAACCTTTGCCTAGCCCATCGAAGGCGCAACATGAAGACAAACCGGAGCGCGCACCGATGCGTTCCGCCTCGCCGCCAGTATATCGCCGCAGCTAGAACCGCTTGTTAAGCCCATCCAGAGCGCGGCGTTAGAACCGATCCATCAAGACGCTGCACGTTTTGCGCAGAAAACTTTTGACGATGTGCCTCGCAACCAGTATCCATAGGGGTTTCGGCGCTTTTTGAGTCGGCTTCGGCTTTCGCCAAACGCGTTTTTCTTGCTCCCTTGCTCCCTCGCTCCCTTGTTCCCTTCTTTCGTTGCGGCTGCGCCGGCTTAAGGAATCGATCTAATACTGCGGCGGCTCGTACACTCCCAGCCGGATGGATTCGCCTAATATCGTCCGGGCTCCAGGACGCAGCCTAGCCACGACCGGGTTCCCATCGCCACGATCGAGCATCGGTCCATCGGTTGAACCGGGGAAAGAGGGATGTTCGTACACCGTCATCCCCTGGACCGCTTCGCGGGTTCGCCGCACCCGGTTCAAGTAGCCCACTTCATCCATGCAGAGAGCAAACACGATCGCTCCCACCGTAAACAAAAGATAGACCTGGTTGTTGAGCAACGGCTCTCGCCGTTTCCAAAGCCACTCCTCGGCAATACCTGTCCACGCAAGGATTACCAGGAGAACTCCATAGATGGTGTAACGCGACTCCAAACTTTGCGCCAGCCCGAATTCCGAGCGCAGGCCGCCAACACCGGCCGCTGTGAGCAGCAGGAACAGGCAGCAGTACCCGGCAGCCGCGTTTCGCCGGAAGAATCCGCGCCGCGCGAGCCACCCGAAGAACAGCAGAAGCGTCGCTCCCAATGGCAAACAGATGCATTCGCTTACGGCTGTAGTTCCAGCAACTGCACCAGCGTTGCCCACAAAGGCGATTACGTAAACCGGATTGATGTGCAGCAACCCGGCAAACACCGAGCCGTGCTCATGCATCTGCGACGAGTGAACATCGTAGTGGTAAGAATAAGCGGCGATGCAGACCGCTGAGATCGCCAGCCAGCCGGCAGCGCGCGCCATCTGCCGCCGGGTCACAAAGATCAGGAGGCCAATGGCCAGCAGCAGAAACCCGTTGCCCGATGCCGCAATCGCCAGCACATACAAAATCAAGGCAGCGCCATAAGCTTTGCGCTCAGGCCGGACCAGACAGCAGATGGCTCCCAGCGAAAAGGCGATGACCCACAGGTTTTGCAATGACGCCATCGCCCAATTGAGTGTCTCGTAGTACTCCAGTTGGAAGAGAAGCCAGGCCGCCGGCACGAAAAATGCCAGCCGCCTCCCTGGATCGTTCCGGCCGGGCAAGAACAGGGACCAAAGAATCCAGCCGATCGCCAGGACTGCGCTGTCGCCCAGAACGCAGAGCTGAGCGAAGTTCACGTGACCGATCAGCGCATCTTGAATCCACGCCACACCGTGCACAAAAAAAAGCTTGTACTCATTGTGCTGCTGTGCCAGAAAGAACCGGAACTTCGCGGCTCCGCTCTTCTCTTGAACCAACTGGTTCACAAACGCCAGCACTGCTTCGTAATCGTCCAGAAAAGGAAGATTCACCAACTGCCGGAATAGAATGCCGTAAAAGAGGATCGCCGGAGTTGCGATCATCATCGCGGGAATCGCGATTCCCGCCGCAGACCGCTTCACCACTTCAGCCAATCCCGGCGCGGCCGGCTGCGTCCCGCTCATGAACCGGCCTTCCTATAGTCCCCGCGGCTCAGGTGTTTCTCCAGCCAAAGGTAAAGGCAAATGAAAAGGTACCGGCTGCCCATCTCCTGAATCTTGAGTTTGGCAACCCCAGTTCTCCGATTCCGCCATGTTATGGGTATGACGGTCCAGGAGTATCCGCGAATAATTGCTTTCAACGGAAGTTCTACTGTCAAATTGAAATGCGCCGAGAGCAGCGGCTGACAACCATCGATCACTGTTTTTCGATAGGCTTTGAACGCGTTCGTCGTATCGTTCAGTGAAACCCCGAACAATGCGCGAATGAAGAGATTCGCCATGCGATTCAGCCGCAGCTTCAGCCAGGGGTAGTCAATCACTCCTCCGCCCTTCACAAATCGCGAGCCGAGCACGGCATCCCAACCCTCGTTCAGTTTGTTCCAGTAGCGCACCACGTCGCGGCAATCGTCCGACTCATCGGCCATCATCACCACCGCCGCATCGCCCCGCATCTCGCGCAATCCCTGCGCGATCGCGCGGCCATACCCATGGGCCGGACCGTTCTCTACCAGGCGCACCTCGGGAATCCGTTCGGCAGTTTCCCTTACGATCTCGGCCGTCCGGTCGCTGCTTCCGTCATCGACGACGACAATCTCGTGCGGCACATTGTGCAGCCGCAATTCCAGGTGAAGATGCTCCACCGTGGACGCAATGCATCCTTCCTCATCCCGCGCCGGAATCACCACCGACAGCAGTTTCAACTCTGGCGCACCGAGTGGCGGAGTCTTCATGCCTCGCACCGCGCTAACCAATCGGGATGCCGCTCGGCATGATCCGCAATCTCTTCGAGAATCTGCTGCAGGCCGATCCCCGGTCTCCATCCCATTGCCGCTTGTGCCTTCCCCGAGTCCAAGATGAGCCACGGAACGTCGTAAGGCCGATCGGAACCGTCCTCCTCAGGCTGGTGCTCTCCGAATCTCGCGTTGCACCAGGCCGTCAATTGCGCCAGCGACATCGAGTTCGCTGGTCCGCCCGCGAGATTGAAAAGCTCTCCTTTGCTTCCGCTCCGCAATTCGCAATCCACCAGCGCAGCCAGATCGCGCGGATGCAGCGCATCCCGTACCTGAAATCCCTTTCCGCCAAAGCCGAGGTACTTCAAACGGCGTTTTGTCCGGTGCGCGTGTATCCAATACGAGAAAATCCCTTGCTCCGCTGTGCCAAACTGCCCCCCTCCCGCCAGCACGCCGCAGCGATTGATCCAAAGCGGAACCGCGAAACCTGCGGCATACTCCTGGGCAAGACGCTCGCTGGCCAGCTTGGTCGCTCCGTAAAGCGAAATCGGCGCATCCGTGCTGAACTCCTCGCGCACGCCCGCCGGCCCAAGACCGGCGAGCTGCGTCTTCCCCTCATCGAGCACGAAGGCCGAAGCTTCCACGCGAAGCGGCAGGCGCGCCAGCGCTGCAATCGAATACACACGGCTGGTGCTAATCAGGATCAGACCCGCGCCCCTCGCGCGGCAATACTCCAGCAGATTGATCGTGCCCTGCAAATTGTGCTCCAGCAGTTGCCGCGTGCCGGTTTTACCGTCGCGCCCCGCAAGCACGCTCGGCTGAGCCGCAGCATCGATCACCCAATCCACCGCGGGCAGCGCCTCGATGTCGCTCGCAACCCTTACGTCGCCATGAATTACCTTGACGCCGAGGCGCCTCAGCTCCAGCCGGTTGGTTTCGCTCCCCGCGCGCGCCAGGCTATCTACGCCGGCAATCGCCATTCCTTGGCGCGATTCCAGCAAATACCGCGCAATGTGGCTGCCCGCGAAGCCGCAGATCCCTGAAATAAGCACTCGCATCGTGTCTTCCGATCAGGATACGCGAAAATCCAGCTTCCAGGGCAAGAACCCCTTCGCCGAAGACTGTCTCCACTATCCACCCGGAAATTCGGTTGCTGTTTGGCGCGGAAACCGCGAAAAATCTCGCTCTCACCGCTCGTCCGCAGGCAGGTCCAATCCATCCTCTCAGCGCCCCTGCGCAGCCTGAGAGTAATACTGCTGCATCACCTTCCTGCCCGTGGCGTCGAACCGCGCCAAATGGATCAGACCCATCCGGTGCGCAACGAAGCTCGCTGTGGTCGCCAGCACGCCCAAGCCATACTTCACGCTGCGCCGGAAATTGATGGACGAAGCCTCGGGAAAATACTTCGTCGGGCAGGAGATTTCCCCGATCCTGAACCCGAACATCACCGCCTGCGCAATCATTTGATTGTCGAAAACAAAATCGTCGGAGTTTTCCAGCAGCGGCAGCGTTTCCAGCAATTGCCGGCTGAACCCCCGGAATCCGGTGTGGTATTCCGAAAGCTTCACGCCCAGGAACAGGTTCTGAAACGCCGTCAGCAGCCGGTTGAACACGTACTTATAAAGCGGCATCCCGCCCTTTAATGCCCCCGCGCCCAGAATGCGTGACCCCAGAACCATGTCGTAAACCCCGCTCGCAATCATCCCCGCCATGGCGGGAACCAGCGACGGCGTGTACTGATAATCGGGGTGCACCATCACCACAATGTCCGCCCCCGAAGCTAGTGCCTCGCGGTAGCACGTCTGCTGGTTGCGCCCGTAACCGTAGTTCGCGTCGTGAATAAAGGTCCGCACGCCAAGGTGGCGGGAGATCTCCGCGGTCCGGTCCTTGCTCGAGTCGTCCACCAGAATTTTGATGTCCACAACATCCGACAGCTCCTGGACGGTCTTCTCCAGCGTCTTCTCGGCGTTGTACGCCGGCATCACCACCGCGATTTTCTTCCCGTTGATCATGAGCCCGGCTCCTCGAATCCGGCCTCTCTCCGCGGCTCAGGTTCGCTCCCGGATCAATGTGCCGTCCCTGATTCCGGCGCCGGATACGGTGTGACTCGTACAGGATTCGCATCCGGTTCAACCAGCCAGGCTTTCCGGTTCCGATAATAGCGGACTAACTCTAAATTCTCTGCGGGGTCCATCTCCCTTGCCCATATCACTTTGGAGTTATCGATGTCCGCGTCGTTATAGACCCATTCGTCAAACGGCTCGTGCTTTGCATCGTAGCGCACAATCGCCATTTGCTCTCCAGGAAGTTGCTCCAGTCGGTCTTTGACCCGCTCCCGATCCACTCCCCAGCGCTGCGGTCCGAACCAGTTAAGGTTCCAGTTGCTCGCCGGGAACTCATTCGGCGCCAAATGCAACGGCTGCGCCACCACTCGCAGGCCTGCCATCAGCACGCAAACCACAACCATCAGGCGCACCAGGGCCCGACCCATTGGCCGGCCCTCCGGCCGCCAAAACCGCATGTGCCGCATCATTTGCAGCCCCACCGCATAGAATGCCGCAGTGAAGGGCGCGACATAATGCGGCAGAAGATAGATTTCCATGGACATTCCCGCTGCGAGGATGAGCACTGTAGCAACCAGAAACCGGATGCGCCGGTCCAGAAAGATGCGCCGCACCATCAACAGAGGCGGGAGCAGCGCAAAGCCTGCGAAAAACAGAAAGGCAAATCCAAGTTTGACCAGCGTGTAGGGCACAAATCCCGTCACGGAATGAATGTGATGGTAAAAGCCCATTTCTCCTTGATAAAAGCTCCGCAACGTTTCGTTCCTGTACGCCGGCGCCGGCCGTGCATGCTGCCAAACATAATAGGGCGTGATCGCATACGTCGCGCGATCCACGGCGTACGGCGGAGTCAGCGCGTTTCCAAAGGCGCGGTAATCGTAGTAGCCGAGCCAGGCGCACGTAGCAAGAATCAATGCCAGCGGCGCGCCAACCAGCCCGGCCGCAGCAGCAGGCTTCGGCCGTCGTCTCCCCTTCGCAATCCAGCCGATCAGCACAAATCCAACCAGCAGGCAAATCAAAATCCCCTCGTAGGGCCTGGTCAGCACCAGGATGGCGATGCCGAGCCCCATCAGCATCGCGTATCGCATATGCGCTGTCTTCATCAGGCGCGGCAGCCCGCCCAGAAGCAGCGCTCCGCCCAGCGCTCCTAACGCGCCGGCCGCGTGGTAGGTGTTCGTCCAGTAACTGAATACGCCCAGCCGCAACACTGCAATCATCCCTCCCAGCAGCGCCCAGCTCGGCGGCACCCAGGCTTGCAGCATCCAACAGATCGCCGCGCACATCAATGCGCTCACGATCAAAAGCCCGAACCATGGATTGCCTAGCACGATTTTGCTGGCGGCAAGAACCAATCCCTGTCCGGGAAAATACATCGACGCGTATGTCGGCTGCATGGTAATGTGGATGCTTTCGAAGTGCCTCCACATCGCCGGCGTGGGATTGGCCAGCCGCCCGTGAACAAACGTGTCGCCGGACAGCAGAAAACTGAAATCGTTGGGAACAAACGGCAATGGAATGGGAAACAGAGGAAGCAACGCCAGGCGCAGGATGATCACGCTCAGACCGGTGACCGCGACAGACCATCGCTTCCTTCCCGCCAGCCGCCCAAACGTTCGCTCAATGCGCCTGAAAAAGCTACTGCCAATCGCAGGCCATGCAAATGAAATCGCCGCCGCAATCGCCGTCAGCCCGAACTCCAGGATTTGCAGTTGCGGCGAGGTTGCATTCGCGGAAGTTAGTACCATAAGGGTCGGGGTTCGGCGCCCTTCGTCCGGTTTCTCGCATCGTTTGCGCGAAGATCACCGACATTTTACAGCAAAACCGCACGGCCTTTTCGGGATTCATGCTCGCGAAGTGCTTGCGGCGCCACGCGTTGAACGGCCCCGCAAGCCCCTTGCATAGGTGGGAACTGCTTGCAGAGAGCCGGGCCGCCTTCGCATTCGCGCGCCAGAGCATCTCTACGTTCCAGTTTTCTGCGCAGGAACTCATGTGGCTGGGGCTGGCCGTTCGGAATTCAGGCCCGCCCACCACCAACACCTTGTATGGAGATCGCGGCTGCTTTGGCCGCCAATGAATTGGAGGGCCCGCCGAACACTCGTATGCATCTCGCAGATGCGCCTTGGCCGGCGTCACGCGAGCGATGCGCTCACATTACTGAACACTCGGGTCACTTGCGATGCCAGATGATTCACGCTCAGGACCGCCGATAGCGCAATCAAAGCGCCGAGCTGCGCATACTCAATCAAATTCTGGCCTTCTTCACCGTTCCTCAAGAATTGCAGCAGACCTTGAAGCCCTAGGGCGCACGCCTTGCATTTGGCCGCTCCTTCGCAACCGTCATTCTGGCGTTCGCCATCTACTTGACTTGTCTTGATCTTATCTTCCTCGAGGATTCACCCCTACTTTTAACCTGTGCCCCTTGCGTCTTCCCTAGACTCCTTTTCCCGTTTTGGTGAATCGAAGTTCTCTGGGGTTGTCGCGCCTCTCACCTAGACCGCAATCGCACTTTCCGGAATCTTTTCGAGAACCCGCACCACTCTTCCGCCAGCTCTTATACCAGCGAGCTGCTGATCTTCGTGAATACGGTTACGACGGTCGACGCAATACCCTGCAGGGCGGAAATGAGCGACAGCGTAATAATGCACAACAGCATCCCGTATTCGAGTAGATCCTGGCCCTCTTCGTCCGACTGCAGGCTCCGGGTCTTTCTGTAAAGCTCAAGAAGCACACGGTTCATTTGAGCTCTCCTTTTGTGTAATTCTCCGGCTTCGGCCGGCCTTGGATGCTTCCTGCCTTCTTTGTCCGCAAGAGCACTGCACGGAGGACATGCTGGCGCCTTGCCATGTCTCACCGCCTGCTCGCTTCTTGGATTCGGGAAATGATCTGCGGGTCCGTGCAGCCGGTGCGCTTCTGTGCTCCGCCGGAACGCACCTGCTGCATGAACGCTCACACGGTGCTTCGCTCGGGCACACGCTGTGCTGGCGAATTGCAAATGCACGGAAACACCGTGTTGACTTCAACAGCTACATTGCTGACGTCTGTAACCCAGACGAGCGCAATCGCGGCTGCCACCAATACATTCCACCAAATCCTAGCCTTCTTCGCCCCACTTCAGACCCGGACAGTCACGTGCACGTTCACAAGAGTCGTTCTCATGTGTACGCCGAGCTCGTGATTTCTGGGCCCGCGCCAGAGCGTCCGGTCTGAGCCGGCGTCCCTGGCTTATTCGAATCTCAGCTTACGTCGATTGACGAAGCCTACGATTACCCGCACTTAGGCCCTTGCTTCTCCTAAGCGCTCCTGGTCGTCTTGCCTTTGCACTGTCTTCGCGGAGGGGTGCGCACCGGCTCTGAGCCCAATGCGCACTCCCTTCCCCGAAGTGCTGAGGCCTGTAACGCGCTGCACGCGTCAGGAGCTTACGCCAGCGAAGCGCTGATGTTGTTGAAGATGGTTGTAACTTGCGTGGCAACCCCTTTTACGCTAAGGATGGCCGCCAGAGCAATCAGGCAAAGCAGGAGGGCGTACTCGACCAGGTCCTGGCCTTCCTCCCGGGTCATTAGGCTCTGAAGCTTCACATAGAGCGCCAGAATCAGATTGTTCATTGTTTGTCCTCTCCGAGATGTTGAATTCCCCAGCCTCAGCCGGGCACCTTACGTGATGCATCTGGCGTGCCATTCTCGGATCGAAAGACCATCGCTTTAGAATCAATAGTTTACAGGTAATGCCTCCGAGGAATGCTCAGCAGATGTGTACCAGAGTTTACACCCAAGCAAAGCAACAGACCGGCTCCGTATACATCACTCTTTCGTGTGACCCCAGACTTGACTATCTTCGCTCGCTTCCATTTTCAGCCGGCTTTCACCGTCCCGGCGTTGTGACCGGCGTCAATCGCCTGCGGCAATTGCCTGCCTTGGGAATCTGCCTGTCGCGTAAAGGTACCAGCAGAGCCACGCCGGCGCCGTCCAGAGATAGCTCCGTGAGACAATGGCCGCGCCCATCCCAAGTTCCAAAAGCGCGGCTCCGGCCAGCACCCTGAGCGGCCACAGCAGCCGCTTCAACGCCATGGATCGATAAACTCCTACCAGAATCGCCGGCAGCAAAAGGGATTCATCGGGTAAAAACCCGTAGGGCGTACAAATTGCGCCAAGCAGCAGCAGCAGCAGACCCTGATCCATCCAATTCCACGCTGCCCGCCGCGTCCAAAAGTACCAGATGGCCCAAACGCACGCCGCGGTTTCAGGAACGAATTGGATCCAGACGGCCTGCGGATCGAGCAGCCTCAACTCGGCGCTCAACCTAGGCACAACCTCGTTCAGCGCTCCGCCTGCGCGTATCATCTGTGAGTATTGGCCCCATGCGTGCGCGTCCACCGCGTAGGCCAGCAGACAGCTTCCCATGAGTGCAATACAAAAGCCCGCCAGGACCCGAAGTCCCTTTTTGGTTGTCACGCACCAGAGCGCGAGCGCCATACCGAAGGGCGCGAAAAAGTGCGGCTTGAGAGCGCAAAGCAAAAGAGCGGCGCCGGCGACGAATGGGCGATCTCTGTAGAGAAAAAGAAAAAGCGCCACCCCGAGAAGGAGCAAGATGCCGCACTGCCCGGCCATAAGGCAAGCGAGCGCGGGCGCAAATCCGAATCCAAAGTAGTTGAACAGGCTATCCGGCCGGCCGTTCAACCTCCAAATCAAATAACTGGCCGCTCCCAGCGCCCCAATCAAGACAAAAAGCCAGGCGATCAGCCCCGCCTTCGGCCTTGACCATCCAAGCGGCAGAGCCATGAAGAACGCCACCGGCGGATTCCGCATCATGAGCGCCGGCTCGCTGGGATCGCGGCCCGCGGCGATTTCTAGCGCGCGCACGGCTTGGAAATCGTAAGGGTTCTGTCCATGAGCCAACAGGTGCCCGGCAGCCCAGTAGGAGATAAAATCTCTCTCTGCGGCGTTGCTGTCGCTGATGCCTGCAATGTAGACCGTCAGTAAAACAGCCGCGCCCGCCAAGGTCAACAACGCGGCCGCCAGAACGCGAACGCGTTTTTTCAATCGATGCTTTTTCTCTCCGGCAATGTCCTCCAGCATCCCCTCCATCCCCACAATTGCAAATTCCCCGCGCTTCTGCAACGTCGCGTCTCCCCTTCGCCGGTCGCCGCGCGTCCCCCGGCAAAGTTCTCAAGGGGACTCTCAAATCCGCAGGAATTCCCGCCCTGAATGAACCATCCTGACAAATGTTGTATCGACTGCGCGATGGAAGTATATGAGAATAGCCACCATGGCCGGCAAGCCCGTTCTTCCCTCCGCGCAGGCGCACACCAATCTCGCTGAGTTGTCGATTGCGTCGGTCGCGGGGATCGCACTCGCCATCGTCACTCTCTACATCTTCGCTGTTCCCTTCGCCGGCAAGCTCGGCGCCTCGCGCGACTTCGTCTCCTACTGGGCCGCGGGCCGCCTTCTCCTTCATCGCGCCAATCCCTACGACCCGAACGCCGTCTCTGCGCTGGAACATTCCCATGGCTTGGATCCACGCGCCGTTTTAGTCATGCGCAATCCGCCATGGGCTTTACCATTGACCCTCCCCATAGGCCTGCTCAGCCTCCGCATCGCCGGCATCCTTTGGACGCTAATCCTGCTTGCCTGCCTCCTGCTTGCCGTGCGCATCGTTCACCAGCTCCACGGCTCGCCCGCAAATCGCATCCATTGGCTTGGCTTTGCGTTTACCCCTTGTTGGATCTGCTTGACTATGGGCCAGACCTCCCTCCTCGCGCTGCTGGGTTTGGTTCTGTTCCTGCGTCTTCATCTCCGGCGCCCGTTTGTAGCTGGCGCGGCACTTTGGCTCTGCGCGCTCAAACCGCATTTGTTTCTCCCCTTTGCCGCCGCGCTAGCCGCATGGATTGCCGTCTCGCGCAGCTATCGGCTGCTCGCCGGCGCCGCTGCCGCCCTCGCTCTCAGCAGCCTGACCGTATCACTGATCGACCCGAGCGCCTGGCGCAATTACCTTGCCATGCTGCGCTCCCCGGCCGTCGAAAACGACCTCATTCCCTGCATTCCCGGCATCCTTCGTCAATCGCTCTTTCCTAACGCCGTGTGGCCTCAGGTCCTGCCCATCGGCCTCTGCTGCATTTGGGCGCTTATTTACTTCTGGCGCCGCCGCGCCTCGTGGGACTGGACCGCCGGCGCCAGCCCGCTCATACTCATCTCCCTCCTGTTCGCGCCCTATTGCTGGTTCTACGACCAATGCCTGGCAATGCCGTCGCTCCTTTTCGGCGCCTATGCCGCTCGATCCCGCAACCCGGTCGTGGCCCTCGCCCTTCTCATCCTCGCCGCCGATTTCGAAATCTGCTTCGTCAAAGTGGCTTCGCCCTTCTGGCTCTGGACGGCACCCGCGTGGCTGATTTGGTTTCTTTTGGCGTGCTCGGCGGGCAATGTAGCAACTAGCTCACTGGAGGCTCCTGCCTGATGCCCATGCTTGTCCTCGCCGATCACTCGATTGCGACCTCTTCGGCATCGAATTCGCCACCTTCGGCAGCCAACGGTCCGCTTTCAATCAAGGTTATGAATCGGTGACAACTGAATCCACAAATCCGCCCGCTGAAAAGCAAAAGCACGAGATCGGCACGATTCTGACCGCCATCGCTTGCGCCTTGGCGATCCTTTACACCGTGCTCTTTCTCTGCCTTCTGCCCTTTAACCGTCAGACCGTCTCCCGCCGCGACTACATCGTTTACTGGGCCACCGGACAGCAGCTCGTCCATCACCGCAACCCTTACGATCCCGCCGCACTCTATCAGTTAGAACGCGATGCCGGATTCCAAGGCGGCGCTTCCTATTACATGCGCAACACGCCGTGGGCTTTGCCAATGGCCCTTCCCTTGGGTTACTTCGGCGCACAGGCCTCCGCGCTTCCCTGGTCGCTGCTGATGCTTGCCCTCCTCATTGCGTCTGTGCGCCTGCTATGGAAGATGCTGGGCAAGCCCGGTCGCCATCTCGACTGGCTTGGATACTGTTTTCCTCCCGCGTTGTTCTGCGTCGTCCTCGGCCAAACATCCGTCCTGATTCTAGTCGGACTGGTTCTTTTCCTCCGCTTTCACAAAACACATCCATTTTCCGCCGGCGCCGCGCTCTGGCTGTGTACCATCAAGCCGCATCTCTTCCTCCCTTTCGCCCTTGTGTTTCTGGCCTGGATCTTCGTCTCGCGCAGCTTTCGCATTCTCGCTGGCGGCCTCGCAGCCATGGCGGCCGGCGGCCTGATCACCGAACTCGTCGACCCCGGCGCCTTTGCCCAGTACGTGCATTACATGCGCACATCCACCATCGCGCACGAATTCACTGCATGTTTCGGCGACCTCCTCCGCGATCGCATCAATCCCAATGCTGAGTGGCTCGCCTTTGTTCCAGCGCTCTTGGGCTGCATCTGGGCGCTTGCCTACTTCTGGCCGCGCCGCCACGCCTGGGATTGGCTGGAGAACGGCGGCACGCTCGTCCTAGTCTCGCTTCTCGTCGCTCCCTTTGGCTGGATCTTCGATCAGTCCTTGGCGCTGCCCGCAGTCCTCGTGGGCGCCACTCGAACCACGTCCAAATGGCTGCTCTCCATTCTTGCCGTCATCTACATCCTGATTGAAATTGAGGTCAACCGCTTAGACCTCCATTCGGCTGCCTATCTCTGGACGGCGCCCGCCTGGCTGGTCTGGTTCGTGTTGGCGCGCGCCTCTGCTCGCCGGCCTGGCCCCGCGCCGGCTTGAGCCGCCGTTGCCCCCGCCTCCTGGACCGGTTCTGTTGCCTTGGATTCAATCTCCAGCCCGAGTCGCTGCTCTCATTCACCGGCCGCGGATGGGACCGGCGCGATCTCCACGCAATCGCCGCATCTCGTCCGCGATGCTTGAATCGTACCTGCCGGCAGCTCCAGCACCGAATGCGCCGAAAAACACGCCGACAGGCGCCATGGGCTTACGCTGCTCCGTACTTTCCTTACTCGGTGCTTGCGGTCCAGGTAAACAAGATCGATCGCAAAGCGCATGAAAAACGTGTGCACGGATTCGCAGGGCGCGATCCACAAGCCCTCGCCCGCCGCCAGGCTTTCCCGCCCCAGCAGCCCTTTTCTGCGCGACGCCCCCGTGCTGGCCAACTCCAGCTTTGTGGCCAGCACCGTGCCTTGCGTGATGTTGATGGCTTGCTGCGGACCTCCCGAATCCTCCCCCGGCCGTCGCGCAAAGAACTCCCCTATGCTCTTCGCGGCCCTATGCAGAGAACTCATTCGCAGGTTCCGGCTTCCTTCGGCGTCCCGGGATTGGCCCAACCCTATTGCGTCGGCGTCGAACCCGTCGTCGTTGTACTGGCGCCGGGGTTGATGGCTGTTCCACCCATTCCGAACCCGCCTGCCGCTCCTTCGATGACCAGCGTCTTCTCCGGCTGCAGGCTCTTGATCAGCGTTTCCACCGGAATCGTCGCCGGCGTCGGCGGCAGCGTGTTCTCCGCGGTCTTGGCATCCGGCTGGTGCATCGGGAAGTTGGAGTTCGGTGGCAGCCACTTGTCGGGTTGATGCAGCTGCGGTATCGCTGCGCCCGCTTCGATCGGCGCCACAATCTCAGGCGTCACGATCACAATCAGCTCGGTGTTGTTCTTCGTCTTCGACTGCGACTGGAAGAGTTTGCCCAGAATCGGAATGTCGCCGATGAACGGAATCTTCTGGAACGTCTCCGTGATCGTGTTGTCCAGCAAACCCCCAATCATGAAACTCTGTCCATCCAGCAGCTCCACTTCGGTATTCACTTTCCGCGATGTGATTCCCGGCACTTGGAACCCGGAGAGCTCCACTCCGTTGGAATAGTCGAGAGCGCTCACCTCCGGCGCCACCTGCAGACGGATGGTATTGCGCGGAGTGATGGTGGGAATAAAATTCAGGCGCACCCCGTATTCCTTAAATTGGATGGTGACTTGCGCCGTTCCGTTCCCGGTGCCGGACACCACGGCATAAGGAAACTCTCCGCCCGCCAGAAAGCTTGCCTCTTTGCCGTTGGCCGCCATTAGGTTGGGCTCGGCAAGCGTCTGCACCACTCCTTTGAGCTCCATCGCCTGAATCACTGCGCCGACATTCAAGCCGGGAAAGAAGGCAAGGATGTTGCCCTCGTTCGTCAATAGCGCTGTGGCTTGCGATCCCGTAGTCGATCCCCCGGACCCGCTCGACGAGCTGCCACTTGAAATCATCGGCGGCGTGAACTGTCCTGTCGTCACTCCGCCTACCGCATTCCCCAGGCCCAGGTTGAACATGTTAATTCCGAGCTGCTGCTCCTTGGTGCGGTCGACAGCTTCAAACCGCACCTTGAGCAGAATCTGCGGATCCGACGCCGGCACCTCCACATTCAGCAGGTTCACCACCTTGCCGGCCGTGGCGGCGATTTTCTCGGCCCTCCCCGAGCTCGTAAGGTCCTTCACCGTCCCGCGTAAAAAGATGCTTCCGTTGTCGTAGCTCACCCGGATGGTCTGATTCGGCAGTTCGGTTCTCAACTCGCGCCGGATCCCGTCCAGCGTGTCGCCGGTCACCAGATTGCTGCCCCGCACCGTGACGTTGAAGAATTGCCGCCCGCCGCGGACATCCCAGATAATCAGGCTCGTCTCGCCCGGCGCCTTGCCGCTTAACATGATCTCCGTTGGGCTCACCGCCATGGCTTCCACGATCTCGCCCACACCAACCGCCACCCGCTGCACCGGCTGCGCCGTATCCACTAGCACGGATTTGCCCACCGTCACCGACAGCTCGTTGGTCGAGTCTTGAAATCTGACGCCTTCCGTATCCGCGGACGGCGCCGCGCCTTGCGCCCGCACTTGCCCAGCGCCACAAAGCACCCAGCTAAACACGCCTAAAAAGAAAATGACAATCCCGCACTGCAATTTCACTTCGATCCCCCCGAAGAAGGAAACTTCTCTTCGCTGGACTTGACGCCGTTGATCACCTCGATCGAGTAGGTATTCGCCGCCGGCTTGGGCGCTGGCTTGGGCGCTGTGTGAACCGCCACCGGCGCGGGCGCTATCCCGAAAAGGCTGCGCATGGAATTCTCCGGCACCTGCGCAACTTTCGTGTCCAGCGGGTTGCGCAGCACAAGCTGAATCTTCAGCGAGTTGCTCGCCAAGCTCAGTATCTGCGCCTCCTCGGGAGTCACCAGCAGCGTGACCACCTGCACCTGCTGCGGCTTCCCCTCAGCATCTCTTTGAATGTCCGTCCCCGCCGAGAGAACCTGGATGTTCTGCAGAATCGTCTTCGTCACCACCCCGTCCGACGCCGTACTGCCCGGTGGATTGCCGGAAACCAGCACGTCGACGCGCATTCCCGGGATGACGAACCCCGCTACGCCCACCACTTCGTCCACTTTTACGGCGCTGGCCCGCATCCCATCGGGAATTGTCGGCGCCAACCCGCCCCCGGTGCCGAGGCCTGCCAACTGGCTCTCCAGAACCGGCTCACCCTGGTAGATTTGCGTCACCACTCCCCGATTGATCGCTTGTTCGGGTTTCAGAATCGCCCCCTTGGGGATGGTTCCGGCGATGGTCATCGTACTCAGGTCGCCGGGTTGCAGTACCGCGCCCAACGGAATGTCCTTGGCCGCCGATACGACGCGTACGGTCGCAACCGGCTGTGCCGCATTCATGCGCGCGCTCACCACGTGCCAGACTCCAGCCGCGCAGACACTAGCGATCACGAATGCGACGAAGAGGATTACAAGCAGTCTTCGATTCATTCCAATCCTGTGGGAGCCGGGCCCTTACGCCCGCTCCGCCTTTCTCCGCCTGACCCGCCTGCCGTTTTCCCGAATAACACGAAAGTGGCATGCCCGAGTCTCTCCGCCCGGCATGGCCCCGTCGTCTTCTCCATCGGCAGTGCGGTTTCAGTTTATTCCCGGTCAACCTCGGCCACCCCATCGGATTTGCTCCGATCTAACCGTGGGGTATCAAAAGAGCTATGAGCCTAAGCTCCAAATTGAGCGATCCTGAAAACGGTCAATTGCCCTCCCCAAGCCCGGCAATTCGCCCGCTTTCGGCCCCCGTTCCCAGGTGCCCCAGTTGAGGATGCCTCATCTTGATTCCCTTAGCCAATACCACCAACGAGCCATCTGCCCGAATCTCGATTAAGGCTACACTGACAACGGCGAAACTATTCTCGACTAGAATCTACGTCGTTAACGTCGCCGCTTTTGCGGCCGATCCGAAACTCTAGGAGGACAGTTCTTCCCTGATGTCAGCCTCCGGGATCACTTCGCTCTTTACCGAGGGCTCCGAGCGCGGGGCGCAACCCCTCTCTTTCGCGGCCTCCTTCGTCGTCCACGTCGTCGCCATCTCCGTCGTTTGCTTCGCCCTCGCCTACAAACCGCCCGCCAAAGTGGTCACCGAGCGCTATACCGTCCGCAACCTGGAGCTGTACTATCCCGACTTGCCGCCCCTCCCACCCAACCCGCACATTCCTCATCCGCGCCTTGCGGCCGCCCCCAAGCCCGCCCCAAAGCCCCAGACTGCCCAGGCCAAGCCGGGACCGCAAAACCTGGTCCAGCCCGATGTGCCCAAGCCCATCCAGCTCACACAGGAGATCCCGCTGCCGCAGATTGTCATCTGGTCGCCGGCCAAGGTCCAGGTCAAAAACATCACTCCGCCGCAGCCGCAAAAGCCCGCCAGCGCCGAAGTCAAGCCTTCCCTCGTCTCGCCCAATCAGGAACTGAAACTCGCCGACATCAACATCGCATCCTCCTTCCACCCCTCGCCCAAGGACATCGTTCAAGCCAGCTCCACCTCTCCGGTCACGGTCCACGCTCAGTTGCAGACCCAGTCGCCGCCCGCCACGGCCTCCCAATCCAGCTTGCAGCCCACTCCCGTGCAAATCCTCTCGCTCTCCGACCTGCGCGCCCAGGATCAGTCGGTCGCCTTGCCCCCGGTCAGCGAAACCAAACCCTCCAACACCGGAGGCGCCTTCGGGCAGGGAAATGAAAACAGCACCGGTCAAGGCTCCAACGCCGTTGCCGGCAATGGCGCCGCCGGAAACGAGCCTTCGGCCAATCCCGGGTCCGGTTCGGAATCGGGTTCGGGCGGCAACGGAAAGCCGACTACGACGCTGGTCACCGTGCCCAAAGACGGACGCTTCGGCTCCGTCATTGTCGGCAATTCCCTCCAGGATCGCTATCCCGAGATTGCCGACGTTTGGTCCGGCAGGCTTACCTACACCGCCTACGTGCATGTCGGCTTGGCCAAAGCCTGGATTCTTCAGTTCTCGCTTCCCCGCGCCGCCGACCCTCCCCAAGCCGGGACGGTTGTCCGCCTCGATGCGCCTTGGCCCTACAACATCGTCCGCCCCAACTTCGATCCCGGCTCCGTCGACGCCGATGCCCTCATGGTTCACGGCTTCGTCAATCAAGCCGGCCGATTTGAAACTCTCTCCATCCTCTTCCCGGAGAGCTTCCCCCACGCTCAGTTCCTGCTGGCCGCGCTGCAACAGTGGCAGTTCAGGCCCGCCGCGCAGAACGGACAACCCGCCCGGGTCGAAGTGCTCCTGATTATCCCCGAGGAATACGAATAGTCCGCACTCCTCCTCTCCTGTCATCTCGAAATGCAGCACAATCGGCAGGCTCGTCACAGCTTGCTGAAAAATGCTTCGCGAGGCGCGACGTGTCAGGGCACGACTTTGCTCGTGCCGACGGAGGGAGCAGGGGCCTTTAGGCCCCTCAAACCCAGGAGCCGATGAGCGGGCCTTCAGGCCCGGAGCGCTTTTGAAAGGGCGCGACTTCAAAGCCTGCCCTGAGCGCTGCCGAAGGGTGCCGCAAAGAGCCCAAATAGAGAGGGGGCGTTAGCCCCTGAGGGATGGTTCTTCGACGCTCGCCCCTCCCTCACGCCTTTGTCGACTGCACTCTAGGTCTCTGACCGCTTGACTTTGCACCTTCCTGGGGTGCCCCAGGTTCGGCGCGCCTTTGTTTTTGCGCCTAACCTGGGATACCACAGACCTGACCCGGTTCCAATTCGTCCGGTCAGAGACCTAGGCCATTGTGTAGGCAGCCTCGCAACCGTCCTCCAGCCGCGATTGCCGCCCGCGATGGATGAAACGCGCCCCTTCGCGCCAACCCGCCAACTTGCCATCGCCGCGAACGCGGCGCCAACCCGCCAAGCTCCCTTGCTCCCTTGCTCCCTCGCTCCCTGCCTCTCCGCCGTCAAGCCCCCACCACCTCGACACGCTCGACCCGCCGCACCAAAAGAGACGGGGTGCCGACTCTGCGTCAGCGCCCCATCTCGACTGCCAAACTTCCCTTCTAACTTTACCGCTCTATGTTCCGTCGGGAATCAGCCGCGAGGTCGTCAATCCGGCTCCCACCGCCTTGAACATACTCCCGATCGTGGTGTAGGCCGTGTTCTGCGACGATGCCGGGCATCCGCCCGTGTTATCCGAAAAGAACTTGTTCGGATCCGAGGCCATCGCCTCGATCGCATTGCACGCCTGTCCCGAGTATGGCCCGCTCGGCCATGCGATAGCGCCGTACGTTGACCCGGACGAAGTCGAGTACTTCACATCGGTCGTGCAGCTTCCTGACGTCTCCGCCCCCATGGCGACCGTGTAAACCATCGTCCCATTCTGCGTCGCATACTGCGCCGCCTGCACCGCTTGCCCGCATTGGCCGAGTTCGGAAGGATACGCGGGGGAGATATAACCGATCAACCCGCTGTCCGCGGTCGGGTTGTTCGTCGCATTCCCGGTCCCGTTTAGCGGCGTGCCGTGGCATCCGCTCGAGGCTCCCGTAACCGGGCAATTCCAGGCGACAATCTGGTTGCTGCTGCACGAATTCCCTCCGGCCCCATTCGCGGTATTGGCCTCTTGGTTGCATGCGTTCGCGTCGCCGTCGCTCAGAATGATCATCACATTCTGGGTTTGGTAGTTGAGCGCCGCCTCCGCGTTCTGCTGCGCGATCAGCGCGTTTTGCGCCGCGTAAATCACCTGCGCGTAATACGTGCCTTCGCCGCCCGGCGCTTGCAGGCCATTGCAGCCGCCCGCGCCCACCGCCACGGCTAGCGGGTCGGTCGTCGACAGCGTCGTAGCCCCGTTCGTCGTCTTGTAGGTTTCATTGAACGGCACCACTTGGTACGTCCCCGCGTCGGAAGACCCATAAGTGGCGAAAGTCCCAGTCGCAGCCGGCAGATTCAAGCTATACGTGGTGGTATCGCTCGTGGTCACGTCCTCGAACCCATAGGGCACGATGGGCGGGTTCGAGCTGGGGCATGTGGTGTCGTCCGTGACGTCGCCACCCGAAACCGCACTGACATTGATCGCGGGAAACACATACAGCGCCACTGCGTCGGCATAGGAGCTGCTTGCCGTGCAGGTTGTGTTGGCGTTGCCGACGCACGGATACATGTCCTCGAGCATATCCAGAACGCCGGAAACCGCGCATTGGATCTGCTTGGTGCCGCCGCATCCATCCGACGCGGGTGCGGTGGTGTCTCCCATCGAGCGCGTGGTGTCGATAATGACGGCGATGTTGTAAGGCAGGTGGCCTCCGCCTCTCGACGCCGCACTGGCGATGGCCTTCAAGTTGAACGTGGGGAATCCCACCAGCCCGCCAAACCACAAGTGCACCTGGGCCGTCTGCGTCACTTTCACCGCATTGCACGTCGTCCCCGTCGTGCACGATCCCTCCCCGTTCGGCGGCGTCTGGCACGAAATATTGAACGGCGCAGTTGCCAGGGTCGACGAACAGTAGAAATTCGCCGCGATCGACGCACTCTGCAGGAAATTCGACGCGTTCTGGCCCGTCACGCCATTCTCTGTCGCGGAGCTGTAATAGTACAGGTTGCCCCAGCCCGTCCCCGTCGTCGTGCTCCCCGAAGCGCCGATGTCGGGCATGGCCTGCGCCGCCGCCAGCGCGGCCACGTTGGTCGATGTCTGCAGCAGCCGGTGCGCATAGTACACGTGCCCGGTCTCAATGCCCATCGCCGCCATCGTCATCAGCGCCACAGCCGACAACCCGACACTGACGAGCGTCTGGCCTCGCTCGTTCTTCAAAAACCTTCGCATGACTCGTCTTCCTATGGTCTTCATGGAAATATGACCACCTCCTATTCTGTTAATTTCTGTTAATCGGCCATTGCCGTCTCTGTGGCTGTAAGTGGGCTCGATAGATTGACTCCCGGAATCGGTATCCAGGTGTAGCTGTACTGCACCTTCAGCTGGACCGGCTCGCCCGCCGCCAATCCCGTCGTAGGTACCGCCCCTGCCTGGCAACTGTATGAGCCGGCGCCCGACGTCATTCCCGATGCAGGGTAGTTATACGCCGTGCCGCTGGCGTTGGTGATGATCATGGCATAGCTGAGTTTGGCCGTGGTCCAGCCGGGAAGCGCCGACTGAACCATGGTTTGCACCGCCGCGCAGGGATCTTCGGTCTGTCCCTGCAGCGCACCGACCACTCTAACCGCGGTCGCCGTCGCTTCCTGGAGCTGCTGCAAGCTGTAAAACGCCAGGCTGAACGACGCACTGCCCATCAAAATCATAATCAGAAGCGGCAAAACGAAGGCCATCTCAACCAGCGAATTGCCTTCTTCGCCGCGCGCTTTGAAAACGCACTTCCCCGCCCGGCCGCGCCCAGCCGGCAATCGGGCCAGCCTCGATCCGATCTTCATCTCTGCACCTCCCGGAACCTCGCCTCTTCCCTTCCGGCTCCGCGGCGCCTTCTCTGCGATACCACGCCGCTCCTCGCTCGCCCTTTCATGTTCGCTCCTTCCGCCGCCCTAGTCGGCCGCCGATGACTGTGTCGCCGTCAGGTTGACCGGGGGAACAAAGTTTAGGATCGGCAGCCACGGGTACTTGTATTTGACCGTCAATGTAACCGCTTCGCCGGGCGCTTCCTCCGTCGCACCCGCCGCGCAGGAAAACGAGGCGCCCGAAGAATACGATCCTGCGCCCGGATAGGTGTTGCCCGTGCCGGTCTTGTCCGTGATCGTCATCTGGAAGGTGAAATTCGACGTATTCCAGCCCGGCAGCGCATTCTCTACCTTTGTCACTGCCGTGGCGCACGGGTCGCCGATCATCCCTTGGTCGGCTCCCACATAGCGCACCGCGTCCGCCGTAGCGTTCCCCAACAGTTGAAACGCGTAAAACGCCATTGAGAACCCGGCCACTCCGGTCAGTGCCATCATTAGAACCGGAATAACGATCGCAAACTCCACCAGCTCGTTGCCGTTCTCGCCGCGCAACTTCCGCATAGGCGCTAGAGCCCGCGCCAGCCATCCTGCAAATCGATTGCGCCCCTCATCGAGCCTCATCGTTTCTCTCCCCCGGCGAGGCCTGCCTTGTTCCCCGATTTGGCCTAGCCATGCCTGCACATCCGTAGCCATGCACGCAGTCGTTCTTCAATTCCTCTGCCTCAGATACTCCAGAAAGCGCTCCAGCTCCTTTCGCCCCGCGGTATCCAGCAAAGGCAGCCTCCCCTCCCGCACTTGCTTCTCGTCCGCCAGCACGAATTGCAGCCCGACACCGTCAGGCCCCCAGCGCACCGCGCGCGAATTCACCGCCACCGCTCGCTCCGCCGTTTCTTCGCCGCATCCGGTTCTTTGCAGCGTCATCAGCACCAGCGTTCCCGGATACCACCGCTCCTCGGTCACCACGTAAAGTCCCGTCGAGCTGATATCCCGGACTCCGTGCGCAGCCGGAGCGTCCCCGTTCCAGTAGTACGCAGCCAGCCCATTGCCCGGCACCCGCGGCGCCCGCCGCGGATCCGGCGACCACCAGCGCTCAAACCAATTCCGCAACTGTTTGCTCAACTTCTTGTTCGGCGGCGCCAAGTCCATCTCATGGGTCTCCTTGCTTCCAAAGCCCCCCGCTTCGTTGGGCCTTTGCAGCTCCAGCACCCCGGGGCCGCCGCTCCACAACGGCTGCTCACGGAGCAGCGCGGCTCCCGCAATCGTCGTCGTCGGCAACGGCTCGCTCTCCAGGCTCTCCAGCTTTTCCAGCCGCTGCTCCATCTCCTCGGCTACGCAAAGCACCAATTGATCGCCGGCCTGGGTCTGCGACGAATAAATCGAGTGCGCTGGCAGCGCCAGCACGCTCCCCGGCCGCGGGCTCGCCGAGCTCGCTTGAAACGTGGGGAACGATTCCACTGTCTCGATCACCCGGCAATCGTCGTCCAGGTAGATCAAGTCCAGCGGTGCGGGCACCGATGCCGGCGGGATTCCCCGGAACGGCGTCAGCCATACCCCCTCTCCCGATTTCAACGGCCGGGCCGACATCAGTTCCCCGATCCCCGTCGAGGGAAGGTCCGCCGCCCTCACTTCCAGCCCGAGAAAACATTCCCGCGTCTGGTTGTAGGCGCAATGGGCCCGTGATTCCATATCTTCCTTATCTTCCTTCCCCTCCGGCGTCTGCGTGGCGGCTGCGCTCCGGCCCTGGCCTCCGGCCGGCCTCAAATCCTCTTCCATCGGTGCCATACAACCTCATCCCCTTCCCACCCGCCAAAGCAAACGCAAAAGAGAATGACTCTCCCCCTCCGTCGTCCGGGCATTCCCTCGCGGCATTTGCCGCCTCGCGACAATTCCCTCCCAAACAACGAACCGCTATTTCGCCGTGACCCGCTCGCCATTCCTCGGGCCACGGGCTGTTCGCCGCCGCTTACTTTACCCGCGTGCGCCGGCGCTGAATCAAAATCACCAGAATAATCACTGCCAGCACCCCGGCAACGATTCTGATAATCGTCGTGTTATCCATGTCGTTCTCCCTTTCCTGTTCTTTTGATCAATGTCCGCCTGTCAGTGCCTTAAACGAGTCTGCCATCACAATCATGGCCGGTCCGAGTGTAACCAGAAACAGCGCCGGGAAAATGAACAGGACAAGGGGAAACACCAACTTCACCGATGTCTTCGCCGCCAGCTCCTCGACCATTTGCACCCGCTGCGTGCGCAGCGTGTCCGCGTGAACGCGGAGCATCTTGGCGATGCTCGTCCCAAATTGTTCTGACTGCACTAACATCGAAACCAGGTTCCTCAAGCATTCAACGCCGGTTCGTTCGCCCATCCGTTTCCACGCTTCGGAGCGGGGTCGCCCCGCGCGTTGTTCCAATACAACAACTCCTAGTTCGTCGCACAGTTCGGGCTGCGCCTTGGGCAGCTCCTGCACCGTGCGCGCCGTCGCCTGGTCCAGGCTCAGCCCCGCCTCCATGCAGATCACCAGCAAATCGAGCACGTCCGGCAATCCCCGCGTGATCCGCTTTTGCCGCCTGCTGATCCTCTTGCCCAACCAGAAATCCGGCGCCAGAAATCCGCCCACCAACGCAATCAAATACACAAATAACGACGTCCGGTTCACGATCGTCCCGATTACGAAGGTTAACCCGCATAGCAAAATCGGCAAGACCACCTTGTATCCGTAGAAAATCCGCACCGCATGCTCATTGCGGTACCCCGCCCGCTGCAGGCGCTGCGTCTGCACCGATATTTCCTGTTCGCTCTTGGGCAGCATGTGCTCGAAGCGCCCCACCACCTGCCCGACCGACATGCCCGTCTGCTTGATCACCGCGCTCAGCTTCTTCTCTCGCTTCTTGCGCGGCGAAATCGCCTCGCTGATGCGCTGGACCATCACCTCCCGGTAAAACAGCAAGGCTCCCCCGGCCGCGAACAGCACGAATACCGCCAAAAATGCAAAGATCGCGTAATTCATCGCTCCCCTTTACACGTCAATGTCCACAATTTTGTAAATCACAAACCCGCCAAACAGCGTCATGATCGCGGACGCCCAAAGCAGCTTGATGCCGATGTCACGGTGCCACAGGATGCTGATCATCTCCGGGTCCACAAAGTAAATAGCCGTTCCCAGCACCACCGGCAATATCGCTAGAACCAATCCCGTCAGCCGTCCCTGAGCCGTGTGCACCATGATCTGCCGCTTCAAGCGGAAGCGCTCGCGGATAATGTTCGCCGCCTTGTCCAGTACTTCGGCCAGATTGCCGCCGCTCTCTTTCTGGATCAGGATGGCCGTCGACACGATCTTCATATCCTGCAGCGGAACCCGCTCTACAAGGTTGTCCAGCGCCGCCTTCATCTCCAAACCGTAATTCTGTTCCTCGAAGCACAGCTTGAACTCGGGCCCCACAGGATCGTCGCATTCCCGCGCCACCAGAGCCATGGCCGCAATCAGGCTATGTCCCGCGCGCAGTCCGCTCACCATCAGATCCAGCGCTTCCGGCAATCCCTTCTCGAATGCACTGAACCGCCGCTTGCGCTTGAACAGCACCCATGCGAACGGAGCAAACGCCAGCAACGCCCCCGCTCCCAGCGCGATCGGCACCGAACCCGCATACTGAATCACGGCAAACGCCGGAATCACAAACAGCGCTACGCTCATGATCAGCAATCGCCCCGGACTCCATGACAGCGCAGCCTGATTCAGCATTCTGCGCAAGCGCGGCGTTACCTCCAGCTTCAGCAGCCTTTGGTTCAACCAGGGAATGCTGCTGATGTTCTCGTTCTTCTTCACATCCATCGCCAGCTCTTGCTTCTCCTTGGGCTCGGCCTTCAATGCCGAGTCCAGCGTGGCCAGCGCTTGTTGCGCGGTGCGGGAGGGCACCAGGCCGCTGGCCAGCAAAGGCAGCGCCACCAGCGTGAACACCCCCACAAATACCAGTCCAATAATCAACATCGACCTGTCTCTCCCTTCCCCTCAGCCCACCGGCGTTTCCCGCTCGAAGAGGCTGGGCGGCAGGATAATGCCCGACACGCGCAGACGCTCCAGGAATCGCGGACGGATGCGCGTAGGAACGAACGCGCCGATGACCCGTCCGTCCTGGCCGATTCCCTTCTTTTGAAATGTGAAGATCTCCTGCATGCTGATCACGTTTTCTTCCATGCCGGTAATCTCCGCCATACTCGTGATCTTGCGCGTCCCGTCGCTCAAGCGGCTGGCCTGCACCACGATCGTGATCGCCGAGGCGATCTGTTGCCGCACCGACTTCTCGGGAAGATTCATATTGGTCATGGCCACCATCGACTCCAGCCTCGACAGCGCGTCGCGCGGCGTGTTGGCGTGAATCGTCGTCATCGATCCCTCGTGGCCCGTATTCATGGCCTGTAGCATGTCGAAGGCTTCCTCGCCGCGCACCTCGCCGATGATGATCCGGTCGGGCCGCATACGCAGAGCGTTGATCAGCAGTTGCCGCTGCCGGATCGCCCCCTGTCCTTCGATGTTGGGCGGCCGCGTCTCCAGCCGCACGATGTTCTCCTGCGCCAGCCGCAGTTCCGCCGCGTCCTCGATCGTCACCAGCCGTTCGTTGTTGGGAATATACTGCGACAGGATGTTCATGAACGTGGTCTTGCCGGCGCCCGTGCCCCCGGATACCAGCACGCTGATCCGCGCCCGCACCGCCGACGACAAAACTTCCATCATCTCCGGCGAGATGCTCTTCAATTGCACCAGTTGGTTGGCGGCCAGCGGGCCGGTGCCGAATCGCCGGATCGAAACCGAGGGCCCGTCCAGCGCCAGCGGCGGAATAATGGCGTTGACGCGCGAGCCGTCGGGAAGCCGGGCATCGACCATCGGCGACGACTCATCCACTCTGCGCCCCACCCGCGAAACGATCCGGTCGATGATCTGCAGCAGATGACGGTCGTCGCGAAACGACGTGTTCACCTTCTGTAGCAGTCCGCCCTTTTCCACGAACACGTGGTCCTTGTCGTTTACCAGAATGTCCGAGATCTTGGGATCGCGCAGCAGCGGCTCCAGAGGACCCAAGCCGAACACTTCGTCCAGCAGGTCGGCATGGATTCTCTCCTGCTCGTCGAAGTTCAGCGGCACCCGCTGGTCCGCCATGATCTCCTTGACGATCCCCGAAACCGCCTGCCGCGCCTGGGCCGTATTGACGCGTGACAGCTTCTCCAGATCCAATTTCGAGATCAGGGTCCTGTGGATCTCCGCTTTGTAGGTCTCCAGATTTACCGCTTCCACGATCTACCTGCCATCCCTCCCGGGAAGGTCCGTGCTGACGCCCTCACCCGAACAGTTTGAACATTCTCTTCTTGTCTGCTTGAGCTGCCGGCTCCCCCGACACGGAACTAACCATCTGCAAGATCTCGCGCGTAATCGCCGAGTCGGCAAGCACCAGCGGTGTCGCGTTGATCTGCATCTTCCGCACCGACGCGTAATCGTTGGGAATCTTCCACTGTGCCGGCCGCGTCAACGCTTTCGTAATGTGCTCCTCCGACACTCCCAGCGTGCGCGATTCGTACCGGTTGATCACAATCTCCAGCTTGGGCACCGTGCCCCCAAAAAACTGCTGCACCAGACGGTTCGAGTTGCGCAGCTCGGGAATGCTCGCCTGCGTCACCAAATAGAAAATGTTCGCTTCCTTGTATGCCGCCGTGCCCATCAGCTCCAGCTTCGACCCCAGATCCACGACCACGTTCTCGAATTCCTCCCGGGCCACGCGCAGCAGGCAGTCGATGGCCTCCGGGTCCGCCTGATATTGCACGAACCTTCCCGGCGCGGCCAGAACCCACACTCCCGAGCTGTGTTTCACCAGAAGCTGGTCCAGAAACCGCGTGTCTAGCCGGTCCTTGGCGCTGAGTGCGTCGATCGTCGAGTATTCGGCGGTGATCCCCATGTTGAGCGCGGCATCGCCCAGCGGCAGATCGAGATCGATCAACAGCGTCTTCTGTCCCGATTCCTTCGCCAACCCTACTGCGAAGTTGCAGGCCAGCATGGTCGCTCCGGCCCCGCCTTTGGCCCCCATGAAGGTCAGCAGCTTCCCCGTCCCTTTCTTTTCATCGCGCGTTTGCGGCCGCCGCGCCGCCGCCCGAACCAGCGCCTCCTCCATCACCTCCGGCGCCAGCGGAAACGTCAGAAACTCGCGCGCCCCCGCCCGCATGCACCGCACCAGCAGCTCCGGATCGGCGGTCTCCGAGAACACCATCACCGTCGTCGTTCCCAGTACGCAGATATTCTCCACCAGCTCCAGCGCCGCCTCGGGATCGCTATCCAGATCCACCAGTACTGCGTCGTAGTTCCGGCTCAGCATCTCGGGGGCTCCATCCCCCCGGTGGGGATACGATGGAAACTCCCTTACGTCGGCGCCGGCGCACACAGCTAAGGCGTTCAGCGCTGACATGCGGCGGCTTTCGTCGGGACCAATCAGCGCTATCGACAGCGACCCTGCGCCAATCGAGTCGGGAAACTGGCTCGCGGAAAAGGGGGAAGGATTCGTACCCACGGTACCTTGACTCCTCGTTTTGTGAAGCTCCGGCGCCCATTTCGATCGTGTCGAAATCCCCAGGCCATAATGTGATTTGCCGGACATCGCTTCGCTCTTACCTCGAGATAAACGAAATCAGCGTTCCTACTGCGATCGCCGGAGCATATGGCATCTTGCGCCGAAGCGGATTGCTTAGCGTCACCTCTCCGCGCTCCTTGGATCCGAAGACCAGGTCGCCGGTGTGCAGAAAGAGCTCCTTGAGAAATCTTCCCCACAGCGCCCAGGTCAGCGCCATCGCTCCCCCCGCCAGACCGGTGAAAATTAGCGAAATCAACAACTGCCCCGGTCCGATCCATGCCCCGATTGCAGCGCACAGCTTGACATCGCCGGCGCCCATCCCACCCATCCAAAAAAGAATGCCGTAAATCAGCAATCCCACGGCCGCTCCGGCAAGGCTCAATTCTACGCCCTGCCACCCGTGAAGCCACCCTGAAACGCCGATCCCGGCGACGAGAAATGGCGCCACCAGCCAGTTGGGAATGCGTCGGCTGCGGACGTCGGTGAAAGTCGCAACCACCAGAACCGCAACAGTCGGCCAATACACGAATCCTTGCATTTCTCTGGCTCCAAGTCCCTTCCAGTTGTCGCGTCCCCCGCTTTTGGAAGCAATTTTTCAACCAAATCATAAATCACTTGAATTAAATCGGATACCGGCTGGTTGAACCGGCCCCTGTCCACTCGCGTTTACTCGGCAAGCCGCATCGCAACGTTCCGTATACACCCCATGCGAGCCACGGAACCATGCCTATAACTCTCTCTCAATCAGTGAGTTAACGGCCCCGATGCGAACGGGCAAAAAGGGTTGCGTATCGGCATTGACGCACTCGTCTTTTCGGCTTGTTCCCCCAAACCGTGCAACCCTTGTGCCATTGCCGCACATCTTCGCCCTTCTATATCGATCTGTCCATCACTCAAAAGGGGGTATCGCTCGCCTCCCGGTTACTTCAATACCCCACGCGATTCGTCTTTCTGTCGTCGCTGACGATATATATCCCGTGCGCGCAGGGCTCGAGGTTCCGGCTTCTCGATCCGGCTCGAAGTAAGACATTCATAATGTTCGCTTTCCATATCAACGTCGTTACCTGCGTGCTTGGCCATAGCACGAATTGGGGATGGGCGCGATGATTCCTGTCGAAGATCATGATGTTACTTCGTTATGCCTCGGTTCGATGACGTAAACTCAACGCGATGGAAAACGCGACGATCATGATAAGAATCGCTTTGTACTCGGAAGATCGGACCCTGCATTCTCTTCTTTCTTCTGCTCTTGGCAAGAGCTTCGAGGTTCGCCTGCAGCCGGACGGAGATGAGTTGGAGACGCTTGTGGCCGCGGCCGGCTGCGATGTCATGATCCTCGACCTGCACTCTCGCGAAGACACACTGCATACCAGAATTGACTGCGCCAGGCGCCTGATCGCCTCCAACGTCCCGGCCATCCTGATGGCGGATGACAGCTTGCGCTCCACCGCCTTCGAATTCGTCCGCACCGGGGCTTTCGGCTATTGCCGCCGCCCGCCTTCGATCCGCGACCTGAAAACCATGCTGACGCGCGCGGTCGAAACCTTCGCGCTCAAACAGCAGCTCTTGAGCGCGCAGCACCGTGTCGACGAGCCGGGCAAATGCGACCGCCTCATTGGAAACAGCCTCGGCATGCAGCACGTTTATCAGCTGGTGCGCAGCGTAACCAGCCTCAACGCGGCCGTTCTGGTCACCGGCCAAAGCGGAACCGGCAAAGAGCTCATCGCTCGCGCCATTCACAACCTGGGCAATCGCGCCAACAAGCCGTTCGTCGCCGTCTCTTGCGGCGCCATCCCCGAGACGCTCATCGAAGCCGAGCTCTTCGGGCACGAAAAAGGCGCCTTCACCGGCACCGTCGGAGCCCGCGAGGGCTATTTCGAGCAGGCCGGCGGCGGCACGCTCTTCCTCGACGAAATCGGCGACCTCAGCCTCTTCACCCAGGTCAAGCTGCTGCGCGTCCTGCAACAAATGGAGTTCAGCCGTCTGGGCTCGAGCAAGCTCATCCCGCTGCGTGCGCGCCTCATCTTCGCCACCCACCAGGACCTGGCAAAGCTCGTCGCCGAAGGCAAGTTCCGCCAGGACCTCTACTACCGCATCAACGTCATGCGCATCGAGGCCCCGCCGCTCCAGGAACGCCCCGAAGACATCGCCCTAATCGCGCAGCACTTCCTGCACCACTATGCCGCCGTCTTTCAAAAGCCCATGGACCACATCGAGACCGAAGCGCTGGACATGCTCCAGAGCTATCCCTGGCCGGGCAACGTCCGCGAGCTGGAAAACGTCATTCAGCGCGCCATTATTCTCGCCCCAGGCAGCGTGCTTCGCGCCCAGGACTTGAGCCTCAAATCCCAACGGCGCGACGAGGAGGGCGGCTTCGACGATGTCGTCGACATCGGCGATTACCTGCCTGCTGGCTCATTCGAGCGCCAGCTACGCGACTACAAGATCAAGCTCGCCCTGGCCGCTGTCCGCGAGAATAACGGCAACAAGACCCTGGCTGCCCGCAGCTTGCACATCTCGCGCGCTTATCTGCATCGCCTCCTCCGGCTTGCCGAGCCAGACGCGGTCTACACCGAGCAGACCTTGCGCGAATCGGTTACAGCATAGAAATAGAGAACTCCAACCCTAGAAAGCATTCGCGCAAAGAGAAGGGCCTTCCGTTGGGAAGGCCCTTCCTCTATCTCAAGCCTCGCTAAGCAAAATAGTCTACGCTCTTCCGCGTTTCCTCCTCGCCCGGCTCGCTGTCCCCCGCCGGCGTCAGTTCGTCCTCGGCCTCCTCTTCGGCGCCGGTCGCTTTCCTGCCGGCTCGCTGCACGATCCCGTCTCCGGGCTTCTCAGTGCCATCGATGTCGAAGATCGCCGGCGCCTGCAACTCCGCCGGCCGCGCCCTGACCGGGCTCACTGCCTTGATTCCCGGAATGGGAGCAATCTCCATCGAGCCGCTCAGCCTCTGCGGCTCTTTATCGGCAGATCGAGAAGCAACTTGAGTTTTCGCGGCGCGATGTCCGATTTCGGGCCAGAAACGCGAACCTCTGCAGCCCGAGGCCAGATCCATGTTTAGGAAACCTCTGAACAAGGTCTGTTTTGAAAGGGCACGACTTTAGTCGTGCCGACAGAGGCAGTAAAAGTGATCGGGCTTTAGCCCCTGAGGGATGGGTTTCTCCTCTGTGGCTACTTGTT
>Ga0187784_10000220_pt1 | contig 39506 bp, 36 predicted proteins | sample 1015_SJ02_MP15_2_FD_132964 | JGI IMG/M metagenome (GOLD analysis project Ga0187784, IMG submission 132964) | Tropical peat soil microbial communities from peatlands in Department of Meta, Colombia - 1015_SJ02_MP15_20_MG | ecosystem: Environmental > Terrestrial > Soil > Wetlands > Peat | place... | reverse complement strand
CTTCGCCAAAACTATGACCGCAGCACGGCAACAACGGAAGCGGAACGGCGTGGCTCTCGCCGCGGTTGCCGGCTTTGTGTTTGCCGTTGCGGCCGTTCCACCGGCTTCGCGCGGCGCCACGACCGAGAGGATCGTGGTCGATCGGCACACGGGCCTTGCCATTGGCGGCTATGATCCGGTCGCCTTCTACACCGACGGCAAGCCTTTGCTCGGCAGCGCGGATTTTGAATTCTCCTATGGCGGTGCAGTGTGGCGTTTCCGCAATATGGGCAATCGCGAAGCTTTCGCGGCGCGGCCCGATATCTACATGCCGCAATTCGGCGGCTATGACCCGGTCGGTATCGCCCACGGTATTGCGGTCGCGGGAAACCCCGGCGTCTGGCTGATTATCGGCGAACGGCTGTTCCTGTTCTACGACCGCAGCCGGCTGGAAACCTTTACGGCTAATACGGAGCGCATCACGGCGGCGGCGGAGCGCAAATGGCCGCAGGTGCTGCGTAGGCTCAGCCCTTGAGGGCTCCGGGCGCCGAGTCGCCAGAGGCAATGAAGGCTGGAATGCGCAAGTCGGGGCTGTCGTAGATAAGAGCCGCCCCCTCAGGATCGCGCACGCTGCCGCCGGCTGCGGCCAAGATCGCATGACCTGCCGCCACGTCCCAATCCCGCGTCGGCGCAAGCCGCGGATAGAGGTCGGCGGTGCCGTCAGCCACGCGGCAGAACTTGAGCGAGGAACCGCAAGCGACGCGCCGAGCATTCGCCAGGCCCGCGACAAAGTCCTGCGTGCGCGCATCGAGATGCGAACGGCTTACCATCACGACCAGCTCGCCCTGCGGGTGCGGCCGCGTGCGGACCGCCTGCGGCGCCGATGCCCGCTGCGCGGAAAACTCCATCCGCTCGGCGCCGCGGCCGACGATGCCGCGCCAAAGGCGCCCGAGCGCCGGCGCCGCGATGACGCCGAGGATCGGCCTGCCCGCGGCCATGACCGCGATATTGACCGTATATTCGTCGCGTCCGGCGATAAAATCCCGCGTGCCGTCCAGCGGATCGACGAGGACATAATCAACGTCACGCAGCGCCGGTCTTTCGTTTTCGGCCTGCTCCTCCGAGATGATCGGCAAGGCCGGAGCGAGGCGCGTAAGGCCCTCGCGGATCACCGCTTCGGCGGCTTCATCCGCCGCCGTGACCGGCGAGCCGTCGGCCTTGATGCGGACCTTGCCCTCGGCAGGCGCGCTGCGGATCGCCGCCGCCGCCGCCATGCTGATTGCGGTCAGCGCATCCAAGAGTTCGGCGCCGGCGGCGATGTTGAACGCAGGCACGGACGCTCCCTGATCTTCGAATTTTCCCACGTCGGGCAAAGAGAAGCCGTGTAGCACAGGAGTAGCAGAAACGGCACGATTGCCGAATCGCGCGTGCTGTGACACGGACGGGGCTGATCGTGCTTGAGCGAAGCCCGTCATGTCCGCACCCGTTTCCAGCCCCGTTGCTCTCGGCCCTCTCGATCTCGCGGCGCTGCTGTGCTCGCGCGTTTGCCACGACCTGATCAGCCCGGTCGGCGCCATCGTCAACGGCATCGAGGTCATGGAGGAGGACAAGGACGAGGAAACCAAGACCTTTGCCCTCGATCTGATCAAGAAGAGCGCGCGCCAGGCCTCGGCGAAGCTGCAATTTTGCCGCTTGGCCTTCGGCGCGGCCGGGTCGGCGGGCGCCCAGCTCGATCTTGGCGATGCGGAAAAGGCCGCCCGCGGGCTGCTGGAGGACGGCAAGACGACGCTCGTCTGGAACCTGCCGCGCCAATTGTTGGCGAAGAACCGGGTAAAGCTTCTCCTCAACATGCTGTTGATCGCCGCGGGCACCATTTCACGCGGCGGGACGCTGACAGTGGACCCGGTTTCCGGAGCGGAGGGCGCTTTGGGGTTCCTGGTCACGGCGTCCGGCCTTAATGCGCGCTTGAGCGCGGCCACGGTCGAATTGCTTGCCGGCAGTCCCGCACAGACGGTCGACGCCCATGCGATTCAGCCCTTTTACGCCGGTATCCTGGCCAGGGATTGCGGATTGGCCCTTTCGGCCCGCGGCGAGGGCGGCGCGGTTGTTTTGACCGCCAGCTGACGGCTCGATTTGGGCGGGAAAGGGCCTTTTTCCCGCGGGCGCATCAGGTTCTCGCAACCGAAATTAAACGCTTTGGCAACACACTGTTCTCTATCGATCAGGCGCCCGGCGCCTGGCGGTGAAAGCACGCGTCCTGCGTGCACGGCGACGAAAGTACGCGTGTTGACGAGGCGCCTAGTATGGACGACCTGCTGCAGGAATTCCTGACCGAGACCAACGAGAGTCTCGAGCGGGTCGACGCCGAACTCGTACGCTTCGAGCAGGAGCCGAACAACGGCGATATCCTCAGCAATATCTTTCGCCTCGTTCACACCATCAAAGGCACCTGCGGCTTTCTCGGACTGCCCCGGCTGGAGACGCTGGCGCATGCCGCCGAAACCCTGATGGGCAAGTTCCGCGACGGCATGCCGGTCACCGCCGAAGCCGTCACGCTCGTTCTTCTCACCATCGACCGCATCAAGACCATTCTCGATGAGATCGAAGCGCATGAACACGAGCCCGCGGGCGATGACGGCGATCTCATCGAGCAGCTCAATCGCCTGACGCAGCGCGAGGGCTTGAAGCCGCAACCGGCCGCTCGCGCCGAAACGATTGCGAGGCCGCAGCCGGCGCCGCCCGCGGCGCAGGAGGAAACGCAGCCGCAGGCGCCGCCGCGCGACAAGCCCGCGGCCGAGCGATCCGACGACGAGCGCGGCGAGCGGCTCGCCAGCCATTCGATCCGCGTCCACGTCGAGACGCTCGATCATCTCATGACCACGGTTTCCGAGCTCGTTCTCACCCGCAATCAGCTTCTCGAGATCGTCCGCCGCCACGAAGACTCCGACTTCAAGGTGCCGTTGCAGCGGCTCTCCAACGTCACCGCCGAGCTGCAAGAAGGGGTGATGAAAACGCGCATGCAGCCGATCGGCAACGCCTGGCAAAAGCTGCCGCGCATCGTGCGCGACCTGTCCGCCGAGCTCGGCAAGCAGATCGAGCTCGAGATGTACGGGGCCGAAACCGAACTCGACCGCCAGGTGCTCGAGCTGGTCAGGGATCCGCTGACGCATCTGGTGCGCAACTGCGCCGATCACGGCATTGAAACCCCCGCCGAGCGCCTTGCCGCCGGCAAGCCGCAGAAGGGGACGATCCGGCTCTCCGCCTGCCATGAAGGCGGTCATATCATCATCGAGATTTCCGACAACGGCCGCGGCCTCGACGTGGCGCGCATACGCGCCAAGGCGCTCGAGCACGGATTCGTCAGCGAGTCGGAGGTGGCGGCGAAGTCGGAAGCCGAGATCTGCAATCTGATCTTCAAGCCCGGCTTCTCCACCGCCAGCAGGGTGACCAGCATTTCCGGGCGCGGCGTCGGCATGGATGTCGTGCGCGCCAATATGGAAGAGATCGGCGGCACGGTCGATTTGAAGTCGGTGCCCGGAGCCGGTACCACGTTCACGATCAAGATTCCGCTGACGCTGGCGATCGTTTCGGCGCTGATCGTCGAGGCGGGCGGCGAGCGTTTCGCCATTCCGCAGCTTTCCGTGCTCGAACTCGTGCGCGCCACGAGCGGCGGCGAGCACCGCGTCGAACGCATCAAGGACACCCCGGTGCTGCGGTTGCGCAACATGTTGCTGCCGCTGGTGAAGCTGCGGGAGGTCCTCCAGCTCGGCGAAAGCGAGGGCGACACGGGCTTCGTCGTCGTCATGCAGGTCGGCAGCCAGGTGTTCGGCGTCATCGTTGACGGCGTGTTCCACACCGAAGAGATCGTCATCAAGCCGATGTCATCGAAGCTGCGTCATATCGCGGCGTTTTCCGGCACGACGATTCTCGGTGATGGCACGGTGATCATGATCATCGACCCCAACGGGGTGACGCAGGCGCTCGGGCGCGCCGCGCCGGTCACACAGGCCGACAAAGCCGAGCTTGCGACCGGCGAGGATTCAAGCCGCGAGGATTTGACGCCGCTGCTTGTCTTCCGCGCCGGCTCGCAGCAGCCCAAGGCCGTATTGTTGTCGCTGGTTTCGCGGCTCGAGGAGATCGATTGCCGCCGGATTGAGATTTCCGACGGCCACTATCTCGTGCAATACCGCGATCAGCTCATGCCGCTCTTGCGCATCGACGCGCAGACCGCCATCAAGCAGGACGGCACGCAGCCGATTCTGGTGTTCTCCGATCACGGCCGCTCCATGGGCCTCGTCGTCGACGAGATCGTCGACATCGTCGAGCAGCGGCTCGACATCGAGGTGGCGAGCGACCGTGCCGGAATCCTCGGCTATGCCGTCGTCAAGGGCAGCGCCACCGAAATCATCGACGTCGGCCATTTTCTCCCGCAGGCCTTTGCCGACTGGTTCCGCCGGCGTGACGTGCGCGCGGCGCCGCGCGCGCGCAACGTGCTGCTGGTCGACGATTCGGCGTTCTTCCGCGACATGCTTGGGCCTCTGATCAAGGCCGCCGGCTACCAGGTGACCGCGGTCGCTTCCGCCACGCAGGCGCTGGCGACGATCAAGTCAGGCACGCGCATCGATATCGTCGTCACCGACATCGAGATGCCGGATATGGACGGCTTCGAGCTTGCCGCGGCGCTGCGCGAGAATCCCGACACCGCTGACATTCCGATCATCGCGCTCTCGGCCATGGTTTCCGCCGAGGCGATCGAGCGCGGTCGCGGGGTCGGGTTCCACGACTTTGTCGCCAAGTTTGATCGCACCGGGCTCATCGCCGCCCTCAAAGAGCAGAGCGACGATCTGCACCAGGCCGCATGAGCAGCGAACGCTAGAGACATTCATGCAGGACGACACCGATTTCACCGAATTCGTCACCTTCACGATCGCCGGCCAGCTATTCGGCCTGCCGATCGCGCGCGTGCAGGACGTGTTCAAGCCGGCACGGCTTACGCGCGTGCCGCTCGCCGGGGTCGAGATCGCCGGCGTGCTCAATTTGCGCGGCCGCATCGTGACCGCAATCGACATGCGCCAGCGGCTCGACGTCAAAAAGCGCGAGGCGAGCGCCGCCCCGATGGCCATCGGCATCGAGGCAAAAGGCGAATCGTTCGGCCTTCTGGTCGACACGGTCGGCGAGGTGCTCAAGCTGCCGGACGCGGACCGCGAATCCAATCCGATCAATCTTGACCGCAAGCTCGCCGCCCTATCGGGCGGCGTCTATCGGCTCGACGGTCAGCTTCTTGTGGTGCTCGGCATCGACCGCGTGCTGGATCTGCGCGCCGAGGCCGAAGCGGCGTGAAGAAGGCGTTGCGATGCTTGAAGTTAAGGACGTGGCGGAACATCGAGGCGGGCTTGCCCCGCGAAGCGTGAAGTGAGGGCAAAATGAAAACGTGTTTGGTGGTTGATGACTCCAGCGTTATCCGCAAGGTGGCGCGGAGAATTCTGGAAGGCCTCGAGTTTCAAATCGCGGAAGCGGAGAACGGCGAGGAGGCCATTGAGGCCTGCCGTCGGCAAATCCCCGATGCGATCCTGCTCGATTGGAACATGCCGAAGATGGACGGTTACGAGTTCCTGCGGGTGCTGCGCCGCCTGCCGGGCGGCGACCGGCCGAAAGTCGTTTTCTGCACGACGGAGAACGACGTCGCGCATATCGCGCGCGCGCTGCATGCGGGCGCCAACGAATACATCATGAAGCCGTTCGACAAGGACATCGTCGAGGCCAAGTTCCAGGAAGTCGGATTGATCTAAGCGCACGGCGCCGCGCCGCGGTTCGAGCGTCGAGTCGGTGAACGTCCGCACGCGCAATAAGTCGCGTGCCGAAAGGCCGAGTGCATGAGTATCGTCCTTACCGCCGCGAGTACAGCGACCGCCGTCGACCGTCCGGTCCGCGTCATGGTCGTCGACGATTCGATCGTCGCCCGCCGGCTGCTGACGCGCTGGATCGGCGCAGAGCCGGACATGATGGTGGCGGGCTGTTCGTGCACCGGGCGCGAGGCGGTCGAGCGGATCGAAGAATGCAATCCCGACGTCGTCGTCCTTGACGTCGACATGCCGGAGCTTGACGGCATTTCGGCGCTGCCGCTGCTGCTCAAGAAGAAACGCGACCTCGTCGTGATCATGGCTTCGACGCTTACGCGCCGGAGCGCCGAGATCAGCCTGCGGGCGCTGTCGCTCGGCGCCGCCGACTACGTTCCCAAACCCGAGGCCGCGGGCAACGCGGCCGCCGCGGAATCGTTCCATCGCGAATTGATCGATAAGATCCGCAGCCTTGGCCGCCGCGGCATGTTTGCGCGGCAAGCGAAGCCGGCCGCGGTGCCACGGCAGCCGTTGCCGGAGTTGGGCCGGCGTGCCGGCGCTTTCCCGCCCGCCGAGGCGCCGGCGCCGTTCAGCCTGCGGCCGTTCGCGACGTCGGCGCCGCGCGTGCTGCTGATCGGTTCCTCGACCGGCGGACCGCAGGCGCTCACCACCTTGATCGGACAAATCGGCGCCACGATCGAGCGGGCGCCGATCTTGATCACCCAGCATATGCCGCCGACCTTCACCACGGTCTTGGCCGAGCATCTGGCGCGCGCCAGCGGACGCCGCGTGCACGAAGCCGAGCACGACGAAGCCGTCGTCGCCGGCGGCGTCTATGTGGCGCCGGGGGGGCGCCACATGCGCGTCGTGCGCGGCCGCGAGGGGCCATTGATCGCCCTCGGCGACGATCCGCCGATCAACTACTGCCGGCCCTCGGTCGATCCGCTGCTGTCGTCGGCGGCGCGCGTGTGGGGGGCGGGCAGTCTGGCGCTCGTTCTCACCGGCATGGGCAGCGATGGCAGCCGCGGCGCCGCCGAAATCGTGGCGGCTGGTGGCAGCGTGATCGCCCAGGATGAGGCGACGAGCGTGGTGTGGGGCATGCCGCGTTCGGTCGCGCAGGCCGGTCTGTGCTCGGCGGTGCTTCCGCTCTGGCAGATTGCCGCCACGGTCAATCGGCTGTTCGCGGGAGAGCGTACGTGACGCCGCTCGATTACGACTACCTGCGCAAGTGCCTCAAGGAGCGCTCCGGCCTCGTGCTCTCGGCCGACAAGCAGTATTTGGTGGAAAGCCGTCTGCTGCCGGTGGCGCGCAGGGCGGGCCTCGGCAATCTCGGCGAGCTCGTGGCTGCGCTCAAAAGCCGCGGCGATTCGGACGCCCTGATGACGACGATCGTCGAGGCGATGACCACAAACGAGACGTTCTTTTTTCGCGACAAGACGCCGTTCGAGAATTTCCGCACGACGGTGTTGCCGGCGCTGCTGGCGGCGCGGCGGCTCTCGCGCACCATACGCATCTGGTGCGCGGCGACCTCGACCGGCCAAGAGCCTTATTCTTTGGCTATGATGCTGAAGGAGATCGAACGCGAGATCGCCGGCTGGCGCATCGATCTGATCGCGACCGACCTTTCCAATGAAGTGCTGGAGAAGGCGCGGCAGGGACTCTACAGCCAGTTCGAAGTGCAACGCGGGCTGCCGATTCAGCTCCTGGTCAAATATTTCACCCAGGTCGGCGACATGTGGCAGATCGCGCCGGAAATCCGCGCCATGGTCAAATACCGGCAGCTCAATCTGCTCGCCGATTTCAGCCACCTCGGCGTCTTCGATCTGATCTTCTGCCGCAACGTGCTGATCTATTTCGACCAGGAAACGAAAATCGATCTGCTCGACCGCCTCGGACGGGTCATCGCCGGCGACGGCTACCTCGTGCTCGGCGCCGCCGAGACCGTGGTCGGGCTTACCGACAGCTTCAAGACCGTGACGGAACAGCGCGGCCTCTACGTGCCGAGCCCGCAGCCGTTGCGGCCGCCGGCCGCCACCGGCGGCAAGCCCGGCCCGCGGCTTGTTGCCGTCAACGGCGCGCGCTGAAGAGGAGCGGCGCCGGCCGATGGCAAAAACCCCGGCCGCCGGCCGGGGTTTTGCGTATCGGCCGTGACAAGCTTCAGGCGGAGATTTTCGCTTCGTCCTCGCTCGGCTCGCGCAGCACGTAGCCGCGGCCCCACACCGTCTCGATGTAGTTCTTGCCGTTGCTGGCATTGGCGAGCTTTTTGCGCAGCTTGCAGATGAACACGTCGATGATCTTCAGCTCCGGCTCGTCCATGCCGCCATAGAGGTGGTTGAGGAACATCTCCTTGGTCAGCGTCGTGCCCTTGCGCAGCGAAAGCAGCTCGAGCATCTGGTATTCCTTGCCGGTCAGATGCACGCGAGCGCCGTTGACCTCGACAGTCTTGGTATCGAGGTTGACGACGAGGTCGCCGGTCTGGATGACCGACTGGGCGTGTCCCTTCGAGCGCCGCACGATGGCGTGGATGCGCGCCACCAGCTCGTCCTTGTGGAACGGCTTGGTCATATAGTCGTCGGCGCCGAAGCCGAGCCCCCTGACCTTGTCCTCGATCCCGGCAAGCCCGGTGAGGATCAGGATCGGCGTCTTGACCTTCGACACGCGCAGGCTGCGCAATACCTCGAAGCCCGACATGTCCGGAAGATTAAGGTCGAGAAGGATGATGTCGTAGTCGTAGATCTTGCCGAGATCGATCCCTTCCTCGCCGAGGTCGGTGGTGTAAACGTTGAAGCTCTCCGATTTGAGCATCAACTCGATCGATTGCGCCGTGGCGCTATCATCTTCGATCAGCAATACGCGCATGCCAGTCCCTTTCCTCGCCGCGCGGCTTAAGGTCGGCACGCCCCTGCGGCGGCCCCCGAAAAACGCCTTGGGACAAACTGATTCGAGACTGTAAACGCGGTATGGTTAACAAAACCTGATTCCCTCGCGCAAGCGTTCCCTAGGCAAAATGCAGCGAATCGCCTTAAGATATTGCGAGGGAGTGATTTTTTAGCCACGCAGACGCTCATGTTCGACATTAAGACTCGGTGCTAACCGACTCTTTCGACTCGCTCCTCCGTTCTGGCGAAGCGAACCGTTTTATTCCCAAGGACGAAGCAATGATTAACGGCCCGGGTAAATACAGCGTTAAGACGGGCGCGTTGCAGGTAACCATCGCCGGCCGACAGGCGCCCGCGCCATGAAGGCCCTGGCCGAACAGATCAACGAACTCGACGGCGTCGAAATCTACGGCCGCGTCGTCGGCGTGCGCGGGCTGATGGTGGAAGTCGCCGGCCCACTGCATGCGATGTCGGTCGGCGCGCGCGTGGTTATCGAGGCTCCCGCCAAGACCATTCCCTGCGAGGTCGTCGGATTTTCCGGCGGTAACGCGCTGCTGATGCCGTTCGCGCCGCTTGAAAGCGTGCGGCGCGGATGCCGGGCGCTGGTTACCTCCGTCGCCGGTGCGGTGCGGCCGTCGGCCGGCTGGCTCGGCCGCGTGGTCAATGCGCTCGGCGAACCGATCGACGGCAAAGGCCCGTTGCTTTACGGGCCGTCACCCTATCCGTTTCGCAACACGCCGCCGCTTGCGCATGCACGCCGTCGTGTCGGCGCGCCGCTCGATCTCGGCGTGCGCGCCCTCAATACCTTTATTACCTGCTGCCGCGGACAGCGCATGGGCATTTTCTCCGGCTCCGGCGTCGGCAAATCGGTGCTCTTGTCGATGCTGGCGCGCAATGTCGCCGCCGACGTCATTGTGATCGGGCTGATCGGCGAACGCGGCCGCGAGGTGCAGGAGTTCCTCCAGGACGATCTCGGCGACACCGGTCTCGCCCGATCGGTGGTGGTGGTTTCGACCTCCGACGAGCCGGCGCTGATGCGCCGCCAGGCCGCGCACGTCACGCTCGCCATCGCCGAATATTTCCGCGACGAGGGCAAGGACGTGCTGGTGCTGATGGACTCGGTCACGCGCTTCGCCATGGCGCAGCGCGAAATCGGGCTCTCGGCCGGCGAGCCGCCGACCGCCAAGGGCTACACCCCGACGGTCTTCACCGAATTGCCGCGGCTCCTGGAGCGGGCGGGGCCGGGCACCGAGCAGGGCACGATCACCGGCATCTTCACCGTGCTGGTCGACGGCGACGACCATAACGAGCCGATCGCGGACGCGGTGCGCGGCATTCTCGACGGCCATATCGTCATGCAACGCGCCATCGCCGAGCGGGGCCGCTATCCGGCGATCAACGTGCTCAAATCGGTGTCGCGCACCATGCCGCGGGCCGCCGATCCGCGCTATCTGCCGGTCATCAACCAGGCGCGGACGGTCATAGCTACTTATGCCGATATGGAGGAGCTTATTCGCCTGGGCGCTTACCGGGCCGGAACCAGTCCGGAGGTCGACGAGGCGATCCGCCTGCACAAGCCGCTCGAGGCTTTTCTTGCCCAAGGTAAGGAAGAAGCAACCAGCTTGGCCGAAGGTTACCACCGTTTGGCCCAGATCATGGCCGCCCCGGCGGTTTCGGAAACCGAACGCTAACGTTATCGGGGGCACAATGGCGATCCGGGGCGACATGCGGCGGTTTGACCGACGCCATGGATCCCGCGGCTTCGGGGAGTAGCAGTAGATGAAGTCCCGTGAGACGCTCATTCGCCTAAAGAAGTTTCAGGTCGACGAGAAGCGGCGCAAGGTGGCGCAGATCGAGGCCATGATCGCCGATTTCGACCGCATGGCGGCCGACCTGGAGCGCGAGATCCGGGTCGAGCAGGATCGCGCCGGTATCCACGATCCCGGGCATTTCGCCTATCCGACCTATGCCAAGGCCGCGATCGCGCGGCGCGAGAACCTCAAGCGTTCGGCCGAGGAGCTGCGGACACAGCTCGAGGATGCGAAGTTGGCCCTTGGCGATGCCTTCGACGAGCTCAAGAAGGTCGAACTGCTCGACGAGCGCGACCAGATGCGCGAACGCGAGGCCGAAAACGCGGCCGAACAATCGGAACTCGACACCATTGCGTTGATGCGCGTGCGCGGCAGCGCGCCGGCGTAAGCCTCGTAAAACTGCTTACTCGCTCCGGCTCCGCACAGCGAAGACGCAAGGCGTTTTTGCGGGCTCGCGTGCGGATCGCCCGTCTGGGCCGTCGCATGGGGCCGCCCTGCCGAGCCAAGTCGGTGCGGCCAAGTCGGTGCGACAAAGTCGGTGCGACAAAGTCGGTGCGACAAAGTCGGTGCGGCCAAGTCTACACGACCAAGTCTGCCATTGGCGCCACGTCAGCGTCGACGGCGCCCAAGGAGAAGCGGCGCACGTCCGGCGGTTCGACGGTCATCCCCTTCATCGCCCCTCGCTTCGCTCTCGACGAGCACCCGTTTCCATGGCGATAATCATAAAAGGGCGCCAGGGTCTCAGGGGGCCGGGGGCAGTCGATGTTGACGCAAGCGGAGCTGGTTTGGCTGCTTGCGGCCGTCGCCAAGGGCGACGCGGCCGCCTTTGAGCGGCTCTACGAAGCCACCCGCGCGAAACTGTACGGGGTGCTTTTGCGTATCTTGGGCAGGACCGAATTGGCCGACGAGGTCATGCAGGAAACCTATCTCAAGGTCTGGAAGATGGCCGACAAATTCGATCCGACGCTGGCCAGCCCGATCACCTGGATGGTGGCGATGGCGCGCAATCGGGCCATCGACATCATGCGCAGGAAAGGCGAAGTCTCGATCGAGGAGGAGCCCGAGGCGATGGAGGTCGCGGCCGAAACGCCGCCACCGCTGGCGTGGCGCGAGATGACGGAGGAGCTGAAGCGGCTGCTCACCTGCCTCGGCAAGCTCGACCCGGAAAAGCAGCGCATCGTGTTGCTCGCCTATTACAGCGGCTGGAGCCGCGAACAACTCGCGAAGAAGCTCGACATTCCCGTGAACACAATCAAGACTTGGTTGCGTCGCAGCCTGCTCGAGATCCGTGAGTGCATGGGAATGTAACGTCGAAGGAGTTTGGCCAGCCATGTACGATGAGGACCAGGATTCGCTTGCCGCCGAATACGTGCTCGGCACGCTATCGGCCGAGGAGCGCGCGCACGCCGAAGCGCTGCGGTCGTTCGATCCCGGCTTCGAGGCGGCCGTGCTGCAATGGGAGCGCCGGCTGGGCGAGCTCAACGTCATGGTCGAGGCGGTCGAGCCGCCCGCGGAGCTGTGGGAGAAGATCAAGAAGGAGGTGAGCCCGGCGGAAACGGGCGATGAGGCCGCTTCGCCGGGCGAACACGAGGAGCTGTCGCCGGTCGCGGCCTTTGCCGCAGACCTCGCATCGCTGGAAATCGTGTCGGGGCCGGACGGCGCATCGGAGCCGTCGACGCCGACCGATGCGGCAGCCGAGGCCGCCGCGTTGCCGGAACCGGAAACCAGTACGGTCGAACGCAGTGCCGATGTCGTCTATCTGGCAAGACGGGTTCGACGCTGGCAGGGCATGACGCTCGGCTTCGGTGCGCTTGCCGCGCTCCTGGCGCTTTACGTGGCGGCATGGCAAGTCGCGCCTGATCTTATTCCGGCGCCGCTGCAGCCGCCGGGCGCTCGGATGCTGGCGCGCTCGGAGGGTCCGGTGCGCTTGCAGCAGGATCGGCTGGTTGCCGTGTTGCAGCAGGAGCCGATGGCGCCGGCGTTTCTGCTTACGCTCGATACCCAGCATCGGACCCTGGTCGTGCGCCGTGTCTCGGCCGCCGCGGAAGCAGGCAGAAGCTACGAACTCTGGCTGATTTCGAGCCGCCTGGGCGCTCCCCGTTCACTTGGCATCGTCGGTGGCGAGGAATTCACGCAGCGGGCGCTGCCGGCCAACTACGACGTCGATACGCTGCGGGGGGCAAGCTATGCGGTCTCGCTCGAGCCGACCGGCGGCTCGCCGACCGGCGCGCCGAGCGGGCCGGTGCTGTTTACCGGCAAGGCCGTCGAATCGCTGCCGGCGTCGCCGCCGAAGCCGGCGACGCCCAAGACATGACACCAAGCCCTGATCAACAAGACCTTGTAACGAGACTGGGAACGCCTGGAGCGCAGTCGTTTCAGATTGAATCGATTGTCGCTCTAACATTTTGGTGGAGCATGATCTTTTCGGAAAACTGGTTTCCACCCCCGGATCAAGTCCGGGGGCAGGCTTTTTCCGGATCATGCTCTAACGGATGGCAGGCAAGCGTCCGCTGATCGCTGTCGTTTGGCCGGCCTTGACCAGAGGCGCAGTACCAAGGTCGATGTCGCCGACGTGAGCGAAAACGCCCACCGCCGCGACCAAAGTCGCGCACAAAAGGCCAACGACTACGATCTTCAAATGCGTGCGGCGATCCGCGCCGTACATCGAGTGGTTCATAGCGTCCTCCCGGTTCTTCGCCGGTGATTGATTGGCGGCTGCCGGGCAATAAAGCGCATACGCTGCTATACGTACGTGTTGGCCGTCACATCTCAAACGAAGTTCACCGAACCTTGAACAACCGTGATAACGGGTGAACGGCCGATTGGTTCCGTCCTGCCGCGGTCAGGCGCTGCGCCTTGAGCGGCAACACGGGTGCCCGCGTCCGGCGCGGGCACGGTTGGGATTTAGATGCTGGCGATCGTCTTCAAGCGCACGCGCGGGTGGATCTCCGACTGCGCGAGCACGCTCGTCTGCGCGCGGAAGCGCTCGACGATGCCGCGCACGAAGGGGCGGATGCCGGGGGAGGTCACCAAGACCGGCGCCTCGCCGTCGCGCGCCGCCTGCTCGAATTTTTCCCGCACCAGGTTGATGAACTCGGTGAGCTTCGAGGGCTGCATGGCGAGATTGCGCTCGTCGCCCTGGCCGACGATCGATTCGGCAAACGCCTGCTCCCATCTGGCGGTAAGCGCGATGATCGGCAGGTAACCGGCGGCGCTGATGTGCTGGGCGCAGAGCTGGCGGGAAAGCCGCGCGCGCACGTGCTCCGCCAGCATCGTCGGGCTGCGCGTGGCCGCGAGTCCGTCGGCGATGCCTTCGAGAACGGTGGAGAGATCGCGGATCGACACGCGCTCGGCCAAGAGAATCTGCAACACCCGCTGGATGCCGGAGTTCGTGATCTGCGCCGGCACGATGTCCTTGATCAGTTCTGCCTGCTCTTTCGGCAGCTCCTTGAGCAGCTTCTGCACCTCGCCGTAGGAGAGCAGCTCCGACATGTTGGCCTTGATCAGCTCGGTCAGATGCGTGGCGAGCACGGTCGCCGCATCGACGACGGTATAGCCCTTGACCGAAGCCTCCTCCTTGAGCGCGCCCTCGATCCAGGTCGCCGGCAGCCCGAAGGTCGGCTCGGTGGTGTGTACGCCGGGCAGCGTCACCTGCTGGCCGGCGGGGTCCATGACCATGTACTGGCCCGGCCACACCTTCCCGGTGCCCGCCTCCACCTCCTTGATCTTGATGACGTAGGCGTTGGCGTCGAGCTGGACATTGTCGAGGATGCGCACCGCCGGCATGACGAAGCCCATTTCGGCGGCGAGCGAGCGGCGCAGGGCCTTGATCTGCTCGGTGAGGCGATCGCCGCCGTCGGGGGCGTTGACCAGCGGCAGCAGCGCGTAGCCGAGCTCGATCTTAAGGTCGTCCATCTTGAGCGTCGCCGACATCGGCTCTTCCGCGGTCGCGGGCTTGGCGCCGTCGGCTTTTTTCGCTTCGGCGGCGGCGGTGCGTTTGTGGCGGCGATCGATCAGATAGGCGAGGCTCGCGGTGCCGCCGCCGAGCGCGAGGAACGGCAACATGGGAATGCCGGGCAATAGTGCCATCACCAGCATCACCGCCGCCGACATGCCGAGCGCCTTGGGATAGCCGGAAAACTGGCTCAGCAGCGCCTTGTCGGCGGCGCCGGTGACGCCCGCCTTCGACACCAGGAGGCCGGCGGCGATCGATACGATTAGCGCCGGCACCTGCGTAACCAGGCCGTCGCCGACGGTGAGCACCGTATAGGCGTGGGCGGCTTCGGAAAAGCTCAAGCTCTGCTGCATGATGCCGATCACCATGCCGCCGATGACGTTGATCAAGACGACGAGGAGGCCGGCGATGGCGTCGCCGCGCACGAATTTCGAGGCGCCGTCCATGGCGCCGAAAAAGCCGGACTCGTCCTCCAGATTTTTGCGCCGCCGCCGCGCCTCCTTCTCGTCGATGAGGCCGGCGGAGAGATCGGCGTCGATGGCCATCTGCTTGCCCGGCATCGAATCGAGGTGGAAACGCGCGGCGACTTCGGCGATGCGTCCCGAGCCTTTGGTGATGACCACGAAGTTGACGATCACCAGGATGGTGAAGACGATGATGCCGATCACGAAGTTGCCGCTCATGACGAAACGGCCGAAGGCTTCGATGACATGGCCGGCGGCGTCCGCGCCCTCGTGGCCGTGCGCCAGAATGAGGCGCGTCGAGGCGAGATTGAGCGCCAGCCGCAGCATCGTGGAGATCAACAGGACGGTCGGGAAAGCGGAGAATTCGAGCGGCGCCTGGATGAACAGCGACGTCATCAGGATCAGCACCGAAAACGTGATGGAGACCGCGAGCATGAAATCGAGCAGCAGCGGCGGCAGCGGCAGGATGAGGACGACAAGAATGGTCATCATGCCGAGCGCCAGCGCGATGTCGCTGCGCCGGAGCATGGTGCCGAGATCGCTGAGGCGCGGGAGCGCCAATGGCGCTTCGCCGCCGGGCGCGGAAGTTGCGTCGGTCATGCCGCTTGATCGGCCCCGTCGGTCACGTGTTTCGAAGCTGTGCGCGGCGGCTGGCGGGCCGCCGGCACGGAAGAGAGGAGCCGCACTCGCGTCCAAGGCTGCCCCCAAAAGGTGGGTGGAAACGGTATTGCCTCCCCGGCAAAATGTGCCGGGTATATGGTTACCGGGCGGTTAACGGGTCGCGCGACGAAGAAGCGGGGGTTGGATGGGAGGCATTCGCTACGCGCTCATCGCGGCGCTATCGGCGATCGCGGCACAAACGGCGCTGGCGCAGGAGCGGCCGGCCGCGTTTGTCGACGCCGTCTCCGTCGTGCCGGGGCTTGTCGTCGACATGCGCTACGCCGGATCGCACAACTTCGTCGGCCGGCCGATCGACGGTTACGAGACGCCGCGCTGCCTGTTGACCGAAGCCGCCGCCGCGGCGCTTGCCGAGGTCGCGCGCGATCTCGCCGCGCGGGGGCTCCTGCTCAAAGCGTTCGACTGCTACCGGCCGACGCGCGCCGTGGCCGATTTCGTGCGCTGGGCGCGCGCTCTCGACGACGTTGCCGGCAAACGCGAATTCTATCCCGACGTCGATAAAACAACGCTGTTCCGCGACGGCTATATCGCCTCGCGCTCCGGCCATTCGCGCGGCTCAACGATCGACCTTACGCTTGCGCGCATCGACGGCCGCGAGCTCGACATGGGCACGCCGTTCGACTTTTTCAGTCCGCGCTCATGGACGGCGGCCGCGGGCATCGGCAGCGAGGCGAAAGCCAACCGCGCGCTGCTGGCGGCGGCGATGCAGCGGCGCGGCTTTCGCCCCTATGAGAAGGAATGGTGGCACTTCACGCTTGCGCACGAGCCGTTTCCCGAAACCTATTTCGATTTTCCGGTGCGGTGAGCCAGCGCGCGATTGTCTCAGGTTGAATTGACGATCGCGCTGGTATTTGTGGAGCATGATCTTTTCGGAAAACCGGTTCCCGCCCCCCGGATCAAGTCCGGGGGCAGGCTTTTTCCGGATCATGCTCAAAGCCCCAGATAAAACTTCTTGATCAGATCATTGTTGTTGAGCGCTTCCGTCGAGGCGCCGTCGAATGCGATCTTGCCGTGGACGATCACGTAGCCGCGGTTGGCGATACGGATGGCTTGCGTGAAATTCTGCTCCGCCATCAGCACCGTGAGCTTGTAGCGCTGCTTCATCGCGGCGATGGCGTCGATCATGCGGGCGACCAGGATCGGCGCGAGCCCGACCGAGGGCTCGTCGACAAGCAGGATTTTCGGCGCCAGCATCAGCGCGCGGCCGAGCGCCAGCATCTGCTGCTCGCCGCCCGACATGCTGCCGGCGAGTTGCGCGCGGCGCTCGGCAAGGCGGGGAAAGGTCTCGAAACAGACGTCGAGGTTGCGCACAAGCTCGCGGCGGGCGGCGCGGCGGAAGGCGCCGAGCAAAAGATTCTCTTCCACTGTCAGCTTCGGGAACAACCGGCGTCCTTCCGGCACCAGCGCGATGCCGAGGTCGACGATCTCTTCGGTGGTGCGGCCGACGAGATCGTGATGCACGCCGTCGATCTCGGCCATGATCGATCCCGCGCTGGGCCGCACGATGCCCATGATGCATTTCATCAGCGTCGATTTGCCGTTGCCGTTGGTACCGAGAAGCACGACAGTTTCGCCGGCGCCGATATGAAGCGAGACGTCGTCGATCACGCGCACCGCCCCGTAAGCGGCGTGAACGCCGGCAAGGGTGAGCCTACTGGCCAAGGTAGGCCCTCTCCACGTCAGGATCGCGCACCACCGTGTTCGGCTCGCCATCGGCGATCTTGCGCCCGGAAACCAGCACCACGAGGCGCTGCGAGAAGCTCATCACCGCGCGCATGATGTGCTCGATAAGGATCACGGTGACGCCCTGCGCGTTCAGGCGCTCGAGCAACGCCAGGATCTCCTCGACCTCCGAATGTGTGAGGCCCGCCATCGACTCGTCGGCGATGAGAAGCTTCGGTTCCGCCGCCATGGCGCGCGCCAGTTCGAGCTTGCGCATCTCGACCTGGGTGAGCTCGCGCGGCAGCCGCCGCGCCTTGCCGTCGAGATCGACCTCGCGCAGGAGCGCGATGCAGCGCGCCTCGATGTCGGGTACCGCGCGCCGCGCGCCGCGCGCCGCCACGGCGTAGAGGAGCGGGATGCGCAGATTGTCGACGAGATTTAAGCTTGCGAACGGCCGCGGCAGCTGAAAGGTGCGGGCAAGTCCGCGCCGGGTGCGCTGATGCGCGGTGGAGCCGTCGAGCAGATGGCCTTCGAAGCGCACCGAGCCGGCCTCGTTTTGCAGCGTGCCGCAAATGCAGTTGACCAGCGTGCTCTTGCCGGAGCCGTTGGGCCCGATGAGGCCGATCCGCTCGCCCGCGCGCACCGACAGCGAGATGCCGTCGAGCGCGACGAAACCGCCGAAGCGCTTGCTGAGGTTGTCGACTGCGAGCAGCGCGGTCATGACGTCGATCCCGGCGCCGATCCGTGCGCATCGACATCGAGGCGCCGGCGGCCGAGCTCCTCGACCGGCCGGTGCTGGATGTAGGTGCGTGCGAGGCCGATAATGCCGTTCGGCGCCACGATGACAAAGCCGACCAGCAGAAAGCCGACGATCAGGAGATTGACCGCCGACGATATCGTCACCGTCGCGACTTGTTGCAGCGAGCCGAGCAGCACCGCGCCGATCAAGGGACCCACCCAGCTCGTGGTGCCGCCGATCAGCGGCATGGCGATGGAGTTGACGGTGTAATCGAGGCCGAACGCCGACGACGGCTGCAGAAAGCCGATGTAATAGGGGAACGGCGCGCCCGCCATTCCCATCAGCGCGCCGGAGATCGTCGTGGCGATGAGCTTTAGGCGCAGCGTCGGTACGCCGCTGGCTTCGGCGGCGAGCTCGTCATCGCGAATGGTGGCGAAGCCGTAGCCGAGTCGCGAGCGCTCGACGGCGCGCGCCGCCGTCACCGCTCCGACCGCGAGCAGCATCATGATCAGGAACAGATATCGGATGTAGCTGCCGAACGGTGCGATCGTCTCCGGCCGCACGACGTAGGCGCCGCGCGATCCGCCGACATACCCCCAATTCACGATCAGCGTCTGCAAGACCACGGCGAGCGCCAGCGTCGCGATGGCGAAAAATGCGCCGCGCAGCCGCAGCGTCAGGTAGCCCATGCCGAAGCCGACGACGCCGGACACCACGCCGCCGAGGATGACTACGACGGGAATCGGCATCGGATCGAGCCGGTGCATGGCGACGGTCGCATAGGCGCCGAGCGCAAAAAAGGCGGCGGAGCCGAAATTGACGTAGCCGCAATAGCCGCCGAGTATGTTCCATGCGGTCGACAGCACGACGTATTGCAGCACGACGTAGCCGGCGAAGAAATAATAATCGTTGCCGAGCGCCAGCACGGCGGCAAAAACGGCGCCGCCGACCACGACGCAGAGGACGGCGAACAGATCCGACCGCACGTTCAGCGCCCCAGCAGGCCGGCCGGCCGCACCGCCAGCGTCAACAGTAGAAATCCAAACGACACCGCCGGCGCCCAGGACGGACCGTAGAACGTCGCGGTCAGGCTTTCGACGACGCCGATCAGCATGGCGGCGATCACGGTTCCCGGCAGGCTGCCCATGCCGCCGAGCACGCAGATCGCGAACACGCGGCCGATATATTCGCGCCCGACCGACGGCTCGACCGGCTGGATGATGATGAGGAAAGCGCCGGCGAGCGAAGCGGTGGCGATCGAAATGCCGAAGGCGATGCGTTTGATGCGGATCGGATCGACCGCCAGCAGCCGAAGCGCCAGTTGGTCCTGCGCCACCGCCATGATCGCGCGGCCGATAAAGCTGCGCGAGAGGATGAGCTGCAATACCGCGATCAGCAGCAGTGACACCAGGCACGGCACCAGAATACGCAACGGAATGTCGAGATCGCCGGGGTGCCAGGTCGGGCCGATATAAGGCGCGTCGACGTAGCGGTAGTCGACGCCGAAATACAGCACCAGCGTCACTTCGGTGATGAACAGAAGGCCGAAGAAGAACGCAAGGCCGCGCAGCGACTCCTGGCCGCGCTTCTCGAAGGAGACGTAATAGACCTGATAGATGCCGGCGCCGAGCGCGTAGAACGCCGGCAGCACGATGATGCTGGTGATGATCGGATCGAGTCCGAAAGTGACGTTGACGATGTAAGCGATGTAAGAACCGAGGATGATAAACGCCGGGTGCGCGATATTGACGATGTCGAGAATGCCGAACGACAGCGACATGCCGGCCGTCACCGCCGCGTAGAAGGCGCCGATCAGGATGCCCGATACGACGGCGTTGATCAGAAGATCAAACGAAAAGATCATTCCCGCGTCCGGTTCGGGTCAGCGCGCTGAGCCGCGACGGTCGGCGAAGCCGTCTTCCTGCCGCCGTTTTCCAAGATCGCCGATCGAGCCGGATTTCTCGGTGCGATCTTGCTCTCTTCCGGCCCGCTCAAGGCCATGGCATTTCCTCCTGCGATCGTCGAAAGATTGTTTATCGGCAGAGTATAGAAAACGGCCGGGTATTGGCAAATCGTCGCGGCTGACGGCAGGATCATCGCATGTCGCAACGTCGCGCCCAACGGCAAGCCCTCGTCATCGGCGGCTCGATGAGCGGGCTGTTGGCCGCCGTCATGCTCGATCGGCGCGGCTGGGCGGTCGACGTTTTCGAGCGCGCCGAGAGCGAGCTTGCCGGCCGCGGCGCCGGCATCGTGGCGCAGCCTGCATTGATCAGGCGGCTCGCTGCGCTCGGGCTTGACGCGCGCGACCTCGGCGTCGCCATCACGACGCGCCAAATGCTCGACCGCGCGGGCCGCGTGACCGCCACCGCCACGCGCCCGCAAGTGCTGACGGCGTGGGAGCGCGTCTATCGCATGTTGCGCGACGCGTTCCCGCGGGAGCGCTACCACCGCGGGCGCGAGTTTGCGGCGTTCACACAGAACGAGCAGGGCGTCGTCGCGCGTTTTGGCGACGGCGGCAGCGCGGAAGCCGACCTTCTGGTCGGCGCCGACGGGCTGCGCTCGGCGGTGCGGCAGCAATGCCTGCCCGCCGTGGCGCCGCTCTACGCCGGCTATGTCGCCTGGCGCGCGCTCGTTCCCGAGCGCGCCTTACCGGCCGCGATCCATCGTGCGCTGTTTACGGCGATGACCTTCTGCCTGCCGCCCGGCGAGCAGTTTCTCGGCTATCCGGTCGCCGGCGCCGACGATGACCTGCGGCCGGGACATCGCCGCTACAACATTGTTTGGTATCGCCCGGCGCACGAGGCGAACGCGCTTCCCCGGCTTCTCACCGACGACCGTGGGATGACCCACACGATCTCAATTCCGCCGCCGCTGATCCGCCGCGATGCGATCGCCGAGATGCGCGCGGCGGCCGAGCGTCTGCTGGCGCCGCAATTGCGCGCCATCGTGCATTTGATCGAGGAGCCGATGCTGCAGCCTATCTATGATCTCGCCAGTCCGCGGCTTGCCTTCGGGCGGGTCGCCATCCTCGGCGATGCGGCTTTCGTCGCGCGCCCGCACGTAGGGGCGGGCGTGTCGAAAGCGGCCGACGATGCGGCGGCGCTCGCCGAGTCGCTCGACGCCGACGATATTGAGGGTGCGCTCCGCCGTTTCGAGCAGCAGCGGCTGCCGGAAGGCAAGCGCATCATCGAGCGCGCGCGGCATCTCGGCGCGTATCTGCAGGCGACGCAGAGTGCGCAGGAGCGCGCCCGCTCCGCTCGCCACGGCATTCCCGAAGCGGTGCTTGCCGAAACCGCAGTGCTGGATTTTTTATATGCGTCCTGATCACACGTGCTGGCCGCCGTTGATGTGGATCTCGGCGCCGTTGACGTAGGAGGCGGTGTCCGTGCACAGCACGTAGATGATCTTCGCCACTTCGTCGGGCGTGCCGAGGCGGTGCATCGGGATATTCTCGACGATCTTTTCCGTGCCGGGTGAGAGCATCGCGGTGTCGATCTCGCCCGGCGCGATGGCATTGATGCGCACGCCGAGCGCGCCGAAATCGTGCGCCATCTCGCGCGTGAGCGCGGCGAGCGCCGCCTTCGAGGTTGCATAAGCGGCGCCCGCGAAGGGGTGCACGCGCGAGCCGGCGATCGAGGTGACGTTGACGACGGAGCCCTTGGCCGCCTTGAGCTCGTCGATGAGCCCGCGCGCCAGCATGATCGGCGCAAAAAAATTCACCTGGAAGACGTGGTGCCAGTCGTCCTGCGAGGTCGCGATCGAGTCGAGGCGCTTGCCGCCATCGGCCTTCGGCGAGATCGCGGCATTGTTGACCAATGCGTGCAGTTCGCCGTTGAGCCGCCGCTTGATCTCCGTGATCGCCGCGTCCGTGTTGCGGGTGTCGGCGAGGTCAACCTGGATGTGATCCTCGGGGCCGGCCTCCCACGGACAATTTTCCGGGAAGGCATGCCGCGAACAGGTGATGACGCGCCAGCCGGCGGCGGAAAAGCGCTTGACGGTTGCGTGGCCGATGCCGCGGCTCGCCCCGGTGAGAAGGAGCGTGCGGCCCGGCCGGTTGCTCAACGGCATGTTTCGTCTTTCGTGCTCACGGATATAACCGCGTCTTGCTCCACGGCGCGTGCGCGGCCGCGCGCCGAAACACCAGGCGGTCGTGCAGCCGAAACGGCCGCTCCTGCCAGAACTCGATCTCTTGCGGCACCACGCGATAGCCCGACCAGTGCGGCGGCCGCGGCACGGGGCCGGCGGCGAATTTCGCCGTGTAGCGCGCGACCGCCTTTTCGAACGCCATGCGGCTTTCCAACGCCGCGGATTGCTTGCTGGCCCAGGCGCCGATCTGCGCCATGCGCGAGCGAGTCGCGAAATAGACATCCGCTTCCGCCGCCGCCACCGGCTCGACGCTGCCGCGTACGCGGACCTGCCGTTGCAGCGATTTCCAATAAAAGGTCAGCGCCGCCTTCGGCGCGCCGGCCAATTCGCGACCCTTGGCGCTGTCGAGGTTCGTGTAGAACACGAAGCCGTGCTCGTCGCAGCCCTTCAGCAGCACCATGCGCGCGTTGGGCTGTCCGTTAGCGTCGACAGTGGCGAGCGCCATCGCTTCCGGGTTGACCGGCTCCGCGCGCTGCGCCGCCGCGAACCATTCGGCAAACAACCGCAGCGGCTCTGCGGCCTCGGTAAAGTCACCGCCCGTTAACCATGCCGGGTGTTCTATGGAGGCTGCGTCGGACATTCTGTGGAGTTCCCGGTGCTCGCGTGCGGCGACCGTAAAGTGCGTTTCCGGTCTCAATATAGTGGAACCAGGACGCTACGCCTACGTTGGCCGCCGCATCGGCTCGTCGCCGTTGCGGCCATCTTCGGCGCGTTGGCCGCCGCGGGCTGCTCTTTCCCGCTGGAATCGATGTTCCCCAAAGGCGCGGCGGATACCGAGCAGACCGGCTCCGCGGGCCGGCCTGCGGGCGAAGGCGCCATCGCCGCGCTGCCGTCGGAGGCCGACCTCGCTTATGCGCGCGCCGTCGCCGCCGATGCGCTCACGCGCGGCGCCAAGGACAACAGCATCCCTTGGGAAAACCCGCACACCGGCGCTGGCGGCAGCATCACGCCGCTTGCCGCCTCTTACAGCGAAGGTGCCACGACCTGCCGCGATTTCCTGGCGAGCTATGTGCGCGGCCAAGCGCAAGCCTGGCTGCAAGGCGAGGCTTGCCGCACCGAGCGCGGCCGGTGGGAGGTCAAGAGCCTCAAACCGCTCAAACAGGGCTAAAGCGGATGTCGCGGCAGCGCGCCGCCGCCGGTTTGCATTGCGAGGCGGGCGCTAAAGGCCCACATTGAAGCACATGGGCGGGAAGCATGTGGGCGGGCGGGGCCGGCCCCAAAACCGAATGGAGTCCACGGGGGATGCGTGATCCCTATGAGGTGCTGGGCGTCGATCGCAAAGCGAGTGCAGCCGACATCAAGGGCGCCTTCCGACGCCTGGCGAAAAAACTGCATCCCGACGCCAACAAGAACGATCCGAAGGCGGCGGCGCGCTTTGCCGAGCTCAATGCGGCCTATGAAATCCTCGGCGAGGAAGATAAGCGCAAAGCATTCGACCGCGGCGAGATCGATGCCGAAGGCAAGCCGCGCTTCCGCGGCTTCGAGGGGTTCGGCGCCGGCGCCGGGCCGCGCCCGGGCGCCGGCTTTGCGCCCGAAGGCGACTTCGAAACTTTCACCTTCGGCCCCGAGGGTTTTACCCGCACCACCCGGCGCGGTGGCGCCGGCGGCGGTTTCGGCGGCTTCGAAGACATTTTGCGCGAGGCCTTCGGTGGCGCGGGCGGGCCCGGTGCGCGCCGCCGCGGCGCCGGCGCGCCGTTCGAACCTGAGGAATTCGGCAGCGGGACCGATGTCCGGGCGGCGCTGACCGTATCGCTCACCGACGCGGCGCACGGCGTCACGCAGCGCGTGCGGCTGCCCTCCGGCAAGGACGTCGAAGTCAAGATTCCGGCCGGCATCACCGATGGCCAGCAAGTGCGGCTGCGCGGCCAGGGCATGCCCGGGCCGGGCGGAGCCGGCGACGTGCTGATCACCGTCTCCATCGCGCCGCACCCGACCTTCGCCCTCGAGGGCACCGATGTCCGGCTCGACCTGCCGGTCACGCTTTATGAAGCGGTCCTCGGCGCCAAAGTGCGGGTGCCGACGCTCGACCGGCCGGTCGAGATCACCGTTCCGCCGGGGACCAGCGGCGGCCGCACATTTCGTCTCAAAGGCAAGGGCTTTCCCGCAAAGCAAGGGCGCGGCGACCTGCTCGCGACGGTTCGCGTCATATTGCCGGAGCGGGGCGATCCCGAGCTTGAAGCGCTGATGCAAAAGTGGCGGAGCGAGAAGCCTTACGATCCGCGCAAAGATATGTAACGGCCGCGCCGGCGCCGATGCGCAAACGGGTTGCCTGTCCGCGCCAGGCGGCGTACGCACCACCTTCATGAACAGCAGCATCTTCGCGCTCGACGCGATCGCGCGACCGGGCCGACGCGAATGGTTCGTCATCGCGTTCGTCGTCGGCCTCATGCTGCTATTCCTGCCCATGGTGGTGTGGAAGGTCGTCGGGCTCGGGCAGGGCGACACGCAGGTCTTCTTCCGCGCGGGCTGGGCGATCTGGAGCGGTTATCCGCTCTATCAGGTGACCGATCACCACGGCTGGACCTATCACTACCCGCCGACCTTTGCGCTGTTCATGGGGCCGTTCGCGAATCCGCTTCCGGGCTATCCGTTGCCGTGGTGGGCGATGCCTTACGTGCCGGCGGTCGTCTGTTGGTACCTCATCAATGCGGCGTGCCTGCTTCTGGCCTTGCATGTCTGGGCCAATGTCCTGGAACGCCGTCGTCCGTTGCAGGCGCGGCCGGGATTCTTGCAGCGCTCCTGGGCGCTGCGGTTCGGTCCGCTGCTGGCGCTGCTGCCGTTCATCGGCGACGGATTGGCGCGCGGGCAGCCGGCGCCGGTGCTGCTCTTTCTGGTCGTCGCGTTTTTCGCGCTCTATGTCGAAAAGCGCATGGCGTCGGCCGCCTTCGTCTTTGCGCTCGCCATCACCATCAAGGTGTTTCCGCTGGTGCTGGCGGTTTTCCCGTTTTTGCGGCGCGATTGGACATTCATGCTCTGGGCGGCCGCATGGAGCGTTTTTCTTTTGCTCGGCTTGCCGATCCTCTGCCTTGGGCCGGCGGCGACATTCGATCTCTACCGCACGGTGCTGAGCGAGCACCTTGCCGGCATTGTCAGCGGGGCGATGTCCAGCAAAATAGCGAGCGAGGTTTCCCCCGGCGCCTATTCGAGCATCGGCGTCGGCGCCGTGGTGGCGCGCATCGCCGCCGGCGGCGCGTTCTACTCGTCGGCGCTGCCGGGTTGGGCGTCGGCGGTGCAGTTATTGTTCAATCTCGGCGTCGTTGCGGCGATCGCCGTTCTCGGCCGCGGCGGCTTCTGGAATTGGCGCGGCGCGCAGCCCGCCGGCGGCTATCCGCTGCTGGCGGCCGGCGCCGTGCTGTTGGCCGCGATCCCGCTGATGATTTCGTTTGCCGGACCGCAATATATCACCTTCGCGGTGCCGCTGATGGCGGTGCTCATGCTGGAGGCCTGGCGGCGCACCGGCGAGCAAGCCCTTACCGCGGCGATGATCGGCTGGCCGATCGTCGCATGGCTGTCGATGATCGCGCTCGAGGTGCCGTGGAACTGGCTCAAGATCCTCGGCCCGATGACGTGGGCGCTGCTGCTGCTCGGCCCGGCGAGTCTGGCGCTGGTAAGCAGCGCCGCGACAGATTCCGAAGCGAAGGCGGCCGCCGCGACGACGGGGCGCCTGGGGCGGCAAGGTGCGGATTGACGCAACCGTTCGGCGCGTGCGCGGGCGCGCTTGCTGGCTGCCGCGGCCCTATGCCATAGGAAGCCGCGGCGCCGGAATTGTCGAGCGGGGTCGGAGGATGTCGGAAGTCTCGGGCCTCATGCGCGGCAAGCGCGGCCTGATCATAGGGGTCGCCAATCAGCGTTCGCTCGCGTGGGGCATCGCCAAGGCCTGCCACGCGCACGGCGCCGAACTTGCCTTCACCCATCAGGGCGAGGCGCTCAAGAAGCGCGTCGAACCGCTCGCCGAGGAGGTCGGCGGCGTCATCGCCGGCCATTGCGACGTCACCGAGCCCGCCACCATCGATGCCGTATTCGCCGCGGTGCAGGCGGCATGGGGCGCCATCGATTTTCTCGTCCATGCCATCGCCTTCTCCGACAAGGATCAGCTCGACGGACGTTACGTCGACACGACGCAGGATAATTTCACCAAGACCATGCTGGTCAGCTGCTATTCGCTCACGGCGATCGCGCAGCGCGCCGAGAAGATGATGCCCAACGGCGGCTCCATGCTCACGCTCACCTATTATGGAGCGGAAAAATGGATGCCGCATTATAACGTGATGGGCATCGCCAAGGCCGCGCTGGAAGCTTCCGTCTGCTATCTCGCCGCCGATCTCGGCGTGAAGAACATCCGCGTCAACGCCATTTCTTCCGGACCGATCAAGACGCTCGCTGCCTCCGGCATCGGCGACTTCCGCTATATCCTCAAGTGGAATGAATACAACACGCCGCTGCGGCGCAACGTGACCATCGAAGAGGTGGGCGAGGCGGGCGTCTATCTTCTGTCCGACATGTCGCGCGGCGTGACCGGCGAAGTGCACCACGTCGATGCCGGCTACCACATCGTCGGCATGAAGCACCCGGATGCGCCGGACATCGGCGTCGGCAAAGAGTGACGTCCACTTTTCCGGAGCATGCTTGTTTCAGTGGAGCATGGTCTTTTTCGGAAAACCGGTTCCCACCCCCGGATCAAGTCCGGGGCGGGCTTTTTCCGGACCATGCTGTTTTCGTTGAGCATGGTCTTTTTCGGAAAACCGGTTCCCACCCCCGGATCAAGTCCAGGGGGCGGGCTTTTTGCGGACCATGCTGTTTTCGTTGAGCATGATCTTTTCGGAAAACCGGTCACCACTTTTCCGGATCATGCTGTAAAAAAGCAGCGGCCGGACGCCTATGCCCGGCCGCTGTCACGAAACACCGCTCACGGCGCCTCGCAAATTCAAGAAGTTGACGGCGCGGCCTCGATGCGAGGCGGCGCAGACGTCATTACTTCTTTTCCATCTTCTTCTTCTTTTTCTTCTTCGTAGCCATGGCTTGCTTCCTTCTCGTGTGATGAACTTAACGGCAGGGTTGAGTTCAAGCTTCGCGGGCGTGTCTCGGTCCCTGGGCCCTCGCCCCCCTTACCACTGATAATGGTGCCACAGGATAAGCCTGGCCGCAACTTAAAAGTCGGAAATAACCCTTGTTTTTCCGTAGCTTAACATATATTCAGCTTTTCATTAATCAGTGTTCAGGCAGATGAATGGAGGATGAACGGCGCCGAAGGGCCGCTCGCAAAACGCCGGTGAATTCGCCGAGCGGAATATTGCAGATGCGAAGATTCGGAAGAAGTTTTCCCGCAGCTGCGAACGGCGTAAGGCGAGACGGCCGCGATGCGCGGGTGCAGAATCCTGCCGCGCCGGCGCATTTGACCCATCCCGATCGACGGGCTACCAAGCCCGACGCGTCTTGCTGCAAGCAACTCGCCGCAACCCGGCGTCGTCTAGCAGGCTGTTGAAAAAGTGAACGAGGTTCCCGCTTCGATTCGGTTTCGTTCACTTCTGGATTCGGATGTGTTCATGGTCAAAGTGACTTTTTCAACAGCCTGCTAGAGCATGATCCGGAAAAGTGGAAGCCGGTTTTCCGAAAAGATCATGCTCCACCAAAATGTTGGAGCGACAATCGATTCAATCTGAAGCGATTGCGCTCTGAGCGCGCCACGTTCTCAACGATGTCATTCAATACGTTCGGACATTCCTTCCGCGTGACCACCTTCGGCGAGAGCCACGGGCCCGCTATCGGCTGCGTGGTCGACGGCTGTCCGCCGCGCATCGCGCTGACCGAGGCCGACATTCAGCCTTATCTCGATCGCCGCCGGCCGGGCCAATCGCGCTTCACCACGCAGCGGCAGGAGCCGGACGCGGTCAAAATCCTCTCCGGCGTTTTTTTGGACGAAGCGAGCGGCGAGCAGGTAACCACCGGTTCGCCAATCGCACTCCTCATCGACAACGTCGATCAGCGGAGCAAAGACTACGCCGATATCAAGGACAAATACCGGCCCGGCCACGCCGACTACACCTACGATGTCAAATACGGCCTGCGCGATTATCGCGGCGGCGGCCGGCAGTCCGCGCGCGAAACGGCAATGCGGGTCGCCGCCGGCGCCATCGCCCGCAAGGTGGTGCCGGGTTTGACGGTGCGCGGCGCGCTGGTGCAGATGGGCCCGCACCGCATCGAGCGCGCGCGCTGGGATTGGGCCGAGGTCGAGCGCAACCCGTTCTTCTGTCCCGACGCCAAGGCGGCCGCGCTTTTTGCCGATTACCTCGACGGCGTGCGCAAGCGCGGGTCATCGATCGGCGCGGTCATCGAAGTCGTCGCCGAAGGCGTATCGGCGGGTCTCGGCGCGCCGATCTACGGCAAGCTCGATGCCGATCTCGCCGCCGCGCTGATGAGCATCAACGCCGTCAAGGGCGTCGAGATTGGCGCCGGCTTCGCCGCGGCGGAGCTTTCCGGCGAAGGAAACGGCGACGAGATGCGCATGGGCAACGACGGTAAGCCGATCTTTCTCTCCAACCATGCCGGCGGCATCCTCGGCGGCATTTCCACCGGGCAGCCGGTGGTCGCGCGTTTTGCCGTCAAGCCGACGTCCTCGATCCCCACGCCGCGGCGCACCGTCGACCGCTACGGCCGCGAGACCGAGATCGCCACCACCGGGCGTCACGACCCCTGCGTCGGCATCCGCGCGGTGCCGGTCGGCGAGGCCATGGTGGCGTGCGTGATCGCCGATCATTATCTGCGCCATCGCGGCCAGGTCGGCGAGGCGCCGGCATGGCCGTTTACGCCGCCGCGGCGGTGATCCGCGCCGCAAGGCAGAAAAGTAACCAATGAACGACGCTCATCAACGCATCCAGGCCGCCATCACCGCCTTTGCCCACGGCGAACTCGTCATCGTCGCCGACGACGACGACCGCGAGAACGAGGGCGATCTGTTCGTCGCCGCTTCGCTGTGCACGCCGGAGAAGATGGCGTTCATCATCCGCCACACCTCGGGCATCGTCTGTGCGCCGCTCGCGCAGGACGAGGCGCGGCGCCTGCATCTCGACCCGATGGTGGCGCGCAACGACGCGCCGCTCGGCACCGCGTTCACGGTTTCCGTCGATGCCCGCCACGGCCTGACCACCGGCATCTCCGCCGAGGAGCGCACCAACACCGTGCGCGCGCTCGCCAACGGCAATATGGGCGCGGCCGACTTCGTGCGGCCCGGCCACGTCTTTCCGCTGGTGGCCAAGGAAGGCGGCGTGCTCATGCGCTCCGGCCATACCGAGGCTTGCGTGGATCTTTGCCGGCTCGCCGGCTTGCCGGCGGTCGGCGTGCTTGCCGAGCTCATGAACGACGACGGCACGGTGATGCGCGGACCGGAGATCGCCGCCTTCGCCGCGCGCCACAAGCTGCAACGCATCACCATCGCCGATCTGATCGCTTACCGGCAGGCGCGCGACAAATTGATCGAGCGGGTCGGCGAGTTCCCGGTGGAATCGGAGATCGGCACGCTGGCGGGCTACGCCTTCCAGACGCCGTTCGATCCGTTCTACCATGTGGCGTTCGTCTACGGCCGCATCGGCGACGGCAGGAACGTGCTGACGCGGCTGCACCGCGCCAATCTCATCACCGACGTATTCGGCGGCGCCAAGGCCATCCACAAGACGCTCGAGCGCTTCAAGGCCGAGGGCAGCGGCGTGCTGGTCATGCTGCGCGACGGCGCCGCCGGCGTGCCGGTGATCGCCATTCCGAAATCGGAGGAAACCGCCTCGGGCGAAGCGCGCAGCCGGCAATGGCGCGAAGTCGGCCTCGGCGCGCAGATTCTGAAGGATCTCGGCGTCTCCTCGATACGGCTTCTCACCCTCTCACGCCACATGACCTATGTCGGGCTTTCCGGCTTCGGTATCGAGATCGTCGGCACGGAGCCGGTCGAGGGTTGAACATGCGGCCGCGCGCCGCGTCATTCCGGCAGGCCGGTACCGGCCGCGTTCAAATTCGCGTGTCGTTGCCGCTCAACCTCGTCGTCTCGGCGCAGCCGGATGTTGCAAAGAGGGGCCTATAAGGAGGTTTCGATGCCCGAGCATGAGCCCATCGATCGTGAGCGCCGCGCGCTCATTGGTGCCGGCGGTGCGCTGATCCTGAGCGCTGCGTTGTGGCCGGCGGCTGCCGGTGCGCAAACGAGCACCGGCGCCAAGCTGCACATCGGCGTCATCGGTTCCGGCCATATCGGTGGCACGATCGGTGGCCTGTGGGTCAAAAACGGGCACAAGGTGCTGTTCTCCTCGCGCCATCCCGAGGAGCTCAAGGAGCTGGTGGCGGGCCTCGGCGCCGATGCGCAGGCGGGCACGGTCGAGCAGGCCATCGCGTTCGGTGATGTCTTGTTCATCGCCGTGCCCTACGGCGCGCTGCCGCAGATCGGCCAGGACTACGGCGCCGCGCTCAAGGGCAAGATCCTGCTCGACGCCTGCAACGCCATCGCCGGGCGCGACGGCGCCATCGTCGAGGAGGTCGAGCGCGACGGCATCGGCGTCACCTCGCAAAAATACCTGCCCGGCACGCGGCTGGTGCGCGCCTTCAACACGATCAACTACAAAATCTTCGCGAGCGAGGCGAACCGTCCCGATCCGAAACTCGCGGTGCCGATCGCCGGCGACGATGCGCAAGCGGTGCAGGTGGCGGCGGGTCTGGTTCGCGACGCGGGCTTCGACCCGGTGGTGGTCGGCAAGCTCGCCGACGCCAGCCGCTTCCAGCGCGGCGCGCCGGGTTACGGCCAGCAGGTGAGCGCCGCCGAACTCAAGCAAAAACTGTCGCTGCCGTGACCGACGCGCGAGGCGCCGCTGCGGGCGCGCTCACGCGCTGGATCGACTGGGCGGTTCCGGCGACGCCGCAGGAGCGCGCCGCGGCGCTGTGGTCGTTTGCCTATTTCTTCGTGCTGCTCGCGGGCTACTACGTGCTGCGGCCGCTGCGCGACCAGATGGGCATCGCCGGCGGCGTGCGTAACCTGCCCTGGCTGTTCACCGCGACCTTCGCAACGCTGATTGTCGCGCAGCCCGTTTACGGGGCGCTGGTGGCAAGGCTGCCGCGCGTGCGCTTCATTCCGCTCGTCTATCACTTCTTCGTCGCCAACCTCGCGGTGTTCTGGCTGTTGCTGACGCTCGACCTTGGCGCGGTGATCGTGGCGCGGGTGTTCTTCGTCTGGGTCAGCGTGTTCAACCTGTTCGCGGTGGCCGTGTTCTGGTCGTTCATGGCCGACCTGTTCAGCGCCGAGCAGGGCAAGCGGCTGTTCGGCTTCATCGGCGCCGGCGGCACCGCCGGCGCGCTGCTCGGCCCCGTCATCACCATCGCCCTGTCGGTGCCGCTCGGCCCGGTCAACCTGCTCATCGCCGCGGCGATCCTTCTCGAGCTTGCGGTCTTCTGCGTGCATCGGCTCGAGCGCGCGGCGACCGCGCAAGCGGGCGCGCGCGGCATACGTGCCCAACCGCAGCGCGTCGGCGGCAACGCCTTTGCAGCGCTGCCCGAACTCGTTCGTTCGCCTTATCTGCTGGGCGTCGGCGCCTGGATCAGTCTGCTGTCGTTCTGCGCGACCATCGTTTATCTGGAGCAGGCCACCATCGTCGCGGCGACCGTGCACGACCGCGAGACGCAGACGCGCATCTTCGCCGGCATCGATCTGGCGGTGAGCCTGCTCAGTCTCGCGACGCAGGTCTTCGCCACCGGCCGCCTGCTCAAGCGCTTCGGCACCGGCGCCGCCGCCGGCGCGCTGCCGGCGGTCTATGTCGTGGGCTTTGCCGCACTCTTTACCACGCCGACGCTCGCCGTGGTCCTGACGCTTCAGGTCGTGCAGCGCTGGATGCATTTCGCGATCGCCAATCCGGCGCGGCAGGTGTTCTTCACCGTGCTCGACCGCGAAGAGAAATATAAAGCCAAGAACTTGATCGACGTGGTGATCTATCGCGGCTCGGACGCGTTGTATGGTTGGGTATTCGACAGCCTGCAGGCGCTCGGCCTCAAGCTCGGCGCTATTGCGCTTGTCATGATGCCGATCGCAGCGGGCTGGCTGATGTTGTCGGCGGCCTTGGGGTGGGCGCAGGAACGGCGCGCCGCCGCGACCGGGGAAACGGCCGCAGTGCAGGGAGAACGCGCATGACACGACGTATGACGCGACGCGAATTTGCGCTGACGGCAATGGCGACCGCCGCGGCGGCATTGGCGCCGCCGGCCTTCGCACAAAATTCGCCGCTGCTTACCCGCGCCATTGCAGGAAGCGGCGAGCTTTTGCCGGCGGTAGGGCTCGGCACCGCGCTCGTCTTCGACACCGACGACGAGGCGACGCGGCAGAAGGCAACCTCCGTGCTGCGGGCGCTGGTGGCCGGCGGCGGCAGCCTGGTCGACACCGCTTCGGTCTATGGCGACGCCGAAGCGGTGCTCGGCGAGGTGATCGCAGCAGCCGGCTTGCGCGACAAACTTTTCATCGCCACCAAGCTCGAAGCGGCGGACGCCGCCGAGCTTGAGCGCTCGCAGGTGCGCCTGCAAATGCAAAAGTTCGATCTTCTGCAATTCCACAACGTGCGCGATCCGCAGCAATCGCTGGCGCAGTTCAAGGATTGGAAGGCGCAAGGGGTGTGCCGCTATATCGGCATCACCTCCACGCGCCACGGCGATTTTGCCGCCATCGAGGCGGTGCTGGCGCGGGAAAAGCCCGACTTCGTGCAGATCGACTATTCGCTCGACGACCGCGAAGCGGAAAAACGCATCTTGCCGCTCGCGGCCGAGGTCAAAGCCGCCGTGCTCACCGCGCTGCCGTTCGGCCGCGCCCGGCTGTTCCGCGCCGTGCGCGGCAAGGAGCTTCCCGACTGGGCGCACGGCTTTGCCGAGACCTGGGCGCAGTTCTTCCTCAAATTTCTGCTCAGCGATCCGCGCGTGACGGCCGTCATCCCCGGCACCGCCGATCCGGCGCACATGACCGACAATGCCGGCGCCATGCGCGGCCCGTTGCCCGATCCGGACCAGCGCAAGCAAATGGTCGCATGGGCGGACGCGCTGTAGCGTGCCCTTCGGCATGGGCGCGGCGGCATCGGCCGACGGCGCGCGCGGCTGCTAAAAATTCGTGCGGGATTAAAACGCCAATCTGCAACTGCGCCGCAATATAGTATTATTTTTCTTTTTATCGCCAACGTCTTGGCTCTTTTAGCATTTCATTCTATCTGACAGGACCACGATTGATTGCAAGGCCTGGGAAATGTCCGATGTCGCGCACCTTGGCGCCGTGCCTCTGGCGCCCTCCGGCGACACGGACCACAAAGCCGGTCTAGCGCCCGCCGCGGACGCGGCGGCCGCTGCAATCGCTGCAAGCCTCGCCGACCAATTCGCTGCGCTCGACCTGTTCGGGCGGCTTGCCGCCATCCGCTCGCAGATCGCCGGGCGCATCGTCTTCACCACGAGCTTCGGGCTTGAGGACCAGGCCATCGCGCATGCGATCTTCGCGCAGGCGCTGGCGATCGACGTCGCTACCCTCGATACCGGCCGCCTGTTTCCGGAAACGCACGAGGTCTGGGCGCGAACCGAGCGCCGCTACGGCGTGCGCATTCGCGCCTTCGCGCCGGAGCGCGATGGCGTCGAGGCTTTGCTCGCGCGGCAAGGCGTTGATGGCTTCCGCTCCGCAGTTGCCGCGCGGCTCGACTGCTGCGCGGTGCGCAAGGTCGCGCCGCTGTCGCGCGCGCTTGCCGGCAGCGCCGCCTGGATCACCGGCATTCGCGCCGATCAATCCGCCGACCGTGCCGGCCTTTCGCCGGTTTCATTCGACGAACGGCAGCGGCTGATCAAGGCCAACCCGCTGTTCGATTGGACGCGCGAGCGCACGCGCGAATTCGTGGGCGCACACGGCGTTCCCTACAATACGCTGCACGACCGCGGCTTTCTGTCCATCGGCTGCGCTCCCTGCACGCGCGCGGTGGCGCCGGGCGAGCCGGAGCGCGCCGGGCGCTGGTGGTGGGAACAGGCGGAGAAGAAAGAGTGCGGCTTGCACTTCGACCGCGAAGGGGCAATGCGCGCGCCGCAGCTTTTAGGCCGGCAGTGACAAGGCAGAAATAAACATGGACGCGTTTTCTTCCGTCATCGATCGTGAGGATGAGATTGCCGCCGACGCGGCCGCCGGCGCTGCGGCGGCGACGGCGTCCTTGACGCATCTCGAGCAGCTCGAAGCCGAAAGCATCCACATCATTCGCGAGGCGGTCGCCGAGTCGGAAAATCCGGTGATGCTGTATTCCATCGGCAAGGACTCCTCGGTGCTGCTGCATCTGGCGCTCAAGGCGTTCTATCCGGCAAAGCCGCCGTTCCCGCTTCTGCACGTCGACACCACCTGGAAGTTCCGCGAAATGATCGCGTTCCGCGATGCGCGCGCGCGCGAGCTCGGCCTCGACCTGATCGTGCATGTCAACCGCGACGGGCTTGCCCGCGGCGTCAATCCGGTCACCAGCGGGTCGGAGCTGCACACCGACGTGATGAAAACGCAAGCGCTGCGGCAGGCGCTCGATCATTACCGCTTTGACGCCGCCTTCGGCGGCGCCCGCCGCGACGAGGAGAAATCCCGCGCCAAGGAACGCGTGTTCTCGTTTCGCAACGCGCACCATGTGTGGAATCCGAAGCGGCAGCGCGCGGAGCCCTGGCGCATCTACAACGGCCGCAAGCGCCGCGGCGAAAGCATCCGCGTGTTTCCGCTGTCGAACTGGACCGAGCTCGACGTCTGGTTCTACATCCATCAGGAGCGCATTCCCGTGGTGCCGCTCTACTTCGCGGCGCCGCGCCCGGTGGTCGAGCGCGACGGCACCCTCATCATGGTCGACGACGAGCGGCTGCCGCTACTGGCCGGCGAGCGCCCGCAGATCAGGACCGTGCGCTTTCGCACGCTCGGCTGCTATCCGCTGACCGGCGCGATCGAGAGCGCGGCCCGCAGCGTTCCCGCCGTCATTCGGGAAACGCTCGCGAGTCCCTATTCCGAGCGGCGCGGGCGCGTCATCGACCGCGACGGCGCGGCGTCGATGGAGCGGAAAAAGCAGGAAGGCTATTTTTGATGAACGTGCGTGCGGAGCCGGCGGAATGTGAGCTCGGTTCGCTCTTGCAGCAGCAGGGGCGCAAGAGCCTGTTGCGCTTCGTCGCCTGCGGCTCCGTCGACCACGGCAAGTCGACGCTGATCGGCCGCCTGCTCTACGAATCCAGGCAGTTGTTCAAGGACCAGCTCGACGCGTTGGCGGCCGATTCCCGCAAGTTCGGCACGCAAGGCGAAGAACTCGACTTCTCGTTGCTCGTCGACGGCCTCGCCGCCGAGCGCGAGCAGAAGATCACCATCGACGTCGCCTACCGGTTTTTTGCCACGGCGCGGCGGAAATTCATCGTCATCGATGCGCCCGGCCACGAGCAATACACCGCCAACATGGCGACCGGCGCCTCCGTCGCCGACGTCGCGCTGGTGCTGGTCGGCGCCGACGAAGGATTGACCCGGCAGACCAAACGCCACGCCGTGATCCTGTCGATGCTCGGCGTCCGTCAGGTCGTGCTCGCCGTCAACAAGATGGATCGTATCGGCTGGTCGCCGGACGTGTTCCGCTCGATCGCCGGAGAGTTCCGGGAATTCGCTGCGGCGCTCGGCATCGAGGATGTCGTGGCCATTCCCATTGCCGCCAAGAGCGGCGACAATGTCGTGAGCCGTTCGCATCGCGCGCTTTGGTATGACGGACCGACGCTGCTGGAATATCTGGAGACCGTGGAGCCCGCGAAGGCGTCGCGGCGCAGGCCGTTGCGCATGCCGGTTCAGTGGGTGGCGCGGCCAAGTCCGGATTTTCGCGGCTATAGCGGCCTGATCGCCGGCGGCGAAGTCCATGCCGGCATGCCGGTGAAGATTCTGCCCTCGGGCCGCATCACGCGCATTTCGCGCATCGCCACCTACGACGGCGACCTTTCGCGCGCCGCCGCCGGGCGCTCGGTGACGCTGACCTTCGCCGACCAGATCGATGTTTCGCGCGGCGATATGGTCGTCGGCATCGAGGAGGCCCCTGCGGTCACCGACCGGCTTTCCGCGCGCCTGTTCTGGATCGGCAGCGAGCCGCTGAAACCAGGGCGCGGCTACCTCATCAAGCTCGGCACCGCGACGGCGCGTGCGACCATCGAACCGGAGCCGAGCATCTTCGATCTCGATACGCAGCAGCTCGTCGCAGCGGCGGCAGTCGCGCAAAACGAGATCGGGTCCGGCGTGCTCAAACTCGACCGCCCGATCGCCGCCGACCGTTATGCTGACTGCAAGGATACCGGAAGCTTCATTCTCATCGATCCGGAATCCTACGACACCGTAGGCATGGGCTGCGTCAACGATGCCGTTGCGCCGCCGGCGACGCGCGTTTCCGCATCGAGTTCCGGCAACGTCGTCGGCCGCACGCTGGCGCGCTGGACGGAGACGCACGCGCGCTCGCTCGCCAAAGCGGTGAGTTGGCGTGCGACCGGCAGCCTCGACACCTTCGTCGTGGCGTTTGTTATCACCGGCAGCCCGAAGCTTGCCGGCTCGGTCGCCGTCACCGAGATCCTGACCAAGATCCTGATCTATTACCTTCACGAGCGGGTATGGGCCTGGGTGCCGTGGGGCAAGCGTTAGCGCATGATCCGGAAAAGTGGAAACCGGTTTTCCGACAAGATCATGCGCCACTCAAACAGCATGATCCGGAAAAGTGGAAACCGGTTTTCCGACAAGATCATGCGCCGCTAAATATGAAAGCATGATCCGGAAAAAGCCTGCCCCCGGACTTGATCCGGGGGTGGAAACCGGTTTTCCGACAAGATCATGCGCCACCAAAGTGTTTGGAGCGACAGTCGATTCAGTCTGAACGACCGTGCTCCAGTCACGAGCGGGATTTCACTTTTCGCCGCGGCGCGGTCTTCGCCAGAATGCCGCGGCTGCCCATCGCGACCATGTCGGCGATTGTCATGCGATCAAGCACGTCGGACATGGCGTCGCGGACCTTCGTCATCAACAGGCGGACGGTGCAGCCCTTCACATCCTTGCAATCGCGGCACGGCCGGTAGGCGGTGCGGCTCGCGCAGGCGATCGGGGCGAGCGGGCCGTCGATCGTGCGGATCACGTGGCCGATCCTGATCTCGTGCGGCGCGCGGGCGAGGCTATAGCCGCCGCCCGGGCCTTTGCGGCTGTGCACGATGCCGGCGTTGCGCAATTCGCCGAGGATGGCGTCGAGAAATTTTTTCGGAATGTTGTTGCTTTCGGCGATGTCGATCGCCTGCGTGGTGGCGCCGGGCGCGAGCATGGCGAGATGCGCGAGCGCCTTGAGGCTGTACTTGCCCTTTGCCGTCAGCATGGCGGCCTCGCGGTTTGAGAATGGCCGTCGAATAATCTATAAATACCATCGATCATAGCAAAAATCGAGCGGTCGCGCCGTCGCGGCAGCACAAATTGCGCGCGATGGCGCGACGCTCTTCGCCAAGCGGCGCCCGCCTGCCGTCCAATTAATTGACAAAATCCATAGATTATCATCCGATTAATCCATCAAAATAATGGATTAATCGGAGAAGGCATGCAAAGCGATCAGTGGGGCGCGGGGTTGGCGGCCGTGACGGTTGTGGCGGCTGCGCGGCGCGGGCGCGGTTTTTCGCTTCTGGTGGCGTCGGCGGGCGCATGGATGGCGTGTGCGGGGCCGGCCGCTGCGGAAGACGATGCGGTCCGCAGGCTGGAGGCGGAAATCCAGCGCATCGAGGCGCGGTACGAGGCCGCGATCCGGTCGCTGCAGACGGAAATCCGCAAGTTGCGCGCGGCAAAGCCGGCGGCAGTCCCGGCGGCGCTTGCCGCTGCGAGCGCGGGGGCGCCAACCGTTCCGGGACAGCCGGCGCCGCCGCCGGCCGGGTCGCCCGCGCCGCAGTTGCCGGCCAAGGTGCTGATGACCTACGACCGCGGCTACCACTTCGGCTTTTCCGATGCGACCGGCGGCAACACGATCGAATTGTTCGGCCGCCTGCACGTCGATACGGGCGGATACGTCGATTACAAGCCCGGGCCGGAGACGCTCGACCAGAAGGGCCTTGCCGAGGGCATCGATCTACGGCGGGCCCGCATCGGCGTCGTCGGCAATTTCATGACCGACTGGCACTATGCTTTCGTTTACGACTTCGGCAACACCTCGGACGGCTACAATCCGAGCAATGCGTTCGCGAATGCGAATTCGGGCACCAGCCCGACGACATCGAACAACTTTCTGTCGGGGGTCGAGAACGCGCTCGTCACCTACAACGGCTTTTATCAGCACGGCGAGCAATATCCGGTGGCCTTCGATATCGGTTTCCAGGACGTGCCTTGGACGCTCGACGAGGCGACCAGCTCCAACGACATTATGTTCATGGAGCGCTCGTCTTCCCAGGTCGTCGCCACCGAATTCGGCGGCGGCGATTTTCGATCCGCCATCGACGTGCGCTCGAACAACGATCGTTATTGGTTCGGCGCCTTTCTGACCGGTCCCAATGCCGGCGCGCTGCATACGGCGGGAGCATCCTGCAATACCGGAACGGCGGCAGTGACCGCCGGCACGCCGTGCGTCAGCAGCGCGCAAATGACCGGGCTCGGTCCGCAATTCGCCTTTCTGACGCGGGCGTCCTATCAGGTCGTGCAGCAGAGCGACGCAACGCTGCATCTCGGCGTCAATTACGCCAATCTGTTCGCGCCGCGCGCGCAGGCGAACGAAGCGGCCATTCAACTCTACGACCGGCCGGAGCTGCGCATCGATCCGACCTATTTCCTCAACACCGGATACATTCCGGCGACCGGCGGCCAAGTCTACGGCGTGGAAGCGGCCGGCTCGTTGGATCATGTCTTCGTCCAGGGCGAGTATTATCACTACGTCGTCGACGCCCGCGCGGGCGTGACGGCGACGCCAGGAAATCTGCAAGGCGGCGCACCCGGTCCAAACCTTGAATTCAACGGCGGTTACGTCGAAGCAAGCTACAGCATCGGCGGCAGGCGTCTCTATGATCCGACGCGGGGCGCCTATACCGGTGTCATTCCGCAGACACCGCTCGCGCCCGGCAGCGGCGGCTGGGGCGCGCTCGAACTTGCCGGTCGTCTCAGCATCGTCGATCTCAACAGCCCCTATCTGACGACGGCCAAGCTCGGCAGCGCTTACACGGCGCCGGGCGTGTTCACCGGCGGCAGCACGAGCTATGGCGGCGGCGAGCAGACGGCGTATGGCATCGGCATCAACTGGTATCCCAACCTGAACATGCGGTTCATGCTCGATTACGAGCACGTCGTGGTCGACAATCCGCAGGCGATCGGAGGGCCGAACTACCGCGGCGCCACGATCGACTG